>JAABUH010001812.1_pt1 | contig 22183 bp, 20 predicted proteins | sample 5559121 | NCBI WGS metagenome assembly JAABUH01 (sample SAMN10711871, study PRJNA513364) | rock metagenome | isolation source: Antarctica rocks | place: Antarctica: Victoria Land, Battleship Promontory nord | collected 2015-12-28
CCCCGGCGCAAGCCGTCCTACCCCCGGCGCAAGCCGTCCTACCCCCGGCGCAAGCCGTCCTACCCCCGGCGCAAGCCGTCCTACCCCCGGCGCAAGCCGTCCTACCCCCGGCGCAAGCGCCGACCCCTCCCTCAGAGGGAAGGGTGGGTAACTTATGCCCAGGGCACGTCGTGTCATCGGCCTCTCCGGGCACGGCAAGGCTCCCGGCAAGACCAAGCAAACGCCCTGTCACCCACCCTTCCCTCTGAGGGAGGGGTCGCGACTTGTCGCGGGGGTAGGAAGTGCCGGGGTAGGATGGCTTGCGCCGGGGGTAGGGCCGACGAGAGGGACGCCTACGCCACGACCGCCGCCATTTCGCCTTCTTCGTCTGCCGGGGCCAGCCGCGCCCCGTCGTGCTCCCTGGCCCACACGGCATCGAGCGCGGCGATGGCGACCTCGATCTGGCCTTCATCGGGGATGCGAGTAGTCAGGTACTGTGTCCACAGGCCCGGCGCGATCAGCGCCTGCGCCCAGGCTTTGTCCCGGTTGGAGCCGGCCCATTTGAGTATCTCGAAGGCGATGCCCGCCACGACCGGCAGCAGCAGGAGCCGCAGGCCGACGGTTTCGAGCACGGGGCCGATGCCTTCCGAAAGGGCGTGGCGCGGGACGACCGAGAAGACGACGATGGACGTGATCAGCACGATGAAAATAAAATTGGTCCCGCAGCGCGGATGAATCCGGCTGGCCTGGGCGGCATTTTCCAGCGTCACCGGCAGGCCGGCTTCGAGCGTGTTGATGGCCTTGTGCTCCGCGCCGTGGTACTGGAAGACGCGCTGGATGTTCTTCCCCTGCGAGATGGCCGTGATATAGAGAAAGAAAACGGCGAGCCGGAGCGCGCCTTCGGCCAGATTGGACGCCAATCGCCCGTGGCCGGGCAGAAAATAGTCCGTCACAATCGCGGGAAAAACCCAAAACACGCCGTAGCCGAAGACCAGCGAGATCACCGTCGTCAGGCCGATGGCGATGCCGTTGATGGTGCCATTGGAGGATTTTTGTTTCTCGGCCACGCCCTCACCCATCGCCAGGGAAGCGGCGGAAGCGGCGCGGGCTTCGGAATCCACCTCCTTGTTCGCTCCGCTCTCAGGGGTCCTCCCGGAGCGGGAGGACAAAGAGGTCAAGCCTCCCCCCGCCCAAGCCTCTTCCCCCTCCCGTTCCGGGAGGGGTGCCGAGGAACGAGGCGGGGTGGGTTCTGGCCCGTCCGTCGCCTGGACGTTGGCGGCATAGGTCAGCGCCTTGATGCCCAGCGCCATCGCGTCAATCAGCGCCAGTGAGCCGCGCAGGAAGGGCTTGTTGAGCCACTGGACCGCGCGCAGGTGCTTTTCGATGGGTTCCAGGGCGAGGATGATCTCCCCGCTGGACAGGCGGCGGCAGGCGACGGCGAAGAAGCGCGGGCTACGCATCATCACGCCCTCGATCACGGCCTGGCCGCCGTACTGTGTCCGTTCGTCCGGCATACGTTTTTGTTCCTGACTTCCGCTCCTGGGATTCTCCACACATGGAAACAGTCCCCTCCCCGCTCCTCTCCCATTCAGGCGAACGGGGCAGGGCGGAAAGGGGACTGGGGACGTCGCTATTTCTTCATGCCGTACTTGGACAGGAACTTGTCCACGCGGCCCGCGCTGTCGAGCAGCTTCTGCTTGCCGGTGTAGAACGGGTGGCAGTTGCCGCAGATTTCCGTGGTCAGCTTCTCGCCCGTCGAGCGGGTCTGATAGGCGTGGCCGCAGGAGCCGCAGGTGATGGTCGCTTCTTTGTATTCGGGATGGATGCCGGTCTTCATGTCGCTCTCTCCTATCGTTGCCGTGGGAACACCCATCGGCGGGCCTTGCCAGCGCTTGCCTTGCCGGCGTTTGCGGGGCGGCCAACTCCACATTATACCGTAAGAACACCCTCAAAGGCAACCGCGTTCCGCAACAGACACAGCAGAAACGCGCGAAACGGGTATAAAGGCGCGTATGAACGTCGTCCATGAGACCAAGCAGAAAGTAGACCAGGCCAACGCGACCCAGACGGCCCCGAGGGTCGTCGCGCGGCACGTCCTCGTCGGCCTCGTCGCAGCCATCGTTTTTACCGTCGTCTTCGCCCGGCTCCTGGATTTCGTCAAGGACGCCGGAAGCGACGTCACGCCTTTCGACCGGGACCTCCTATACTGGATGTACCATCACCGCGCACCCGCTTTGACCCAGGCGGCGAGGGTCCTGGCGCAGATGGGATCGCCGCCGGTCATCGTGGGCATGGCGGCCGTCGCCGCCCTAGTCGGCCTGGCCTGGCGCAAGGTGTGGGGGGCAGCCTGGACGCTGCCCATTGCCGTGGTCGGGGCCGGCGTCATCATCCAGGGCGTCAAGCTGTTCATCAAGCGGCCCCGGCCTTCATTCTTCGCGCCCCTGCTGCACGAGGCGGGCTTCTCGTTCCCGTCCGGCCACTCGCTGATCGCGATGGTGATCTACGGGCTATTGGGCTATTTCGCGCTGCACCTGTTCAAGAACCAGGCGGCGCGTCTGGCGGTGCGGGTCGTCACGGTCCTGGTCGTCTTCCTGATCGGCGTCTCGCGCGTTTATGTGGGGGTGCATTACCCGACCGACGTGCTGGCAGGGTGGGTGGCGGGCATCCCGTGGCTGATCGCCTGCCTGGCCCTGCACGAAGTCCTGGCCCGCCGCTGGCCCTCCTCGGGCGAGCCGGTGCTGACGCCCCAGGCGGACAAGGACGGAGACCCACACTCCGGCAAGTCGGCGGCCAAGACGCTGCTGAAGGGGTAAGATGGCCCCCGGTCCCAACCTGGGGGAGCAGGATCAGACAGGGAGGGGGCTAAGGGAGGGCGCTAGGGGAGCGCCGCCGTGACCCGCTGCCAGGAAAGGAGGTCATAGTTGTGGCTGGTCGTCGGGAAGTACGGCGGCGGGGTAAGGGCCAGGCGGTTGTCATAGCTGTAGGTGCCCGAGTAGCCGGAAACCTGGGTCCGCGTCGTTGCATTGAACTGGCCCAGGGTGCCGCGCTGGTTGGCGATCTCCCCCCCCATACAGAAGAATCTGTGCGGTGCGCGGTGCGAGTAGTCCACGGTCTGAAGCGTGTTGTAAGCCAGGACCGTGGCGTCCAGCTCCAGGTCCCCGAGCGCGTAGCCGGAAGCGTCATTATCCACCAACTGGACGGTGTTGGAGACCAGTCCGAGCGTCCCGGCTTGCTGGAGGAACGTGGCGTTGGCGGGATCATTCTCGGGAAGCACGTTGCCCTGAGCGTCTCGGGCGCGCGCCGTCTTGTAGGTGACGCTGCCGTTGAGGTTGATGTTTTTGCTTTGATCCGTGGCGATCGTGATGCCCTGGTCGTTCGGGATCGCCGCCGACTTGTTTGCGATCACTCCGGAAAGCCCCTGGCCGGGCGTGCTGTTGTTGTAGTTGCCGCTGCCGGTGCTGCCGATGTTGCCGTCACAGTAGATTACGCCATTGGTAGCGCCCGCGTCCGACAGGGCCGCCATCTGGAAACTCTGGCTGGCGGCGTTGTAGGCCCCCGCCTGGATGTGGGTCACTCCCGGATTGGTCGTTTTGTCCAGAGTGACGACCGTCTGCGTCAATACGCCCGCGTCGCTGGCCTGCTGGATGGTAATCACCTGGTTGCCCCGGCTGTCCACGCTCAACACCATCTGCTGAACGTCCTGCGCCGAGGAGGCGCAGCGGATGTAGACCCCGCCCCCTGGAATCACCGAAACCCCCGAGCTGGACGGGATGCTGCCGGCGACGGGCGTGTTTTTGGCCAGACCCAGGGCAGCATCCTGCTGATCCAGGCTGGCGGTGGGCATGGCGACGCTGCCGGACTGGTGGACGCCCGCTGCCCCGTAGGAGGCGACGCTCGTCCAGTCATTGCTGCCGGGCGTCCGAGAATAGCTGGTATTGTTCGAAGGGTCGTTGTAGTACCAGTTGGGCGTATTGCCGTAGGTGAAGGCGTCGTTGCCCAAATATTTATAGATAGGGGTGTTATCCGTCCACAAGATGTTCGAGTGGCCGCCGTCGGCATTGTTGGTATGCACCGGGCCGTCGAAACTGCTGCGGCCGGCAACCCAGGTCAAGTTGGAGGGGTCTTGGTTGGTGAAGAAAGCGTATTTGCCGAAACTGGTCTGCTGAACATACGCCCGGACGATCTGGGTCATGCCGTCGGCAGACTTCCCGACCGACTCAATAACGTAGTGTTTCTGGTTATCGACGCCGGTGGCCGTGACGTCGTAGGCGTTGGTGACGTCCTCGCTGATAGTCACGGTGGCGGAACTACCGGCCTGGTTCGGGTCCCCCAGGGGGTTGGGGATCACGCCGCCCGTGCTGCCGAAGAAGTTGACCAGGGGGTGCAGGCTCGTTGCGGTGGGAGGCCCCGGCTGCTGACTGAGCCAGATCAGGGCCAAGTCCACGCCCGACTCGGCGATGTTGAAGGCAACAGTGGTCTCGGTGCGCCGGTGGGCTATCTGGAGCGCGCCGCCGGTGAGGCTCAGGACGCCCAGTGACATCACGCTCATCGCCAGGAGGATGACGAGGGTCGTGACGAGGGCTGCCCCGCGCTGGTGGCTGCGGGCGCGACGATGTCGTGACGGTTCGCGATGTCGTGGCAGTTCGCGATGTCGTGGCGGTTCGGGATGTCTGCGGTCGTGCATTTTGCGGTCGTGCATTCTCTGGGCGTTCCTAACGTAGAAATGGGCCTGGCTCACGGGAAAGGCGGCTCGCCATGGCTCACGGGAAAGGCGGCTCGCCATGGCTCACGGCAGCGGCATTGGCCCCGTGAAGGTCTTGGGCACGCTGCCGTGGTTTCGGAGCTGCACACATTCACCGGCCATGTTGACCGTGTCGCCGGCAGTGGAGTCGGAAGTCGTCTGGGCGTGGAGGGTGTCGGCCTTTGAACACGACAGGCGGATCTGCGCCCGGAAGGGCAGGACTTTGGGAGGCATGTTCGTGTCCATCGCCCGGCTGAACTGTACCGCCGTGGGCGACGCCGGATCGAGGGTATTCACCAAACAGTGGCCGGGGACCGCTGTGCCGTTCACCACGGAAGACGAGACGGCGGCGCCGTTTTCCGTCCCCTGAATCCACAGACACGTTCCGGTCTCACTGGGGGCGCCGTACCTGTCGGAGCGGTAAATGTACACCATTCCGGCATAACTTGACGTGTCATAAAGAGCATTGGGCGTGCCGGAAGCGGGCGTCGCGCTCATGGTGGCGGTCGCGGAGCCGCCACGGCTGACCGTCACGCTCTTGTAAGCGGACGGGAAGCAGATGTAAAGGCCGCTGCCGCTGGTGCCGTCCGCGACGGGGTTCCGCCCGGCGTCCACCGGCACGAAGTCTTGTGCCTCACGCAAATCCTCGATCACGCGCTGGGCGGCATTGGCCGCGTCAAGGGCAACGCCGGTGGAATTGGCGACGCTGGCGGTTGTACGCAGGGTGGCGATGAACAGGGCGGCGCTGCCCGCCAGGAGGAGGGACAGTGCGGCCAGGCCTGCCATGACTTCAATCAGAGTGAAGCCCCGCCCGTGGCGTCTGGAGCGGCGTGTTTGCATCACTTGCGTTTGCATCACTTGCGTTTGTCTCACTTGCGTTGGGGACTCCCTTTCGGCAGCGTCAGTAGTTGCGGATCAGTGTGCTGGTGGCATACACGCCGCCGCCCTGAGGCCCGGTCGGCCACTGGATCGTTGCCGTGATGAGCGCCGCCTGGCTTACGGACGGGGCGCTCCAGCCGGCACCGGCTGGAACCGGGCCGACGGTCAGAGTGCCCGTCGTTCCGTCCGGGAAATAGCCTTTGACCCCGCCGATGGTCACCAGATCATCCGCCAGCGTGAAGGTGTAAGTCGTCGTCGTGCCGTTGACGATGGGGTAGCCGGGCGGCTGGGGATTGTCTATGATGCCCAGGGCGGTCATCTTGGCGCCGGCGCCGCTGGCGTAAGTGTTGGCGTAGCCGGCTTGGCGGCACTGATCCATCTTGCGCTGCCCGATCAGGGTCGCCTCGGCGTAGTTGCCGGACATATGCCCGGCGCGCGAGGCGACAGGGAAGACTGCCCCAAACAGCAGGGTGATCATCCCAAAGACAAACAAAGCCAGCATGATCTCGACCAGGCTGAACCCCGTCCGGGCAGGGCCAGGCCGGCAGGCCGCGCGGCAAGAAGGTCCGGGCCGTCGTGCGGCCCCCTGTGGTTCCGCCGGTTTTCGTCTCGTGTCCATATGATGTTCCATGTCGGGAGAAAGGCCTTTGATTTTTAGGGGGGCGGAGGAAAAACTTGCGCGGATTTTCGGGGGCGCCTGTTGGGGGCGCCTGTCGGGGATGCTTGCGGGAAACGGTGGGCGGGAAATCCGCCCCTCCGGATTCTGAGCGGAACACCCGAGAACTATAACCGGGAAACACTCCGGTGCCGCCCGGCCTCTCCTGTTCCTTGCCCTCTCGGTCGCCGAGAAAATCACTCAGACGCAGAAAGAAAAGCCAAATGACTCCTCAACTTTCCACCCTCAAAGTCCTGCCGGCCCTGGCCGGGACTCTCCTGGGCTTGCTGGCGGTCGGCCCCGCCTCCGCTCAACCCGCGACACCGGGACCCGCCACAGCCAAAGCCACCGGCGGCGGCAGCATTGATGTGCCCGGCGGCTGGGCCACCTTTGGCCTCGTCGCCAAGGTCAGTGCGAAAGGTCAGCCGCAGGGGAACTTCACGTTTCAGGATCACGTCACCGGGCGCATGGTCAAGAGCGTAGAGGTGACGGGCCTGGCGATCTCGGGGATACATGCGGAGTTCTGGGGCAAAGCGGTTACCGACGGCAACAGTGACGCCGAAGTGGACTTCGTCGTGGACGTTGATGACGTCGCGGAGCCAGGCGCCGGCGTGGACACGTTCCTGCTGCGCCTGAGCAATGGCTACAGTGCCGGCGTCATCGGCGGCAGCGTTCCGACCGGCGCGGCAAGCGGCGTCACCCTGGACGGCGGCAACATCCAGGTGCGTGGCCTGACCGACGGCATCGTGGGGGCGCCGCCGCCCGCCTTCATTGCGCCGCCGGGCGGCGGCATCGGCACCGACTAAGGGCCGTGCGTGCCTGTGTCTTCACGTCGCCGAGCAGGCCGCAGAGGGCGAATCTGAGAGCCGACTCCTCACCCCGGCATGAGCTGGTAGCCTTTGCCTGTCGCCAGGCCGACGACGACCCAGGCAAGGGCGTTGGCACAGTCACCGACACCCCGCCGCAGAGGGAAACATGCCGCAGAGGGGAACATGGCTGATCCGAAAGCGTCTTACACCAGAGAAGGAAAACCGGGGGCGAGGGGCGAACTGTTGAGCAGACAGGATGTGATCTTCAGTGCGCGACACGGAGGGAGCGGGCCGTGGCAAAAGCGACGGGGTTTATCGACCAGGCCTCTTTGACGGCCCATTTCAACGAACACGGTCAAGACTTCGGGGCAACGGACGCGGCAGACTATTTAGCCCAAGCCAGGGCGTTTCTGGAAGCCCCGCTCGCCGCCGGTGGTACAATCATCGAGAGGGTGCGCGCCGCGAGCGGCGAGACCGTGCGGTTCGACAGCGCTACGGACGCTTTCGCCGTGGTTCAGGCGGGCGGCACGATCAAAACATTCTTCAAGCCGATGCCGATTCACCTCGCCCCGCCGGGGACCCCAAGGCGTAAGATGCACCGGTTTCCAACCAACCTTGACTATTTTTTGGACACCTGCACAAAATGAAACCCGACACGAAACACACCTGCCCCGTCTGCGGCTTCGGTGGCCTCCAAGAGCTGCCGACCAGTTGGAGTCTCTGTCCCTGCTGCCTCACGGAGTTTGAATACAGCGATGCTTCCTGGACACACGCGGAACTGCGGCAGGACTGGATTGACGCGGGCGCCCCGTGGGGAGACGGCGGCCTGCCGGAGCCTGCGGGCTGGTCTCCCGTCAGCCAGCTTCGCAACATCGGCTATGAATGCACCCAGGCCGATTTGCAGAAGATCAACCCGCGTGAGCCGGCCTTGACAGCATGATCGGAGACAGCATGGTCGGAAGGAAGCCGCCGGAAGGCGGTTTTTTCATGTGTCCCTGTGGAGATCCGTCTCATCCCAATAAGCCTCACCCCGGCATGAGCTGGTAGCCTTTGCCTGTCGCCAGGCCGACGACGACCCAGGCGAGGGCGTTGGCACAGTCTCCGAGGATCAGGCCCAGGAAGAAGGGCAGGGCAAGCCGACTCACGCGGCGACGGCGGGCGCGTCCCGCGCCTGCCCTTCGCGCTCCCGCCCCTCGCGGGCGACGATCTCCAGCGCGCCGGCCAGCATGGTGACCGGCTCGCCCGAGTCGCGCACGTCCCAGTCGTCGGGGTGCCGGACGAGCCAGGCGCGGGCCAGCGTCAGCCCCGTCTGAACAGCCTCCTCCGTGCGCTCGCGCATGGCCCGCTCCAGGGCCTGGAAGGCTTCTTCGCGCTGCGCCTCAGCGACAGGCGCGTCGTGCTTTATCATATCCTCTATCCATTCAGATGGCCGGACGCCTCCGCGTAGATGCGCTTGAAGCGCGTACAAGTGGAAGTTTGCCGCCCCTCGCCCGTACTTCTAATGCACCCTTAATGCACCCTGCCCGCGTGATACAGGCGCAGGTATGCCGTTTCCCCGATGGTAAGAGCCACGCCGATGGCTACCGCCGCCAGGATGGGCCACAGCCGCGCGTTGCCGGGAGGAAGCCGTTTGGCATAGAGACCGGCGGCAAGGAGGACGCCCAGGACGAGAAAGCGCACGCCGGTTGTGATGATAAACGGATGACTCAACAGACACCTTCCCCTGCCGAACGCGCGGCATCCACAGTGTACCACTTAATCTTACAGAGCGCGGGAGTGACCCTCACCCCAATAAAGCCTCACCCCAATAAAGCCTCACCCCGGCATGAGCTGGTAGCCTTTGCCTGTCGCCAGGCCGACGACGACCCAGGCGAGGGCGTTGGCACAGTCTCCGAAGATCAGGCCCAGGAAGAAGGGCAGGGCCAGGCGGTAGCCGCGCATCCCGCCGTAGCGGACGAGCGGGGCTTTGAGGAGCCAGCCGAGGAACAGGGAGAACCAGAGCGTATACAGGGCGTAGGAGGCGGCGACCAGGAAGCCCGCCGGGTGCAGGTCCAATGCGGGGAGGTAGGCGCGGCACAGGAACAGGGCCAGGACAAAGGCCGCGCCGGCCGCCATCTGCGCCATGCCGCCCGTTTGCGGCGGGTGCGGATTGTTGACCTGGGCGGCGGCCCAGCTAAACGAAATCTGGGGCGCGGACTTGTACATCCACGGGTTCTGGAGGGCCAGCGCGCCGCCGTGCGTGTAGGGCAGCCACAGCGAGACGAGACAGGAGAGGAGGACGGCGCAGACGACGCACAGGGCCAGCGCGCGGGTCAAGGACCGGGCGTTTAAGTGAGTTTCGGACGCGCCTTTGAGCGAGTTCAAGAGGGGCGGCAGCATGAACTCGCGCGAATCCTGCCAGCCGATGTGCTCGGTCAGCGAGGCCATGACGAGCGAGCGGGCATCGAAGGCCAGCCCGCCGCCCAGCACGGTCAGGACCTGGGACGGCGCGAACGCTTGGGTGACAAACAATAGGCCCGCCTGCGCGACCAGCCAGGAAAGCAGGATGAAGATGACCCGGCTGCCCATCAAAATGCCGCCAGCCATGAGCGGCTGCATCCGCGCGGCCAGGGTCAGCCACGCGAACAGGCCCGCGTAGCCGCCGAGCAGGCCGAAGAGGGCGAAGCGGTAGGAAAGCGGCTCCCGCGAGTCGTCCACGTCGGGCGCGTTGCGGACGGCCTTGCGCCAGACGTCGCCGAGATGCCCGCGCATGGTCCAGAGCGTCCAGAGGGTCAGGGCCAGCGCGCCGCCGACCTCGGGGTAGACGGTGTAGGCCGGCCCCATCGTGAAGCCGGTCCCCGTCCCGCCCATGTCCCAGGCGTACAAAACGCCGACCATGACCTCGACCCGGAACAGCAGATAGAACAGCCACAGGGACAGGCAGACCTCGCTGGACATCAGGTACGAGAAACCGACCACGAGCGGCCAGATGAACAGGGCCGTGTCGCCCATGCCGTCCCAGGGCCGCCCATGCAAATAGTCCGTCGCGTGCCAGATCAGCGGGACGTCCGGGATCGTCGGGTAGAACTGGTGCAGCCCCTTGACCGTGTGCAGCATCGTCACCAGCCCGACGGCGACCCAGAGCAGCGGCGCGCGCAGGAGGGCGTTGAACTTCTCCCCCGGCGGGGGCGCTTCGGCCAGCAGGACCGGCAGCTTGACCAGGGGAAAGGCCAGCCGCTCGTGTTCGATCCAGGGCTTGCGGAGCAGCGTCGCCAGGCAGAAGAACGACAGGAAGAGGCAGGCGACGAACACGCTCCACCAGGCCAGCGGGACCGCCCACGCTCCCCAGGGGATCGGCTGGCCCCGGCGGACGCCCTCGAAGAAGGCCCGCACCGCCTCGGGGTCCGAGACAAATAGGTACGGGGGCAGGTGGGCCAGGAACAGGCCTTCCCAGTGGTTTGTCCGGGTGGCAAAGTAGTGGGGCGCGACGAGGTGAGGCAGCAGGTAGCGCATCAGGCCGCTGGAAGGGATGCCCGCCGCGATGATGACCATCGCCCAGACCGTCAGGATCTCGCCGGGCGTGAATGCTCTGTGCCGCCGCCGCAGCGTGATGAGGAGCGGGTTGACGACCAGCACGAGCAGCAGGACAGCGGCCATCGCGCCGATGGGGAAGAAGTTGCCGGACAGGTAGGTGGCCGCCACGGCGTAGTCATTGTAGGGCGTGACACCGCAGACCAGCAGGGCACAGGCCAGCCCGGTCAGGACCGCGCGGGCCGTGACCGGTCGCCCGGCTCGCGCCGCGTGGGGGGCCGCCTGCGCCGGCGGCAATGCCTCGGTTTCGGTCGTTGCCATGGGGAGTGCCTCTCGCCTCGGGATCAGGGGATGGGCCGCCAAAAGCGGCGAAGCGGCGCGGTGACGGCCAGCGCATTCGGCGGTGAATGAGGAAATCTGCTTCTATTATGCCCCCGCCGGGAGGAAAAAGCAACCGGGCGCCGGGCCGGGGCGAACGACTTCAGCCACTCGCCCTGGCTCGGCCCCGTGCTTGTTTCCCCCTGCCGGGGGCCGCTGCACACTATCCAGCCCGTCGCCGCAACCCTATCAGCAGTTTAGGGAACTCACAGAGGGCCTGTTCACCGTCTCCGAGAGCGAACTTGACGCCAAATTAGCCGAGGAGAAGGCGGCCCGGCATGATAGCCGGGCCGCTTTGCGTTGCGGCCCGCCCCCTACCATGCCAGCGTGTCGAAATACGCCTTGTACGTCCCTGTCAGTTCGGCGTAGGGGGGACGCTTGCCTTTCGTGCCGGTCATGGCTTTCAGGAACCGCTGGGCGTCCGTGTCCTGCCTGCTGTTGAAACGGAAGTCGGCTTCGTCCAGGTAGCGGAACAGGTGGAACGGCTCAACACTGATGTAAGTGCCTTTCAGCCCCCGCTTCGCCACGCTCCACACGTTCTCTATGCCGTCCGTGTGCGTCTGCCCGCTGACGTACTGCCCGCTGACGTACTGCCCGGTGGTGTGCCTTCAGGCCAGGCCGAATTATGCAAGAGGTCTGATTGACTTTCCGCTCCGCCGTGTGCTACACTTGCGCTGTTATGACCCACCTTACGGACTTTTCCATTGATCAGCAAATGGAGATGATCGCGCGCGGCACGTTCGACATCGTGCCTCGCAGCGAGCTAAAAGCCAAGCTGGAAAAGTCGGCCAAAGAGGGCCGGCCCTTGCAGGTCAAGCTCGGTTTGGACCCGACTGCGCCCGACATCCACCTGGGCTTCGCCGTCGTCCTGCGTAAGCTGCGGCTGTTCCAGGATTTGGGCCATGTCGTCGTCATCATCATCGGCGACTACACGGCCCTGATCGGCGACCCATCGGGCCGCTCGACGACCCGGCCCATGCTGTCGTCGGGGGAGATTGCAGCCAACGGCAAAACCTACGTCGAGCAGCTTGCCAAAGTCCTGGACCGCGAAAAAACCGTCGTTCGTTTCAACAGCGAGTGGCTGGGGAAACTTTCTTTTGCCGAGCTGGTCGGGCTGGCCTCCAAGATGACCGTCGCCCAGATCATGCAGCGCGAGGACTTCAAGAACCGCTTCGGCGCGGGCGAGCCGATTGGCCTGCACGAATTGCTGTACCCGCTCGCCCAGGCGTATGACAGCGTCGCCATCGGGGCGGATATCGAGATGGGCGGGCAGGACCAGACCTTCAACAACCTGGCGGGCCGCGCCCTGCAAAAAGAGCTTGGCGGCGAGCCGCAGGTCGTTCTCCTGATGCCGCTCCTGGTCGGCCTGGACGGCGTCAAGAAGATGAGCAAGTCGCTCGGCAACTACGTCGGCATCTCGGAGCCGCCGATGGAGATATTCGGCAAGCTGATGTCCATCGGCGACGGCCTCATGCCCACTTACTATGAGCTTTGCACCGATGTCCCGATGGACGAGGTGCGGGTCTTGACCAACGCGGGCCAAACCCACCCACGCGAGGCCAAGAAGCGGCTCGCCCGCGAGATCATCACGCTGTATCATGGGGCCGAAGCCGCGCAGGCCGCTGATGACGAGTTCGAGCGGGTCCACAAACAGCACGAGGACCCCGAAGACATGCCCGAGGTCGCTGTGCCGGACGACATCTGCGACGCGGCGGGCCACGCGCGCATCACCGCCCTGCTCGTCGCCGCCGGGCTGTCCCCCTCGTCCGGCGAGGCCAAGCGCCTGATCGCGCAGGGCGGCGTCAGCATTGACGGCGACAAGGTCACCGACCCCGCCGGGACCGTCCTGATCCAGTCCGGGCAGGTCGTCAAAGTCGGCAAGAACCGCTTCGCGCGGCTCATCGCCCCGGTCGGAGCCTGACGCTCCCAGGGCTAAACCCCTGGGTTTGAGAAGAGCCGAAAGAGCGAGTCTTTCTTCGCCTGCGAAGGCAGGGGCTTGCACTATCGAAGCCCCGCCGTTCAGGGCGGGGGACCTGATAGGAACCTGCATGGCCGAATTAGAGACGCAAATCAATCCCGCATTACTCGTTCCCGGAGGGCAGGCCGCCCTGATGGAAGACCCTGCCGTCGCGCACCCGCCGACGGACCCGGCCCTGTTCGAGTCGGAGATGAACCCGCACCTCGATGCGCTTTACCGCAACGCCCTGCGCCTGACCGGCAACCCCAACGACGCCGAAGACCTCCTCCAAGACACCTACCTGCGCGCGTATCGCTTTTTTTACCAGTATCAGCCGGGAACCAACGCCAAAGCGTGGCTGTTCCGTATCATGAACACGGTTTTCCTGAACGACTACCGGCGCAAGTCCCGCCAGGGCGAGACGGTCTCTTATGACGGTCTGGAAGATTTTTATCTTTACAACCGCCTGACCGAAGACGGCGTCGGCGGCCTGGGCGGAGACCACCCGGAAACGGAAAACCCCGAAAAGGCGGTCCTGGAGAAGCTCGACATCGAGGTGATCACGCAGGCGATCCAGGCGCTGCCGCCCGAATTTCGGGATACGGTCGCCCTAGCGACCCTGGAAGAGCTGTCGTATCAGGAGATCGCAGACACTTTGGAAATCCCCGTCGGCACCGTCCGTTCGCGCCTGTCGCGAGGACGGAAGTTGTTACAGCGCGCCCTGTGGGAGTATCTTAACGGAGAAGAGACTCGTGGATGAGCCGGAAGACGAACCCCAAATGGATACGGGAATGAGGCAGGCAGCCAAAAAGGCTTTAGACTGCATCGAGGCAGACTACTACTCGTGCGAGGAGGCCGTCAAGAGGCTCAACGAGTACCTGGACCACCAGATGACCGAGGCGGAACGGGTCGTGGTCATGCATCACCTGGAAATCTGCCGCCCCTGCCTGCGGCGCTTCACGTTCGAGCAGACCCTGGTGATTTCCCTGCGCCAAAAGGTCGCGCTCCTGTGCGTCCCCACAGCGCTGCGGGAAAAGCTGCACAGCTTGCTGCGCGATCAAGAAGCCTGACAACCCAAAAACGAACGAAAAACAAAATGATGCAGAAAGCCGCCCGGCCTTTGGCCGGGCGGCTTTCGTCTTGTCGCGCGTTTCGGCAGCCGATCCTTCGGGTACTAAAATAAAGTCCATCAAGCAAGGAAGCAGCACAGGAGAAGCATGTGGGGTGTCTGCTGCCGTTCGGTAGAAATGGGTGCGTCGGCTGTGTCGGCTGCACGCTGCCCCTCCTGGTAGGGATGTTGTGCCTGCTGATGCCGCTCCATTTTCTCTGGGGACGCCAATAAAGGCACACGTTTCAGGGCCGAGTGCGAGCGGAGGCAAGGATGAAAATCCCAAATATCTCACGCCGCGTGATCTCGCTGAAGTCAGGAAGCCACGCGCTTACCGTCTGTGTCCTCCTGATCCCCGGCGTCGTCCTGCTGGGGTGGGCGCTTCATGTGGAGACGCTAAAGCGCATCCTGCCGGGCCTGGTCGCCATGAACCCGGTGAGCGCGGTCTGCTTCCTCCTCCTCGGCGCCTCGCTCTGGCTGGCCGGGCCGGAGCCGGGGACGCAAAAGCGGCGGCAGAGGGGACGCGCCTGCGCCGCCGCCGTTCTCCTCATCAGCCTGCTGGTCCTGGCGCGCTACCTCTTCGGCTGGAACGTGGCCGTAGACCGTCTGCTGTTCCGCGCTTCACTCGCGGACAACAAGATGGCCCCCAATACGGCCCTGAACTTCCTCCTCGTCAGCCTCGCCGCGCTGCTGCTGGACGTCCAAACCCGGCGCGGTCGTCCCACCGAGTATCTCACCGCCACGGTCAGCGCCATCGCCCTGATCGCGCTGATCGGCTACGCCTATCAGATCAGCACGCTGTACGGAGTCGGGCACGCGATCCCGATGGCGCTGCATACGGCGGCGACGTTTCTGGCGTTCAGCCTCGCCCTCCTGCTCGCGCGCCCGGATCGCGGCCTGATGGCGCAGATCGCGGGCGACGACGTCGGCGGCGTCATGATCCGCCGCCTGCTGCTGGTGATCGTCGGCGTCCCCCTGATCCTGGGCTGGCTCATTCTGGGCGGCGTCCGCGCGGGCTTTTACGATCCCGCGTTTGGCTTCACCCTCTTTGTCGTCCTGGTCATCGCGAGCGTTTCGGTCGTGGTCTGGAACCATGCGAGGCTGCTTCAGCGCGGCGGCGAGGAGCGCCGCGTCTCGGAAGCGCGGTTCCGCACGGTCGTCACCAACATCCCCAACGTCGTGTTTTCGCTCGACTCCGAGGGCATTTTCACGCTCTCCGAAGGCCGGGGCCTGGAAGCGCTGGGGCTTCAGCCCGGTCAGGTCGTCGGCCAATCCGCCTTTGAGCTTTACCAAAACGAGCCGACGGTGATCTCGGCCCTGCGCGCCGCCCTGAAGGGCGAGATCGTCGCATGGACATCGCAGACGCGGGGGCTGTTCTTCGAGACGCAGTGTACGCCTTTGCGTCACCCAAGCGGCGAGGTGATCGAGATCATCGGCGTTTCGAGCAATGCCACCGAGCGCCGGCAGGTCGAGGAGGCGCTGCGAAAGGCCAAAGAGGCGGCGGAAGCCTCGACCCGGACGAAAAGCGAGTTCCTGGCGAACATGAGCCATGAGATTCGGACGCCCATGAACGGCATCATCGGCATGACGGATCTGACCCTGGATACCGAGCTGACCGTCGAGCAGCGGGAATATCTGGACATGGTGAAATCGTCCGCCGACTCGCTTCTTTGCCTGCTCAACGACATTTTGGATTTCTCAAAAATAGAAGCCGGCAAGCTGGACCTGGACCCGATTGACTTCGACCTGCGCGACAGCCTGGGGGATGCAATGAAGACCCTCGCCCTCCGCGCGGACAGCAAAGGATTGGAACTGGCCTACCATGTCCCCCCGGAAGTCCCGGATGCCCTGATCGGCGATCCCGGCCGCCTGCGCCAGATCGTGGTCAACCTGACGGGAAACGCCATCAAGTTCACCGAGCGCGGCGAGGTCGTGGTGGATGTCAAGATCGTCTCGCAGACCGAGGGCGAAGTGGAGCTGCATTTTGCTGTTTCCGACACCGGCATCGGCATCCCGCCGGAACGGCAAAAGGCCGTGTTCGAGGCATTCACCCAGGCGGACAACTCCACCACGCGCCAGTATGGCGGGACCGGACTGGGGCTGGCGATTTCCGGGCAGCTCACGCAGTTCATGGGCGGGCGCATCTGGGTGGAAAGCGAGGTGGGGAAGGGCAGCGTGTTCCAGTTCACGGCCCGCTTCGGCATCCAAAAGAACCCGGTCGCCAAAACGGCGCTGCCCTCCCTGAGTGACTTCCAAGATATGCCGGTCCTGGTCGTGGACGACAACCGGATCAACCGGCGCATCCTGGCGGAGATGCTGAACCAGTGGGGGATGCAGCCGACATTGGCCGAAGATGCGCCCTCGGCGCTGGCCGCTCTGGAACAGGCCGAAGCACGGGCGGAGCCATTCACCCTGGCGCTGCTGGACTGCATGATGCCGCATATGGACGGCTTCGACCTGGTTCTCCAGATCAAGGAGCGCCCCGCCCTGGCGAATCTCAGGATGATCATGCTCTCGTCCGCCGACCGGCGCAGCGATGCCGCCCGCTGCCGGGAACTCGGGGTGGCCGCTTACCTGACCAAACCCCTCAAGCAGTCGGAGCTGCTGAACCGGATCGCGTCCGTTCTGGGCGGCGGGGGCGCGGCGGAAAGCCGCGTTCCCAGCGCCGCGCCGCCCGCGTCGCCGGTCAATCAGCGTCCGCTGCAAATCCTTTTGGCGGAAGACAACGTGGTCAACCAGAGGCTGGCGGCGACGGTTCTGGAGAAGCGCGGGCATGTCGTGGTCGTGGCCCCCGACGGGAAGCAGGCCGTGTCCGATTGGAAGCGGCAGCCGTTCGATGTGATTTTGATGGACGTCCAGATGCCCGAGATGGATGGCTTCGAGGCGACCGCCGCAATCCGGGAAGCCGAGCGGCAGACCGGGCAGCATATTCCGATTGTCGCGATGACGGCCCACGCCATGAAAGGAACCTCGGAACGCTGCCTGGCCGCAGGCATGGACGGCTACGTCTCCAAGCCGCTGCAAGTCTCGGAACTGCTGCGGATTCTGGACATGCTGCTTCCCCCGGCGGCGTCCGCCGGGGTGCCGGCAGAGCCGGAGCCGGCCCCCCCGGCATGGGAGGACGAGCCTGCCGTTGAGCCTGCCGTTGACCCCGACGCCGCCCTGGCGCGCGTGGAGGGCGACCGGGAACTGCTGCATGAGATCATCGGCCTGTTTCTGGGCGAGGCTCCCGAGCGGATGGGCGAAATCCGCGCAGCGATCTCGGACAGGAACGGGAATGCGCTTGAGCGGGCCGCGCACTCACTCAAAGGAAGCGTCAGCTACTTCGGCGCTCCGCGCGCCTATGGGGCCGCCCTGCGCCTGGAGTCCATTGGGCGGGACGGCGACTGGGCGGATGTGGAGGCTGCGGGGAAGGAATTGGAACAGGCTCTGGCGCTGGTCACGCAGGCTCTCACAACGCTGGGAACAGAGGGGTGAAGGTTTCCATTTGCCCGCAATGCGGGATGATGATATCGCACACGGCGGCAGCCGACGCCATCGAGGCTTTGCCCTGGATGGTGCAGTGCTGCGATGCCAAGCCGCCGCTCAGGAGGAACCAATGGAACAGCAGATACCGATCAGCCCGGACGCCCGCGCTGATGACCCGCAGGCAGACGACGCCCGGCACGACGGCACCCATGAGGTCGCGCCGGACCTTGCTTATCAGCGCCTCGCCATCGTCAACATCGCCTTCTATGGCCGTCCGGGCGCGGGCGACCGCCGGTGGGTGCTGGTTGACGCGGGCCTGCCGGGCACAGCCGGCCAGATCAAAAAAGCCGCCGCCGAACGCTTCGGGCCGGACGCGCGTCCCGCCGCCATCATCATGACGCACGGGCATTTCGACCACAACGGCGCCCTGAAGGAACTGGCCGAACAGTGGGACGCACCCGTCTACGCGCATGAACTGGAGCAGCCCTACCTCGACGGCAGAGCCGCCTACCCGCCCCCGGACCCCACGGTCGGCGGGGGCCTGATGGCCTTGCTTTCGCCTCTCTACCCGCGCGGCCCGGTGGACATCGGTGCGCGGCTCCAGACCCTCCCTGCCGATGGCAGTGTGCCCCACATGCCCGGCTGGCGATGGATACACACGCCCGGCCACGCGCCGGGGCACATCTCGCTCTGGCGCGAGGCGGACCGGACACTGGTGGTCGGCGACGCTTTCATCACGACCGCCCAGGAGTCTGCCTACGCGGCGGCGACCCAGCGGCCCGAGATGCACGGCCCCCCGATGTACTTCACGCCGGATTGGGCGAGTGCCAAGACATCGGTGGAGCGCCTGGCGGCCCTGGAGCCGGAGATCGCCGTCACCGGGCACGGCCGGGCCATGCGCGGGGCCGAGATGCGCGCCGCCCTTCACGCCCTGGCCCGCGACTTCGACCGCGTCGCCGTCCCCGACCACGGCAAGTACGTCCTGCACCCGGCCACGGAGGAAAGCGGAACGGCGTATGTGCCGGTCGAGAAGGCGTAGGACGACAAAAAACCGCCCCACCGGATGGCGGGGCGGTTTTTTTCACTAAAGCGCGGCTGTTTCCTTGATTGCTAATTCCGTGATGGCCGGAACCGGCAATCCTTCATCGGCCATGACCTCTAGATGGGACCTCAGTGCGGAGCGAAAGTTTTCCACCACTTCATCGCGTGTCTGCCCGGTCGCCACAACGACGCCAATGTCATCCGGGGTATACGCGCACCAGTTGGTTGCAGTCTTTTCTAGAATGACGGACAAGACAGACTCAGCCCCCGCATTTTGCCTGTCCAAAGTTGCACCGGCTGTATTCATCGTAGTTTCAACCCCGTTTTCCGGCGGATGTCGCCCAAGACGCCTGGGGAGACTTCATCGCGGTCATTGCCCGGCACAGTGACAACGTAAGGATTGCCTTCTTTTCGGAAGTTTCGGTGGTCGCCGCGCATCCGAACCGGTACTCACCCATCCTCTTTCAGTCGCTCGGTGACCTCGCGAACCTTCATGGCAGCGCCTCCTGCGCTTGGGATTATCCCTGAAGCAGTGCGCCGGAGATGAATGTCATCTCCGGCGCATTCTTTCCCTCGTCCTAATTGTCCGCGAATGGGTCGTCCATGTCGTCATCCGGGGGCGGCTGGTTCCGGCCACCGCCGCCTGCGGCGGGACGCGCCGGAGCATTGGCAGCGGGGCGGGCCGGGGCCGGCTGTGTACGAGCGGGCACGGCCTGGGCGCGGGCGGGAGCGGGCGTCGGGGCGGGGGGATCGAAGGCATTGTCGCCGCCGTCCGCATATTCCTCGCGTCCGCCGCGCCCATTGCCGCCGCCCTGATTGTACGCACCGCCGCCGCCACCCTGGCCGCCTTCTTCGCCCTCTTTGGGCCGGTCCAGCGACTTCAGGTTGTCCACGACGACCTCGGTGTCGCGCCGCTTCTCGCCGGCCTGCGTGACATACTCGCGCACTTGCAGTCGCCCCTCGACGAGGACAAGCCGGCCTTTGCCCAGATAGTTCGCGGCGTATTCCGCCGACTGACGCCAGGCGACGATGCTGAAGAAGTCGGCTTGCTTCTCCTGACCGTTCGAGCGCGCCTCGGCGGACATCGGGCGGTTGACGGCCATACGGAACTGGGTGACGGCGATGCCGCTGGGCGTATACTTCAGTTCGGGATCGCTGGCCAGGCGGCCAACCATGATGACGCGGTTAAAGTCCATTCTCTTCTCCTTTTCTCACTATACCAATGCTGATCTCTGGACCAATGCTGATCTCTGGACGCGCGACCAGGCAACTTGACAGGTCAGGCCGCCGCTTCGGCAGGCTCCAAAGCCTCGGCGACCGTGGCGGTCTCCGTCGTGGCCTCTGCCGACGGGGTCTCGACGACCGGCGGAGTTTCCACCGGCTCGGGTGCGGCGACCGCTACGGGTGCGGCGACCGCTACGGGTGCGGCGACCGCTACGGGTGCGGCGACCGCTACGGGTGCGGCGACCGCTACGGGCTGCGGCGCCGATGCGGCCTGGGGACGCGCGGGCATCCCGTTCATGATGGGCGTGGCGCCCTCCTCATCGTCCCGGCGGACGATCAGGAAGCGGATCTGGTCTTCGCTGATCTGGAAGATGCGCCGCAGCTCGGCCTCGACGGCCGGCTTGGCCTGGAACTGCATGATGACATAGATGCCCTCGGTGCGGCCCTTGATCTCATAGGCCAATCGGCGTCGCTCCCAGACGTCAATGTTCTCGACGGCCCCGCCGCCGGTCTCGACGATCCCCTGGTACTTGGCCTTGATGACCCCGATCTGCTCGTCGCCCAAACCGGCGTCCACGATGTAAACGGCCTCGTAAGGCTGCGTGATGGCGATGGATGGCATAAAATGCCTCCTCTCTCTGGTCTTGGATTTTTGGCCCCCCGTGTCTCGCCAAAGACGGAGGGGCAGAGAGGAACTAAAAACCAGCGGACTGGTCCCGTTCAACAATCGCACTATTATAGCACGGACCAGCCCAAAAAACAACCCGCCTCACTTGATGAAGTAGCCGAAAACCCGCCACTTGCCGTCCGTATCGTGCGTGAGGGCCACCGTCTCCGTGGCCCCAGCCTTTTTCACAAAGTCAGTGGTATAGGCGAGCACTGCGTAGTCACCGGGAGGAACGCCGGGGAGGGTGTTGGTGTGCTGGCCGCTTTTGAGCGTCCGTTTTTGCACTTTCCCTAGCGGGTCGCGCACCGACTGCGCCGCGCTCGCCCACTGATCTTTGGTCACTTGGGCCTGGAACGCCGGCGAGGCGGCCTGCCAGCTCTCGGCGTACTTGCCGGCGTCCGTCAGCGCAAGCCAGGATTTGGCGGCCTGCTGCGGAGCGTTTGCCGGCGCGGCCTTTTGTGGCTTGCTCTTTTTGGTTGCGGGCTTGGCCTGGCATGTCATTGATGGGAGCAGTAGAACAGGCGCAAGGGCAATGAGTATGATGGCGGTAGGTTTGTGCATTCGTGTGTCCTCTCTTTGTCTTTTCCCGCTTTATTCGCTGGGCCACGCGCTTATTCCTCCGAGGAGAATGCGCGGCGCGACAGAGGCAATGGCGTCTCTTCCCGGTTCTCGGCCCTGTGCAGGGCGTTCGAGACGGGGGATGCTTTTGCCTTTTTTTGTGCGTCGGCCCCTGCATTTCTGCGGGCTTTCTGCCGAAGATCGGACTGTGGACAAGAAACCTTTTCTCGAAATCGTCTCCCATCGTGAGCGGGAGACAGGAGTCGGCATGAAACATGTAGACCTGGTGGTCATCGGCAGCGGGCCGGCGGGCCAGAAGGCGGCCATCCAGGCGGCCAAGCTCGGCAAGAGCGTCACCCTCATCGAGCGCAACCGCATCCTGGGCGGCGCCTGCACGCACACCGGGACCATCCCCAGCAAGGCCCTGCGCGAAGCCGTCCTGCACCTGTCCGGCATCCAGCAGCGCGGCTTTTATGGGGAGCAGGATCGGCGCAGCGGCAGCAGCCGGCCGGAGATCACCATCGAGGACCTGATCGCGCGGGGCCAGCAGGTCATCCGCACCGAGATGGAGGTCATCCGCGAGCACATGGTCCGCAACGAGGTCGAAATCCTGTGCGGCGAGGCGCGCTTCGAGGACCCGCACACGCTGCGGATCAGCCACCCGCACTCGTCCGAGCTGCTGGAAGCCGACCACGTCGTCATCGCGACGGGGACTGTCCCCGCCCGCCCGCCGGGCGTCCCGTTCGGTGAGGAGCGCGTGCTGGACAGCGACAACCTGCTGGAGCTGTCGCACCTGCCCAAGAGCATGATCATCGTCGGCGGCGGCGTCATCGGCACCGAGTACGCCTGCATGATGGCGACATTGGGCGTGCGCGTTATCTTGACCGAGGCGCGGACATCGCTGCTGGACTTCGTGGATTCGGAGATCAGCGAGGCCCTCCAGTACCGGATGCGCGCGATGGGTGTCACGCTGCGCCTGGGCGAGCGCGTGGACGAGATCCGCGTCCAGCCCGACGGGCTGGTGCAGGCAACCTTGCAGTCGGGCAAGCACCTGCGGGCGGACACTTTGCTTTACTGCATCGGGCGACAGGGGACGACGGAGAAGCTGGGCCTGGAAAACGTCGGCCTGGTCCCGGACAACCGGGGTCGTCTGAAGGTCAACGAGAACTACCAGACCGGCGTGCCGCATATCTACGCCGTCGGCGACGT
>JAABUH010001813.1_pt1 | contig 22180 bp, 18 predicted proteins | sample 5559121 | NCBI WGS metagenome assembly JAABUH01 (sample SAMN10711871, study PRJNA513364) | rock metagenome | isolation source: Antarctica rocks | place: Antarctica: Victoria Land, Battleship Promontory nord | collected 2015-12-28
GCGGCTGCCCACCCCTCTGCGCAAGGGGTATTGCGGAGGGCTTTGCCCTTGGCGCCTCGCCCTTGGCGCCTCGCCCTCGGCGCCTCGCCCTCGGCGCCTCCCTCTGTCGTGAAAAACCTACCCGAAAAGACCCAGGCCCCGAGGCCTTCGCGCGCCCCATATCTTTGCATCGGACGGGGGTAGAATAGGGGTATGGTCCAGTGTGCGCCGATAAGTTCATCGCTCGCCCGTTATGGGCGGCTACGTCGCGCCGGTCGGGCCGGGAGCGCCGGTCGGGATGCATGGTGAAGGCGCGTGCCTCGGCCGCGGCCAAGCTCGAGCGCCTGCGCACGCTCGCCGCCGGTTCGCCGGCGCAGGTCGACTATGCCCTGGAGTTGGCCGAGACGGAGAATCGCCAGGACCTCGTCGAGGCCGCGCTCGACGCGCTCGCCGCCGCGGGCGACCCGCGCGCGCGGCCGATCCTGCTCGACAGGTTCGTCGCCCTCGCCGACGGCAGGGGTGGGCCCGACCCCGGTTGCTATCTGCGCGTTGCGCTCCTGCGCGCGCTACGCTACCTAGCGCGCCGCGACGACGTCCCGGCGCTGGAGCGCGGGGTCTGGACCTACGAGTACATGCCGCCCTTCGCGCCGCCCGATGACGGCGAGGTGGCGGCGGGGTTGCGCTCGGTCGCGTTGGTCACGCTCAACGAGATCGACGAGTCTCTGGCCGGGTACCACGCCGCGCGCCTGCTCGTGGACGAGCGAGCCTCGCATATGTCGGGCGAGCCGGCCGTGACAGCAGCACAGGTGCTCGCCGCACAGGGCCAGCTACTGCCGCTGTACGGCTACGTCACCCGTGGGGAGCCCGCGCGGCGTGGGGAGCCCGCGGAGGAGGGCATCCCCGAGGTCGTGGGGGAGTGTTTGCGCAACCTGACACCTCTCCCCGCATCGCTGCTCCCCCGGCTCGTCGAGCGATACCGCGACGCCACGGACGAGATCGTGCTGCTCGGGCTGTTTGACCTGCTGCTGGCCCACGAAGACCGCGCCCGCTACGACGACATGGCGCTCCATTTCCTGCGCGATACGCGGCTTCTCAACATCTGTCGCTACCTGGCCAGCGTGATCGTGGCCTCGAGGCGCGACGGCCTGATCGCGCGTCTAGAGGCGATGGCGGCGGACGAGCCGATGCGGGTCAAGGCGGAGATCCTGCGCGACGCCCTGGCGCTGCGTTAGGCTTCGTACTCGCAGGCGCCCGCGTCAGGCCGGCGCGAGGCGCAGCGTCTCGATCTTGTGCGGGCCAAGCTCCAGCGCCACCTCGCGCGTAGCCTCGCCCGCGTGCAGGGTCTCGAGCGGGCGCTCATCGAGGTCCAGCCGCTCGACCTCCCGGACAGGGCGCAGCAGGCGCAGCCGCCCCGACGCCGGCTCGTCCGTCGGGTTGTACAGGCGCACTACCAGGCCGCGGCCGTCCTCGGCGCCCTTGATGGCGCCGACGGCGACGCCGGGCGCCTCGAGGGTCAGGAAGCTCCCAACGGAGGAGAGAGCGCCCTCCGCCGGCTCGGCAGTGGTCGCGCGTAGGGGCAGCACGGCGTGGCCCGCCTCGGTGATAGCCCCCCGCCAGTCACCCTCGAGTGGGATCAGGCTATAGGAGAAGGTGTGCGCGCCGGGGCACTGCGCCTCCGGCGTCTCCATCGCCGGACCCGCCCCGCCCCGCCGTGTCGGCAGGTCGTCGCGCGAGAGCCAGCCCACGCAGCGCAGCAGGGTCAGGGCCAGCGTCGTCGCGCCCTCGCCGGACGCGGTCGCCACGTATTCTGGCAGGCCGGCGCTGGCGATCATGAGCCCGCGTCCGCCCTCATGGGCGAATACGAAGCCCTGCTGCGGCGCCTCGGGCACGGGGTCTTCGTGCGGCGCCTCCACCGCCGCCTCGCTCGCGGCGACGCCGAGCGGCCGGCGCGCCACGTCGAAGGCTTGCTCGGCGCGCACGTGGTCGGTCGCGACGGGGACGTCGAAGGTGACGCGCAAGCGGTGGTCCCGCGCCGTGTTGGCCACGGTCGTGGCGATGTCGATACGCGGGCAGCCGCGCGTCAGGGTGACCACGCTCTCGATGGCCAACCGCACGGTCTCCTGCGCGCGCCCCCAGCGCCCCTCGTCGAGCGACACCGGCACGACGAGCTCTTGCCTGATCGTCAGCGTGGCGCCCAGCGCGTCGCGTTCTGCCGTGATAGTGGGCGGCGACGCGGGGCGGTCGACGACCATGTCCTCGGACGGCGGCGCGTAGGTGTAGCTGTCGCCGGCGTCGCCGCCGTCGACAAAGGCGTTGCAGGGGCCGTAGGTCACGCCGTTGCGACGGTCGGTGACCGTGAGGGCGCCGGACGCCGCGTCGGCGCGTACGCTGAACAACTCGTTTGCGACAGTATGCGCGTCGTCCGTATCCGTGAGACCACTGTCATCGAACGCGCCCGGCGCGCCCGGCGCGCCCGTGTCCGCGACGGCCGGCCGCAGCCACAGCGTCTTGTAGCCGTGCGCCGGGACGTCGCGGATCAGGAAGCGCAACTCGTGGCGCGCGTTGTGATGCACGTGCAAGGTCACCGGGGCAGGGTCGGTCTCGGCCAGCAGCCGGTGCGCCTCGTGCACGAGCGCCTCGATCTCCTCACGCGCGATGATACCGCTCTCGCCGACCGTGGCCTCGACGTGCAAGCCGTCGTCCTCCACGCGCATGACCAACTTCTGCAGGCCCAGGCCCATCAGGCGGTTGCCCTCGACCTGCGACATAATCACGTCGGGGTCGGGGATCGTGTCGCGCGGGACGACCGTGACGAGAGTCGGCTCGCCCCCGGCGTCGGTCCAGGCGTGTGCGACCGCCTCCCCCTGCGCATCGACCAGGGTGTACTCGCCGGTCACGCCCGGGAGCTCGAGGGTCAGCCTCACCCTCTCGGTGCGCGCGCCGTCGCCGTCGTTGAACACCACGAGTGGGATGGCCGCCCCCGCGCCCAGGCCTGACGCGCCCGACGCGCCCGACGTATCGGGCGTACCTGACGCGCCGGATGCCTCGCCGGGCGGGCGCGTGTCGATGCCCGCGACGAGGCGCCTGACCGCGCGGGCCAGCAGCCCCTCGCCGATCTGCTCCACGGCGTCGTAGCGCGTGCCCATCTCGCGGTGCGCCTGGTCGATGGAGCAACCGCACACACTGTCGTGCGGCTGGTTCTGTAAGAGCTGGCGCCACGCCTCCCACAGCTCGCCGTGCGGGTAGGCGGCGCCCAGCAGCGAGGCCCAGGCGGCGGCGGGCTCGACCTGGCGCTCCAGCAGGGTCTGCGCGCGCGCGTTCCTCTGCTTGATCTGCGGGATGCGCGCGGAGAGCACGGCGGGGAGCAGGTGCGCCGTGGCCGAGGAGCGCAGCTCGCCGCGCGTCACCCCATCGGCGCGGCCGCCCGCGCCCGCGCGCAGCCGCTCCACGGCCTCCTCCAACGAGGTAATCTCGACCTTCCACTCACCCTCGAGCAGCCTGTTGGCCTCAGCGAGGGCGGCGGGCAGGCCGGCCTGGATCGGCAGATGGTCGCAGCCGTTCATCAGGAGCACACCTGGTCCGGTCGCGTTGGCGGCCAGCAGGCCGCAGACCTGGCGCAGGCGCGCGGCCAGCGCGGGCCCGTCGAGCGGGAGCCGCTGCGCGCCGCAGTAGCTCTGCGCGAGGAACTCCAGGAAGACAGAGCCGCCGCCGTCCCCCTCCCAGGTACTCTCGTTGCGCGTCGTGCGGCCGTCGACGCCGCGCCACAGCACGGCGCTCTCGATGCCGAAGCCGCGCAGGATCTGCGGCAGCTGCCCGGTGTGGCCGAACTGGTCGGGGACATAGCCCACCATCATCGAGCGGCCGTAGGAGCGGGCCATGCGCAGGCCCAACATCAGGTTGCGCACGAGCGACTCGCCGCTGACGAGGAACAGGTCAGGGTGGCAATACCAGGGGCCGACAGCGAGGCGCCCGTCGGCGATGTGGCGGCGCAGCTGCGCGGCGCGCTCCGGGCGCATAGCCAGGTAGTCGTCGATCACGACCGTCTGGCCGTCGAGCATGAAGTGGGTATAGGAAGGGTCGGCCTCCAGCGTGTCGAGCACGCCGTCGACGACGCGCACGAGGTCGAGGCGGAATTGCTGGAAGGTGCGGTACCACTCGCGGTCCCAGTGCGTATGGGAAACGAGATAAGCAGGTCGTGCTGTCATAGTCGTCATAGAAGGGATTGTAGCACGACAGCCCTGTGACGGGCCAACCCAACCGCTATCGGTATCAGGGTCTGTGAAAAGTCGCTATCGTCCCTCTCGCCCCCTCCGGCTGACAGGGGTAGGTATTCCCATTTGACGAGGCGAAGCATAATTGACTTTCCCCGAGCCAATGAGGCATCGATGATAGCCGGCCGGTGGGGTCCGAAATCCGCTAGCGCCTCGTGCCACGCGGCGGTAGAGTGAGGGCATGACTCCTGATTTCGATTCCTGCTATCGGGCCGTGCGCAGCCGTGACGCCCGCTTTGACGGCCGCTTCTTCACCGCCGTCACCTCGACCGGCATTTACTGCCGGCCGATCTGCCCTTCTCCCACGCCGCTCGCAGCCAACGTACGCTTCTACGCTTGCGCGGCCGCTGCCGAGGCCGCCGGGTTCCGGGCTTGCCGTCGCTGCCATCCCGAGAAGGCTCCCGGCTCGCCCGAGTGGAACATCCGGGCCGACCTGTCGGGACGGGCGCTGCGCTTAATCGCCGAGGGGGCCGCGGATGAGGAGGGCATCGGCGGCCTGGCTACCCGGCTCAGGGTGAGCGAGCGCCACCTGCACCGCGCGCTCGTGGCCGAGGTGGGCGTCAGCCCGCTCGCGCTCGCGCGCACCCGCCGCGCCCAGACGGCCCGCCTGCTCATCGACCAGACGAACTTGCCGCTCACGACGATCTCGGGGGCGGCGGGATTTACCAGCATCCGCCAGTTCAACGACACGATGCGGGCCTCCTTCGGGTGCAACCCAACGGAGTTGCGGCGCGGCTCGGAGGCGCCGGGTGGGAGCGGGCTCACGCTGCGGCTACCCTATCGCCCCCCGCTCGACGCCGCGGCGCTGCTCTCCTATTTCGGCCAACGCGCCGTCGCGGGCATGGAAGAGGTCGTCGACGGGCGCTACCGGCGCACGGTCGCGCTGCCCCGCGCGCGGGGCATCATCGAGCTGGAGTTGCTGGCCGACGCCGACGCCGTCCTGCTGCGGCTCCAGCTCGATGACCTGCGCGACCTCGGCCCACTCGTGCAACGCTGTCGCGGGCTCCTCGACCTCGACGCCGACCCCGCCGTCATTGGCGCGGCACTGGGGGCCGACCCCCTGCTGGCGCCGTTGGTCGCGGCGCGGCCGGGGCTGCGCGTGCCGGGAGCCATCGACGGCTTCGAGTTGGCGGTGCGGGCCATCCTAGGGCAGCAGGTCTCCGTGGCGGGGGCGCGCACGCTGGCCGGTCGGCTCGTGACCGCGCTGGGCGAGCCGCTGCCCGAGCCGCGCGGCGCGCTCACGCACACCTTCCCCACACCCGAACGGGTCGTGGGGGCGGACCTGGGGGGCCTGGGGCTCACGGGCGGGCGCGTCGTCGCCCTGGGGGCGCTCGCGCATGCCGTGACCGAGAAGGGCCTGGCGCTCGACCGGGGAGCCGACTGGGAGAGGACCGTCGCTCGCCTGCAAGAACTGCCGGGGATCGGGCCGTGGACGGCCTCCTACATCGCCATGCGCGCCCTGGGCGACCCCGACGCGTGCCCCGTGGCCGATCTCGGGCTACGCCGTGCGCTGGAGCGGCGGGAGCTCGCCGGCGACCCGAAGGGGGTCGCAGCGCGCGCCGAGGCGTGGCGGCCGTGGCGCGCCTACGCCACACACCACCTATGGGCCAGTTTGGCGACGCCATCGACGGGCACATAGCGACGGGCACATAGCGACGGGCACATAGCGACGGGGCGACGGGCCGGGAGAGTGGCGTCCGAGACGCGCCAGGCGGTGGGGTCCGAAACCCGCCAGCAGTCCGCGCCGTCCGGCGATAGAGTGGGGCGATAGGATAGGCGCTTTGGTAGTGAAGGAGGAAAGCATGGTGGCCATGGCACTCACCCGCGACGAGATGGTGGAGCGTGCGTTCGCCTCCGATCCCACGGCCGATGGGCACGTCGTCGACGTGACGACCACCGGCATCTACTGCCGGCCCGCGCGCCACCCGCTGCGCAAACCTGAGCGGGATGATGGCGCGCACGCGGGCTAGCGCGCCCGCCAGCGCCCCTGCGGCGCAGCCGGCGCGCGTGGGCGGCCACGCAGCGGGAGGAGGGACGCCGGAGGCGTCGGCGCGGCACTGGTCCGCCCGCTTCCTCCTGCTCGCGGCAATCTGGGGGTGCAGCTTCCTGTTCATCAAGATCGGCGACGAGGCCTTCGCGCCCCTACAGGTCGCCCTCGGACGCTTGATCTTTGGCGCCGGCGCACTCCTCGTTGCGCTGGCCGCACGCGGCGACCGGCTGCCGCGCCCCGGCCGCGTGTGGGGGCGCTTGGCCGTCGCCGCGCTGCTACTCAACACGCTGCCGTTCTCGCTGTTCGCCTACGGGGAAACGCGTGTCACCTCGGTGCTCGCGGATATCTGGAATGCGACCACCCCGCTGCTCACCCTGGCCGTCGCACTCCTGACGCTGCCCGAGGAGCGGCCGAGCCGGGAGCGCGTCGTCGGCCTGGCCGTGGGCTTCGCCGGCGTGCTCGTCGTGCTCGGCGCGTGGCAAGGCTTCGGGGGCCGCGCCGTGCTCGGCAACCTCGCCTGCTTCGGCGCCGCGTGCTGCTATGGCCTCGGCCTCCCCTACATGCGCAAGCACCTCGCCGGCCGGCCCGAGTCCGCCCTCGCCCTGTCCGCCGCGCAGTTGCTTTGCGGCGCCGCCGAGCTCGCCATCGTCACGCCGGTCCTCGCGACGGCTCCTATCGCCCTGCCGCCTGCGCGCGCGTTCGCGAGCGTTGTGGCGCTGGGCGTGCTCGGGACAGGCCTCGCCTACGTCCTCAACTACGGGCTGATCCGCGACGCGGGCGCCACAGTCGCCTCTACCGTTACCTACGCGATCCCGCTGTTCTCGACCCTGGCCGGCGTCCTCGTCCTCGGCAAGCCCCTGACCTGGAATCAGCCCGCCGGCGCCCTCGTCGTCATCCTCGGCGTCGTCGTTTCGCAAGGGCGCTGGCGCGCCATCGCCCGACGCCTGGGCGCCGCACGGGCGGGGGCCGCCTGACCCGCGTTCGGCTCTCCACGAGGGATGCACGAGGGATGACCGAGGAGGAGATGGAGATACTGCAATCGACAGATGAGTCTTTCTTTCCGCAACTCTAGCAGGCGGATTTGGATGTCGCGCGTAGGACTTGCGCTACGTCCGCGACACTACCACACCCTCCCAGTCGATGCGCGCGTCGATGAGGCGGGCGCCGGCGGCGCGCAGGGCCGCGCGCAGGGCCGGGACGCGGGAGGGCTCGGCCAGGAAGACGAGACAGCCCCCGCCGCCGGCGCCGCAGGCCTTGCCGGCCAGCGCCCCCGAGCCGCGCGCGACGCCGAAGAGCTCCTCGACGCGGGGGTTGGTGATCGAGGGGTGCAGGCGTTTTTGCGCCGCCCAGTTGCGGTCCAATAGGGTGGCGACCCCGGCGAAGTCGCCCGCGGCCAGGCTCGCGGCCATCGCCAGGGCGGTGTCGCGCAGTTCGCCGAGTGTTGCGCCGACCGCCCGGTCGCCCCGCTCGTACGCGCCCCACACGCGGTCATGGATATCGCCGGAGAGGCGCGCCTGGCCGCAGTAGCACAGGACCAGCCGCGCCTCCAACTCCTCGCGTACGGGCGTGGACAGCGCCACCGGCTCGACCTCTACCAGGTCGCCGTGTTCGCCGCGAAAGCGCATCAGGTTGACCCCGCCGAACGCGGCGGCGTACTCGTCTTGCTTGCCGCCGGCGATGCCGAGCAGGGCGCCGAGGTTGCACGCCTCGCGCGCGAGGGCGCGCTTGTCCGGCGCGGCGCCCATGTTGGCGTGCACGAGGGCGAGCCAGGCCACGCTGAGCGCGGCGGACGAGCCCAGGCCCGAGCCGGCCGGCAGGTCGAGCCCGTACGAGATGCGCAGCCCCTCGCCTCCTCCGTGCTCCCGCCCCGGCCCCTGTTCGGCGGCGCGCCTGACCTCGCCCGTGACATACCGGGCGATGGCCACGTTGAGCACGGCGCCGCCCTCGCGGCGCGCGAAGGGCGGGATATCGCTCCAGCCCCCGGCGAGGTCGATGCGCAAAGGCGCGCGGCACTCGATCTTCACGGCAAATTGTCCCCTATCTCTTGTAGTAGTCGTGGTTGCATTATACTGATCGCAGGATTGCCACGCGGCCGAGGGGCGCACTCCTGCTCGAGGGTCCCGACAGGGGCGGCGCTACTGCCACGGCCGCCTTTCGATGGCAACGCGTCCGACACGGCCCGTCGTCGAGCGAGAGAGAACGTTTATGATGCCCATGCCTCCCCCGCCCCGCCGCTCCCTTGTGTTCCACTACGGCGGCGTCGAGTTCGTGATCCGTCCCGGCGCGCCCCTGCTCTTCGGCGCGATCGCCGCGGCGCTCGACGTCACCTTCCTCCCCTCGGCGTTGCCCGACCAACCCCCCCTGTCCTATCACCTCGCTGCTGTCGCCATGACCCTGTTGATGATCGTGACGACCCTGCTGCACGAGAGCGGGCACGCCCTGGCGTACCGGGCGCAGGGCATCTGGCCGGTGCGGGTGACCCTGCGCGGGAGCGGCGGCGCCTGCGCGGCGATGGTCGAGGAGGATCGGCCCGGCCAGGCCTTGACGCGCGCCCTGGCTGGGCCGGCCGTGACGGCGCTCGTCGTCGTCGCGCTCTTCCTGCTGTGGCGCGCGCTCCCCCTGCCGCCGTTGTGGCGCCTCGTCGCCGCGACGCTGATGGTCTTCAGCGTCTTCGACCTGATCTTCAACACCCTGCCCGTGCACCCGCGCTGCGACGGGGCGCACGCGCTGCGGGCGGTCATCTGGCTGCTGCGCCGCCGCGAGCCCGACCGCTTCGCCGTGCTCTATCTCTGGCGTCCCATCGTGCTGGCGGCCGCCGCGCTGCTCTGCCCGCCCGCGTGCGCGCTCACCGGCTTCCTGCCCAGCGGACCCGGCGCCAATGCCGTGGCCGGCGCGGTCGCGCTCGCCCTCTGCGCCGTCCCGCTCGGCGCGCTCTCCCTGCGCGCCCTGCGCGCCCGCCGGCCCCTTCTAATGCGCGCCCGCCGCCTGGCGAGTTGAGAGCGGCTGCACATGAACGTAGGCGTAGGTGGCGGTCAGCACTCAGCGGTCAGCGGTCGGCTGAGCGCGGACCGTTGAGGTTCTTGTGATCGTCGGGCGCGAGGAGTTGCAGAGGCGCGAGGACGCGGAGTTGGCCCCGTATGCCTTGCGCAGCGCCCGCTCGCGCGGCCGCCGCTACCCCGAGCCAGATGATCCGTACCGGACACCCTTCCAGCGCGACCGCGATCGCGTGATCCACTGCTCGGCCTACCGCCGCCTGGGCAACAAAACGCAGGTCTTCATCTCGTTCGAGAGTGAGCACTACCGTACGCGCCTCACTCACACCGAAGAGGCGACGCAGATCGCCGTCTCGGTCGCGCGCGCCCTGGCCGCCAACGTCGATCTGGCCGAGGCCATCTCGCGCGCCCACGACCTCGGCCACGCGCCCTTCGGCCACGCCGGCGAGGAAGCTCTCGCCGCCAAGATGGCGCAATACGGCGGTTTCGAGCACAACTTGCAGACCCTGCGCGTGGTCGAGGAGCTCGAGGCGGAGTATCCGAACGTCCGCGGCCTCAACCTGACGCTCGAGGTGCGCGAGGGGGTGCTGGCGCATCGCCCCGACGGGTACGCGTTCGGCGAGCCCACGAGGTCCGCTCGCGACAGCATCGGCAGTCCTGCGACAGGGGGCGCGCTGGATGCGCCGGATGCGCCGGATGCGCCGGGGGACGAGCTGCGCCCATCGATCGAGGCACAGATCGCCGACATCTCCGACGAGATCGCGTACTCGTGCCACGACCTGCAGGACGGACTGGCCTCCGGACTGCTGCGGCGCGACGACCTCGCGCGCGACCGCCCTCTCTGGTGGGCCGAGGCCATGGACGCCCTGTCCGCGCGCTGGGATGCGCTCGAGGGCGCGGCCTCCGCCGGCGACCCCCTCGCACTCGACCTGGAGCGCCGCCGCGTCAAAGGCTACCTCATCAACCGCTTCGCGTCCGACCTCATCGCGTCCAGCGCGGCGCGCCTGGCCGCCCTGGCGCCGGCCGGCCCCGCGGCGGCGCGCCTGGCGCCGGAGCGCGCGATCGACCTCTCGGCCCCCGTGCGCGCCCTGCGCGAGTCCTTGCACGCCTACCTCCTGTCCCACCTCTATCGCCACTACGAGGTCGTGACGATGGGTGAGAAGGCCAAGCGCCTCTTGGGCGCCCTGTTCGACGCCTACCGCGCGAACGCGGCGCAGCTTCCCGGCGTGGTGCATGGGCGCATCCAGGCCGGTGTCCCGCTCGAGCGCGCGGTCTGCGACCACATCGCCTCGATGACCGACCGGGGGGCCGTCCGCGAGTACCACCGCCTGTACGACCTGGACGCGCAGGTGTTGCCTTGAATCGGAGGCATACGCCCACGACCTCGCAGCCTAGCTCGCCTCCCGCACTTTCGACCTGGAAGCATGTAGCCGCGGGTCCGAGGTTGGGGCGCGCCTCCGGGGGAACCCGGGGAGAGGCTCCCTCAGACCCCCGCCACCCACGACGCGTGCGGGCAAATAGGCTCAACTTGCGATAACAATCACCGGCGCAAGTCCTTCTGCCAGCAGCGCCGGCGCATGCGGATCGAGCCCTTCGATGTGGACCAGTATGCGCGCCATGTCGTCCCGCAGGCGGGCGACGTCGACGCCCATGCAAGAGGGCGCGTAGGCGGCGAGGAGCGCGTGACCGGCGCGCAGCTTGCTCAGGGCGCCGCGCCGGTTGCCGCGCCGCAGGTGGTAGAGGCCGACGCCGGCAAGCAGGATACCTTGATAAAGGTAGCGCACGGGCTCGGGCTCGGGCCGCCAGATCTCTTCCAGCGTTTCGTGACACTCCCAGTATTCGCCCCTGTTGAATTGGTCGATGCCCGCGCGCAGCCCCCCCGGGGCGGGGTCGTCGCAGCGCGCAGTGCGCTCCGCCCGTCCCCTGGGGATGAGCGGTAGCCCCGTGCGCGGGCTGACGGGCTGCGCGGGCTGCTCCGAGTGTTCTGGCGGCATGACGCCTCGGGGTGTGGGGGAGTGACCACGCATTGCTATTTACAGGGGCCGTCATCGCGCCAATAATACTGGCTAAGGCACGGCGCATGCGAGTACATAGTAGCAGGTTGCGCATGAGTATGGACGAGACCGGGGATGAAAACACGGGTGCGGACGACCGCGGCGAGTGGCTACGCCGGCTCAAGGGGGCGTACGAGGCGGGTTACTACCGCACCGAGGCGGCCGAGGATGAGCAGGAGCCCTTCCCGTGGCAGAACCGCACCTGCGGCGACTGCCCGTTCTGGATGCGCGATATTTGCCTGGTGCACGAGATACCCCGGCCGGCCAACGCCCACACCTGCCGCTACGACGATCGCCCACACCGTGAGGAGGGGCGCGCCCTGCTTCGTCGCCGGCGCTGGAATCTGCTGCGCCGGCTGCCCGACTAGGGCCGGGTGTCGGGCGCATTGGCGCGTTGATAACCTTGTTGCCGGCAAGGCCCCCACGGTAGAAGCTAAGGGCTGGCGGCTGGATCGCCGCGAAGGACGTGACCGATGGATAGAAACTTTCCGCGCCCGCTCGTTTTCGAAGCGTGGATGGCGCGCCTGAAGGCGGCTTATGACGCGGGTTACTACCGCACCGAGGCGGCCGAGGGCGAGCAGACGCGCTTCCCGTGGCAGGACCGCACCTGCGGCGACTGCCCGTTCTGGTCGCGCAATACCTGCCTCGTGCGGGAGGCGCGGCGCGGCGCGGGCGACGCCACCTGCAAATACTTCGACCCCTGGAACCATCCCGAGGCGGCGTCGATTATCCAGTACAACCGCATCCCTTCCACCTTCCCGGGCGATGACCAAGCCGCCTGATCGGTTCCCCACACAGACGCCGATCTCTTTGTCCGACAAGCCTGCGCCAAACAGCTGAGGACGACAGCCGGCGCCCTACTACCACACGACAGAGATTTCTCCGCATATTCAGCACGATGTCCCGCGTGTCAAGCACCCGCTTCACGCTTGTGGAACGTGCGGAATGTTTTCAAGCGAGCGGTACTACTTATAGCCGGGACAGTCGTCCTGGGAGCAACTCTCCCCGGCGACCCCGAGCCATCGCCGGCAACCACGAGAGGTTAGTCGGGCGCAAGCGGTCGCGCGCGCCCGATGGCGGGCCGCTGATCGAGGTACTATCACATGACTGATCACCACATCATGCGTCATCTCGCAAGCACATTTTGGTTTTTTGCTGTCCTGGAAACAGGCATGGACCCCGCACTACTTCCTTCATCCACGGTGCGGCAAATCTCTAGCGATCGCTCCTCACGGGTCGCGCTCCTGCACACTATCTCTGTCCCGGCGCACCCCATCGCGCTCGCGATCGACGCGGCGATCGGGCGCGTCGTCGTGCTCTCACAAGGACCGGGGGACCCCAACAATTACGGTGAGCCCACGGGACACGCCAGCGTGAGCTTCCTCGATGCCGCGACGGGCAGGCTCGTGCGCACGGTCTCGCTCGGCCCGTCGAGCTACGTGGGCGACCCCGTGTATGGCAGCAACTTCTCCCCCTCCTCCCACCAATCGGGAATCCAATCCCTGGCGATCGATGAGGCCGCCGGGCGTGTCTTCGTGCTGCAGGTGGGCAAGCCGACTCCCGGCACGCAGTCCAGCGCCACCCCGATCACCGGGCAAATTCGTATCCTCGACGCCCTAACGGGACGCATCCTGCGCACCGTCCCCGCCGGACAGAATCCGCTCATGCTCGTCGCGGACGCGCATAGCGGGCATCTCTTCGTCCCCGACGCGCGCCCTGGAATCTCGATCTACGACCATCGGCGCGGGTCCATTCGCATGTTCTCGACAGCGAGCGGCGCCCTTGTGCGCGCCATTCCCGTGGACCCTGACGTTTACGTAAGCGCGGTAGGGGTTGATGCGCGACGCGGGCACGTCCTATTCCAGGGCGCGCCCAAACCAGGCGAGGATGGCGTCGTCGTGATCGACGCGCGGACGGGGCGCGTGGTACGCGTGGTCGCGCTCGCCACATCTCTCAATGCGTGCAGTCCCAGCTTGGTATTCGACGAAGGGACGAATCACTTTATCGAGGCTAGCGGGGAGGCGCGCGCCTCTATGCGCGCCCAAGTGCTCGATGGTAACACCGGACGGGTGCTGCGCGACGAAATGCTTCCCTCCATGGCCGACGCCGGGGGTAGCTGCCCCGTAGCGCTGGCGGCGGACGCGTCGACCGCTCGCGCCTTCGTGTACGAAGCGCCGGCGTATACAGGGGGGATGAGCTACGTGAGCGTCCTCGACACGCGCGACGGACGGATCGTGAGTACTGTACCTACAGGTTTCGGTGAATCGACCTCGATAAGCCTCGCGATCGACCATCGTGCGGGGAGCACCTTTATCGTCGATACGAACACTCCGGACGTCACGACAACCGTCAACAAGCTGACGGTGCTCGACACGCGCAGCGGACGCGTCCTACACACCATGACGTTGGGCCAAGGTCCCCCGGTCGTCGCGGTGGACGAGCGAACCGAGCTCCTCTTCGTCGTCAACGGGGCCGACAACACCGTGAGCGTGTTCGACATCTCGCGCCTGTAGCCTAAGGGTTAGCGCGCCATGGGGGATGGCGTCGCCAGGCCGTCTATGGTCTCTCCGACCGGCCGGCCAGCGTCGAGAACGATGTAGCCCTGCCTTGCCCGAGGGCTCGATTATCCGCCTCGTCGCCCACGAGGTGCGGCTGATGGGGGCGATGTCCGCTCCCCACGCGCGCCGCCCGCCTTAGACGAGGCGGCGGTCGTCGATGAGCTTGAGGCTGCTCCCCACGCGCGCGCCGCCCGCCTGAAGCGCACGTGCAAAAGGGCGCGCATAACTGCGTTACCTTTTCATCGTCCCGGACGTTATAGTAGGTAGGTGGCTGGCGACGCCGTTTTTGGTCGCCGGCTCCCCCCCAACAATTCGCCGGCTCCCGCAACGCTGCATCCCGCGTCTTTGTCTGGTTGTGCCCTGTCCTGGCGGTACCATCGCGAACATTTCCTGCTCTCATGACCGTGCATGGCGGCGGCCACGCGCGCATTGTGGCGTCATGATGTCGACAGACGATAGAGGGTGAGAGGACGGCAACGGCGGTGGAAGCGACTGTGCCATGGCGCGTGCGCGACGCCGCACTGACTTTCGCGCTGGGCCTCGGCGGCGTCGCCCTGCTCTTCGCCGCGGCGATCGGGCTCGACGCGCTACAAGGGCCGTCGACGGCTGTGTCCACGCGCCCGCCAGCCCCGCCTGCCGCCCTGGCGGCGGGTGCGACGAGTGTTTTCTATCTAATCCTCCTGATGGGCGTGTGGCTGCTGGTGGTCCGTCGCTACGGGGTATCCTGGCGTACCCTGGGGCTGGCGCCGCCGCGGGCGGCGTCGCTGCTGCCCGTCCTACTCCTCGCCGCCCTGTTCATCATCGGCTCCACGCTGATCCTGCTGATGGCGACGCTGGCGGTCGGCGCGCTCGGCGGCCCAGCCTATCTCGCGCCGGCCGGCGGCGCGCCGCGCGCGGGGACGGCGGGGCTTGTCCTGCTGGCCGTGGTCACGTCGCTGCTGCTGGCGCCGGTCGCGGAGGAGTTGTTTTTTCGGGGCGTGCTCTATCAGGCCATGCGCCAGCGCATGGGCAAGCTGCTGGCTACCGGCGGGAGCGCGCTCCTGTTCACCCTCGTCCACGCGCGCTTGGCCGTGACGCCGGAGTCTTTCCTGCTCGGGGTCGTGCTGGCGCTGGCGTTCGAGCGAACCGGCTCGCTCTACCCGTCGATGTGTATCCATGCGGCCTACAACGGCGTCATCGTGGCGTTGGCGTTGCACGCGGCGTGAGGAGGTGCGCGCGCCCAACCGACCGATAGATAACCGGCCGTCGGATAACTGCTGATGGCTAATTGCTAATTGCTAATTGCTGGTCTGAAAGGGACGTACGTGGCGCGCAAGAGCAGTGTGGGGCAGCGTGGTGGCGTGGTGGCGGGCGTGGGCGCCGTGTGTGTAGCGGGCGGCGCGGCGGCGCTGCTCGTCGGGATGAGCGGCGCGGGCGCGGGGCGGGGCGACGCGGGGCGGGCGGCGGCGACGGCGAGGCTGCGCGCGGCGCATATTCGGCAGGTGGGAGAGGTCACGATCGCCTCGCCACGACCATATTTCGTGCCGTACAGCGGGCAGGGACCGTCGCTCTCGGCCGGGCGCGTCGCCTGGACGGCGAACAGCGGGCAGGGCGCGACGGGCTCGTCGATCGATCGCATCTACCTGTACGACCTGGCGCGACGCCAGCTGAGCACGCCGGTTTACTCGCGATACGGCGTGAATGGTTTCATCGGCGACTACGCGCTCGCGGGCGACGAGCTCGCCTACGTCGATACGGGCGTCACGCCCGCGCGCATCTTCACCTGGCAGGTCTGCATCGACGACCTGCGCCATCGCCGCAGCCGGGTCGTGGTGGCCTCGCCGCCCGGCGCCTCGTCGTACATCCCGCCGCGGATCGCCTTCGACGGGACCCATCTGCTGGTGCTACAGACGGCCATTTTAGGATCTAACGCCGCGACGGCGACGCCCGAGAACACCGTTCTGCTCTATACGCTGTCGCGACCCGACCAGAAGCCAGAGACCCTGGCGCGCATCCGGCAGGCGGCGAGCCTGGGCGACCCGGCGCTCACGCGCGACATCGCTTTGTGGACGACGCAGGTGTTCGGGCGCCACCCGTCGAGCCGGCTGACCGCGTACGACATGCGCCGGCGCGTCCGCCACGCAATCCCCGTCGGCGATGTCTCGGAGGTGGCGGCTAACGGCGATTATGTGGTGTGGAAAAGCGGTCTGGCCAGCATGCCCGGCGGCCGCATTGGCCTTTATTCTCTGCGGGGCGAGCGCATCCTGTCCGGCGACCTCGCGCACGGCGACAAGGCGACGTTCCCGTCGGTGGGAGGCGACCTCGTGTCATGGACGTCCGTCGACAACTCGCGGGTGCAGGTCTATAGCCTGGCGGCGCGGCGCGTGGTACATGACGCGGCGCCTGTCCCGCGCCGCGTTTATGGGCTCAGCGCGGTCGCCGGCGACACCGCGGGCGCGCCCGCCGCCGGTTGGGCCGTCTCGTGGGTCTACACCGCCAACGTCCTCGGCAAAGGACCTCAGCGCGGCTACGTCGTGGTGCGGCCGGTCGGGCCGTAAGTAGGCCGGCGGCCGCCTACCGCACTCCGAGAACGTGCCCGACGGCGCGCACGGCCTCCCCAAACGGGGCGGCGAGGAGGGCGAAAACCGGGGCGGCTAGCAGGCCAGGCAGAAAATTGCCGATACGCAACTCGACGATCTTGAGCAGGCGCAGGCCGACGGAGAGAACCATCAGGCCCCCCACCGCCGTCATCTCGCCGATCACGGAGTCGAACTGCGCCGTCGACAGGTGCGAGAAGATCAAGACTTTGACCACACCCGCGCCGAGGCTGATGCCGCCCTGGTAGACCAGGATGATGATCGTCGAGAACAGCACGCCCGGGCCGAAGGCGGCCGCGAAGCCGAACGAGGCGAACCCGTCGAGGACGCTCTTGACGCCGAGCAACCGGATATCGCCGGGGTTCAGCCCGTTCTGCAGCGCGCCCAGGATTGTGATCGGTCCGACGCAAAAAACAAGGCTGGCGGTGACGAAACCCTGTGCGAACGTCCCGCCGCCGCCGGAGAAGCGGCGCTGGAAGTAGTCGCCGAGCCTGTTGAGGGCGCCCTCGATGCCGATCAACTCGCCGATCAGGGCGCCGAACAGGATGCCCAGGAGCGGGAAGAGCGGGTTGGCGGTCTTGAGCGCCATCTGCATGCCGATCAAAAGCGTCGCGAGGCCCAGGGCCTGCATCACGATCTCCTGGAAACGCGCTGGCAGCACCGCGCCCAATAGGGTGCCGAGCGTGCCGCCGATCAGCACGGCGACGACGTTGATGATCGTGCCCGTTACCACAACACCTCCCCCTTACTTCTCCAAGGCTGTAGGATAGCATAGAGGATCTCTCGTGAAGCCAGGGCTCGTATATCTCGTATATTATGATGCTGACCGGCAAGTCCGGGATCGTGGACGCGCCGGCCGGGGCGCCCGTGATCTCGCGAACAATGAGCCATGGGCCTGGTAAGACGGGGGCGGGGGCGGGGGCTGCGGCTGTGGCATCGCGAACGCTGGAAACAATATGACAACAGTGCTCGACAAGGTATAGGGCGCGACGTCGTGCCGTCTATCGGCAGCAAGAGCTGGCCCGCGTGGGGATGGGACGCGGCCGCCGTCGCGTTCCTGGTCCTCTCGCCCGCCTTTTTCCTGCGCGAGGAGCCCGGCGGTCTACCTCCCTACGGCGGCGACATCCTCGTCCACGTCTACCCGCTGCTGAGCCTGCTCGCGCACGGGCTGCACGCCGGCCGGCCGGCCCTGTGGAACTACTACGCGGCCGGCGGCTATCCCCTGGAGCCCTACAGCGCGCTGGCCTTCTATCCGCCCGTCCTGCTGGCGCTGCTCTTCCTCCCCGTCACCGGCGCGCTGGCCGCGCTCTACGCCCTCTACCTCGCCGTGCTCGGCGTCGGGACCTACCTGCTCGCGGCCGACCTCGGCCAGAGCCGGCCCGCCCGCCTGCTCGCCGCCGTGACGCTCGCGCAGGGCGGCTTCGTGGCCGCGCACGCCTACGCCGGCCACATCTTCGAGCTCGGCGCGATCTGCCCCCTGCCGCTGGCGTTCTTGCTACTGCGGCGCGCCACCCTGCGCCATAGCCCCACGGCCGCCGTCTGGTGCGGAGCCGTGATGGGGCTGATGGTCCTCGCCGCCGGCGTGCAGTTCCTGCCCTTCGCGCTCGCGCCGCTGCCCCTGCTCGCGCTGTGGCACACCGGCCTGCGCCTGATCACCCCTCACCCCCCATCCCCCTCTCCCGCGTCTCCCGCGCCTCCCGCGCCTCCCGCGCGTGGGACAAGGGGAGCCCTTTGGCCCCTCGCGGCGCTCGGGGCGGCCAGCGCGACGGCGCTGGCGCTCAGCGCCGTCTTCGCGCTGCCGTTCGCCGAGATCCTGCCCCGCACGCTGCGCGCGGGGGCCGTGCCCCTCGCGACGGCGACGGCGCAGTCCCTACCGTGGCCCGGGCTGACCATGCTCGTCGCTCCGGACGCCCTGGGCAACGCGGCGGCCGGCGCGTACTGGCCGGCAGGCCGCTCCAACCCCTACTTCCACGAGATCTACGCCTACGCGGGCCTCCTGCCCCTTTTGCTCGCGCCCGTGGCGCTCCTGCGCCGCGCCGCGTGGCCCTACGGGCTGCTGGCCCTGGGCGCCCTGCTGGCCATGCTCGGGGGCAACACACCCCTCTACGCCTTGCTCTACCACCTGCCGGGCGCCGGGTTGTTTCGCGTCCCCGCCCGCGCCGGGCTGACCCTGGATTTTGCCCTGGCCCTGCTCGCGGGCTTCGGACTCGACGCGCTCCCGCGCGGGGGATGGCGGCGGACGCTGCGCGCGCTCATGCCCGGCGTCTTCATCGGGCTCGTCGCGCTGTGGGCGCTGTCGACGATTGCCGCCTCCGCCGGCCACGGCGACGGCATCCCGGCCTCGGCGCGCGCCCTCGCCCTGCATGCCTCCGCGCGATTGGTCGCGGGCCTGCTGCTCGGCCTCGCCGCGTGCGTCGCGCTGGCCGTGGCTTCCCCCCCGAGCCACCAGTCACACCCAATGCGCCGGCGCCGCGCCTGGACCCTGGTCCTGCCGGCCCTGGCGCTGCTCGACCTCTACACGGCCAACGGCCCGCTGCTGCGCCCGACCGACCCCGCCGCCTACTACAGCGCGGCGGCCGGCATCCTGTCGCCGCGCGACCCCGTCTATCGTGTGCTCGCGGCGGACATAAACACGCCCGCCGTCCCCGCCGGCCTGTGTATGGTAACGCGCGCCTGCTACGACGTGCAGGATGCCGCTCCGCTGGCCCTAGAGGAGTACTGGCAGCTCAGCCACCCCTCGATTGTGCGGCGCGAGGGCAGGGGGGTCTCGACTGGGCGCGACACGGCCGTCGACGTCGATCCAACCTTCCTGCGCCTCTTCGGCGTGCGCACTCTATACAGCGCCGCGCCCCTGCGCAACGCAGGGCTTGTGTTGGCGGATCGGCTCACGTCCGTGCGCTGGAGCGCGCCCGGCGGCGCGGATTGGAACGTCCACCGCCGCCGCGCGCCCAGCCTGGTGTACCGCAACCGCGCCGCCCTGCCGCGCCTCTTCGTCGCGCCGGGCTCGATCTCCGCCGGCGACGATATGGACGCTCTGGCCCTCGTGCGGCGCCCGGACATCGACCTCCGGCGCGTCGTCGTGCTCTCGCCCGCGGGCGACGGGGCGACGGGTCCGACAGGCGCGACGGACCCGACAGGCCCGACAGGCCCGCTCGGCGCGATCCAGGGCGCGTGGGCCGAGTGGCTGGCCCCTGACCCCGACAACAGCCTCACGGCCTCCGCCGACGGCGGGACGCGCGGCGGCTACCTCGTCGTCGACGACGGCTGGTCCCCCGGCTGGACGGCCACCGTCGACGGGCGTGCCGCCCCCGTACTGCGCGCCGACTACCTGTTGCGCGCCGTGCGCCTCCCCCCCGGCCGCCACACCGTGCGCCTCGTCTACGCCCCGCTCGCCTACCTGCTCGGCGCCGCCATCACCCTCGCCACGGCCCTCGCCCTGCTCGGCCTTGCCGCCTACAGGGTCGTCCGTCGAGTGCGTCGCGGCCCTATGGCGCGCTCCGTTAGGAAGATGAGCGCTATCCTCCGGTTTGTACGGTGTCGGTCGTGGACGGCCGCTAACGGCGTTCCGGTGATGGCACTCGGCATAGGCGAGGCCCCGGCCAGCGGGGTCTCAGGGACGGGCGTGGCGCAGCGACGGCGGTGGGAGTCGATCGCCGCGTTGCGGACAATTTGAAAGAGTTCGGCATAATGCCCTCTGCGTTGGCAGTAGAATAGGAGTAACTGTACAAGAGAGCGACAACACAATTCCCACTTGAAAGAGGAGCCACACATGGTCTCAATACGCGTCAGCAACGAAGAAGCGGGTAGTATAGGATTGTCTGACACCTATCGTGCAGCGTTAGGCGTTACGCCCGGCGACGAGGTTGTTGTTACGGTTCAAGACAACGAGATACGGGTTATCCCAAAGGTCGAGGCGCTGCGGCGTATCCAGCAGATGGTGCGTGAGCAAGTAGCGCCGGAACGGTCTTTGGCTGAAGAACTCGCGCGTGAGCGGCGCGAGGAAGCGGCGCGTGAGTAGTTATATACTCGACGCATCGGCACTGCTGGCCTATTTACAGAATGAGCCTGGCGCTGCCGTTGTTGCTCCTAAACTAGAGCAGTCGCTCATTGGTGCGGTCAACTTTGCGGAGGTCGCGACGAAACTCACTGAGGCGGGTGCGGTCTTACGATTGGTTACCAAGCAGTCCCACATGGCCCTGGCGGGCCACCCCCGCCGGATGAAAAGCGGCGCGCGCCGCGCTATGCTGAGGGTGGATGATCGCGACGTGAAGGTCGAGCTTCGCTTGGTGCCGCGAGCCCGTCAAGCAGTCTGACCTGCGTGTCCCGAGGCACCCCCGTCTGTCGCCCGCCTCGTGCGGAGCACGCACCCCAGTTTCTTTGAGGAGGGGACACGCCGCGCGACCATCGTAGATCGTAGGAGGAGAGCGCGATGGACGTCCTGTATGAGCGGTGCTGCGGCATCGACGTGCATAAGAAGACCGTGGTGGCCTGCCTGATCACGCCCGGTGCGAACGGCGCGCCGACCAAGGAGACGCGGACCTACGGCACGATGACAGGTGACCTGCTGGAGTTGATGGACTGGCTGGTCGACGCCGGATGCACGCATGTGGCCATGGAGTCGACGGGCGTGTTCTGGAAGGCGCCGTACAACCTGATGGAGGGCGTGCTCGAGGTGTACGTCGTCAACGCGGCGCACATCAAGACCGTGCCGGGTCGGAAAACCGACGTGAAGGACGCGGAGTGGATCGCCGACTTGCTGCGCCATGGCTTGCTCCGTCCCAGCTTCATCCCCGACCGGCCGCAGCGCGAGTTGCGCGAACTCACGCGCTACCGCACCTCGCTCGTGCAGGAGCGCAGCGCCGAGGTCAACCGCCTGCAGAAGACGCTCGAAGGGGCCAACATCAAGCTCGCTGGCGTCGCGACCGACATCATGGGCAAGAGCGGGCGGGACATGCTCGCCGCGCTCGTGGCCGGGCGGACCGACGCGGCGGCGCTGGCGCAGTTGGCGCGCGGCAAGATGCGCGAGAAGCTGCCGCAATTTGGAGAAGGCGCTACGGGGGCAGTTCGGACCCCACCAACGCTTCCTCGTGGCGCAGCAGCTCGCCCATATCGACGGCCTGGACGACATCATCGACCGGGTGAGCGCCGAGATCGCGGAGCGCGTGCGCCCGTTCGAGGAGGCCATCGTGCAGGTGGACACGGTCACGGGCATCGGCCGACGCACGGCCGAGGTCCTCGTGGCCGAGGTGGGCACGGACCTGGCGCGCTTCCCCACGCCGCGCCACCTCGCCTCGTGGGCGGGCTTGTGCCCGGGCAACAACGAGAGCGCGGGCAAGCGGCACGGCGGCAAGACGCGCAAGGGCTCGCCGTGGTTGCGCGCGGCCTTAGTCGAGGCGGCCAAGGCGGCGGGCCGCAGCAAGAAGACGTACCTGGGCGCGCAGTACCGACGGATCGCAGCGCGACGGGGGGCGAAGCGGGCGGCTGTCGCCGTCGCCCACTCGATCCTGGTGATCGTCTACCATATCCTGACCAAGCACGAGACGTATCACGATCTGGGCGTGACCTACTTCGACGAGCGCGACCGGCAGGCCGTCGAGCGCCGCCTCGTCAAACGCTTACAAGCGTTGGGCTACGACGTTTCATTGCAGCCGGCTGTACCGGCGGCCTAGCAGCTTGTCGGAGAGAACGCCGCTGCGGCTTGCACGGCTGGGATACCGCTGTTCGATGAGGTGCCCGGTTGGCGACCGCGCGTGAGTAAC
>JAABUH010001815.1_pt1 | contig 22165 bp, 25 predicted proteins | sample 5559121 | NCBI WGS metagenome assembly JAABUH01 (sample SAMN10711871, study PRJNA513364) | rock metagenome | isolation source: Antarctica rocks | place: Antarctica: Victoria Land, Battleship Promontory nord | collected 2015-12-28
ACGCTCGGGTTGCGCCGGCGGGTGCAGGCGCTGTCCGCGGTGGGATGGTCGCACCACCACATCGCCTCCCAGCTGGGCATCACAGTGCACGCGTTGCGATGCACCCTCCGCTCCGACCGGTGTCCTCCTCAGCGGTGGGATGCGGTCGTCGAGGTGTACGAGCGGCTCTGCATGCGCCCGGGCCCCTCCGACAAGGCACGTCAGATCGCACGTGTCTACCGCTGGGCACCACCTTTGGCGTGGGACGAGGACGCTATCGACAACCCCCATGCTGGCCCCGCTCGAGCGGGTCGCGACCGCAGGTCGCTCGTCGACGACATTGCCGTGCAGCGGGCCATCATCGGTGACGAATCCGTCACCCTGACCCGGGCTGAGCGTCGCGCCGTAGTCGCACATGCGATAGATGCCGGGTGGACGTCGACCCGTCTGGCGGAGCGGCTGCGGTGCAGTACAGACGCCGCCGACCAGATGCTCGTCCGCGCCCGCAACGCCCAAAACGCCCAGATTGTCCTGGCGGTGAGCGCATGAACCGGTGGATGCCCCGGGAAGGGCAGTGGTTGCCCACGCCCCGCCCGGCTGTGGGAGCACTGCTGGCGTATGAGTACCGGGCGTGGCGGGTGCGGTCGGTGAGCGACCTGCCCGAGCAGGAATGGACCGACCGCGATCGTGACAGGGCGCTGCCCGCCGGCAGTTTTCCTCCGCCGGTCCCGTATGTGGTGGTGCTGCGGCCAGCCACCACCGACCAGACCTTCACCGCTCACGACGAGGACGTGCACCTCCGGGTCAACGGGGGGGACTGGGGGTGGCGGCAGCTGCCCGAGCACTACTCGGTATGCGTGTCGTGCGGTGATGTCCCCCCGTGCCGGGAGATCCATGCCGAGCAGATCGGCAAGGCGGCGATGGCCAGGCTGTCGCGGTTCGAGGTTTCCGGCATCTGCCCAGCCTGCGGGGAGCCCATCACCGCCCGGCAGCGCAGCATCACCTGGCAGGACAACGTGGAGCTGCTCGGTGGACCGCCGGTGACGTTCCACAGCGGGCGGCGTCGGTGCCGGCACGCGGCCAGTCGGTACGAGCAGAAATGGGTCGCCGAGAACCCGGGTACCCGCCGGTGCACGTTGTCGTGCCCGGGGCACGTCACCAACCACAACGACGGCACCTACGCCTGCACCAAGTTGTCGGACTGCCCCGGCCCGCTTGCCCTGCACCAGTCCTACGGGGTCTGCCGCTGCCCCGACTGCCATGCCCGCGGCCAGTTCGGTTGCCACCCAACGCCGACCGCCACACTGGTTAGCAGCCTCACATCGCACCCCGGAACCGCTGATGCGGCTGGTGAGTCATGGCCCTGACGATGACCGATTTATTTTGTGGTGCGGGGGGATCCTCGAGCGGTGCGATTCAGGTGCCCGGTGTGGTCGTCCGGATGGCGGCAAATCATTGGCAGCTAGCGGTCGATACGCACAACACAAACCATCCCGACACCGATCACGCCTGCGCCGACATCTCCCAAGTCGACCCGCGCTATTTCCCCACCACGGACCTGCTCTGGGCGAGTCCCGAATGCTTCACCGCTGGGCAGATGGTCACTACAGGACGAGGGCAGGTGCCCATCGAAGACGTAGTCATCGGGGACCTCGCCCTTACGCACCGTGGTCGGTGGCGTCCCGTCGTCCGAACGCAGCGCCGACTCGCGGACACCATGATCGTAATCGGCCAGGGCCATACAGGGATTGAAGTTACCCCCAACCACCGGTTCTGGGCCATGGCCAGCACCCAGCAGTGGATCAACAGCTTGCGGCAGTACCGACGTCAGTACGCCAAGCCTGGCTGGCTGGCGATCAACCAGGCCATCCGTAGCGAAGCCGTCTGGTCCACACCAACCCGGATTGCACCGCTCCCTGTGCATGAACCCCCGGCCATGTTCGGGCTAGACCTCGCATCAGCGTGGTGGCTGATCGGGCGATGGGTTGGCGACGGTTCACTCACCTTCGGGCGCAACCACGAGGTGCTGCTCGCCTGCGGGTTCCATGAGGCCGATGAACTACGCGCACGGCTGGCCGACACAGGCACGCATTGGGCGGAATCTCGCAAGCGGACCGCCGCCGTATTCAGTACGGGCGACGAGAAGGCCCGCGACTGGCTCTACAAGCATTTCGGGCACGGCGCTGCCGAGAAAGGTATTCCCTCTTGGTCGTTGGGAATGCCTCACACCCACCGCCGAGCACTGCTGGACGGCTACCTATCAGCCGACGGCGGCTTCACTCAGCGCCGCGTCCGGGCGAGCACCGTCTCCCATCGCCTTGCAATCAGCGTTCGTCTGCTCGCTGAGGGTCTAGGGCACCGGGTTTCCATGGCCCGGGACAAACGGACCACCTACAGCATCGAGGGCCGGACCGGCATCGCCCGTCAGCAGTGGATTCTGCATTGGGAGCCGAAGCTGAAGGAGCTGCGGTCACCCGAGGCGTTCGTAGAGGACGACCTCGCGTGGTCCCGAGTGCGTTCGACACTCCCGGGCCGGAAGTCAGTAACGGTCTACAACATCGAGGTAGACGAGGACCATTCCTATGTCCTCGACGGGATCGTAGTAGCGAACTGCACCAATCACTCTCAGGCCAAGGGTCGTAAACGGGCCAGTGCGCAGCTGAATATGTTCGCTCCGCTGCCTGATGAGGCTGCCGAGAGATCGCGGGCGACGATGTGGGATGTCGTGCGGTTCACCGAGTACCACCAGTACAAGGCGGTGTTGGTGGAGAACGTCGTCGACGCCTACCACTGGGCCCCGTTCACCTCGTGGTTGATGGCCATGGACAGCCTCGGATACGGACACCAGCTGGTGTTCCTGAACTCGATGCACGCCCAGGCCGCCGGCCTTCCGGCACCGCAGTCCCGAGACCGGATGTACGTGGTGTTTCACCGGACCGGTGATGCCCGCCCCGACCTGGCTCGCTGGCAACGACCGCGGGCGTGGTGCCCCACCTGCAACGAGGTGGTCCTGGCAATCCAGGCGTGGAAGGACCCGGCCAAACACGCCGGCCGCTACCGGCAGCAGTACCTCTACCGATGCCCACACACCCGGTGCCGCAACACCGTGGTGGAACCCGGATGGCTTCCCGCGTCATCCGCGATCGACTTGTCCTTGCCGGGAACCGGGATCGGAGACCGGGCGAAGCCGCTGGCGGAGAAGACCAGGAGAAGGATCGCCGCCGGCATCGCCCGTTACTGGGCACCGGTGCACTTGGAGGCGGGTGGGCATACCTATGACGCAGCGGATCCGAAGCACCGCGGGTTCGGGAACCCCAACGCCCACTACCGGGAATGGGGCGTCGACGAGCCGCTGAAGACCCTGCACGCCATCGAGAGCAAGGCATTGGCCGTGCCGGTGGAAGGCCGTGACGGCAAACAAGCTCGCCCGGTCGACACCGCGTTGCGAACCCAGACCACCCAGTTGGAGACCGCCATGGTCTGTCCCGCGGGGGGCACCTGGAACGACACTGCATCCCCGGCCAGCGCGCCGATGCGCACGCGCACCACCCGGGAAACCGACGCGGTCGTGATGGCACCGTTCATCGCCGAGTTACGTGGTGGTGGCTCCACGTCTCGACCCACCACGCATCCTCTGGCGACAGTCACCGCCGGCGGCAACCACCACGGGCTCATCACGCCCTACTACGGACGGAGCACAGCAAGCACGACGGCGGCCCCGGTGCCGACGGTGACCACGGTGGACCGTCATGCGCTGGTCATGCGGAACAACACCGCACGTGGCGACCAAGGCCAGATGACAACACCCGCCGACGAGGTGCTGCGAACACTCACCACCACCGGCCATCAATCGCTTCTGACGCCAGGTGCCTTGGCGGCCGCCGAGGCACAGGTCGATGACGTGCTGTTCCGGATGCTCGAGCCGAACGAGGTGATCGCGGCGATGGCGTTCCCCTCGAGCTATGTGGTACTCGGCAACCGCCGCGAACGGGTCCGCATGGCGGGTAACGCGGTCACACCTCCGGCGGCACGGGATCTCATTTCCGCTGTCGTCGAGTCGTTAGGTGGGGCGTCGTGACCAACACCGCACTGCGCAGGCACAGCCAGCTCGGTGCCGTCGCGGACAAAGCCCGACAGCCATCCGCTCGCGTCGGAGCTGGGCTCGCACCGCCGTCGACCCATCACCCAGCAGGACAGCAGCTGCTGGCTCCGTCTTCCGGTACCGCGCCATCGTGGTACCGGCACCGCACTGCGATGAGCGAGGGGAGGTGATGCAGCTGGGTTAGCAGCACGCATGCGGCCGCTCTGTATGGCGACGCCGCCGAGGTGAGTACCAGTGCGTCCACGACGCGGGAACCACACCCCACGACAAACCGAAAGCCCCGTCCTCGCAAGACGGGGCTTCGGGTGGATCACGCGAAGTTTCTCGCGGTGGGGCTCAACAACTTCAGAAGAGCCCGGGGATACAGCCCGGACTCGCCACTCTCCAACTGAACGGACGGGCCATGCCAACCCAGTCCCAGGGTAGACAACGTCCTGGTATCAACGCAACAACCAGTCGAGCAACACGCGCACCAACACCACACCATCGTTTGCACACCGTTTGCGCCACCACGCCGCCAACGCGTCGTCGGTGGAGTCATCCTCGGCCGCGAGTCTCGTTCGCAGCCGCCGGCATGGTGCGCTGCCGTGTCCAAGACGCCGCCGATGCCTTGGGGCTGAGTCCCGCTCGCCAGGCGGTGCTTTCGGCTGCGCTGCAGCTGCTGTGTGGTTGGTCGAGGGTCACCGACGACCAGGTGCGGTTAGGGCAGCTGGTGCAGCTCTGCCGCGAGCATGGGCGGGTGGTGGATCCTAAGACTGTGGCACGGGCACTGGCCGAGTTCACGCGTGCCGAGATCTTCAGCTACACCCCGGCACGCGGCAGGGGCGCGTACGCCACTCTGGCGGTCCACGCACGCATGCTCGAGGGCGTCCAGGAGCTGGCCCGGGACGACGCCGGCAGGGTTGTCGTCCCCTTTTCTGCCGCTTCTCCTTATAGTTCCCAAACTCAAGACCCCCCTACCCCCCGCTCAGCTCCTCAACCGGGCCAGGACAGCCACGATGGCGGTCGACGTCCCACCAGCCCGGAACTCGACACAACACCGCAGGGAGCTCGACCGGGCTGCGTCGAGGTCGACGCCCGTGACGTCGAAGCCGTGATGGGCGCCATTCCTGCGGTATTCCAGCAGTTGCCGTGCCGGGTCCTCTGGGCGTTGCGGGCCGAGGTCCGTCGCCAGCTCGCCCGGGGGTGGACACCAGCGGTTCTCGTGGAAACCCTGAGCGCCCCGCTGCCGCCCGAGGTGCGCCGCCCGCTGCTGCTGGCCAGGTGGCGGCTCGCGATCAACCTCCGCAGCGTTGGGCCCCGCCTGGAGCCCCTCCAGCGGGACTGGGACCACGCCGAACGGGCCGCGGCGAACGAGCTCACCGCGGCCCATCGCCGCGAGCAGGAGCAGCGCGACGCGATGATCTCCGAGGAAATCGGGGCGAGTCTGCGGCAGAAGTTGCGGGCCAAGCTGGGTGCGCCGTATCTGCCGGAAGGACCGGCGCTGCGGGTCGCGATGAGCGAGGCGAGCCGCGCATACCCCAGCCTGTCGCTGGTCACGGCCGCGCAACGCTGGGTGGCCTGCTGATGGCCCGGCGGAGCCGGCGCGTCGATCCGGACTTCGTGCTGGATGCCGACCGCGGCCTCAGCGACCAGCCGACGGTGAAACAAGCCGAGTTCATTCGCTCCGATGTCGCTGATGCCCGCGACCAGCGGCGACGGGGGCTCCGTGCTGTCGATGAGGCCCGGGATGCGTTGACCGACCTCACCCGGCCACGCCGTGACCGTGATCGTGCCATCCCCCGCGACGTCGCCGGCGAGGTGCCAGATTCGCGGATGAGCCGGTCGCTACCAGAACCTTCCCAGATGCGAACACCTCTCAGTGCCCGGCAACGCAACGCGCGGTCAGCCACGAAATGGGCGGTGCAGGACCGGCTCACCGCTACCCAGCACGCTGCCGTGGCCCACGTTATGGGTAGACCGCAGAACTGGAGGGACGTCAACGACCAGCTCTCCGCAGCAGCAGGCAACGTTCAGCAGCTCGAGGAGCGGCAACGGATACAGGTGCAGCGGGTGGACCGGGCGATTCAGGCCTACGAACGGGAGAGCCACCGCGGGCACGTAGTATACAGCAACGTCCGCATGCCGCGAGCCGTGGCAGCTGTTGTCCTCGACCAGGTAGTGGCCAGGCAACTGAAACCGGGCAGCGTCATCACCTTCGACCGCTTTACCGCCGCCGCGCACACCATGCACCAGGTGGAGGTCGATGGTTCAGACGCGGAACGCACAGTGGTGTGTGAGATCCAAACGACCCGCGGAATGTATCTGGGCCGCTCGGACAAGGTCGATGACACCGCACACCTGCTGCCCCGCGGCATGCGCTTGCGGGTGGTCGGTAGCCACACAGCCACCTACCGTCGACCAGATGGGACTACCGATCAACGACAGGTCATTCAACTAAAAGATCAATCATGACAAGCGAATAGAGGAGACACCGTGGCACGAACTGACGCACAAGGCCGGCCGGAACTGCTGATGCACCCCGACATCGTCACAGGATGTGCCGACTACCGGATCGTCGAGCACCCAGAGGATCCGCCACTACCGGTCGGCACCAGCACAGACAGCGAGGTGGCTAAGGCGGTCCCGGAGCAGAAGACGGAGGATGGGCGTTGAGGAGCTGATACAACCGGCTGCGATGCACGTTGGCGGCGTCCGCAACAGACTGCTTGCTGCGCCCAGCCTCGAGCGCTGCCAGCATCACCGTCCTGCGCCGAGCAAGGAGCTCATCAATCACCCGCTGCGCCTCCGTCAACTCGGCAGCAACCTGCTCGAGCTCAATCAGGTAGTGCGCACGAGCCGTCATACGCACCTTCCTTCCTCCGCTCGGGTACGCGGCCGGGTGTGCCCGTGTGCTGTCGCGACCATCTTCTGTCGGTGCTGAAGAGGACAGTGACCCCATGTTGACCTTTCATGCGGCTCACCAGTGTGACCGGGAGCGGTCTCCGCCGGGAAACCGCGGAGGGAGTTGGTGCCGATTTTACTATGGGTGCTCAGCACCGACTTCGCCGTGACCGCCGCGTTCGCTTGTCCCTTCTGGACACCCCACGCCCTCGCCTGAACTACTGACACAGCTACGCACACCCAGCAGAGAAGAGACCACGCAATGAGCGCTACCAGCATTTCACTCACCCCCGAAGGCTTCACCTACGACGACCTCATCGAGCTGACCGCCTGGATGGCCGCGGAGGGTTTCACCGCGGCCGAGGTCGCCTACGCGGTGGAGAAACCGTGGAAGCACACTGACTGGTTGGCGATCGCCCGACGCGGCGGATCCGCCGAGGAACTCGACGACGGCCCCGCCCGGCAAGAATCCCGGAACCGATGGGCCCGGGGAACCGGCCAGAGACAGAGGAATGAGTCGTGATCTTGACCGCGTGAGAGTGACCATTGATTTTCGGCGCAAGCCCTGTCCTTCAGGTCCGGGATAGCCGATCCGAGTCCTAGTCGGGCCGTCGTTGCTGCTCGACGTACTGCCGGATGATCGACAACGGGGGCCCCCTACCACGATGCCGCAAAATACGACGGAGACCATGTTGTCGATAGCGGGTGATACAACGGGCGCATAGCTGCGGCGCCGGCGCAAGGACTGGAAGGTGGTGGGTGGGCAGTGTTGGTCGGGTTGCGATACAAGCTGGTGCTCACCGCCGCCCAGGAGCAGTCGTGTGTGCGGTGGGAGGGTATCTGCCGGGCGGTGTGGAACACCGGACTCGACCAGTACCGCCATGCCTGGCGGTCGAACAAAGCCCGCCCGAAAGATGCCCAGGTGTGGCCAGGGTTCGCCGTCCAATGCGCCGAGCTCGCGGCGGCGAAGAAACAGCCGGGCCTCGACTGGCTCACCGACGCCCCAACGCACGTCCTGCAGCAGACGTTGCGCGACCTCGATCAGGCGATCCGCCGGCACAACCCGTGGCGCACCCATTTCCGGTCCCAACGGCGCTCGGCCCCGTCGCTGCGGTTCCCCGCCGGCAAGGCGATCGTCGTCGAGCAGCTGTCGGGGCGGTGGGGGCGGCTCAAGCTCCCCAAGCTCGGCGCGGTGAAGTTCCGTATGCCCCGCCCAGCCCTGTCGCTCCTGCTCTCGGGGGTGGTGATCTACGCCGTTTTGGTGCTGCTGGGCCGCTACATCGGCTTCACCCTGGACCTCTCCGGGATCGCCGGGTTCATCGTGGCCATCGGCATCACCGCCGACTCGTTCGTGGTGTTCTTCGAACGCCTCAAGGACGAAGTGCGTGAGGGGCGCAGCTTCCGCTCCGCCGTACCCCGGGGCTGGGTCCGCGCGCGGCGCACCATCCTGACCGCCGACGCGGTCAGCTTCCTCGCCGCCGCGGTGTTGTACACCTTGGCCGTCGGCCAAGTCCAGGGGTTTGCTTTCACCCTGGGCATGTCGACCGTGCTTGATCTCCTCGTGGTCTTCTTGGTCACCCATCCGCTGGTGGTGCTGGCCTCGCGTTCAGAGTTTTTGTCCCACCCCGGCCGCATCGGCCTGGGTGGAGTGCAGCAGATAGCCAAGCAACGCAGGCGTAACCAACCGTCGGAACCCTCGCCCGGCTGACACCGGGTCTGTCCGAGGTCCGCTGAACGCTCTGCGTGGGGCTTTCCCTGGGTGGTTCAGGCCTGGGGCGTTGCTGCGCCTGTGGGCCGGCCGCCATCGGGTGGGGTGGGATGGGCTTGCCGACCAGCGCCTGTGCTGTGACTGGTTCAACGAGGTGTGCGAAGGGTGGCAGTCATGCGGGAGAACAGCGCTAACCCTGTATCCGGTGGGGCCCGGATGGGTATCGAGGAGCGCTTAGCGGCAACGGGGGGTTCCCTTGGTGGCCGCTCGGCAGGGATGGTCGTGGTCGTCGTGGTGGGGCTTATCGGAACCGACCGGCTCATCAAGCACTCACCCGCCGGGGTTGATGCCTTCATCGTCTTCGCGGTCCTCGTCGTGGGGTTGACACTGACGCGTGATCCTCGGGCCATGCTCGCAAGGTTCGCTGTTCTCGGGATCTACCTGATGCTGTGCGGATTCGGGTATCTCACTGGTGGGCTACCCAGCACCCCCACCGGCGTCATCGGCGCCTTCTTCTTGGCCGGTGGGATAGGAATGATTCTCGTCGTGGCGCGGGCGAAGAGGCGCTCACGCGATAACCACGAACGCAGTGCAATACCCGACAGGCGTTCACCCTGGGACTGAGGGCATTGTCAGCCCCATCCAGCCCGCGGGTCGGTTCGCTGTGCCGTTTACCGATCGGTCAGCGGGCGGGGATCTGGGGTGGTCCGGTGCTCAGCTACGGCGGCTGGCGGTGAGGGAGGCGAGGATGGCGGCGGTGGTGATTGCGAGTAAGACGGCGATCGGCACGGTGATGGCGGCTGTGAATCCCTGCCGTGGGTTGTGGGTGAGAACGCCGAGCACCCCCGCAACCGGCGAAGCTCGGATGATGATGCTGAGCAGGGTGACGGCGATGATGCCGAGTACAGCCGGGCCCGGTTGGTGCAGGATCGGTGGTGCGAGCAGTGCGCCGAGCCCGACGCCGAGCAGGGCGAAGACGAGATGAACGCCGACACCACCGAGCCAGGCGGACCAGCCGTGGATGTTGTGGTGGTTGGCCACCCCGGCCCAGCCGAGGGCGAGTGCGACGAACGGCAGGGTCGCGATCCCGGCGGAGACCAGCAGCGCTGCTTGCAGGCGCAGCTGTCCGCGGGCGGTGGCCGCGGTGATCTCCCGGGCAACGGGGTCCTCGGTGCTCAGCACCATCCGGGTCAACCACGCGGCGATCGGGAACACCGCGACCGCGGTCACCCCATAGGCGGGTACCGATGGCCCCGCGTCGAGGGAGTAGACCAACCCGAGCACGATGAGATAGGCCAGCAGCGGCGGCACCCATCGTTGCGAGCGCAGGAAATCGGCCAGCTGGTAGCGGCACAGTGCGATCACCCGTACGGCTCCACCCGCCGCACGGACAACCCGGCCGCCAACGCCGCGGTGAGCAGCGCATCACAGGCCGCGGCGTCGACGTGCAGGCGCATCCCCTCGGCCGTGACCTCGACACGGCGCACACCGTCGTAGTGAGCCGCATCGAACCCGCCGGGGCGACCGACCAGTACCACCAGTAGCACTCCCTGGTTCTCGCCCGCAGGCACCGCAGTCGCCGCGGGTTGGAGGGCACCAGCCACCAGCAGCAGGCGCACGTCCGGTGTCAATGCCCGAGCCCGCTGGCCGTGATCGGTGAACACGACGGCCGTACCGGCGTCCCGGCGCGAGCGCACCTGCTCCATCACCTCGGCCTGCGCTTCGGCGTCCAGGCCGGCGAACGCCTCATCGAGGACCAGCAGCGCCGGGTCGCCGAGCAGGGCCTGCACCACAGCCACTTTCTGACAGGTGCCTTTGGACAACTCCGAGAGCGGTGTGTCGGTGACCGCGACAGCACCGAGGCGCTCCAAGAGCTCACCGCCGCGCGCCGCCACAAGACGACCCGGCATGCCCCGAATCCGACCCAGGTGACCCAGGTACTGGCCGGGGGTGAACGACAGGCCCGGCGGGAAACGCTCGGGCACATACCCGACTTGCGCAGGCAGCCCGGTGACCCGTCCGCGGGTGGGCGCGGTGACGCGGGCCAGGATCCGCAGCAGTGTGCTCTTCCCGCATCCGTTGTCGCCCTGCACGTAGACCAGCGCACCCGCCGGCACACGCATCTCAACGTCGTGCAACACCAACGGGCCACGTCGGGTGTACCGCTTACCGACCCGATGCAGCCCTACCTCCACGGTGTCCCAAGTCGACGACCATGGATGAGTGAACGGTGCACGACTGCAGTCTTCCAGCGACGGAGCACTCCGCTGTCATCGTGAGATTGGCACGGGGCCGCCAGCAAGCCTGAAGGCGTGTCACTTATCGATGGTCTATCGGTGGCGCGGTCCCCAGCCGGGGTGAAGGGCCGGTAGGTCGGCCAGCTGAGGGTCCGATGGTGGCGGGGTTTCGCCGTCGTCGCCGTCCCAGGTGCGGCCGTACTGGTCGGGGATCACACCCCAACCCCAGTAGGGCATCGGCCGCTCCGGGGTGATGCCGACGGTCTGCAGGGGGTCGATGCGTTCGGGGCTGCGTCGACACCAGGCTTCGTGCAGCCCGGGTCCACTCGGGGTTGCCTGAGCAGCGGCGCGCTTTTCGTTGTTAGGTCGGGTCGCGGAGAGGTCGGAGACCTCGTAGCCGTTGCTGCGGGCCCAGTCGCGGACCGCGGCGGCCTGCTCGCGGCCGGCGGTCGTACGGCCCCCTCGGTGCTGTGACGGCTGAGCAGCGGTGCTGCGGCGGGCGGCGGTACGGCGCGATGACCACCCTTTGGCCAGCGCCCGCTCCATCGTCCGGAGCGACTCCCCGCCCCGCCACATCCCCCACAGCAGGTCCTGCTGCTCGACGCCAAAGCCCACCGGACCGACACCCATCCCGACCTCCACCAGCACATCGTCGTCGACCTGCACTGATGCACTGACCGGTTGAGATCAAGTTCGTTTTCGGGACGCCGTACTTCTGGCACACAAAAGCATGTCTGGCCCGGCCCGTTGAGGCCCTGCGGTACGAGATCGCAGTAGGGGACGGGATCGTCGTGTCTGAGTGGGGGTTGGTCTCTAACCCGTCGGCGCCCGGTGCTGTGCGCCAGCAGGTCCGGCTCGCCGGGGCTCGCTGGCCATCGAGTACGAGACGATCATGCCCACGCCAACCACCCAGGCTGCCTGATCCCCTGTCACCTACACGTTCAGCATCCCCCCGCTCGTCAACCGGGTGGGCGGGGACCCAGTTGAGGACTTCCAGGGCGTACTGGTCGGGAGAATGCACGTGGGACGGTCACTTGCGTGCCCAACACTCGCCGCAAACCGGCAGTCCGTCGTCGTCGCCCGTCTCGGTCAGAACCTCGCAGCGTGTACAGCGGTCGAGCTGGGACCGGTCCGCCGTCATGCCGCACGAGAAGCAGCCCCAGTAGGCCGGAGCCTGCCAATCGCACGGTGACTCGCCGCGATTCATCGTCGCAGGGTCGGGAAGTAGTTGCTCGATGCCCTCGACCATCGAAGTCTCGCCACACATGGTGCACGGGTGGACGGGCCAGTCGGCGCCGTCCTTGATCGATTCGTAGTGGGTCGTGCCGAGCACAGCGGCGGTGTACTCGGCTGCGCACTCGGCGCCGTCGTCCGGCTTCCACAGACAGAATGCACACCGTGACACGTCGCCATCGATCAGCATGAGGGCCGCCTGGCGGCAGCGGGGGCACTCGACACACAGCTCTGCCGTGCCGAGCTCATCGGCAATACTTGCCAGACGCGCCGCGACGAGCGTTTTCAACTGACCGATCTCGGTCGTTAGCGTCTCGATGGACTCCTCCACGAGTTCCTGGACGTTGTCGTCGCCTTGGCCGCGGAACTGTGTGTCGAGAAACCACAGCACGAAGTCCAGCCCGTGGCCGAGCGGTCCTTGCAATCCCGCGGGCTCGATCCCGACCACGGTGAAGTGGATCGCTCGATTCCGGAGGGTGGCAACATCGATGACCCGGTTCGCGTGCTCGCCGGCCTTCATCGGGACTCCGGCGACGTTCTCCAGGCGCTTGATCGCCTGCTCGGGCGTGACCGTCTTCGCGGTACCCGCCAACATCTGTGTCGGCGTCGCCTTGTCGGGTTCGGAGCAGATCAGGGTCCAGTGCTCCCGCACGAGCCGCGCCTTCATCAGTACCTCGACAGCGGCCGCCAAGTCGACGATCGCGAAGGACAAGCTCCGTAGGGTAGCCGGCTGCGCTCTCATCTCGGTCACCGAGCGGTGTAAGAAGGTCAACCCGTTCTCGGTCAGGTCGCGCGAAAGCCCTGCCAGCGAGCCGCTCTCAGTCGACATCGTCTACTCCGGTTCATTGACTGGGGACTGAAACATCACGGCCATCGTCCCACTACTCGCTACGCCGTAGCACTCTTAACGAGCGGGCACTGTGGTCACGCTTTGTAGGTCGCCCCCCTCAGCCGGCCTGTGCCTGCCGGCCCTCACCGGGAAGGTCGAGGATGTTGGGTCACGAGGGATCGGTCAGCGGGCGCCTCGGTTCCGTTCGCCCTACATGTTCGGCGGCTGGTCCAGTGCGGCGATGATGGTCGCGGTGCTGGCGTGCAGGACACCGATCTTGCCGAGCTCGTCGAGACGCAGTGCGGTGACCCCGGACACGGCGTCGGAGGGGACGAGTACCCGGTAGTCGTGGGCGCTGCTGTCGTAGATGGTGGCCCGCGGGCAGTTCGGGAAGTTGCAGCCGGCGACGACGACGGTGCTCACCCCCAGGCCGGTCAGGTACTCGTGCAAGCGGGTGCGGTGAAAAGCGCTCCAGCGCGGCTTCCACATGACGACCTCATGTGGGCCGACGTCTTCCAGCTCGCCGGCGAGCAGACGCCTGACGTCTGGTGCAGCGACGGAGGGGTCGCGGAGCTCGGGCACCACCTGAGAGCCGTTGGAGCCGGGAACGACGACTCTGGCGCCGCCGGCGATCGCTGTGCGTCGTACCCGATCGACGTCGTCACCCTCGTAGAGCCGCACCACGTGCACGACGGGTCGATCAGCTCGCAGGAAGGCCGTGCGCAGCGACGCCAACGCCGGCAGGATCGCCGTCGTTCCCTCGATGGGGCTGGCGCCACCGTCGACGAAATCAGCCTGGGTATCGATGATGAGCAGCGCTGAGCGCGCCAGCTCCGGTTCGACGTGTCCATCGACGCCAGCCACCCACGTTGACTCGACCTCAGCGACCACAGGCAGAGCCTAGCGAGGCCACATCACCGACCTGCAAGACCCGGCAGTTGGTCAGGTCGCTGGTGTTGCAGGGTCAACAGCGGATTCACATGAAGAAGGAGAGTGTGGCCCGCAAGCATTTGATCGCTGACACGATCGCCACCAGCTCGGTGCAGTCGGTCATCTTCGACGCTGGTGGGGACGCCACCAGCGAACTGGATGCCCGGAAAGCCTGTCTGCACGCCGTCATTGCCTACGCCTATGGGCGCGGTGCTAACCGTGTCGTTTTTGAGCAGGACGACTCGCTGCTGCGGTGGGACCCAAGGCTTCGCGGAGATCACCCGGTCCGTCGGCTGCCTCGGCTCGCTGCAGTATGCGCACCACCGAGCCGCTACCGAGGAACTCCTCGCGTTGTCAGACGCTATCGCCTGGTGCTGGGCCAAAGGCGGTCACTGGCGCTCGAACGCCCCAGTCGTGGCGGGCAAGTACCCGAACACGCCTCCGCTGAAGCACGAGATCCGCATCCAGCGCCCGAACGCCCGTCACCCCACCCGCAGTGCTCTCACCCACACGGACCTCAGCACCCAGGGGCTGACGCCGCCACTGAGCGACACCGCGGCACCGGCCCAGAACGCTGAACAGGCCCGCGTGGGCATGTCAGTCAGCCCCGGTAGGCGCGACTCAACTCGATGGCGTCGCGGCAAGGCAGTAGCCGACGCGATGGCCGGAACGTGCGGCGGCGTCAGACAGGGGCCGCCCTCTTTCCCGCGTGTCGGTCGTGCGCCGACTTCCTCCACACTCGAAACTGAGTCGAGAGCAAGGGAAGGAGACGCGGTGAGCGCATGGGACGTGGTCCTCGGCGGCGGCGTAACGCTCGCCGGGACTGTTCTAACGCAGGTGGTCGCGGTGCGCGTCGCCCGAGGTCAACGCACAGAGGCGCGCAGGTTGGCTTCTGCCAACTACGACCGGATTGCGCTGGAACAGGTCCAGGAGGCGGCGAAGATCTACCGGACGGTGCTGGTCGCGTACAACAACGAGCTCAGATCAACTTCCAGTACTACTGGGGCCACCGAGCTGTCCCTACAGCAGTCGCGCATGGACTATCAGGCCCTCGTACACAGAGTTGATTCGGCCGTCGTGCAGCGTTTGGGCCAGTGGGAATCCGTCGCTGTCAGTTGGTCGCAGGGCGAAGGTAGTGCCGCTGCTGAGGAAGCCGAATGGAACGGTGCCATGGCTCTCTGCGGCCAGGTGCTTCGCAGCACTCTCAGATGAATTCGATCTTTGCCGAGACCCCGTGGTCCCGCGCGGCGTCATACAGGTAAGTCACGAAGTCACCGTCCGCGTGCTCGACCAGGAGCAGTCTCGCGCCACCTTCGACGAGGATGCGCTTGACGATTTCATCGGAGAACGAGGCCGTTCCCGCGACTAACTGCCTGCAATCAAGGCGCACCCGCTGACCGTGCATTTTCCCGGCCAGCGGCTCCGCGAGCGCCCGAGCTCGTTCACGTCCGCCGCTGAGCTGAGGCATCGTAACCGGCGGAAGAAGTGGGGTAGTCACAACTGGAGTCTCCCCTCTAGTGCAAGCCTTGCTTGTACCACGGTACCGAGTAGTGGGGCTTTCATCGTGCTGACGCGCGGGTCCCAATGGCCATCTGTGAACGCACCGTGGGCGGTGCCGCTGACCATCGTGACTGCTCCTCGGTGCTGCCCTGTCAGCTCAACCACACCGGTGATGCCGCGGCCGCGGCCCGCTGCGCCGTCCGTACTGACGTACTTCTGCGCGGCGAGCGCTATAGCGACCGCATCGTTCGGGACGCTCATCGACTCGGCCAGCCGACTCCGCAGGCCCCGGCCAGAGTCACCCACCGCGAAGGCCACGTCACCGGCTCGCGGGAAAGATTGCAAAGCGACGTAGCCGCCTTGCTGCCCGCTGTGCTCCACGGCGTTCACGCCCAGCTCGAACAGCGCTTGGTAGAGCGGCTGAACAATCGTGAGTCCCGCCTTCTGATAAAGGTTGATGATCGCGTCCGCTACGTCAGTAAGTTCGCGCTCACTCTGGAAGCGGCGAAGTTCTTGGAGGCGATCTCCCAGGGCGTGCGACCGCACCGTAGGAAGATCATGCGCCACGCCGAGAGCTGTGAGTTGCGTCCCGAGCTGCATACGGCTCAGGTAGTTGCGGCAGCCAGCATCGCGCGGTGTGCTGAGCGTGAGCTTTGTACCCTCCCGTACCGCTCGCTCCACGGCGGCAGCTACGGTGACAAGCCCGGCGGGATCGACGAACGTTGCCGCTCGCAAGTCGATCTCGCAACGGCCGTTTGGTGACCCGCCGACCGCGTTCGCGATGGAGCTGCCGTTCAAGGATGACGGCGCGACGATATCCACCGTGCCGCCTTCCTTCAGTTACGCCGACGAGTGCCGGAGATTATCCCAGCTACTCGTAACGGTGGCTGTCCCCAGCCTATGGAATCACGGCTCGTACGACGACTTCCCACCGCTTCGTCGACGAGGAGTTCGCGGTCGAGCTGGCTGACTTTCTCGCAGGGAGTCACAACTGGCTGTACCTGTGACACCACGCGTTCTGGAGGGCGAGCACGGCGGGCGGGTCGATGCCTTGGTCAAGCCCGAGCAGGTCGACGCCGCGGTCCTGAAGTTGCTGCGGTAGTGCCCCGACGCCCGTCCCAGTGCAGGTCCAGTCCCAGCCCCTCTGGGGAACCTTCTCCCGCTGGTCGCCTTTGGCCGTTGGCGTTGTCGCTGTCGGTATGTACGCCTTCAGCGCATTCCCGCCGAGATGGACGGCCTGTTTCCCCGCTTACCAACGCCGCTCCTTTCAGCTAGTCCACTTTGCCGCGTGTCGATCCTGAAGTTGTCACACGAGGTGACGTGACGCGTCGTACCCAGTCAATGACCTCCTGGACGGTGAGAATCGGGCGGCCAACCGTTGCCGGTACGCCCAGCTCCCACCGACTGGGACGAACCTGGACGAAGGCAGGTGTCGCTATGAGCAGACCGCGCACTGCTGTCGTGCGTTCATGCAGAGTTCCCTCGGCCCCGACCTGACGAGCCAGTTCTACCGCCAACAAAGGATCCGGGGCCACCGCCAGCAGTCGAGCGACTTCCTCGTCCAGCGGTCGCGCTTGGGACGCGACGACGGCGTGACGATCCCACGACTCCATCGCCTGGCGGCGGTCGGTAGCGACCTGCGCCAGCGGGGGGCCTACGCGCCGCGCCAGCTCTGCGGCCTTGCCGAGCAGTCGGTCCAGATGACGCACAGCTTGGGTGTCGCGCTGTAACCACACCGCGGCGCCGAAGATCACCCACAACAGCAGTAGTTTTGTTTCCGCCGGTAGGCGGCCGAGCAGCTGTCCAGCACCGCGGGCCAGCTCGATCCCTACCGGCTTGGCAGGTAGACCGCGCTGGCGCCCCACTCGATGTAGGCCTGGTTGGCAGAGGCATGTGTTACCTGCAGCCAGTCCCGACCGCCGAACCCGTAGTCGGTCAAGTCGTGGTCTTCGGCGATCACGTAGCAGGGAGCCAGCGCCGCCGCTAGCCGCGCGGTGGGCTGATCGTCCGGGTCCCGAGCGCCCACCTTTTGAGCCTCGATGTGTTCCTGCCCCCACCACTCGGGGACATTCACTACGCGGATGTACGGCAGGTACACCCGGTTCCAGCGGTCCAGTGCGGCCACGCCATCAACGGTCGACTCCGCGGCAACCCTTGCCAGGTGTCGCTTGACCTCCTCCAACACGTGCCCGGCGACGAATAGTCGGGCTGCATCGTGATGTAAGGCGGCAAGAAGGCTGGTCATGCGGGCACCACGCAGCCCCTGACAGACGTCCTTCATCAGCGCCCCGGAATCCCCGATCCATACGCAGGGTGCGCCTATAGTGAGAATCATCAAGGGTCAGGCTTGGCCCGGGTGTGGTAGGGCCGAGACGTTGGCGCCGGAGAGCACGACCACGGGGCCCGGGGCCTCCCACGTGCTGGTGAGAGCGGCGGCGAGGGCGGTGGCTCCGCCCGCTTCGACGGCGAGCCGCACGACCGCCCAGAGGTGGTGTTGGGCGTGTTCGATCGCGTCGTCGGGTACGAGCAGGGTGTCGGCGTGCAGCTGTTGGGCGACGTGGACGGCGATGCCGCCAGCCGACCGGGCGCCGAGGCTGTCCACGGCGATGCCGGCGACCTCGACATCGACGGGGTGCCCGGCGGTCAGGGCACGGTGCAGTGTGGGGGCGGTGGCGGGTTCGACGGCCACAACGGGGTTGCGCCCGTGCAGGGCGAGGCTGACGCCGGCGAACAGCCCGCCGCCGCCGCAGCTGACCAGCACTGGCCTTCCGGGGTCGATCTGTTCGGCGAGCTCGCCGCCGAGGGTGCTTTGGCCGGCGACGACGTCCGCGGCGTCGTAGGCGTCGACGTGGTAGGCGCCGTGCTGTTGTGCGTGCGCCCGGCTGGCGCACAGGGCGTCGGCGTAGAAGCCCTCGACCAGGTGCAACGTGGCCCCGTACTGCTTGATCAGGGCAGCTTTGGCGGGCGGAACGAAGGCGGGGACGAAGATGTCGGCCGGCAGTCGCGCCTGGTTCGCGGCCCAGGCGACCGCGGCCCCGTGGTTGCCGCCGGAGGCGGCGGTGATCGAGGTGGTGCCGGGCGGGGCGGTGAGGACGGCGTTCAGCGCGCCGCGGGCCTTGAACGACCCGGTGTGCTGCAGCGTCTCCAGCTTGAGGGTGACCGGCCAGGGGCACAGGTCGCCGGCGGGCAGCTCGAGCACGGGAGTACGGCGCACGCGCCCGGTCAGCCGCCGTGCCGCGGCTGCACATCGATCCGGGGTCGGGACGCCGATGATGGTCCTCGACCCGGTCATCGAGCTGCGGATTCGGCTGGGTCGGGGCCGTTGGGCTCGGGTCTTCGGGCGGTCACTGCCCGCCGCGATGCCCAGTCGACGTGGAGCTGAAAGATGTCGGGTCGGGCGTAGTGACCGGTGACGTCGAAGTCGTACTTGGCCCGCGGGAGGTCGTCCAGGTCGAGGTCAGCGACCAGAAGGGCCTCGGTGTCATAGACGGGGCCGGCCATGACCTGCCCGAGGGGACCGATGATGGCGCTGCCGCCGCGGCAGACGACGAGGTCAGGCTCCTCGCCGAAGGGCTGGGGATGGCCGGAAGGGAAGTCGGCGACCCGCATCACCTGGTTCGCGGCCAGGACGAAGCAGCGGCCTTCTTGGGCGATGTGGCGCATCGTGGCGTGGTGGCTGTCTCGGCCGTCGGCGGTCGGGGCGCAGTACAGCTCGATGCCCTGGTCGTACATCGCCATCCGGGCGGCGGGCATCAGGTTCTCCCAGCAGATCACCGCGCCCAACCGGCCGATGGGTGTGTCGTAGACGCACATGGTGGAGCCGTCGCCGAAGCCCCAGATCAGTCGCTCGGCGCCGGTGGGTATCAGCTTGCGCCGCTTGCCCAGCAGGGTCCCGTCAGGGGCCAAGAAGACCACCGTGCAGTACAGCGTTCCGCCGTCGCGCTCGATGACGCCCACCACCAGGTGCAGGCCGTGCCGGGCGGCAACGGCTCCGAGCTGGTCGGTCACCGGGCCGGGGACCGTGACCGCGGCGTCGAAGTAGCGCCCGAACTCTTCCCGGCCGGCGTCGGTGCGGGCGCCGACCACCGCCCCGAAGGTGCTGCCCTTGGGGTAGCCGCCGACGAACGCCTCTGGGAACACCGCCAGCTGCACTCCCTCAGCCGCGGCCTGCGCCGCCCACCGCTCGACCAACCCGACCGCCCCGACACTGTCGAACACCGTGGTCGCGGCCTGCACTACCGCGGCACGAACGTTGACGTTCCTGCTCATTCTTCGGTTGCCTTCCTGCTGCGGGAGCGCCCACGGGCACGGGTCTCTCCAGACCTGGATACGTTCGGTATAGTGAACGTGTGAGTAGTTTATCAAACGGACCGGCCGAGCGTGGCCCGCTGGCTGCGGCCATCGGCTCCCAGCTCCGACTTCGTCGCACGCAACGAGGACTGAGCGCCGCGGAGCTCGCCCGTCAGGCGGGCATCAGCAAGGCGACGCTGTCGGGGTTGGAGGCCGGGCGGGCCAACCCCACCGTCGACACCCTGGATGCGCTCGCCGTCGCACTCCGGATACCCCTGACCGACCTGCTGACCCACGGGACCGACCCGGCACCGGCCGTGCTGCGGGGCACGCCGATGCCCAACACAGGGCCCGCCCGCGAGCTGCTGCGCCGTATCGGCGGTGGCCACAGCGTGGAGCTGTGGCGCCTGCGACTGCCGCCCGACACCCAGGTCGAGGGAGTCCCGCACTCCCTGGGCACCACCGAGCACCTGCTCGTCCACGGCGGCACCGTGGTCGCCGGACCCACTGACGACCCCGTCACCCTCGTCGCCGGTGACCTACTGGCCTTCGCCGGCGACCAGCAACACCGCTACCGCAGCACCACCGAACCCGTCGACATCGCCATGCTCATCGCTTCCCCAACACCCAGCTGAGCAAACCGTCCAAGCACGGAAGGGCGACCGACCCCGACCAAAGGCACGTGTCCCGCAAGTCAAGCGGCTCCCCGAAGCGAACGCACCTCGCCGACGAGGTGCGCGGCGGGCATGGTCGACCGTCTCGCAGGGGATGGTTCAGTGACACCAAACAGACTGTCCCCAACGGGAGGAGGCGACCGGTGGTTGAGGTTGTAGGCGTGCGCGTCGCTCACCCCGAGGACTACGAACGCATCGTGGCGGTTATCGACGACTGGTGGGGACGGCCGGTCAGCGCCTCGCTGCCACGGCTGTTCCTGGACCACTTTTGGTCCACGAGCCGGGTTGCTGAAGACGAGCACGGATTGGGCGGCTTCATTGTGTCCCTCGTTTCGCCCTCCCAGCCGCGCCTGGGCTACATCCACTTCGTGGGTGTCCGGCCCGACCACCGCAGGAGCGGGCTCACCCGCCTGCTCTACGAGCAGTTCGCCGAACATGCGCGCAGACAGGGTTGCACCGAGCTACGTGCCATCACCGCCGCCACCAACACCGCCGCCACCAACACCGGCTCGATCCGCTTCCACCGAGACCTCGGCTTCACAGTGAGCGAGCCCGTGGCGGATTACAACGGTCCCGGTCGACAAATGGTCACCTTCCAGCGTCAGCTGAACCTATCCCACGATGACCGGTAACCCATCCTTGTGCGGGTCAGGTCGTGTGGTCGAAGACGGAGGCCCACTGTCCGTTCTCGGTGTAAAGGGTGTCGACGTCATCCAGCTCGACGACGGCCGCGAGGCCCCGGGCGGTGCTGTCGGCCACCCACCACTCAGCGCCCGGAAGACCGGCAGAGGCGTACGCCCGCGACCCTGCAGGTTGCTGCTCGTAGGACGGGCGTGCTCGGGCAACGACCTCGCCGTGGCCCGGTTCCCACAGCCGTACCGAGCCGTCGCCTTCGTGTCCGAGCACGACCGCGTCGTACCACCGCCAGACCACGGCGTCGTCGCCCTGAGGTGCGGCGGCAACCGCCACCAGGTGGCCGGGGGACACCCGTTCCAGCCGAGGCGAGGGGAACACCGGCGCGAAGCGCACGATCCTGACGCCGTCGGCGTTCACGACCTCACATGCGTGCTCCTCGACGCGGAGCACACGGGCAGTGCTCAGTCGAGGCGAGAGGTTGCCGGCATCGTTCTGCGGAGGTGGCACGCATCGGAGTCTCTCGCACGCACAGTGAGTCGGGCACCGGAACCCGATCCCTGACCGGGAACTCGATGAGCTGTCGCGTCGAGCTCGCCGTGTGTAATGATCGGGTGGTGATTGCGACACGAAGGGCCGATGCCGCGTAGGCGCCCCTCCCGCCTGCGCGCGGCAGCCGCGCAACCAGCGACCACGGTCATCCCGGGTGTTCCGCTGGCCACCAGCCGTGCGCTGGACCGGCTCGCTCGTCCTGAGGTCAGCTCGGCGCGGATGAAGCGTGCGCTCGAGGACTGGCAGCGCATCGCGTCGCTGCCGCGGGCTGCGCTGAGCACATCGCACAACGATTGGACCGAGTTCATCGGCCCGATGGCTCGCGGGGAGCTGGAGCGGGCGTTGCTGGCGCTCCCGCGCCGGCAGGCCGCCCCGTTGCGGGTGGCCGTGGAGCGCGCCGACGACGAGTTTCGGTCGAAGACCCTGCGCAATCCGAGAGCCGATCCCTCGCGACCGTGGTGGGCTCGACGGTGGTGGCACTGATGCCCGCCGCCAGATCATCCTGATGAGGATCGGCAATCGGCGACCGAAAGCGATTCAGTGGCGGAGCTTGTTCTTGCAGTGGGCCGGGTTCCTTCTCGGTGACGGCAGACTCAGACCGTGCCGAACGATCAT
>JAABUH010001817.1_pt1 | contig 22160 bp, 22 predicted proteins | sample 5559121 | NCBI WGS metagenome assembly JAABUH01 (sample SAMN10711871, study PRJNA513364) | rock metagenome | isolation source: Antarctica rocks | place: Antarctica: Victoria Land, Battleship Promontory nord | collected 2015-12-28
GAACAATAGGGGGCTTTGTTGACATTGTTTCTATTTACAAAAAATAAACTTTTTGACGGAACCTTACCGAATCTGGTTAGGGTTTACCTTAAAAATTAACCGAATCCTAACAGCGGTTAAAGGGATAAGATGTAATAAGAGATCGTCGAGGATGACGAGCACAGTGGACACAGAGGGCAGAGGGCTCAGTCCATCAGATATATAGAGGGTATTAGAAGTATTACAGCTATTGTCAGGACCTGGGTTAGGACCCCGATAGTCCTACTGATCCAATCACCCAACTAGCCAAATGGCCCGGTGCGTTGCAACCCGCGTGCTATCCACTTGACCATCTGGATAAAAAGACGAGAATTACGACAACACATGGTTGCAATACTCCTAATACCCCCTTTGAGCCCTCTGCCCTCTGTGCCCACTGTGTTAGTCATGATCAGCCCTATCATAGAGCTGGTCCTGACAATACGATCATTATAAAACCTGCTACCCGCCACAATGCACTCGGCCGTCTCTCTCTTGAGATAGAATTTGTTCTCATTTCTTCGGGAAAAAAAAGGGGGGGAAAGTCTGAAACCATCATGAAAAGGCCGGGATTCGAAGCCAGGAATTTTTCGAAATGAGAAGTCAGCTTGGTTAAAACTTCAAGGTAAAGCTTTACACGCTTTGAGTCTGCGAAGATGGTCAATGAGAACGTCGTTGATCGTTATGGCTGCCCTACCAGGATTAACGAGGCTAAGCCTATATTCTATAGGCACCCCACCAAAATATTTGTTTACTGCAATGTTTACATCCACCTCAGCTTCCTACATCCACCCCCCACCTACCCAGCTCACCCACCCCCACCCTATGGGTGCACTTCTGAACAGTTTAAAGACTCTACATGCATAGGAAGGGGGGGAGCGGAGGGGGCATACACAGGGAGGAGAGGGGAATTTTGTTGACTTTTGTAGCAATTGGGGATTATTGCGGAGAAACCCCTATTTTCCTCTACCCCGCACTAGAAAATCTTAATACTAAGGTAATCTCCAGGTCCCCCCATTGGCCTGGTTAGTCATCTCCCGTGGCTCCCTAGTACCCTAACAGGTAAGGTAGCCGTATACCTAGAATAGCAGCCATAACTACGGTATATGTATTATATACACGGGAGAGCATAACAGGGCAGTGCAGGGGCGCAGCGAACGGCAGCCTGAAATGGCTTCATCGATATCGGCTTAGGCTGCCCTCACTATTGCTCGATACATTTAGCTTCGCCTGCTGCCTATCTACCTAGATATCATCACTTCTGTACCTTCGATGACGAATAAACTCATCCGTCGCTGTCAAGACATTAACATAGTAACCACGAAAGCTTCTATGTAATATCTTTTTGTATCTTTTTCTACGCCTAAGATTCATTCATAAGCAAAGCTATTAAGTTTATACTATTACTTAAGGTATACTTTCAAAAGAAAAACACATAATCGTCTTTTAATACGAAGATTCAATAAGTAAATTACATGGTAAATGTTTTTACTTTTATAATATGGCTTAAATTCTAGTATATCATACTTTTAATTACATAATATTCGTCTCGATGAAATGCTCGTTCTTTTCGACTTCAGGTTTAATGTCGATCTCTTTGAGTTTGGTCGTTCTGTTTGGGGCAAGGCGCTCTTTATCGACCGACTCGCCGCTTTCTCTTCGACGACCAAGCTATAAGTATCGGCCCCCCTCGCTGTTTTTCCATCTTTTCTCCATTCTTTCTTTCCAACACTCGATCTCGCCCTTGCAATGCCGCTTTCTCTACCCTCCTCATTCGTCAGCCGTTCTAACCGACTGATCCGCTCCTGTGTGAGACATTTCTATTTGCCCCCTCTTTTTGCATAGTCTGTCTCACGACTGCACGCCTTTCCCCCAACTCCTGCTCCACACTCGGGCTAATGACATCGTCGTGCCTTCTCATTCGCTGCTCTCGTCTCTCTCGCGACCGATGTAGACGCATGATCCCGTTTGGCAGGGAGCTGAATCTTCCTCGATCGACTCTACCTGTTCGGGGACGTTTCATTCCTGCCTCTCTTCGCCGCCCTCATTTCATCTCGACTCAGCTGACCTCTGAGCTTGTCGTGACATTGGTTCGAAGTGTTCGCCTTTAGTGAGAATCGGCAAAGTCGAATTCGCCGCATCGAAGATTGCTGCAACACGATTCAATGAGGGAAATGCCTCACTGCGACTGACAGCAGTCTTTTTAAATCTGCCTGGCTGCGTCGATACAATCTCACATTCGCAGTGATATGATGACGCGGTCTCAGAGGGACTGAGCGTGAAGGTGAAGGCGCTCTCGAGTTTCACAAAGGGAAACGAATCAATGAAGAAAATGTCTCAACATGGTCGCAGCGATCTTTTCTCGATTGATGACGTTGCTGTCTAGGTTACGTCGAAATGATCTGTGTTCATGCGTCATGCGAGAATGAGAGCCTGCATATCTGCATCTCATGAATTCGTCTGAGTTTCAAGACTTCATCTTTCTCATTACGCGACGACTGTGAATTGACTGATTTTCGACTTCTTTCATTTCTCAAGACTGTTGATCTTTCGATATGACTTTTTCGATGATCTTTTTGCCTTTTTAATGCATCTTGTCATTTGATCGCTTCTTGATTTCTCAGCGATGATTGAAAATAAAAGAGACTTAGAAAACTTTGACTTTGATATGAGTCAAATTCTTGTATAGCTTGCAGCAATTGAAGTAGAATCATGTTAAAGACATGAAGAGAAGAAGCTGAATCATTCAAGCATCTTGATGCACAATCAGAAACGAAGATCATCGAGACTCGAATGAGTGATCTGAGCTTGCAGATTTCAAAGAAGAGATGATTGAATCATGTCAGTCTATGTCTTCTGAAGACAAAGCTGAAAATGAACGAAGCTGCCTTGTCAGTTATGAGTAGCATTGAGACGAAACTTTCATGCAGTGTAACATTGATGTTGAGTGTCTTGTGATTGATCATCATCTCAGTCATTGATAATTGCTCAACTGATGAAATAAAGAAATGTTGAGCAAGATTAAAAGAGACTTCTGAATGAAGTTTGAAGTTTCTCATTTACTTAAATCGTCTTTCTTCTCATTTTCTTTCAAACAATCAGTCATTTTGATTCTCGTGAATATTGAGTGATAAATGACATCGAATTCTGACAATTATCATCTTCTCAAAGAGAAACATTCGTCTTTAAAGATTAACACATTCAAGAAACAAATATTTGAGCTTTGTTTGTTAGCGATAATACTATTTTTGCAAGACTCAATTACTGAAATGAAACTTTGCAAGCTTTCAACATCATGCAAGTCATAAATATGATGACTAAAGTTGTTGTCAAGTTAAAGTTGAGTTGAGTTGAGAAAAGTCAACTCAATTTAATTCTGAGTTTAAATTAAGATTAAATTGACTCTCTTTAACTTGAGTTCAATTTGAAATTAAGTTGAATTGCTTGAACTCGATTTCTAAAAATAGTATACTTACTCATATGCACAGAGTTTTCATGCAAACTGAATTCAAACCTGATTTCTAAAAATAGAATAATTACTTGTATGCATGAAATTTTCACGCAAACTGAGTTTCTGCGCACTTTAATCCAGAAAGATTAGCAACAAATAGTATCAAATTTGATGTGCTAAAATGACATCAATATAGATAGTTTTAGTTAGCGTGCGCGAAAATTTCGTTTACGCTGAAATCTCATGCATACAAGTAATTAATCAATTGACTTTACATTTAAGAAAAAAAAAACTAAAGTTCTTGACAAAAGCGATAAGAATTAACTTGAACTATGCGTGAAAGCAATAGTATCACTAACAGTGTGACAGTGCAAAAATTGTATTTACTATTTATTTATTTTGCAACAACGTTGCATTCTGATTGCATAGTAACATGACTATCTACTTGATCATGTAATTTAAACAAGCTTCAAATGTAAACTTTTCACTCATAAGATGAAAAATCAATCTTATATTCTTTGCTTGAATGATTACACGCTTTGCATAAATTGCGCAAAGATTGATGTCTGTTAAGTAATCAGTATTTGAATTGCAAAATCAATTACAAAATCAATTGCAAAATTGATCATGAAACTAATCTTCATACATTGCAACAAGTCATGCTTTCATCATCTTCTGTAATGTCTCTATAGCTTTTAATTGAAAGCAAAGATCAATTTTAATCAATTTATGATACACTTTGTGAATCACATGCTGAAACAACAGCTTTGAAATAAGTAAGTTGATTGTTCTTTGATATCAATGAATTTCACGAAGTATCACAGTTTCTTTGCAATATTTTCGCATTTTCTTGAGCTTGATAAGATCACTTTTTATGATGACATTGATAACATGAGCTGATTCAATGAGTTGAACATTCTAACATATGATCAGCGTCTTTGAAATTACTTTTGCAATTATTTTTGCAATTTAGTAAGACTTAAAACTTACTCTGATGAGCTTCATCTTTTTATCATCAGTTCTTGACTTCATTATTAACTGTTTTTAAGACATCTTTTCAACAAATTGCTTGTTGTGAGGTTTTTTACTGAGTGATGATGAGAATGATGATGATAAGAATGATGATGATAAGAATGATGATGATGAGCTTAACAATGATGATTCTGAGCTGCTTGATAATCACGATTTATTGTTTGACTCATAATTGAGATTTGATCTTGTAAACTTGAATTTAAAATTTGCTGCAATATTATTTCTATTTTGCAATCAGTTTTGTGATCAATTCAAGAGTAATAAGAAATGAAATATATACATAAATTTGTACAAGTTAAAGAATTCATTTGAATTCAAAATCAATTTCAAAATCTCGTCAGTTGCAGAATCAAAGATGCTGAGTAATGTTTTATTGTTGATGTTAAGTTCATTATTTCTGTATTGTAATCAGTTTTGTGATCTTCTATAAATTCATGAGACTGATACATAACTTACTGAGCTGTTGCAATCATGATTACAGTATGTTATTGTTGTTTAAAGGTAAAAAAGAAAAAAGTTGATGATTATACAACTTAATTAATGTTGAAATGATGATGATCTAAATCTTAAAATCTTAAATTAAGATATTGAAGTTTAAATTTCATATCTCATCATTGTGATTAATCTTCACTATTTCACCTCATTATCTAGATTGCTACATCATTACTTTTACAAGTTAACTACTGTTTTGCATTCACAATGATGTTTACTCATAAACGCAAGACTATTGAAGATTATTTTGATAATACACATTCAAAAAAGACTAGAACTTATGTGTAAAATATGACAGACGATGAGAAGAAAATTGAAGATGCAAAAAACAAAGATAGAAATATTCATTTCTACTGAATCAAGCAATTCAAAAAATCGAATGTCTATCTACAAGCATTAAATAATAATCATGAGTTCTTGTTGACTGCGCATGTGAATAGCAAATGAAATCAACGATATTTTTTGCAATCTTTTTTGCAATCAAATATTAATAAATTCATAGAATTACAAAAGAAAATACAGTGAATCATGTAAGAACATGTCTCAATGTCACAAATCTCAATCAAGATTCTTCAATACTAAACGCTCATTTCAATATGAATGTGAAGAATTCTCAATAAGAGAAGCTTTCTGACATCAATGACGTTCAAATGAAAGAATAATATCAGATGAATGACTTACTTCTGAGTGAAAAGCTCAAGATGATGATGAACAAGAAGATGATGAATAACTCAAATGTCATCAGAGAAGCATTAACAGTGAAGATTCTTCAACAGTTTCAGAATTTCTGAAAAGACGTAGTGTGTCATCTTATTGTGTAAGTTTTTGACAGTTTTTTTTGTAATTTTGTTTACAACATGATTATTATTTCTTTTACTATTTGAATTTTGCTCTTGATTTTGCTCTTGATTTTGTTCTTGATGTTGCAATCAATTTTGCAATCAATTTCACGACTTATATTTCAATATTTATATTAATATTGTGATATATAGAAAAGCAGAGAGCGATCAGTATCATCAAGCCTTCTTTAGAAATTATCATATCTCTCAAGATCACAAATTGACATCAAAGCGCTTTCAAGAATCATTCATCATGTTTGAGAAAACTCTATGATGTGTAGTATGATCGAGAAGAAAAACGATTAAAAACAAGTCATGCAAGTAAATTATGCTATCAGATCAGACTGAGAATTGATCAACAAATTTTGATTACAACAAGTATGAATGAACATCAAATATTTCACACAAATTGACATATGAAATCTGAAAAGTAATATTCAAAATTAAGAAGTCAAGTAATTTTTTTAATTCTCTTAATATTCATATCTTAGAAATTGAGTGTTTCTAAATCAATGATCTAGCTAGTTTCGCAGTCACAAGCTGATAAATAGAATCATTTATTGCATGCAGCATCACATCATACTCTCATGTAATAATTAAATAGCAGAAGTGAACAGAAGAACTAAACTAGACTGATCATCAAGTTGAGTTTTCATACCTACTTTCTGACTCGCTTGAGTACTTAATATCAATGTCATGACTCAACTTGAATACTCAATATCAATCTCATGACTCGACTCGATATTGATCTCAAGTTGAATCAGAATTCAAATTCTCGATTTAATTCATCAAGCAAACAAAAATTCAGATTTCAACTACTGATAAAAGTTTTCTGAGCAGAATTCATGATACTATTGAATGACATCTTCAGAGTTCATAACTCATGAGAATACTGACTACTACTAATAGGGATTTTTCAAGCAGAATTCACGATACTATTGATAATGCAACAGAATAATGCAATTGATTAAAGCTTATGCTTGCAATTACTAGACTTGAAAAATCTTTATCAATAGTAGTCAGTATTTTCATGAATCATGATCAATACTCGTGAGAAAATCTCTATTAATAGTAATCAGTATCTTCATGAGTCATGATCAATACTGATGGGGAAATCTCTATTAATAGTAGTCAGTATTCTCATGAATCATGATCAATACTCATAAGAAAATCTCTATTAGTAGTAGCTAGTATTCTCATGAGTCATGAAGATACAATCAAATCATTGCATTACTCTGTTGCATTATCATTCAACAATTTAGTAGTAGTAAATCATATCTTGACGAGTTGAGTTGAAAATTTGAGTCAATACTTGATATCAACATCGTGACTCAACTCAAATACTTGATATCAAAATTCTGACTCAACTTAAATACTTGATTTCAAAATTCTGACTTGAATCAAGTCTTAATGAGTTAAAAACTTGACTCGATCTCAATGACTCAACTTGACGTGATCAATCTAAACTAAACATTGTTTTTGCATAATTTTGTGCAACGATTATTTCATACTTCAATTCATTTCTGTATAATTATTTTCTTGTATTTGTAATAAGCTTTTTAGTCAATCATGATGTTTGAAATCTATTAAAATGTTCTAGTTTTTAGAATAATTAACAGTTAATTTAAAAGATAAGAATCAATTAATCACAAGTCAACAGTGATGTACAATTTGCATTGATTTTCAAACTTTAAGCTTAACGACACTTGAAAAATCAAACTTGTTTTCAATTTTTTTTTGCAACTTTCTTTGCAACTCTTTTTGCAACTCTTTTTGCAATCTCTTTTTTGTTTAACTTGCTTATCATGTGATTCTTTTGAATGAGAACATTGAAATTGCAAGCAAGTATGAACAGTTTATTCAGTTCTATAAATATATCTTCAAAGAATCTTAACGACAGCGAGCATGATAGTGCTTAATCTTCTTCTTTTAACATTACTTCTATCATGCTTTTTAAACTGCAGTCATTACACGATGAACAATATATGCTATACAATCATGAGCAAGAATATCAACATATATTTCAGAATTGATGAAAGCAAACTCAATATGCAATGCAAATAGAATGAAAAGTATCAGACTATCATCATTCAAAGTGAATCTCACAATCATGAACAGATGAGATATGAAATAACTTCTATCAAACAGCTTTAGTTGAAAGTGAAAGATTTAAACTCATTTGTCATTTATGTTTGCATGTTTATGAGCATTCTAACAATAAAAGCATTAATAACAGCATCATGAAACATCATCTGAATAGCAAAGATTGTAATAAATGCACAAACTTAGCAACTAAGATCATGAAAGTTCAAGACATTCATAACTTTGTTAAAGTTAAAACTTTAATAAATTACTTCTTAGTTGCACATTGCAAAAAAGATTGCAAAAGAGATTGTAAAAGAGATTGCAAAAGATTAACAAATTACAGCATCGCACTTTTCATCAAGAATATACTTCAGAAGTCTTTGCATTACAACTTCAAAAAACTTTCATCACTTTGAATATTTTTCATGACACTATTGATAATCTTCAATTTCAACGAGCATTTAAAATGACATGATTGAGCATTACTCTGTCACACAGAATCAAACTTATGATCTTTTTCAAGAATTAAGCGACTGTTATTCAAGTCAACATACTCAAGAATTTATCAACGAATTCTAAAATCTTCATTAATTTAGATGAATGAATTAGTTCTAATAGATTATCTTTTCTAATCATCATGAAATTTTACTACATTGAGTTTTGAGAATATTAAAAAGTCTTGTTAAACTTTGAACAAATTGAAAACAAGCATATCAATAGCAATTTAAGCAGTATTACTGAATGAATATTGCAAGAACTTGATATTTAAGATCGAGTTATGACTGTAATCACAGACAACGTCAGCAATAATAATATCATGATGATGACATTAAATGAGACTTTACAAACGTTTTTAACTACTTCACATTTATCATGTTTAACATATGTAATTCAGTTAGCTGTTAAACAGTCACTAAAATTGCTGATGTTAAGTTCAAAGAATGAGAATGAGAAGAAATATTGAATACTCAAGATTAGTCTTTAAAGCATGTCTGTACAAGAGAATTTATCTCATACATTGTTCAAGATAATCAATAATTTTTATTTATCATGTTACTTTGCTTTGCAATTATTTTTACAATCAATTTTGCAATCAATTTTGCAATCATGATCAGAAATACAGAGTAAATGTGAGATGATGAGATCTTTTTACATGAAACTGCGTAGTAGAAGATAATAAGATAGCATTCTATTGATGATAGAACTAATTGCTAAGAAATGAAAGTGAAAGCTTGCAGAGTTTTTATCTTCTGTCAAGTCATTATCTTTATTCACTCGTTAGTTTCTTCAATCTAATCTCGCAAGCTAGTCTCGCAGATATGCATTATTCATAGTTGATGAGATGCATTTTTACAACTGCATTCTTTCTTAAAAACTTGATCTCTGAATTTTCATAGCATTGTATTATCTTCTTGCAGCTGACAGCGTAGCAATGACTTCTTTAGCGCTTTAGCATCTGTGTAAAAGTATCATAAGTTGATCATGTTAATGAGCATAAACAAAGCTAGTGCAAGATTGTTGATGTCAATTGTTCTTGAATCTTTATAGCATCATTATGTCTTTTGATAATTGATAGCGTAGCAACAACATCTTCAGCATTCTAACATCTGTGTAAAAGTGTTGTGAATCAATCATGTTAACAAGCATAAACAAAGCTAGTGTGAGATTGTTGATATCAATTCTTCAGCTTTGCTTTTTTTCTTTCTTTCTTTTCTTCTTGTCTCGTTTCAGAATATTCTTTCATGAGTACTGCTCTTTTGAACTGACAAAGCATGAAATCTGCTATGTGTATTTTGCATAGCTTGCAGCTCATGATATAAGCTTTTTTTGTGACAGCGTTGTTGCAATGCAAGTGCAAATCATGAGTTAACATGAGTGACATAGCAGTATCAACTTCATCATCATCATCATGATAAGTAGCAGTTCTGCGCTCACTGAGATCATGTTAACATGCTCGCAAAGTCTATCTTCTTCATTGAGATGTTTGTTCTTCTTCACTTTTCTGACGTGATCATCACTTTTACTGTCTCTACTCTTTTTGCATCTTCTGCGTTGATGACTGAACTCATGATTTCTGATAGATTTATTTATCTTTGCATGTTTCAAATAATGTTGATGCATGATAAATTGTACTGATCAGATGATTTGATGCTGTTGCTGCATTCATCGCTGAGCGCAGTGATAATTCACACATGCTGTGTTCTCATCAAGCATGCTCGCAACTGCAAGCATTGCTTTGAAGAGAAGCATGATTACGTGATGAACTCAGTTTCACGTCATCTTCAGATTTTGATGCATCATGTCATGCAAGTAATGAATCATTGTCTCGATATTAACACTTAAGCTCTTCTCACTCTTCATCTTCAACAATGAGAGAGTGAATAGCTTTTCTTTCAATTATGTGAGATTGTATTTAATAGTTAAGTAGAAATTCTCATCTTTTTTATCACTTTTCATCATCATCACGTCACTTCATCTTCATCTCGTAAGTATTATCTGAAGTAAGTAATGTGTGACGAGATTCACTGACAAATAAATAGCTTCTTTCTTCACTTCAATGTTCTTGCTTGCAACTCTTAATCATTATCTTTCTTCATTCTTTCATGATGTTGCTCATCTTTTTTTTAAAAGAAGATGTATGTTGATGCATGAATGTTGTAAAATTTTGTTTCTTTTCTTTTTATAATTTTAGAACAAACTTTTAAACTTACATCTTTGCACTTTTGATACATTCTCAAACGTGACTTTTGCATGATCTGTCTCTCTTTTTTCTCTTTGACTTCTTTGCAATCAACTGATGTACTTGCCTTTCTGTCTCATAATTCTCAATAATCTTCTTTGCATTGCTAAGATTTTTCATTCATTTTCAGAAGTTTTCATAGAAAGACGAATCAGCTCATTGAACTAAATATTTAATCTTTTCTTTCTTGATTCGCTGATCGATTATCTTCTTTATCTTTCATTTCTCTTTCTCTTCTATGAGAATGATTTGCGACTTTAAATTCTCATCACGCAAGTGTCAGAATTTCAATAAAGAAACATGAAAGATTGAGTGAATTGCATCATATCTTTCAAATAGTTCAAGCTTATACATTTGCATGTTGATCTTCTTCAATATTCTGAATGATTTCAGTTGTTTATGATCAATCTTCTTCTTTGAACGAAATGTATGAATGTTTATACTTCATAAAAGCACTTTTTCTTTCATTTGAAAGCTTACAGCTTTATGATGAGCATTATAATACTTTGCTTGCTGCTCTGCTACTCACTTTCATAGTTTCATTAAATGTTCTCTGATACTTCGTAATTATTCTGCTCACTTCATAGTCAAGAATGTCTTTTTCTTTAAAACTCTGTTCTCAGATGTCTCTGCAAAGCTCGCAGTGTATTTCTTTAAAAGCTCATGTGAAGTTTTTTTAATACTAACATGTACATTGTTATTATATGCAAACGTCATTATTGACAAAAGCTCTGATCAATTATTCATCTTATAATTGAAATACACTTGCAGATAATGCTCAAGCATCTGATTCTGTCTTTCTGTTTGATCATCGATTTGCGAATGAAACGCAGTGCTTAGCTTTCACTTCGCTTCAAAATGTCAACATAAAGTGATTCAGAAATGATTGATAAACAGTGAGTCTCAGTTCAATATAATGCTTTGCATCATTTCATGCTGAAATACAAATTCTTATCATAGCAGATTTGCAAGTCTCTTGACATTCAAATCTTTGATCATCGAAATATAAATTACATGCTTGATTAACTTATTTATTATTATCAATATAACATCGCTTGTTTTTTCAATGTATGAATTCTTCACAGAAGACATGTTTATTATAAAATTCATGATCATTGTGTAAAATAAATTCACGCTCTCTGAAAATATAAACATCAGCTTTTCATAAAGTTTATAATGATGCACTTGCATTCACTGACAATTTGAACAGATGTGAACATATTTCATCATCTTTTTGAGCATTTTCAATCAGTAATATTTTCTTCTTATTGCAGTCTTGATATAAACGCATGCGAAATAATCTGCTTCAAGATCATCATGATTTATATGCAGAATCTTATTTCTTGTAGCAGAGTCATTGAATACATAGACTGCAAGATCATGACGTAGCAGTTCATCATTTCTCATACTTCATTTCAAAAGCTCATTCTTTCTAGATGCAAATTATTGATGTCACTTCTCATTCACAATAAAAACGTTTCTTTGTTGTAACTTCAGCAATCACGCAGTTATTGATTCATTCATCTTCAAACAAAATCTCTTCAACTTCATAATTTGATGAATCAGAAGATGAAATGACGCAGTGTTTAAAATTCTGCAAGATTTAGTGAGTATTTTCTCATTTGAACACATGACTCAAGTATCTGCAATGACTATGTCATTCAGTTGCATCATCAATGCTGTGAGTTTGATTGCTGTTGAAACTTCTTCATTCTTTAGCAGCTCAGATTGACATTTCTGATTGCGAAGTTTGTTTTGCAAAGTAGATAGAAAATAATCATTATTCTTCTTGCTATCATTCAATTTCATGATGTTGAGTCTTCTTGATAATGCATTTCCAGAGTTTAATTTGTCTCTGCGATATTTTATATGAAAGTCAAACGCAGCTAATTTCTCAGCTCAACACATTTGTCATACATTAAGCTTCTTCATCATTATAAAGTAACGAAGATTATTGTGATCTGTTATCACACATATAAATCACTTGCTACTCTGAAGATAGTGTTGTCAGTTCTTAAAATTAAGAACTATAATATGCAGCTTTTTATCATGTATGTCTCATCGTACTTCAGCTTCTTTGAACTTATAACTATAGTATGCAATGAGATGTCATTGATCAGTCTTGCTCTTCTGACTAAGCACGTCTTCGACTTCGTGATTTAATGCATTGATCTTCATGCAAAGATCTGCATTTCAATCATAGTGTTTCAAAATTAGACTGATTGCGTCGAGTCAAGTCATCAAGATTGAGTCAAGTTCTCGACTCATCAAGACTTGATTCAAGTCAGAATTCTTGACTTGAGTATTCAAGTTGAGTTAGAAGTAAATCTGTTGTCAAGTTAAAATTGAGTTGAATTGAGAAAGATCAACTCAACTCAAGTCTGAGTTCAAGCTGAGATTGAATTGATCTTTCTTAACTCGAGCTCAATTCAGAATTAAGTTAAGTTGACTTAAACTCAATTCTTGATACTAAATATAGTATATTATGTACTAAAAATAGTATACTTTTTCTTTATTTTTTTCCAAATTTTTTTTCAATTTTTTTTGCAATCAATTTTGCAATCAATTTGATAGATAATTTGATAGAGAATATGGTAGGAAATATGGTGGGAAATATAGTGAGAAACATGATAGAGAACATGATAAGAAATATGATGAGAAACATGATAGAGAACATGATGAGAAACATGATAGAGAACATGATAGAGAGTTTGATAGAAAGTTTGATCACTTTGATAGAGAATTTGATAGGGAATTTGGTAGAAAGTAGGTTTGCAATCGAGTTCAAGTCAATTCGTCAAGTTGATCGAGTTGAGTCGAGAGTCTGACTCAACTCAATTGAGTTGAGTTGATCTCTTTCAACTCAATTCAACTCTGAAACTCAACTTGAATTGAGTTGAGCAACTTAAACTCGATGACAGATCTAGTTAGAAGATTTGACTTGAGTAATTGAGTCAAGTTAAAGGGTTGAAATCGAGTATTGATTCGAAATTCTCGACTCAACTCGTCAAGACATGAAGATAGATAGATAGATATTTTATTATGACTCTCTATTATGACTTTCTACCATGACTTTCTATTAAATACTCTTCATGTTTCTTCTTCATGACTTTTCTTTATGACTTTCTATCAAACAGTCTTCATGTTTTCTCATCATGACTTTCTATCAAATAGTCTTCATGTTTCTCTTCATGACTTTCTATCAAAAAGAAAATGAAAAAAGATAATGCAAAAGCATAAAACCGATTTTTTTTTCTATATTTAGCTTTCTTGATGTCATATTCGATTGCTTAATGAGTCAAGTCAAGTCAGCGAGTTCTGACTCAGCTTGAGATTGATATCAAGCCGAATTATGAGATTCAATCTGAGTATTTGAGTTAAGTCAGAAGATTTGACTCAAGTACTTGAATTAAGTCAGAATGTAGATATGAAAACTCAGCTCAACAATCAGTCTATTCAAAATGAGAGCATTAACAAAGATTACTTTTAATCTTTCAAAAGCTTTTCTTGCTTTTAACGTCATTGCAAAGAATGAATGCATCATTCTCTTCTTCGCACTCTTGATTAAATCTGTTAAGAGTGCAATGATTTGAAAGAACTTTCTTATAAATTGTCAATAAAATCTCGTAAATTTCAAGAATACAAGAATGTTTTTTGCAGACTTAAGCTTAAATCAGCTAGTGATTGCATTGATACAAGACTGTTTCATCTGAATATTTTTTCATTCTATCATAAATCTCAGAAAGATAACTTTGCTACAATTGAAAGTGCATTTCAACAGCTTGACATACAGTTAATATTTCAGTAGCGTGCAAAGAATCTTGCACACATGCTTTAAATGCTGCTCTTTCGTCTCAGAGTATACTAAAACATCATTCAGATATATCATGCAGCAAATATTCACAAATAACTCAAGCGCGTGATTTACATAGAACTGAAAGATTGCAGAAGCATTTATCAGTTCAAAAAGCATCATTCGATACTCAAACTGATCATAGCATGTACAAAAAGTCGTTTTTCATTCATTGCTTTTGCAAATTTGAATGCAATGATAAACATTGTAAATATCAATTTTGATAAAATGTCTTGCATGAGTAAAGTAATTCAGTGTCTCAAACAGTAAAGATAATGCATAATTGTTCTTTACTGTTATTTCATTGAGATCATGATAGTTTATGCATAAATAAAGACTTTCGTTCAACTTCTTTACAAACAACACAGATGCTTTTGCAGAATTACTTAATAAACAAATTTATTTCTTCTTTAACGCGTTGTCTAAATAATTTCATATCACAGCGAGCTCATCTTGTGTTATTTTATAAATAGACTTGATGTAAGATATTTTGCTCTTCATCAAATCAATGAAATGTTTCATCTGATCATATGTATTCAAACTATCAGAAAGAATCTCAGAAAATACTTTCTTAAAATCTTGAATAGCAGAGAATATCTCTGATTCTTTCGCTTGAAGTGCATTGCATCTTGCAGTCTGATGATCTGCGTTCTGCAATAAGTCATTTATAAATAGCAGTTGATAGAACAGAGCTACATAAGTCTCTTTTCTTCTTTTAGCTGCAAGCATTATCAGTTCAACAAATTTCAATGTCTTGCACAGATTAACTCATATTTGCTTTGCATGCTGAGTGCTGTTTTCTCAATATAATCAGCGATGCTTATGTCAGCGAATATTCAGATCAATCTCATTTAATCACAAGTAATCAAGAATCATATCATATTCTTGCATGTTCACAGCATGAAACTCAATGTTTCAGCTTTTGCAAACTTTCTCATGATTAATCAACTCAATATTGATCTAATGCATATCATAGCAGAAAATTTAATGATCATTAATCATCTGAATCTGTTTCAGAATTGCATGATTCTTCGATAATTCATGCTCTTTTACTCATGATTGCAATATAAAGTTTTGCTCGATTTCAGAGTCAATAAGACAGTGAGCTTCGCGCACTTTCTCAAAGACATTTGTCAGTACTGATATCATCAATGCACATGATAATCATCTTTTCATAGTTATATTTAATGATTCAATGATGAACATCAGACTTTCTCTTTTTTCGCTTCTTCATCATGATTGTAAATCTCTTGTCTGAATGTGTAGTTAAGACACATTAAATCATTAATTTTGTGTCTCAGCTTCTTACATGATCAGTATGTAAAATTAAATGAAGCAGCATTTTATTTAAACTCATTAAACTTGAGTATTACATTGTCTTTAAACTGCGTGCTTGAAGCAGAGAACTTCAACAAACTTCATCTTCTCATGCAAGAATTGAAAATTCTTCTGAGATGTTGCACTTTCACTTTGCTGCAAATGTAACTTCAACAATGCATCAATGTCTTGTAAATGCAAGTCAATGTTTATAAAATGCTTTAGCAAATTGACATAATTGATAAAGATGTATGAAATGTGAAGAAACTTGTTCATGATGATTTTATTAATCTTCATTTGCAAGTACATCATGCAAGTCTAGTTGAATATATGATAGTTCAGATCTGCATACAGTCTGATGAAATACTGTTTGAAATTTGCGATGCTTTGATTGACTCGCTGCTTTGCAGCTTCAAATCAACATTCTGTTTGAAAGTTGCAAATTTCAGAATTACTAAGTTTAGCATGCAAGTATTCAATGTAATACTTTCAGTTGAGTTTCTTATCATGATTATGCATGCTCATCACATGATCTCATTATTGATTACAAGACTTTTCTGATAAGTATGATGCAGATCATTGCAGTTTCTCTTGTTTTGTGATGAAATTAGATGATGTTGCAACTATGAAGTCTTTGTAGTCTTGCAGTCAAAACATCAAGAAGTTGTAGTTCATGATGCTTTGCTCTTTAAACTCGTAAGATCAATTAGCACGCTTACGTGCATTGCTTCAATAATGATCATCGTTATGTTGATATCGATGATCAAAGATTAATCAAGTTTCTCACTTAAGTTTCAATATGCAAAGTTGCAAGACAAGCAGTACATTCTGTGTCTTCAGATTCTTTAACTGCTTGCATACTTTGCTTATCAATTATCAAGAAATATGATTTGTCTGTTTATTAAATTCTTACGACTTAAACTTCTCATCTGCATATTCAAATGCATGATTCTCAGATCTATTTTGATGAGATGATGAATTCTCAGTATGAAAGAAGTTATTACTTCTTTCAATCATGTAACTTCTGATGAGTCGTTGCATATTTGACATTTCTTACTGAACAGCTTCATGTGAATGAAGCAATTAAAACTGTGAGATGACGAGATTTCTTTACGTGAAACTGCATAGTAGAAGATAATAAGATAGCGCTTTATTGATGATAGAACTAATTGCTAAGAAACGAAAATGAAAGCTTGCAGAGTTTTCATCTTTTGTCAAGTCATTATCTTTATTCACTCGTTAATCTCTTCAATCTAATCTCGCGAGCTAGTCTTGCAGACATGCATCATTCATAGTTGATGAGATGCATTCTCACAGTAAACTTTTATTCATGACATTATAATAATCTTTAATTAGATTCAAAAGCTTGCTGTTTATATAAATGCAAGTTTTCAGAGAATAAAGAACTTTCACAAGACTCAACATAATTTCAAACTTTATCTCAAGATAATACAAAATGTTAAAACTAACTAAAATTTCATCTGTTTTATGCTTTTGAAAGCACTTCGTCTTCAAGACTTCATCAAGAGTTATATTTCTACTCATGAAAACGAAAATATAACTCTTCAAAAGCTATCTCTCAATAGTGAAGAATGAAAACATGTTTAATATCTTGTAGAACTACTCAAATCATTCGCGATATTCATTGATTTACTTGAATGTAATCATAAATTCAGCATCAATTCAATTTACATCATTTATGATGTTTTGTTCTTTCATATCAAAGATCACATGACAGCTCTGAAGAGAAAGCAGCGTTTTTGAAAGTGTTCACTTTTGAAAGTCTTAACGTAAGCTCAAATCAAATTATTCGAATATTACACGAATGTCAGTCATGATCGAAAGCTAATGTACAATCTCAAAAATATTATAGATTCTCATCAGAAACTAAATCTATATGATCAATCTACATGACAAGATAACAACTATAAACAAAAATATAAATGAGAATTTATAAATTATTATGCTAAACACTACGCTTTCAACTCAACTACATTGCAAGATCAACTTTAAGAAAGAGTCTTGCAATAATTATCTTTCATCACAAATATAGTTGCTAAATGAAATTTCAGACGTCACAATTCATTATCACTTGTTTCAACTAATGAAGCGAAACAATATCTGAAACAAAGTAAGTTTTTCTTCTCTTTATTTCGTTCGTTGCACAATTAATGTTGTTTCATAACTTCTTTGCAATCAATTTTGCAATCAATTTTGCAGTCATATATTTTGAAATATCAAATTCTAATAAGCTTTAAACACTGTTCAAGACATTGATTTCATTAAGTTCTGAAGAAATTATCTCAGAGACTTTGTTAATCTAAGCAGAATAACTCAAGATATTTTAGCAATTTGAGCTATCTCAACAAATGTTGAACGAGTTTTCAATTTGAAACGAAATGTATTATTTTATCATCACAGCTCTCTTGTTGTTAACATCATATTAAATATCATGATGATTAAGCATGTGAATGCTCTGAAGTTGAAATCAGAATTTGAGTCTCACAAGCTTATCAAAGAGAAAAGAGCTTTCGATGCACAGAAACAAGAAAAGAACAAAGATTTAGTCTTCATCATTGACGTTGATGAAGATTTAGAGTATATCAGCGATGCATCAAATGATGATGTTGATGATAATGAACATGATAAGTAATGTTATATTTTTCATCATCAAACATTTAATTAATAATATCAGAGCTGAAGAATGATGATGCAATTGATGTTGATCTTTTTATAACATCTTCGCAATCTAGATTCTCAAACTTTGAAGAACTTATGTTGTTTATGTTACTCAATACAGCAAGATCTACGACAACTTCACTTTTGAATGCTCGATTTTCAGCGTCTGCTCATTTTGATTGAGTTACATCACACTTAATTAAGAGAAACAGATTGAAGAAAAATGATCAATCATTATGAAAGATTGTGAATCAAAGAAATTTGATGAAATTCATTGCAATCTTTAAATTGAACGAAAAATCTAAGATGTCATCTTTAGCAGTGAAAAAAGAACAACGTAAGATGACTTCTTCTTTGAAGTTGAATTCTGTTTCAACACGTAAACGTAGCTTTGAAATGACTAATTTCAAGAAGAAATCATCATTTAAGAATAAAGCTAAATTGAATGCATTATCTGAGCAAAGAAGACAAGAAGACATCAATAAAAAGCTTACGTAGATAGTTTTGCAATTCATTTTGCAATTCATTTTGCAATCTACTGTTTTCATGAAATTGCTTACGCATTTTTCAAGCAGTTTAGTTAGAGACAGTGACTGAGATCTGAGTCAACGATAAAGAAGTTGAAAACATTTCTCTATATACATATAAATTTCTTTTCAACACGTAAATAAAGATCATTCATACACACACATTTTAAAATTTCATAATTTCATTCTACTAGTACTTATTTCAAATAATTAAAATGTCTAGACATGTCATTGAGTTCAAGTCAACTCATTGAGTTGATCGAGTTGAGTTGAGAGTCGAACTCAATCCGATCGAGTTGAGTTGATTCTTCTCAACTCAACTCAACACTGTAACTCAATCTGAATTGAGTTGAGCAACTTGAACTCGACGACAGATTTAATGATGACATCAGATGATGTAAATCTTGTTGCGTGACAAGTAAAGTAAGACATTGATACAGAGTAACTGAATTTCTTGCAAGTGCATCATCAGTCTATTGAGTTCAAATATTCGCAAGAACTTACTTTTATTCATGAATATAATGAACAGAAAGAATTGTTAAATTCTAGTAACTTGAGATCAGATGACTTTCAAAATAAGTAGCATAATTTTTCTCGTCTAATCATCATTGTTCATAACTTTTAAATAATCTCATTTTATTGAATGAGAATGATGATGATGATAACGAGACTGACGCTGATTCAGAGCTTATTGACGCTGAAGAAAATGAACATGATTGATAACAAATCAACTCAGCGATGAGTTTTACAAGCGATGACTTAAGTACTGAGCAATCAAATGAGAAGCGAGACATATCTGACAGTCTGAAACCTAATTGACATTTATAGCGAGCTTAAAAGCTGAGTAGAATCATTGAAACCTTCACTCGATGATTTCATGACTGACAGATGACGTCAATTTAGATGTCTTATCTTTCATGAAAAGATAATCAATTTCTTCTCAAATCATTCTTCATCTTGTGATACTTTTCTTTCATTGACACATGATAAACAAATCTTTGAGTCAAGTGATGAGCTTCGCAGCAATATGAAGTCTGATTATTTAGTCAATGAGAAAAAAGAAGATGAATACAAAGTTAGAAACAAAGAAGCTGAGTGAAAGAATAAAGAGAAATTTAATGATGATTGCAACAAGAGCAAAATGTCTTTGCTGTCTTTCATAAAGAAAAGATGCAGATTTGTCACTCGTAAGAAATCTTTGTTGCAGTGATGAATTAAACATCGTCATTGTTCATCATTTTATCAAGATGAAGCTGTTGATAATCAAGATTAGTGTGAAATGCACATTTCTTGTTCAAGAAGTGAATGATCATTTAATATTCTACAGATACTTCAATTGTAATTCAGAATCAAAATCAGAATGATGATACTCAGAATGATGATGCTTCTTCTACAAGATGCAATACAAACAATATTCTTTCATACTTTCTTTAATTCTTGAAAGTCTTGTCAGCTTCTGTATCATCACTGATTTTAGAGCAGTCTTCACTCAGAAATAACGTTGCAAAATTAATAACAGATCAGACTACTTCGTCATGAATGTGAGACTCAACACTTCTTACAATCATTGAGTTTATGATGATCACGAACGCAATTGACAACTTGCATTTCAAGCGCACAGCAGACACAGTAGACACAGCAGATTTGAATGAGAATGAAGAAAAGCAGAAATGAAAAATCATAAGAATTCTTGGCATGAGATTGATGAGAAAGAGATAAGAATACAAGATGCGTTGAAAAGATACATGATTGCACAGAAGCAAATCAGAAAATGCACAGAAACTGCTACGAAAATTCAAGGAAAAAGATCAAGCTCAGCGTGAATGCAAACAGAGCAGATCGACTTATGCAAACAAAAGTCAATGATCGTTGACTACTTCGTTCACAGAGAAGATATACATGTTCTTGATTCTATTTATAGTGATAAGTTTTCAAATTTCTATTCTGTTAGTACAACTTTTCTGTCGAGATCGATCTCACTTTAAATCACATCATTTCTCACTATACTTGAATGAAAAATGAAGTACTAATTGCATCAGTCTTTCAGATCATGAATGTCAATGATGATTACAACTCAATATATCATCGGCTGACTGTTTTCATTGTATAGATCAGAAACAATCACAACACATGTAGTACAATGTGAACTCAAAGCTCAAGAACAGTCATGATTGTTATAAGTCTGCATAAAGCGAATCATATAAGTGTATTTTAACTAGAAGTTCAAAGCTAAAGAAGAAAGAAGATGAAACACGTTGAGAATCTTATACTCATGAAGACGCGCTAAATCACTAGCGTGTCAACATCAGCTTTATACTAGTCTATGATAGTTTAACATGATCTATGTTAGACTAACTCAAGATGCACGCTCGCAACATTATCTTCTCTCTTCATCAAATAATGTTCTTATTGCTACAGTTTAGTCAATCTTTCTTCTTTTGAGTCGATTTCTATCTATCTTGACTTGTTAAAATATCATTCATAAAAGTCATTCATGACTTTTGAACATTCTTTGAACTTGCTTTCATTAACGTTGTATCAATGTAGATTAACGTCGTATTCTTTTCAATTGACATGATACTGAAGTCATTTATCTTGTTCATAGTGTCTGAAGTTCAGTATGTTCTTCACTTTTCATTCATCTTCATCTTCAATGACTATTGTCACGATTCTAGCCTTGCCAGGCTCAGCCTTCTAGCCTTACCAGGCCTATCCTCGCTCCGTCACCTTGACTAGTCCCTATTGAGCCTAGCGTCGGCTGAGAAACACACATATGTAGTCAGCTTCTTTCTCGTAGCTATCTTTCTTCCTTAGCATTTATCTTTTAGTTAAATGACACCTCTATCTGACTCGCTCTAGACAGGCCTCTAACATTAGATAAATGCTCATCATCTACTACTCTGCTATCGACGAATAGACGATACGAAACAATCTATTCAGTAAGGAAAATTTGCAAGAAATTCTTCAAATTTGCATCATCATTTTAGGTCGCAAGAGATTCTTCGATTCTACACTCATTTTCATCATTCTATTCGCAAGAAATTCTTCGAATAAAGCACTCAATTATTACCTGAAATTCACAAGAGATTCTTTGAATTTTCACTCATCAAAAAACATCAATTCAAAA
>JAABUH010001818.1_pt1 | contig 22132 bp, 26 predicted proteins | sample 5559121 | NCBI WGS metagenome assembly JAABUH01 (sample SAMN10711871, study PRJNA513364) | rock metagenome | isolation source: Antarctica rocks | place: Antarctica: Victoria Land, Battleship Promontory nord | collected 2015-12-28
CTTCTATAAATGATAGTCAATATTCTCATGAACTCTGAAGATGCAACTGAGTCATGCTCGAGAAATCTCTATCAATAGTAGTCAATGTTTTCATGAACTCTGAAGATGCAACTCAATAGCTCTGCTCGAAAAACCTCTATGAATGATAGTTAATGTTCTCATGAACTCTGAAGATGCAACTCAATAACTCTGCTCAAGAAATCTCTATGAATGATAGTCTATATTCTCATGAATTCTGAAGATGCGATTGAATCAATGCTGTTTTATGAGTCATCAAGAAGTGAGACTTCGTCTCATGATATCATCTACATCACAGATGATGAATTCTTGAAAATAAATTCAGACAGAACTTTTCAAGCTGCATTACGTGATGTCTTGAATTAATCTAATCATGCTGCTTGCTTTAATGTGACTCGCGTTACATCATATTCTGATAGATCAGAAACACATGTATGTAAACAATGAACTAATGATTAGTGCAAAACTCACAGACAAAACTTCATCAATCTCAACTTTTCATCAAGAGCATATGAGATTCATTAATGTTAATGAAAGCAAAAAGATTAACAAAGTGACAAATCAAAGAAATGAGATTAACACATTATCAATCAATCATGAAATGACAATTGATAATTTAATAAATCATGTATGTTAGTAAAGACTGACAAAAAGTTTAGATTTCATAAAGCAGAATCAAATAAATTCTACTCATGTTTAAAAGCAGTTAGCAGTCATTAGCATGAAAGAGAATGATGCAAATGACACAGCTGTTTTGATTACGACAAAGAATAATGTTAACACAGCTAATAATGCAGCGAAATCTAGTAAATTTATGAAGTGTGTACATTCACAGCGAACTGATGATGAGTGAAGATTTCACGAACGAGAATCAAGTAGTTCATATACTAGATCAACAGCAATTCAAACTCAAAGACATGAAAAAAGTCAGAGCAAACAAGACAGTGATCTCGACAATAAATGAAATCAACACGTCAATAGTTAATGTTGCATTGAAAGTCAATAGATTAAAAAGACGTGTATAATAGCAACGTTGAACTGACAAGAGTGAAGATCTCATGAACGAAATTTACATGTTCTTAATCTTTTCACGAAAGCAATCAAGATTCAATCATTCAAAGAAAAACATAACAAGCATCACATTAGCTGATCAAACATTGTCTTATGATAAGTTAATGAAGTATGTGTATGAATGATAGACTAACAACAAGTGATTTTTACAGAGAATGATGAAAGTTTTGAATCATTGCATTCAAAGTAATGAAAGTCTGATGACAAGATGCAGACTTAAGAAAATAACACATCAACGTCAGCTTTGAATAAGTTTAACATCTCAGCTTCAAATGTTAATCAGTCAATAAACATAAGTTCAGAATTGAAGTATGATAATTCTTCATTGAAGAAAAACAAAATCATCAGCTCACATCGAGATTCAACGAGTTGAATTAAACAACATAAAGCAACTGTATTATCTTCATCTCAGCAGATGAAATCTCAACAGAACATGATGATTTTCAATCATTCAATTACAGAAAATCTTGCAAGAGAGTCAAATCATGTGCAATTAAACATGAATCTCAATGATGATAAAGATAGTGAGCAGAATTTGAAGAAGGATTACACAAGATGATTAAGATATTGAAGTCAATCTTGTTTCTTGATTAACAAGATTGAACAGATTCATGATGAAGATATCATTGACTGTTACAAAGCATCTTCATGAAGAAAACAAATGACAAAATTATGCTCAATTGTTTCTGCATGATTTTAATCATGTTGAATCTCAATCATGCATACATTTGCAAAGAATGAACACGTCACTCTTTTTATATTAGACTTTTGAGATTTTTGTGATGTTTGAGATGAAAATATTCATGAAAGAAGAATTCAATGTCAATGATATGAGTCTTGAAAAGATAAACATGAATGTCAGCAAGATTAAGAATGAAGCATGCTAATTTATTAATAAGACAATAAAGATGCTTGAATTGATTTGTCTGAATCATTTATTGCACATAACACATGACGAGATCAACGATGCTCATTACAAGAAGAAGTTCAATGAACATCTGAAAGAAGACACTTTCAGTACATCTCAGTCTAAAGATGCAAAGTGCTTTTTCAATAACAAGTTGAGAATTGAGTGTTCATGTGTGAACGCGAACTCATCTGCACATCTCATATCATTGAAATTTGTCAATCTAATTATCATTTCATCAATCTTGATCATCAACTGATTAAAGAAGATTCAAATTCATTTCAACAAGAACAATAATTTATTATGTTAATAAATTCGTCATGCATATTATGATGCAAAGATGAATGTGTTAATCATTAGATTAACATAAACAAATAAAGATTTTCTAATAAAACAAAAGTAAGCTAGTTTTAGTTTCATATGTATAATCATGATAGACATGTACAAGACTTATGTTGCAACATTAATGAGAAATTGATATTAATTTGAAAAAGCAACTTCTAGATCAAAATAATCACAGTCAATATGACAGCTCTGAGATATAAAATGAGATTGACTGATCGCAGATGAAATGCATAGAAAGATGATTCAAACATTCAAAATCATCAATTTGTTTAAGAACATAAATGAAAAATCTCATAAATGATTTGTTACAGATACACTCTTTGAACAATCTTTCATACAAATGATGACATGAGTGAATACATTGATGACAGACTTGATGATGAATCAACATGAATCAAGATAAAAAGAAAAAAAAGCTCATTGAGTCAATTTGATATACTGTACATACAAAAATTTAAAAGAGATGAACAAAATACATATGAAAATCATCAATCTTCAAAAGAAAGATCATTAAATCATTAAGAAGTACATCAAAGAGTTAAAGATCATGTGTGACACATTATGATTACAACATGATATTAATCTATTAAAGTTTTTCAACTCTTCTTTTACAGATGTGAAATTGAATAAGCATCAAGATGTCAATTGCAAACTTTCATCAATGTTCAATGAACTTGTTAATTTCTCAGTGATGACAATTATTAAACAACTTCAAAAGAATAAAGATAGAAAAATGTAAAAGTGAAAAGTATAAAAGTGCATTGAAAATCAGTCTTAAATCAACATCAACAACTGAATGATGAAAGTTCATTAACTCAGAGTACTTAGCACATTTTCGCGTCTTAAACAACTTTCAAAGACACAGTTACTTACGTTCTCTGAAGAAGAAAACTGAAAGAAGAAATATGTTTACTTTGAAACAAATTATCTTTACGACTTGAAGAGAGTTGAGTCTTTCTACAAGAAGCACATTCTCAAGATTATCTTCAAGATGAACTGTATCAAGATCAAAGTAATCAATGAATTCATCAATCATGTCTGAAACAAGAATGAGAAGACTGTATTCTGTATCATGAATTTTACAAATGCACTTATTCTCTATTAAGTAAGTGACAAAGTCTTTACTTTCTGTTAATGTTGTTCTTGAAAGTTATCACATGCATAGCGAGAGAAAACATGTTCAACATAATTACTAACATTTAATTATGTAGTACTTTCAACTTGTTCTTAAATTTTCAATGACTTTGATAACTTCAAAATTGCTCAAATCTAGAATGATGAACATAGTTTGATTGTTTCAAGAAGACTTGAAAAAACTGCAGAAGTATTCAAATGAAAAGTCATCACACTTTATCATTAATACTATCAAATTAATCAATGTTGATTACAATTTACACAGAATCAAGAAACTAGTTCAGATCAACTTAAAATGAATGAAGAAAGATCAAGCACAAATCAAGAAGAGAGTCAATCATCTTGAATAATATGAGAAGACTATCACTTATGACTTGCGCTGCGTAGATTTACAGATCGAGATGTTGATATATGTTACGAGCGTATCAAGACTGATAAGACTGAACAAGACTGAAGCTTTAATCAATTCGCAGTGAACGCTAGCAAGTTCTTTGCGTAATGATTAGAACTAATCAGCGAGCTAGTCAGGTTTGACTCAAGTTTGACTCAGATATGACTCAATCTCTTTTTTCTTTCTCAACACTCTTTTCTTTCATCAACATTTTGTTCATTTACATCACGTTCTTTTCATGTCACAAACACATTTCTTTCGAGTTTAACGCAGTTTCTGAACATTACATAAATAGAAGCTTTTGTATCAATCTTCTTCTGTATTCTTAATATTCAGTTATAACTATCTTTAAAGATTAAGCACTATCAATTCTGATCTTCATTAATTGTATCATTTAAACACGATTCTGACATTATATTAAGAATTCGTTAATCACATGATACTGATCTCATTACTCATTCAACATACTCATTTAAACAGAATGAGTCTAAAGAAATCTGTTTATCTGATGATTGACGATAATTGAAAGATAGAACAACACTAGAGAGTTGAATAGAATTAACGACAAAACTGTTTGAATTGCTAGACTACTTATCGCTCATTAAGTACGCAAAGTTCACTCGATTACGAGAATCATGATAAAGAATCTTCGTGAATTGCTCAAGAATCAAATTGATCAATAGATTCAATGATAAAGAATCTTCGTTGTTTGCTCAAGAATCAATCAAATCTCATCTTCTTTGTTGAAGATTGAATCTCATCATGTTTAGTCATTCGTCTACTGAAGAGTGTTTCGAAGAATTTCAAAATCATTTCTCTCAAACTTCTGATGCTGATTCAACGAAATCATCAAGTGCTGTCTCATTCATTCTTGAAGATGACGAATCATTCACTGAAATGATAATACTCTTCGTGTTCTACGAAATTTGAAAGACTCGAAGTCTAGCTCTTGATGAAGAAACAAATCGACTTTATGAGTTAAATAAACAACAAGAAGACGAAATCAAAGAGTTGAAAACTAGACTTCAAGCTAAAGAAATCACTTCTTCTGATTTCATTTACTCTGAGCGTTCTAGATCTCAAAAAATATCTGATTCTTCGCTGTTTACTGATGAAAAGAACTCTACTTGAAAGAACTAATACGGAAAAATTCAGAATAAACTAGAGATCAATGTCAATCTCTTTTCTAATGAATGAGTCAAATTGAGCTATATACATTCTAGATTATTCAATGACGCAGCTGAGATCACTCAAGTTAGACGTGAACGTGACTGTATCAATTTTTATAGAATTGTCAATGATCTTTTGAAAGAGCTAGCTCAGTTGTTCGATGATTCAAATAAGAAAGTCAACTTTCGTAGAAAATACTACAACTTGATTCAAGAATTCAAGAAATTCAATGAATTTTATACTCAGTTTCAACGTTTATCTTTCTATCTAGACTATCACGAGAAGCAATTGGTCGTTGATCTGAAAGATAAAATACATCTTCATCTTTGATTCATTTGAGTAGATCAACTAGTTCAATCTGATTCTCTAAAAGAAATTCGTTTCTATCTGATTCATTTGAATAATGATCAGCGAGTCATTCAAGAGATCAAGATTAAGATCAAACGTGTCAATAATCTTTCTAAGACTATCTTTCATAAAGTGACTGTTGTCACTTAGTCAGTTGATCACTTGAAGTCTGATCAGCTAAAGTCGCATGACGCGATTTTAACTAATGTCAAAGAAGCAAATATTCTAGTCGAAAGCTGTTTTATATGTCATAAATTCAATCATAGCTCTAAAAAGTGTTTCAATCGATTTACTAGAATTAATGCAGTGAACAATGAATATGATTGCTTCGATTTCAATTCGAATTTCGATTCAAGAAACTAGTCATCTCTTCAAAAGTCATTGAAGAGATAGAAATTATATCTTTGTGCAAACTAGATGAAATTCTATCGAAAGAAAATTACTTTGAAAAGTCGTTTCTAATTGACACTCATCTCATCTCTCAGAATCGATCTTTCAGCCTTCATTTTCTAATAGACAGTGATTCAATCATTTACATGATCATACATTCTAATCTAGTCAATAAAGTATGCGAGAAACTGAGAATTCAATCTATATCACTGGCAAAAGAGAAGCTAATAAGAGATTATGATGAAAAGATATCTAAGAAGATTATCACTCATAAAATTCTACTCAATCTCATCATCAAAAGTCATAAGAAATTGACTGTATCAATGCTGATAGTTGATATCAATCATCATGAAGTCATATTGAGTAAGCTCTGAATGAAAAAAACGAAATATTATTGAATATGTGAAACGACGTCATTGTTTTTTCGAATCAATTGAATACTTCTATTTCGATTTTTTCAATTTCTCTCAATTCAAAGCACTCAAATTGATCGCGATCAACTTTGTCTTCTTCAATCACTCAGACTAAAATCTTTATGATGCTTAAATGACTCGTTCGAGAAGAGTCATTCTTGATTCAAAGCATAAACGCAACTTCGTTCAAGACATTGTTGAATTATTCAAAGAAGAACAAGATCGAAGTCTTTGTTTTATTCATGATGAACATCAATAAAGAAATCACGTACAATACTCAGTGCAATTTGAACGCTCTAAACGTCTCTTCAATCAATGAAACGACTCAGAATTTGAAAGATATTAAAGCGAAGCTGTCATCAAAATATCATGAGTTTCTAAATGTTTTTGATCGAGCTCAATTGAATAAACTACTTTCTCATCACTTCTATGATCATAAAATTGAACTCATCAGTGATTCAACATTCTTTCGCTGTCGAGTTTATCAAATGTTCTTTGTCAAACTTCTGAAAGTAAAAAAGTACTTAAACGAGAATCTGTTGAAGAGATTTATCACTTCTAGTCAGACTCTCTATTTCTTCTTCGTTCTATTCGCTCTCAAAGCAAATAAAGATCTTCGATTTTGCGTGAACTATTAAAAGCTAAATGTCATTTTCAAAAGAAATAGATACTCTCTATCGTTGATAGACGAGATCATTGATAAAATAGTGAGTTGCAAGTATCTGACTAGATTGAACATCATATCAGCGTTCAACAAACTTCAAATGCATCTCGATAACGAGAATTACATCATATTTATCACTGCTTTAAAAGCATATAAATACAAAATGCTATCATTTAAACTGACTAATAAATCGATCTCTTTTCAGCAATATATGAATGACGTTCTATGAAACTTTCTAAACGACTTTTGTCAAGTTTATCTAGATGACATTCTCATTTATAGCAAAATGAGAAAGAAACATAAATATCACGTCAAACTAGTATTGAATCGACTACGCGAAGCTGAACTGCAGATGAATATTCGAAAGTGCAAATTCAATGTAGAAGAGACTGTCTTTCTAGAAGTTATCATATCAGAACTACATCTTCGTATGAATTCTAGTAAAGTGACAGTCATAGTCAGCTGAATCACTTCGATCAATCTAAAAGAAATTCAGAGCTTCGTGAGATTTGTTAACTTCTATCGTCAATTCATTAAGAACTTCTCGAAGCTAGTCAAATCATTCACTCAGCTGACTAGAAAGAACATGTTTTTTGTTTGAAATGAGATCTGTGTTCAAGTCTTTGACAATTTAAAGAAACAAGTCAGCTCAATCTCAATACTTCGTCACTTTGATTTCAAACGACAAGCTATTCTGAAGATTGATGCTTCGAACTATGTAAAAGGTGAAATACTATCTCAGTATGATGACGAGAGAATTCTTCATTCGATGATCTTCTACAGCAAAAGCATGATTTTCGCTTAAATCAATTATCACATCTATGACAAGAAATTACTAGTCATTATTCGATGCTTCGAACACTGATGACTCGAGCTGAAATGCACTGAACTACTCATTCAGATGTTCATCAATCATTAAGCTTTGAAAATCTTCATGAAAAACAAACAGTTGAGTCGATGACAAGTCAACTATCTGAACATTCGATCAAAGTTTAACTTTCAGATCATCTTTAGATCAGGCAAAATGAACACTAAAGTCGATGCTTTAATCAGAATGCTTCTAGCAAACGTTTTTGAATCAGCTTAACATCTTGAAGATCATTTTCAGACTATTTTAACTTTTGATAGAATTAATGTTCTATCTATTGAATCGAAAGTAAATCTCTATCAACGAGTATGAATGATCAACCAAATAGATGAGCTCTGCAGCGAATATAAACAAGCTATGAACGAAAACAAGCTCAAATTTCATATCACTAAACTGAAGAACTGCAAAATCATTGATGACGTTCTATTTAGAAAAGATTTACTGTGAGTCTCTGAGAACATGCACACGAAATTACTACAAGAAGTGCATGATCAATCTTCAATCTTTCACTTTAACAATAAATGAATCATTAACTTAGTTCAGCGTTTCTACTATTGATCAAATCATCGAGCTACTATTCAATGATACATTTGAAACTGTCATGCTTGTCAGCGAAGCAAAGTCTCTAAAGATAGCATCAATGAACTTCATCATTCTCTTTCGATTTTACAGAAACGCTGAAAAGATATAGCTATAAACTTCATCACTGAACTATCTCTGTCAGAAAGCTATAACGTCATTTGCACAATCATATGTTGTTTCATCAAAGAACGTCACTATGTTTTCTGTCATTGAGAAGACGATGACATCTCAGTCGAAGAAACGGTTTGAATCATGTTATGAAACGTTTATTAACTGCATGATCTACTCAGTTCTATTGTTTTGAACAGAGACTCTCAGTTCATATCGACTATGTGAAAAAGTCTTTGCAAGCGACTGAGAATCACAGCTAGTTTATTCACAGTCTATCATTCTGAGATTGATGATCAATCGAAACGAGTCAATCAAGACGTTGAACGCGAACTTAGAATTTACTGCAATTACATGCAGAACGACTGAGTTAAATGAATATCTATGATGAAATTCAGCGACAATTTCAATATTTTCTCAATCACTTCAATGATTCTCTTCTACTTCAATAAAGAATTTCACTCTCGAATGAGTTTCAATTCAGATACAACTGACTATGAAACAACTCATGAACGACTTAAAGTTAGAAAAGCAGATGATATTATCATTCAAATGAAAAAGTTACTGAACTTTAATCATCAACAATTGAAAAAGACGAAGCTGATCATTGAAGTTCAGATAAATAAACATAGATGAAACATCATCTATAAAGTAAATGACTGAATTTGACTATCTTTCAGAAACGTCAAGACAACGAGACTCTGCAAAGATTTGAAAGACAAACAGCTAAATCTCTATTAAATCACTGTCAAAGTGAGTATCTTCTATCATCTTCATCTATCAATCAGCATGAAGCATCTGCATTCAATGTTCAGCTCAAAGTTACTGCAATCATGTTTAAAAGACTCTTTATTGAAACAGCATTCAGAATCACTCAGATCAATCACTATTGAAGATGATGAACATTGAGAGATAGACGATATATTGAACTTCAGACGCTATCGAGATTGAATACAGTACAAAGTCAAATGAACAGATCTAGATAGAAACGATGAATGATACTATGTTGATAAAGAAAAATTCAATGACTCAGAGAAAGTTTTGAACGAATTTCATAAGCTATATTCAAACAAACTGCGCTAAATATCGAAATAACTATCAACAAAAGCGAGCAAATGAACTACATTCATGTGAACATAAATTTTCAAAGAGAGAGATAATGTTATGAGCGTATCAAGACTGATAAGACTGAACAAGACTGAAGTTCTAATCAATTCGCAGTGAACACTAGCAAGTTCTCTGCGTAATGATTAGAACTAATCAGCGAGCTAGTCAGATTTGACTCAGGTTTGACTCAAATATGATTCAATTTCTTTTTTCTTTCTCAACACTCTTTTCTTTCATCAACATTTTGTTCATCTACATTATATTCTTTTCATGTCACAAACACATTTCTTTCAAGTCTAGCGCAGTCTCTGAACATTACATAAATAGAAGCTTTTGTATCAATCTTCTTCTGTATTCTTAATATTCAGTTATAGCTATTTTTAAAGATCAAGCACTATCAACTCTGATCTTCATTGATTGTATCATTTAGACACGATTCTGACAATATACAACAGACAGAATCATCAAGCGCGTTTAATGAACATAACATTGAAGCTCAAAACATTTCAAGTTAAAAAATTAATCAAAGATATTGAAGATTATCACATTGAACTCAGTGACAGAGTGAAAAATGACGACTGCGCATAGATCACATCGCTTCATACATGTGCATCAAGAAAGCGCGATGTGTTACTAGTCTATCAGTCTGTATTATAAATAGTTGTATTCACTCTTTCTTCTTTGACATTCACTGATATATTCATCAAAACTTATTGAGATCATGAAAAATTTATATAATCAACATTAAGCTCTGTGATTCTTGATGATGTTGCAAATATTGCTTCAATGATTCAACAAATTTTCAATGACACAGACAACACTGCTCAAGCATAATCACAGATTCTCATTTTCATTCTTTCAAATAGATTTGTTTGAATAGCTCATTAAGAGAATCATGATTATTCAATCAACATTGTGTTTGAATGTGTGCAGATTGACAATGATCTGAAGAAGCAGACGCAATATCATTTCATAAATTGATAACAATGTTCATCTGTACTGATCTCAGCTACAATCATTTTGCATCTATAAAACGCAGCAGAGTTTAAAAAACTTCACTCATCAAAGTAATGAAAGTGTCTGTCAAACATCAGCAATCTTACAATTTGAAATCACACTTCTATTACATTATTAGTATCAATCATGAAAAGAGATAAATGAAAAACTACAAGTAAGAAAAGTGCGCTCTTCTTAAAAATCATGAATCTTGAAGTTTAAGTCATCTACATGAAAATGTGCACTTGAAAAGTCTTCTCATACTTGTCAAACATTCACACACTGCAAATGATGCAAACATGAACGCAATCAATGAAGATCTGAAGTACAAAAGTATAGAAATATTTTCTCAGAAAAAAGAAGAAATGCTGTCAATGCACATGAAGAATGTGTGATACTTCATTTATATCATACTTTGACTCAAAAGTTGACTTGACTTCTAATGTTTGAAAATTGAGTGTTAGCTCGCTCATTTATGAATTTGCATCAACACAAGTAACTCATGTTTTATGATGATAACTCACTCAAAACTCATCATCACAAATACAGAAGTCACTATTTGCAAGATTTAAATTCATGAAAGTCATTTGCAAAGATTTTGACTTGAAGAGCGTACTGATTACAATTATCGCGATTGATTATCAACAAGATCAATGATGTAGTTGCTTGACTGAAGAAGACACAGATGCACTTTGCTTTGTCATGATCATAATAGTCAAATTTTTTGATTTTCAAATGATTGTCATTAAAATATTAAATGTAATTGAGAGTGTTAAACTTGATAACTTTCATACATCTTGAAGATTACATGATGATTAATGACATCAAAACAAACATCATGAGTTCAATGAATTTATTTTGCAATTCAATGAATCATACATTAATTAAACTTATAAAAACAACAGATTGATTTTGAAACATCATCTCATCAGAAACTATGAGAACTCAATCATCAAAGTTGCATATCAGAAGATGAAATGCTTTCTTTATATATTATATATATATAGTTAGAATCATGACTATATACAGCTCATCAAAATATACAAAACATTATCACTTGTATCTGAATAACTGTTTTGCTTTGCTCATCATCAACAGAGAGTCTTACTGCTTGATCTTGCGCTTCGTCATCAATTGCTCATCACATGCACTAATGTGATGAATTGACTCAATGAGATCATTCTGATCGCGTCTCTCAATATCTTCATGATTGTGCATGTTTAAATCTTGCAAGAATGTTTTCTTCATGTTTCTTGCATGAGATGAAATATGCAAGCTAGAATTATTCAATCATCACATTTTAACAAAGCTGTAAAGTATCTGTTTGTAAAAGAGATCATCTTCTGCAAAATCTTAAAGCTACTTTTGTTGTAAGTTGTAGAAAGTCTGAGTAATCTTGTCTCTTTGAAAATAGTAAATAAATACTCGATATAATTGAAGATCTTGAATGTTCATGTCATGTCAATCAATAAACTTTGACATCATGCTCAACATTATCAACTCATAAACATGAAAGAAAGTTTCTATCAGTAAATACTTTACGTTTGTTCAAGAACTTGCAAATCACAACATCAAATCTCTAACAGCAATTACGTTGAATGAAAAGAGAAATTTTGCAAGACAATGTCATTATACGATCACAAAAGCGAAATCTTTCTATCTACTTTTTATATAGAGCACACGACTCATTTTCTTCACTGCAAAATGCGATGCTCACAATCTTTTCATACATACTGAGTATTTCTTGATCTTTGATCTTGCAAGTCAACAAAGATTTTCAATTTCAAAGATTACATTCAATATGCTTTTACAATTCAAGTATGATGACAGTTTAATCAATCAAGTCAGACTTCAATGTTCTGTCAAGATGCTAAAAAAGTATCAGCGTATCTGCTTTGAGATCAGTCAAGCACATGCAATTGATCTAACTCAAGATCAAAGATCATGAAAAGTCAGTTCACAGAATCTTTCTAGCAGCTGTGTCAGACTACTGCAAAGCTCAATTCTTTGATGAGTAAGATCATTTACTTGCACATCAAGCAAAGATACAAGTCAAAGAGATGACATTTATGATGCTTTTGCAAATGATTGATTTCGCGTACATCAATATAGTTAACTGATCTCAGATTCATGATTTTGAAAATAATGATGAAATCACGAAAAAGTTAAATGAGTTATTGAATTTGCTGCAGACAACAAATATGCGATTACTTAAGATCTTGCACATTATGATCAAGAGCAAGATCATCAACAATGCAACAACTGATGTCAAATCAAATAATGTCAAATCAATTTGAAATATTACAAAGAATGTTAATGCATGAAGTCTGACAAGTCATTGCAATGCATTCATAACGAATAGTTTGAGCTTTGTGAAGACTGCAAGAAGTCAAGATTAGCGATGAAAATGAGAAAGTCAATAAGAGAAAAGTTTGAGCTGTTGCTGATATAAAATCGAGACATGAAAGAAAGAATCATCATTGAAAAACTGTCTTTACAGATTGAAGATTGAAGAGACTTGAGAATTCAAACAAAAGCATCATAGCTTTGACATTTAACACAGAAGTCAAAGAGCGAACATGAAATCATTGTTACATCAGATGCTACAAATTAGCAGCGCATGATAGACTTTCAAAGCGAGTACAACAATTTAGTTTCACTCAGTATGAGCATTGAGCAGAACTGCTGTGTTCAGACATACATGCATAGTTAATGTTCAGATAAGAAGATCAAAAATGCTACATCAACAGAAATCATTCATCTTATTTTCTTGATCATTAATTCATAATCTTTAGTCATGAACATATACTTCATATGCAGATAAGATTGTCAATCTTCATGAAATTAGAATTAATCAATTCATTTTCTGAGTTATTTTGCAGTGAATGCTTGATGAAATTACTTGAATCATGTTGCTTGATGTCTTGATGATTACGCTTACTCAAAACTTTTGACAATGTTGTCTTTATATTCTTTGCGTAAGACTTGAGAAACAATCTGCGAATCATCTTTGAAATTAGAATCAATCAAGTCATTTTCTGAGTTATTTTGACTCAAGTCGATGTATATTTTGAAGAGATGAATGATTGAGAGTGAAGAGTGTTCATGTACTATTAATGATGCTCTTGAGTACAACGACGACATTCATTGTAGCGACGCTTTATACTATAATTCTGTCTTTAAATAAGTCTTTGTAGATATATATAATATACGCAAAAAGAAGAATCGACATATGTGACATAAGTGACAAAAGCAACGAAAGCAATGAAAGCGAGATTCAGTTCAGCAACATATGAATGAATGCAGATTTTATTGACAAAAGCAGAACTCATTTCAGCGAGATCAGCTCAAATTCAGATTTTATTCAACTTTAAGCGATGAATGTCACTTAAGCTAAATTCTAAAATTTAGTTCACTTTACAAACTGTCAATGTAGTTGTAATTTAGTACATTCAGCACAGAAAGTTCATTCACTTAAAAAGCAAAGAACATTATGTTTGAGTTTAAATTCATGATCTTTGAGTGTGAATTTAACATGATAAAGAGATAAAATTGAGAATAGTATTTAAAAGAAAAACGTAAGCGTACATGTTTAAATTAAGCGTAGATGTTTGAGTTGAAGATGTAGTTCAGAAGAAAATGTATATATTGAAAGTAGATGAAAGAAAGATGAATTGAGATGTAAGCTGATCATATGTAAATGACTATTTTCATCGTAAAAAAATTGTATTCACTTCATGCTATTAATTTGATCTTGTTAATCGATCAATCAAATATTATTATATGTTCATTTGTAAGTGAAGACTAAACTACATACATAAATCATACATTAACATTGAGAGAAAAAAAGAGAAGTGATGATAATTTCTGTTTGCAATGACTATCATTAATGCATTTGAAAATTAACTCATCATTACATTGAAAGAAATGATTATAGAAAAACGAAATTTTAAAAGCAAGATCTTGAATTTGATGAACTCATGATAAATTCACATATATTAAATCTTGATAAAAGTTCAACATAGCAAGATTAAGAATCACTTTGATTAAGATAAGCTTCTAATTCTTGTGAATGATGATAATGAAGATCAGAATCAGAGAAAATTGCTCATGAAAACATGTATTATCATCATTATTTCACGTAGCTGTTCTGAGAAAAATAGAAACAACATTTTAATCATTGATGAGCATGCTGATAAAATTGACATAGTTATTCATTTTCATTAAAACAGCTGCAGAAAAAGTTGTAAAAAAATTATTTGTATCATCATTTCAAATAACATCAACAACAATGTTCATCAAGTCATTGATCAAGCTTTTCTTAATAAACATATTGAACATTAGCATGACTTAAGCATCTTTGCTGAGAAGCAATGTGCAAGAGAGCTTGTCAACGTCATTGAATGAAATCTTCTTAACTTTCTTGTCAGTATGTTTGATGCATATTTTAATAATTGACTGATTTAATTGCTTAAAACAATTGAAATTATACTCATTAATTTCATGTTTGATGACGTAGAGATGTAATGCTTTATTAAAATCAATTCAGCTTTTCAGTATCATATTTTTCTTCATATGAGTTAAAAGAAAGCTTCAATTCTCAGAACTCAGCTTGTTGTTTTGCAGCTCATTCAAAAAATTTCAAAACTGTTGAGATTCAGCATTTTCATCTTGTTGTTTCATGATCTGAGACAGAATAATGATCTGATCAAAAGTAAGATATGTTTGCAGATCATTCAAAGCTTTCATGAAGAGAAACATGACATGAAAGTTATACAATGTTCAATTGCTGATTGAAGAAAGTTGATCAAAATTGTTGCAAAATAGAATGAAAAGATTCTTGAAAAAACATTCAATCAAGCATGAATTTGACAAAAACATTAATTAATGTAATGAAGAGTCTTTAAATCAAGCATGAACTTCTCATTGATGATAAGAAAACAACAACGATGAAAGTGATTTTGCAAGTGAGTAAGACTTTTCAACTTCAGAGACTCAAAGACATTCTGAATGAAAAGATTCAACAATTAATGAAGAATAAAGTTCTTAATGTTAAAGACAGCTATATTGATGAAAACTGCTTGCAGTATTGAATTGCTCATATTAATCTGTGCAGCATAATACATCAAATGACTGAAGATTAAATTGATGCAAATCGACTTTTTAATTTCAACAATTTCATTCAAATGCAGAAGAAGTTAAGCATCAGAATGATAGCAATAATGATTAATGATTTGATCAACAACATCTTGCTGCTCAACATTCAAAAGAAAAAGACTATTGATTTTCTCAAGAGTAGCTGAGATGAAAGCATTCTTGCAAGTTACACAAGCAATAATCGAGTAATCTCAAATGATGATCAGAATCGCATCACATGTAGATTGCAATCAATCATGATTCTTGTTTATGAATCTTTCACTCAAATCAATAAATATCTGCATGAAACTGTCATCATGATTCAATCTGCATCGATTCAGCAGTTCTTCATGACGAAAATTCTGATTTTGCTCAATCTCATCATGCTTTAAAGACTCGATTTCAGAGTCAGTCTTAATCATCTCAAGCATAATTCTCAATGAATCACGCAAGTGATCATGATTGATTATGCAAACAACATAAGCAAACATTCAATTCTCATCATTATCATTTAATAAATCATCAAGAATGACACTTTGAAAGCAGTGATGAAGCATAAGTTTGTCTTTGCAAAAATTCAAATAATTGACATGAGATGATTAATCTGAATAACGAAAGAATAAGTTAATTATTTTAAAATGATCACGTCAAGAATGAAAGTTTTGAGTTTTGTTTATTCACATGTACTTTTGAATTGCAATCAGAAGAGTTAAATGTTTTTAATGAGTAAATCACTCATAATTATGTTTCAGAAAGATTTTAAACACAATGATATTATCATTCTGAAGATTCAAAGCACATTGTTACTTCTTGATTAATTATAGATCAAGATTTTGCATGATTCATAAGAAATTTCATAAATATCACTGAAGAAAATAATGACACATCTTTTAAGCAGATCAGTTTCATTTGACAATTAACTTGTTCATTAACTTGATAGTAAGAAACAATAAGAAGACTTTGTCAGAAATTTTAAGCATGATGAATTGAAAAAAACTTTTGAATGATTCAGACTTTTTTTTGATCTTGAAGCAATACTTGATCAAATAGTGCATCACTATCGTTTGATTCATACAGAAAGAAAGATTCGTGTTAATCATTCATTTCATGATCATTATGATGTTATAATTGTTGAGCAAAGCATCATTTCAAGCAAAAAGATAAACTTGATGATTTGAATTCATCTTGTAAAAGACTTCAAGCAAAGATTGCTTTAATCAAAAGAAGTGAAAACAACAAGTCAGCTCATCTGTTTCTCTGATCTTATGCTGACAGTAACTTGAAGTGCAGTGAGTGTGATGCTGAAAGCAATTCAACAGTTCAATCAGCTCGCAAAGTGTATTAGTATGCTTTGAGAAAGAATGACTGCTTAAATAAACAACAATCATTAACAGTTCATCAACAAGATTGAAAATCATGATTTATACATTTTAAAAAGCAAAATATTAATCAAGATCTGTGACATTCAAAGCATTATTGATTCACAGAAACTCATGAATGTGATCACTTTCATAAAACTGTCACTCATAATGATATCAGAAATTCTGAATCTTGAACTTTTTCTTAATAATAAGCTTCATAAACAGCATCACTCTGCATTTCAAACATTTGATAATGATGTGAGAATTTTTCTGAAGCAGTCTTCAAGCAATCTTAATTCATTCACTTTCGCTCACTGTCATGTAAATCTTTCAATCAGACATGTATGCATAAAGATTACATCATTGTAAATCAATGACATTAAAAAAAATGAATAGCAAGAAATAAGTAAAATTATAAATCATAGTCTTCAATTTTGTTTTGACTTTGTTTTAATATGATTGAATGTTTTGCACAGTTGCTATCTTGTGAATAATCATATCAGTTAGATGAAACTCTGAATTCTCGATCATTTCTTGAAGTACGTTGATGTCATTCATTTTCTTTGCATTGCAACTTATATATCATTGATTGATTTGATAGATCTGCTTTCACAGTTGATTGTTAAATGCTCAATAGTGAAACTGAGAATGACATGCAAAGCGATCATCTTTATATCTCATTAAATGATTGTGATAATCGACTAAAGAAGTTACAACGTGAAGATGAGCATTGTTGAAGAAGACAACTTTGATAGAAAAAAGAATAGAAAAAATCATACAAGCAATGTGTAAAGAGAAATCGCGCTCATTAGAAGAACGAAAGTTCAAAGTGATCATGAAAAACAAAGTCTGTTGAACATGTGAAGCAGCTGTGACAGATTGAAACTGCTTCAGTTCAGTTCAAAGTTAAGCGAGCTCAAAAAGTTCAATGATTAAGTCAGAACTCAGAAATGAAAGCGATATCAATGATAATCAATTCTTCGTTCAAGATTTGAGTAAATCTGTCGTCAAGTTTGAGTTGCTCAACTCAACTCAGATTGAGTTACAGTGTTGAGTTAAGTTGAGAAAGATCAACTCAACTCGATCGAGTTGAGTTTGACTCTCAATTCAACTCGATCAACTCAACGAGTTGACTTGAACTCAATGACATGTCTAAACATTTTACTTATTTGAAATAAGTACTAGTAGAATGAAATTATGAAACTTTAAAATGTGTGTATATGAATGATCTTTATTCACATGTCGAAAAAAATCTATATGTATGTAGAGAAATGTCTTCGACTCTTCTATCATTGACTCAGATCTCAGTCACTGTTTCTAACTAAACTGCTTGAAAAATGCGTAAGTAATTTCATGAAAACAGTAAATTGCAAAATGAATTGCAAAATGAATTGCAAAACTATCTACGTGAGCTTTCTATTGATGTCTTCTTGTCTTCTTTGCTCAAACAATGCATTCAATTTAGCTTTATTCTTAAATGATGATTTCTTCTTGAAATTAGTCATCTTAAAGCTACGTTTACATGTTACAGCAGAACTCGACTTCAAAGAAGAAGTCATCTTGCGCTGTTCTTTTTTCAATGCTAAAGATGATGATCTAGATTCTTCATTCAATTTAAAGACTGCAACGAATTTTATCAAATTTCTTTGATTCATTATCTTTCATAATAATTGATCATTCTTCTTCAATCTGTTTCTCTCAGTTAAGTGTGATGTAACTTGATCAAAATGAGCAGACGCTGAAAATCGAGCATTCAAAAGTGAAGTTGTCGTAGATCTTACTGTCGTAGATCTTGCTGTATTAAATAACGTAGATAACAAGAGTTCTTTGAAGTTTGAGAATCTAGATTACGAAGATGATATGAAAAGATCAACATCAATTGTATCATCATTCTTCAGCTCTGATATTGTTAATTAAATGTTTGATGATGAACAATATAACATTACTTATCACGCTCGTTATCATCAACATCATCATCTGATAATGCATCGCTGATATACTTTAAATCTTCATTAACGTCGATGATGAAGATTAAATCTTTGTTCTTTTCTTGTTTCTGTGCATCGAAAGCTCTTTTCTCTTCAATAAGCTCGTGAGACTCAAATTCTGCTTTCAACTTCACAGCATCTGCATGCTTAATCATCATGATATTCAATATGATGTTGACAACAAGAGAGCTGCAACGATAAGATAATATGTCTCATTTCAAATTGAAAACTCGTTCAACATTTGTCGAGATAGCTGAAATTGCTAAAATATCTCGAGACATTCTGCTTAGATGAACAAAGTCTCTGAGATAATTTCTTCAGAACTTAATGAGATCAATGTCTTGAACAATGTTTAAAGCTTATTAGAATTTAATATTTCAAACTATGTGACTGCGAAATCGATTGCAAAATCGATTGCAAAATCGATTGCAAAATCGATTGCAAAATCGATTGCAAAATCGATTGCAAAATTGATTACAAAATTGATTACAAAGAAATTATGAGACAACATTAATTGTGCAACGAACGAAACAAAGAGAAGAAAAACTAACTCTGATTCAAATATTGTTTTGCTTCATTAGTTGAAACAAGTAATGATGAATTGTGACGTCTGAAATTTCGTCTAGCGACTATATCTGCAATGAAAGATGATTATTGCAAGACTCTTTCTTGAAGTTGATCTTGCAATGTAGTTGAGTCGAAAGTGTAGTGTCTAGCATAATAATCTATAAACTCTCGTTTGTATCTTTGTTTATAGTCGCTGTCTTGTCATGTAGATCGCTCGTATAGATTTAGTTTCTGATGAGAATCTATAATATTTTCGAGATTGTACATTAATTCTCGATCATGACTGACATTTGTGTAATATTCAAATAATTTAATTCAAGCTTGCGTTAAGACTTTCAAAAGTAAACGCTTTCAAGAACACTGCTTTCTCTTCAGAGCTGTCATGTGATCTTCGATATGAAAGAACAAAACATCATAAACGATGTAAATTGCATTGATGCTGAGTTTGTGATTACGTTCAAGTAAATCAGTGAATATCGCGAATGATTTGAGTAGTTCTACAAGATATTGAACATGTGTTCATTCTTCATTATTGAGAGATAGCTTTTGAAGAGTAGTATTTTCATTTTCGTGAGTAGAAATATAACTCTTGATGAAAACTTAAAGACGAAGTGCTCTTAAAAGCATGAGACAGATGAAATTTCAGCGAGTTTTAATATCTTGTATCATCTTGAGATGAAGTTCGAAATTACGTTGAGACTTGTGAAAGTTCTCTATTCTCTGAGAACTTTTGTTCATATAAACAGAAAGCTTTTAAATCTAATTAAAGATTACTATAATGTCATGAATAAGAGTGTACTTTGTATTTTCGATCGCGATTGCAAAATCGATTGCAAAATCAATTGCAAAATTGATTGCGAAAATAATAGCAGAGCAAACTAACATGATAAATAAAAATTATTAATTATCTTGAACAGTGTTCGAAATAAACTCTCTTGTATAAACATGCTTTGAAGACTAATCTTGAGTATTCAATACTCTTTCTCATTTTCATTCTTGAAACTTAACGTCAGTGATTTGAGTAACTGTTTAACAGCTAACTGAATTACATGTGCTAAACATGATAAATATGAAATAGTTGAGAACGTTTGCAAAGTCTTGTTTAATGCAGTCATCATGACGTCATTATTGCTGACGTTGTCTGTGATTACAGTCATAACTCGATCTTGAATATCAAGTTCTTGCAATATTCGTTCAGTAATACTGCTTAGATTGCTTTCGATATGCTTGTCTTTAATTTGTTTAAAGCTCAACAAGACTTTTTGATACTCTCAGAACTCAATGTAGTAAAATCTCATGATGACTAGAAAAGATAATCTATTAGAACTACTTCATTCATCTAGACTAATGAAGATTTTAGAATTCGTTGATAACTTCTTGAGTATGTTGACTCGAACAACAGTCGCTTGATTCTTGAGAGAGATCGTAAGTTTGATTCTGTGCGACAAAGTAATGCTTAATTGTGTCATTTCAAATGCTCGTCAAAATTGAACATTGTCAATAGCGACATAAGAGATATTCAAAGCAACGAAAGTCTTTTGAAGTTGTAGTGCAAAGACTTCTGAAGTATATTCTTAATGAAAAGCGTAATGCTGTGATTTGTTAATCTTTTGCAATCTCTTTTGCAATCTGTTTTGCAATCTATTTTGCAATCTGCAGCTAAGAAGCAACTTATCAAAGCTTTAACTTTAACAAAGTTATGAATGTCTCAAACGTTCATGATCTTAGTTGCTAAGTTTGTGCGTCTATCACAATCTTTGCTATTCAGATGACGTTTCATGATGCTGTTATTGATGCTTCTATTGTTAAAATGCTCGTAGACATGCGAATACAAATGACAAATGAGTTTGAGTCTTTCGCTTTCGACTAAAGCTGTCTGATAGAAGTTATTTCATATCTCATCTGTTCATGACTGTAAGATTCACTTTGAATGACGATAGTTTGATACTTTTCGTTCTACTTGCATCGCATATTGAGTTTGCTTTCATCAATTCAGAAATATATGTTGATATTCTTGCTCATGATCGTATAGCACATATCGTTCATCATGTAATAACTGCAGTTCAATGAGCACGACAGAAGCAACGTTAGAAGAAGAAGATCAAGCACTATCATGCTCGCTGTTGTCAAGATTCTCTGAAAATATATTTATAGAACTGAATAAACTGTTCATACTTGCTTGCAATTTCGATGTTCTGTTTCAAGAAGATGACATGATAAGTAAGTTAAACGAAAAAAAGACTGCAAAAAGAGTCGCAAAAAGAATTACTAAGAGAGTTGCAAAAAGAATTAAAAACAAGTTTGATCTTTCAAGCATCATTAAGCTTAGAGTTTAAAGATCAATGCAAATCATGCGTCACTGTTGACTTGTGACTGATTGATTCTTATCTTTTAAATTAACTGTTAATTATTTTAAAAACTAGCACATTTTAATAGATTTTAAACGTCATGATTGACTAAGAAGCTTATTACAAATACAATGAAATAATTATACAGAGATGAACTGAAGTACAAAATAATCGTTGATCGTTGCACAAAATTATGCGAAAAGAATGTTTAATTCTTCTG
>JAABUH010001819.1_pt1 | contig 22124 bp, 22 predicted proteins | sample 5559121 | NCBI WGS metagenome assembly JAABUH01 (sample SAMN10711871, study PRJNA513364) | rock metagenome | isolation source: Antarctica rocks | place: Antarctica: Victoria Land, Battleship Promontory nord | collected 2015-12-28
GAGCGAGCTTGGTTTTGCACCAGACAAGCCCATCACTCTTTATGGCGATAATCAGGCTTCAATCTCGATCGCAAAGAATCCTGTGGGACACACCCGAGCGAAGCAGATTGAAATCAGGTTTCATTACTTGAGAGAGCTGGTCGAGCGAGACATCATATCGATCGAGTACATCGCAACAAACTCCATGCTAGCAGATGGTCTCACCAAGCCTCTTGCCCCGGTACTGTTCGCTCGATTCCTCACAATGCTTGGTCTTGTTCCGATCACGCATCGCTCGATCGGACGATCGGCGTACTTGGCAATGACATCGTCCGACATCATTGCGGAGTCAGGGATAACCCCGCACGACCTCCTTGCTTGTTCAGCAATGACATCGCCTATGACATCGTTTTGTTTAAGGTCTAAGGACACGTCGAGCGATTCGGACACCTCGTTATGGAACGGCATTCCTTCGGAAGCTCCTTCGATCGAGAACGCTCCTTCGATCATCAATCCCTCCGCTGCGCTCGACAAGGCTATTCTCTCTCTGGAGGTGGCCCTGGATGACCTCAAGTCAACTCGTTTGGCCATGATTGCCGCAGCAATCACCTTGGAGGACGGTTCGGATCGCGGTGGGTCGAACGCTTCTAGTGAGTCGGACGATTCGGACGACTCGGACGACTCGATGGCGACCGACCTCGCTTAACCTTGAGTGGGAGTGTTGGTGGGCTCGGATAAGCTCGCGTCGCGTCGCGTGCGTTCATAGTGTGATTTGTTCCTTTTCGCTCGTCTTGCTTTTATGCATTCTTTCTAAACCTACAACACTTCTCTGGGTGTCTGGTGGCGAGCGGGATTTTTTTGTGCTCTTCGCACCGTTCGACCCTCCAGAGGACCTCGCCCGCGCTTTTGCAGCCTCAACGTCGATGGCTGTCCTGAAGAGCAATCAGCGGGTCATCAACGTGAAGAAACCTGCGATTCCTACGCAAAACATCACCGACACGGGAAGACATACCTGAAGCTACAAGTAGCCCTTATCGTGTTCTCCCGCGTAACGATAGCATTCTGGTCAAACTCAACGTGATTGGCCTTGTAAGGCTGCGACCTCCCGCCAGATGCCGCCCGAGAGTCTGACTGTCTGATACGCCGTCTGGTACGCATTGTGGGACGGTCTCCAGATTGTTCGTCCCCGCTGAGATGTATGCAACTCGCCAGATACCTATCGAGGATCAAGATCATGGATGGCGTAGAACTTGATGGAAAGGCCACCCCCTGCAATCTCGCGGAAGTGAGTCGTGAGATCAATCTCAATGGATCCAGACATGAAGACGTTCTCGACTTGTCTGTATTTTAACGTATTGATCAGAGCTCGTACATAGATGTCAGTAATGCAAGAGAAAGAAGCGATCTGTGGCGAGTACTTGTATGTTAATCTTGATCGAGCAGGAGATCATTCCCCTTATTGCTTCCTTTCATGCACTCACCTCGGAAGACTGCTATTGAGACAACTTGTGTGAGGTAGATGATGTGATGAATCAGCCAAAACTCCTTTGATATGAAGCTCCATTGATCACCGAGAATTGGTGGCTTCCACCTTTTCCTCCAAAAGACACGCTATCCAGCTTTCTATCCTCAAGCTTCTGATACTAAAACACTTCGCCAGGTGGTGAAAGCTTCTGAAAAAGAAATCACAGGATGCATGTCTGATCAGCGCATTCACCTATACATACGAGACAAACGAGCGCTTCGTCCGATATCTAGCTTATCCGGTCGAGCCAGCATCGAGACATTGGAAATCAGAGGTACAACTGAAAGGGTCTGATAGTCTGTTTGGTTTCCTTGGAGACCTGCTAGATATATACGCGTCTTCTTACAGACGCCATCATGCAGGTCTTTGCCACCCAAAATCATTGACGTGAACAGTCCGGTCCGTGGACTCGCATTTGACCTGTACTGGGAATTCTGACCCGGCGACTTCGTGAAAGGTGACGTTAGATGTTCAATTATATTCTCCTGATAAACGTGAACGTCGAAAGACTGAGAACTTTGAGCGGTAGGGAACGATCAGGTGGATCAGATCGGGCGCGCTGGATCTCCATCTTATATTCCTCATATCAGTATTTATGTGATGGGTCTGACGAACCTTTACGTCTTCACTCGTCACCAGATTAGAGGAGCTGCAAAAGAAATGAAGCGCGCAAGGGTGTCCTCGAGCTGCCGTGATCAACATTTCTTATAGAATGACAGTCGCCTGACATACTGTAATAACCCATTTTTTGTTCGGAGAAACAACAGATACCTACGCAGTATTGTAGAGCCAGCTATCTACAGAATAGGTTGAGAAGGGTCCACACTCACCGTTCTATACTGTTATCAGACTCGGGATGTACGGGATGAAGCCATAGCAAAGCGCTTATGTAGGGATGCGATCCACAGGCACTCAAAAGTCTATGCATCCTTGGCCTGAGTGGAATGACATCTCCGCATACATCGCTACAGCGCCTGGTTCCCGGCGTCCATCAACATGGTGTGGGTGCATCTCGGCTCAGATCACTCTGCGTCACGGTCCAAAACACATTCTTTCGAACTTCTTGTTTGGTAGCGATGAACATCCCACGCTGTCGTGCGATTCTGTGCATCGTGCGCAGACGGGCCCGCTTCCACCGGACCTCTCCACGGCTGGACAGCTCGAGCGGTGTGTCTCTGGCGGAGGACTGTTGCCAGATCTGTTGTCGTTGTTGCTTGCCGAACTTGAAACCGTACTGATCTACCCGTCAGTATGACTTCCGGCGGTCAAAGGATACTGGCAGATGGTGTAGCAAAGGTGGCAAGGAAGCACCACCTAACGTCCAAATTGTACTCGTGCGGTGGAGGGTATTTCTGGAGTTGCAGCTCATCAAGGTTCTCCTTGATGATCTTGAAGGAGCTCCAGATGAACTTGTCTGCTGCCCCAGCAGTACGAGGTGGAATCTTCACTGTGACACCCTCAGGCTGCAAGAGATAGCCCCATCTTTGGTTTTGGTCATCCGGAGCTTGGCCCCGGAAGGATGAGCAGTTGGGTCAGGGGGGGCGATCAGGATCATGTATTCTCCCTTCCGTCGTAACGTGGTTGTTACGCTGTCAAGACTGTTCGCGTCCCTTTCTCACAGTGGACAAGGGACTGCTTGTTTGTCGAGGTATGTAGTTGTACTTGACGGATAGAGATGTATGATATGAGAATCGAAACCGATCGGTGGCAAAGTCTCGTATATATACCATAGGTGACAAAACGAAAGTAGACAACCTTTGTTCTCTTTCCGAACGCCTCACTTTGCGATAGATGAAAGATGGAAAAGACATGACGCGTTTGTACGAGCAGAACTCCTTTGATCACAGGCTCGTAGAGTGGAAAGAAGCGCTCAACGTTGATCTAAATGACAGAAGCGGTCCCATCGATCTGCTGAAAGCGTCAGCCTCGATCGTCTAGGTATTTTAGGTCTACAAGCTTCTGAATGAGAAGCTCAGGATATGATGCCTCCAACAATTCCTATCTCCTAGTTTACAGCTATACTGACTCGACATCCTTTGTTGTTCGCTTTGTTCATAGCTGTACACGGAAGAAGCATCACAGATTGATATCGCCTCATCTAGCAAAGAAGCTTATGTTAAGCACTGGACATTCACATCATCGCGTCATCTGCTATACTTGATGTTTCTCACCTACAGGCAACAACACTCGGAATCATTTCATCTCAATCCCTTGCACCCGGCACTACACCCTGCCCCCCCCCCTTCCAGTTTTCAGAGTTTCACGTATACATGACCTAGTTCCAGTACCCTCCCTACTCCAGCTCAGCCACCGATCATCATACGAGCATTATGAAGACCCGTAGGTGTCGAATAGCTCCTATGAGAGACATCATTGCCAGCTCACGTATCCAAATCGGATGAGGACAGAGTAAACAATAGGTGAGAAGACCGTTTACGGCTGAACCTCGGAAAGCCCGGTTAAGGTTTGTTCCCGGATCAAAAACATTAGCGTATCCGTGCCTAGCTAGAGTGTTCCCCGCGGGTCCAACCCCTTTTCCGCGGCATTCCGCTATCTCCTCGTCATCCCATAATTATCGACACCAACTCAACTCGATAAAGAACTTATCATGTCGAAGGAAGTTGGGAGGTGACTACAAGAACGAAGCTGAGCTCGGTACGGCTCAAGGGTGAGGTCGTGTGACCATTCTTTGAAAAAGGTTGGCTGATGGGAGGGAATGGGATGTAGGTATATAAATCGGAGTTTATTAGGGAGGTTGGGAACCTTGAGACGTTCAGCTTTGCTATGAGGTGAGCCTTTCCCTTGATGCTGAGGAAATTGAGCTGATTGGGCGGTCGTAGCATCATGGGGTATGTCGACATGAGCGAGATTAGGTGATGATGTCGCTGATAAGGGCAGAATGACGGCTTCCATTGCGACAACCTACACCACGCCTCTGTTTCTCGGAGGCGTAGCTTCGGTTGTGCAAGTCCTCCCTTGATGAGCCTGAAAATGGAGCTCATCAAGGTCGGGGGTGTTGGTTTGCCGGATCAATCAGTAAGACCAGCTCATGCCCATCTTGTCCGCCTATCCGACTGCTGGCGGTCTTTTCACTGTGACTTGGCTGGTCGTGTGACGGACATGCAGAACAGAACTGATGACAGGCCAGGCATCTGCGGACTTAGTACCAAGGTCATACAGGCCGATGTGAGCTTTCATTGAAAAAGAAGCTTGTCGTACTGACGTGTCTACCAGTGTCGGTTGGGTGACAGGCTACCTTTGTATCCTTGTCGGGTCGCACGAGTCGCTTCTACCGAATGGGGACTGGCAGGGGTAGGCTTCCATGGGATCTGCTGATGCGGTGATTTGCTGATATCCACCTAGATGATGCTTGCTGCCGTCATTCTACGCCACCATGCCTCGCACCAGTTCCTTCTCTTCACCGGATTGCTTTTCACCCACGGTCTTCTGAGGTGTATTCTAAGCTATCAGCGGTTTGAGCACTGCTTACCCATTCTTAGCTCGATCCCGACCCACAGTCTGGCTAGGATGACCCGTTTCTTCGTCTTCATCATCATCGGCGTACTTCATTCACTAACTTGTCTGGTGACCTCAAGTTGACGACCAGCTTAGTCCCGCATCTTTTTATCATCACCCTTCTGGCCACAACACCGCGCTCCGAGATGCATCCCAGTAGCTTTGTCTTTACCGATGTGGCGAATGGTTCAGGATGGGGGAACAATGGATTGCCTATGGCATTAGGCTTGCTGTCGGTGCAATGAACGATGACGGGTGAGCTCTGAGATCTGAGTTCCGGACTACTATCACTGACCTGGGCACCTCAAATAGATTATGATGCTGGTGAGGATGCCGTTGACCGTGCATCATATGATCGGCTGACCTCCGCCTAGCTGCCCACATCAGCGAGGAAGTTCAGAGCTGCCATCGCTGCGCCAGTCGCGATCTTTCTCGCGGTCCTCAACGCGGGGGTACGTCCCTCCCCTTCTTAACCGGAACATCCAGCTGATGTCCTGACATTCAGGCCATTGGATGGATCCTAAACATCGTTCTTTGCGTTACCGCTGGAGATCTGGCACGACTGCCCGGACCAAGTGGGAATACCTTCCTAGAGATCATGTTTCTCCGGATGGGCAAGGCTGGCTCGATGATCCTCTGGTCTTTCGTGTGGTATGATTATCGCTCCCTTGCCGCCAATTGCGCTGATTGTGATGCGACAGTCTCGTCGCAGCTTACACCGTCCAGACTTGCCCTTCAAGCCAACTCCAGGATTGTTTTCGCCTTCTCTCGAGATGGTGCCTTCCCTGACAGAGGGGAACAAGACTACTCGAAACCCGATTGCTGCGGTCTGGACGGCTGTCTTCCTCAGTATTCCCTTCGTGTTCTCTCCTTTGCGAGCTTGGTAGCGGTCAACGCCATTTTCATTTGGTAGGTGTCTCGGAAAGGAGGCAGATCCATGAAGATGACACGGGATTAGTGCGCCGTCGCGCTCAAATTGTCATACCTCATTCCCGTGCTCTGCCAAAGATGGTTCGCTGTTGCGTCTTTCGCCCAAATCAAATTAAGCTGATACACCTTAGAACCACCCCGAGGTCAACTTCACCCCTGAGCCATTCTACATGCGAAGTTGGGGCAAATACGTCAATACCGTCCCGAGACCTACCCCATCACTTCGCAGACATTCAACTATGCGGCGCCCATCACTATCGCTGTTATGATGCTATCATTTGTTTGGTATGCCATCGCCGGACGGACACACTGATTCGGACCGAGGAGCAACCTTTCGGAGGCGGAGAAGGTGGCTTTGGGGAAGCTGTCCGCTGGGAGAGGAACGGTAAAAACCTTCAACGGTCATGTTCAGGTATCATTTTGTCGTTCCATTCATCAGGGACTGCGCCCGAAACGTCACAATGATTGTTCGCATTTGTTTTACTGACCTTTTCCCACGAGCCCCTCAGTCGCTGACCCACGATTTCATGACACGCCTGTGAGTCTTTCGATACCGATGGAGCGATATTCGCGTTTGGACCCCAAAAGCTTTGAGGAAGGGATTCGTGGCGAAACGCAAGAGGGCTGGCCGCTTATTAGCCGGAGCGCTTTAACCCGATCAATGCGCCCAAAGGAGGGAGCCTCGCTTCGAGGAGGACAGATTGATAGGCGTCCGTGAGTGGCCAGTGCTCACCATGTTTACCTCCGGACGCATATCCCTTCTTTCTTCTCTTCAACAACCTCTCTCCAATTACTTTTGATTTTCATAGCTATCTTTCAGTGAATGTTACTCTTGATATGTCATCGCGATACTGGACTGGCGATAACCAGGATGACGACGAAGACTACTCCGACTCGATGTACGTCAACATGGCCCAACTTTACCCCGAGTACATTCACGCATACTTCGCAACTTACTCTTCAAACACCTCTTCAGCCAAGATCATCGATCCGAGGAGCTACATGCCCGAAGCTCACATCGGAGGGGAAGATGTGATCTCCTCACTGAATTACCTAACCTGGGCCGACTTGCTTGACCCTTCCCATGTTGTCAGGCAGCTCTGGAGTACTTGGCCGACGAGCACGGAGAGGGATTCATTGGTCAAGATCTCTCACGATCTGAAGATAAAGATCGGACGGTGAGCTGCCCCCTCACCTCGTAATTGGGTTTAAGCTGATGATATGAGGAAAGCTTTTTCGATGATGGGAAAGATGATCCTCGTCGAGCGAGAACACATTTGGTGACAGGTGTTGAGACGTTCGATAGCGTATAAGGAAGGTCGACTTCGTCCTCGGTTTGGGAATGATCGAGGAGAATCTACCCAATTGGAGCAATAAGAAGGTGAAGGGGTGTGTGTCGGACACATGGGGGAGATAATGCATGCTGGGACCATTCAACCCGTGATGAAGGCTGTCGAGGGAGGGGAACAGCTGAAGTTGAAGGGGAATGCGTAAGTCACGACATCCCAGTTATCCTATTGGAGATCTTCACTGAACTGAGCGAGTGTAGTGCTTATAAGAGCTGGCACCTTATATTGGCGATACGGTACTACCTCGATGGACTCGTCGCTCTCTGGCCATGGACTGCAGGAGTAGGGATGTCCCGGGACCTAGCCTCGTTTTCTGGAATCATCGCCGTGTCTGCATCGTCTCATTTGAGCAGGAAGATCCTCTTGACCAACAGTGCGGGCATAGCGAACAAGCCCTCTTCCTGAATGTCGCAAACGTCGCTCTCTTCGCCCCTTCCACGAGTGAATACAATCGAGATCAATGGGACCGGATGGTCAGCGTAACTTGCGACTGTATAGTCAAGAGCCGGTATGCGGCCTATGGAGCGTTATACAAAGCTTTCGACCGTGAGTGGCGATTAGATTCCAGGGTTCGTTTCTTGGGATCACAGCTAACGAAAAGTCAGGACGAGCACAACTCGACGATAGGATGAACGAAACGTCTGCTTGGAAAGCGAAAGGGTTCGATCGGATCGTGGCGGATATGTTGAAGGATAAAGCCGCAGGGGGAGTGGGCGCATGAGGAGTGTGTCGACTCGCATGTTTGCTGCGGATGATGAAGGACGTGGAGGTGGTGGACGAGTCGGGGATAGACCGTATAATTTGTTCATAAATTTGATTTCGCATATGTGATCTTCCTAGATCCTTAGCTGTTCTGACTTGTTGAAGGAGAGGACCCCTTCTCTCTCCCTTCCCTCCCGTCCATTTTCTTCCCCACCCAAAAGTTCCACCCCTTCGCCCGTCCCTTTTCCCCCTTCCAAAAAATCTTGCATTTTGACGCTTTGATTCCATGATCCTCTGCTTCCGGAACAGGCTAACGCCTTCTGACCTAGTGAGCTTGGACTGTACATCCACAAGGAAGCGTCAACTTGCGTACCTGTTCTAGCGCTCTGATCGGATCGAAATATTTGGAGAGGTGTCGGTCCCTCAAGGAAGCGGGCACGGACGGACGCGAATCAGCTCTGACGAGGGGGTCTGTGCGAAATATCAGATCACGTCAACTCAACCTTTCACGGCTTTTACTCGTCTTTCTCTTTCTTTTCGCTTCCTCTTGTCTTGCTTTCTCTAATTCAGTCAGCCATCAGAAAAGCAAATATGTTGTACCAACCGCTATCACCCGGTATCATCGACGTGCGTGACTACATCACCGACCATATCCACGAATACCCACCTTCATCGATGCTTCACGAACTTCTCAATCGTCCAATCGTCCTTCCAACCTTGCACCTAGTCCTAAAGCTTCATCCTCGACTGGACCAGCACCAAGTTACGGTATGGCGTTCCCTCATCCTGGATGTTGGAAGCCGGCGAGCAATATCGGTGGTGTCGAACTTGTCTCGTCGATGCATTTCGTCGAACCTTCTGATCTGCTCGACCCGAGTAGAATAGCCGATGGGCTATGGAGCACCTGGCCGAAGCATATCCATCATGATAAGCTCATCGAATCTTTCCGAGAATTGCAATCGAGGATTTTCGAGTACGTCTCAAGGTTAGTGATGAAGCTGACAAAGAAGGCTGAGCGAGGCGGCGACGGACGAACCTAGGAGTATACACTACGAGCGATCGATTCGCATGTGAACTTACGCAAGCACGATCTTGAGATCGCTTTGATCGTTATCGAGGACAGTCTTGGAGCCCTCAGCAATAAAAAGGCGAAGAGTGAGGTACTGACGATCTGGAAGACGAAGCTGGCGAGCCCGGAGGTCTTGCCTATGAAAGAGGCTGTAGGTTTAGAGGAAGGTTTGAAGATGAAGGGGAACTTGTGAGCAGTCAGGACTGGGGACAGGTGAAGATGGGCGCTGACTGGGATGAGTAGTGCCTGTAAGAATGGGAAATATCAGCAGTCTATCCGATACTACCTTGAGGGTCTAATAGCTCTCTGGCCATGGTCAGTTGGAGTCGAGATGAGCGCCGATATCGCCGCATCATCTGGGCTAGTCACGATGTAAGCAATCTTCCCCAGTCAGCCTCGTCTACCGTCTGACAGAGCTCATGTGGCTCAGCGAACAGGCTCTGCTGCTGAACATCGCCAACGTCGCTCTGTGCGCCCCATTGCCCATCGGGTACAAGTGCGAGATACTGGATACGATCGTACGGGCCAGCTGCGACTGCTTGATCGGGGGGCGATATGCGACTTTCGGAGGATGGTTCAAGGCGTTTGATCGTAAGTGGTATATGTCTTCCTTGTAACTACTTGTGGATAACCGATAGGCCAGGGCGAGCGCAGATCGGCGAGGACGCACCACATTGGTACTCGAGAAGGACGGTGGATCGGATCATCACGAATCGGTTGAAGGATAAGCCGGAAGGGGACTGGGCGCGCATGAGCATTGCATCAGCGTGCACATGTGTTGTGGTTGACGGAGGATGGATCAGGGTGAATGGATATAGTCTGTATGTAAGTCGTATCAGCGTATGTGATCTCATCATGCCAAACTGGATGCACGTCAGCGCGTGTAACGGAAGGCTTTGGAGCTCGACGAGTCAGAATGGTTGCCGAGTTTCGACAAGGTGATCGTATTCGAGTGGATGGTCAAGGCGGACTCGAGAATCGATTATTCGTTCAATGACATGTTCTTGTTCCCCTTCGATTGAGATGCGACGAAGCGACGTTCAGGCTGAGTGGCTGACCATTGCGGACTGTTCCCAGGAGGTTTGACATTGAACACCGGATGGATGTCAAGTACCCTTTCGATACACCGGATCATCCGTTACCAATCGATTCTTCACCCCACGAAGCTTGAATACGACCCAGTCATTTCAAAGCCTTTTTCGCCTCCCCAATAGCCTCGTTGTACTGTCCCTTGGCCTTTCCAGCGAGCTCGTTGGCCTAGGACACCTATCAATTCACACATCCAACCGACCGAAGCTCTGTTTCTGTCGAAGGAGAAATCGGAGATCGAGCACCCACCTTGCCCTCCGCCTGATTTACCATCCCTTTAGTCCTCCCCTCAACCTCACTAGCCATCCCTTGAGCCCTTCCCTGCGCATCCTTAGCCATCCCTTTAGCTTGACCTTGTACCGAGGAATCGGTCATGAAGAAGTAGTAACCAAGACCAGCTAGGGCGACCGCGGCTCCACCGTATAGGAGGGTGGCTACGGCAGAGTCAGAGTCAGTGGATGCATCAGAGGCAAAGATTCGAGAGATGAGTGGTGAGAGATGAGGCGTACTGTTATTTCCACCGGTTGCGGCTGGAGGTGGGTTGCCTGCTGCACCGGCCGGTGTACCGGGGTTTGGAGCGGTAGCGTACTTGCGCTTCAAGAACGCTGTCAGTGGGATCCTCCTCGAGAAGTCGGACAGCCAAAGTGGCTGTCCCGATGGAAAGGATCACTCACTGTGGCTTGCCTCGTCGATGCCATCGAAGCACGAGGGAAAGAACCAGCAGCGACTCGGAGGAACACCATTGTGTTTGCAGCTTGAGTGGTTAGTTCTACGAGGATGTAATTCAACAATAATGATCAGCCGCCGCCGAAACACGATGTGGTTCACTAAACTGCCGAGCCGACCGATGATGTCATGTCCAAATCGATTCCGGGAAAAAAAAGGAAAGCGTGTAAGCCGGAAAATCACGGCGTTATACTTCGACGTAAGGGCTCTTCTCATCTAGCATCGAGCATTCCCTCGCACCATGGAAAAAACGTATCAGACCATCTGAACAAGGCGTCTTCTCGAGCTCTGTAGTCCTCTGATGAGCGCGCACACCCTACATCCGAAGCAAAGTATAAACATCCGGTGCAGGGTATCAACCAAGATTCCAATTAGAACTATATCCGCCTGTCCTCTGGATGGTTCAAGATGGCCCTTTCCAGCTCGGCTTCATCGTTCTCTGCACGCTGTCCAGCAGCGTCGCAGACCCGCCCCTCGCCCCCGCCCTCATTGCACATGTCGTCCGAAATCAACATCGAATCTAAAGTATCCATCCCATCACGATGAGCTGGTGATGATTAGTATCGCGCGGACTTACGGGAAGATTACCTCCCGCCTCCACTTGCTACTAGTCAAGTCTGCCGCACAGCTAATCTTCATCTTCCTCAATGATCCTTCGTCAGCGAAGTGGCAGAACACGGGTACATCACGCGTCGTGACTCGATGGTGCCATAGCTCAGCGAGATGGCGCATTTGCGTGAGCATAACCAGATCCGATTCCGTTTCTGCCGCTTTCGCTTTGCCACTAGAAGGGCTGTCGTAATGCTTCCTCGGCGAAGTTCTGACCGTCAATTGAGCAAGACCTTGACGATATCGCTCGCCCATATCGACACCCCGTGGTAATCGACGAGAGCGTATCAGCTTCCATAGCTCGATGCAGATCTTTACGTGATTCTCGAGAATGGCGAGCTGTGTATGCAGAGCATTGTGCCCGGGTACTAACGTAGCCTGTGACCTCGCATTGAGGTAAAGCTTGGACAGAGCCGCGTGGTCGGTCAAAGAAGGGCAGCTGAGGGAGGAAGGGAAGTCGGCCATGATCTCCTCGCTCTTCGCTTTCCCTGCATCCATAAGCTGATCCATCTGGAATACTCGTCAGCTTCAAATGCAATGAAAGATCGTGGCGACAGCTCACAATGAATGGCTTAAGCATCGACGACCGATACCGCTTCTTGCAGCCATTGTTATCTGTCTCGTCCTTCTTGTAGCTGCGAGTCCAATATCCCTCCGTACTTCTTCATGTCCTTGGCCTTGACTTCCGGCTTGACGCGGAGACCACTCTTTCGGGCATCGAGGACATGGCAGAACCTTTGGACAGCACATCAGCGCTTATGATCGGAAATGAAACCAAAGTACATCCTGGCCAACCGGATCGTTTCCGGATGATCGAGGCTAAGAGTATATACAGCATTGCCATACAGATCCGAATCTGACGACTCGTAAGCTAGTTGGAAATGGCGTGAGGCGGCTCACAATTGCCAGTCGACTTATCATCGAGCAGTACGCCGAGTAAGAAACCCTGATAGTTGACCACCAGGGTCTCCTCATCTCGTCGGGCGCCAAAATTAACTGTGAATCCGGTACGATGAAAGCCGATAGAGACTGCTCGACCGGTATTTTAGATCGACGAACAAGGGAGTCGGTCATGGTACTCATGAGGTGGTGTAGTTTGGTACCAATGTAGGCGGATTGGAGGGGATGGAAGCCCGAAGCAACCGCCTTCATCAGACTACAATGCGTCAGCCTCCAGCGATGTAATTCCAGTACTCACCTCTCGGCTATGGATCCGGATTGACCGCTGACAGGATCGATCGCATATCGCTCCTATGAGTCGATCACTACCGTATCATCCACCTCCTCAGGCGTGTCCTCCCGATCTGATCGGTCGAAGCCCAACCCGGCTATTCGAGTAGACTTCCCAGCTGAGTCGAGATGTCGCTTTTTCCTCTCGGCGCTGACACCACCACGGCGAAAGCAATTCGCGACAATCCTGTTGATCACGTCCTCTTCCGTTTCTCCATCGAGGAGACGGGGAATGAAGGCATCTCGGAGTTCCTCGAGACTCTGCTCGCCCATTCCCACGAGTATATCAGCGGGTACGCCTTGATGTACCATGGCGATGATAGCCTCGAACGAAAAATCCGTACCGAGGCGTAGTGAGCCGCATCGCAATATGTCAAGCGTTAAGAGGGAAGGGTCGATTGCGTATGCCGCGGCCGAGATGGACTTGATCATCGATTCGCGGAGGACGACGTCTTTGCCTGGGTAAAGGATATCAAGGCTAAAAGTCCTTTGCTCCGCCTAAACGCATTTGCACGACGCAAGGACGACCGGATTCTGGCCGCAGACTTGGATGGCGGAAGATGCGACGGGCAAGGTCTTCCGCTGTATATGTACAGGTGAGCTTGATTGCCTACTCTAAAGAGGAGTACCACGCACACATTAAGCCGCAGCCATCGGTCAGGATTTGCTCAGTCGACACATGCCAACCGTCATGCGACGTCTTTGTGACGATGTCCTCAATCACTACGATAGCAGATGGATCGATGACAGGAGCAGGATCTGAGTCTGAGAAGAGGATCTGAGGGCGAGCTGCCCATTTGGCCATCGCTTGTCCAGGTTTCTGTCGCAAACCATTGAACACTTGTATAATTTGTCAGGGGCGGATAGACCAAAAAAGCGCTCGCTTACTAGCCATGAGCTTCTGGAAACGTCGGCATCAACGGGTCCAGGACCTTGTGCTTGCGAAAGATGGTCCCTCTATCTGATCACCCATTTCCACAGCGATCACTGCTTCCCGATCAGGTGGAGCCTACACCGCACAAAATGCTCGCCCAAACAGGATGAAGACTCGATCCATGAAGAGCTCGAGAAGCTGTTGTCGATTCTTCTGCCCACATTCCTTCAATTTGAAGGTGATCACTCGTCGTGATCCAAAACGTCGAGCGAGACGAAAGGACTTTCCCGGCATGTCAGGTGCTTGCAGGGACATGCTGAATGGAAGCCTATCTGCTGACGGAGATGATTCATCGGGTCCAGCACACGGACTGAATGGGTTACCAGGCGGATCGACAGGACCATTGCGCCCCGACTTGAACGGAAAGCAGCGGGTCGGCGGGACGTAGCTTCCTAGACCGGTGGAGACGCGGTCGTCGGATCGCGATGCGCAAGGCTTGACGGTGATACTATACGAGATCTTCCCGCCAAATGGCCAATCAGGGCTGTCGTTTCCGACCCCGCGCATATCATCGTCCCTAATCGATTCCTCCTCACGATCAACCTCATCAAGGAGTCTCGCTCTCCGGCCGTCCGCAGGAAGAGCAAGCATTGATTCGTGGCCGATACTCCGAAACGAAGCTTCGGCTGCCTTTCTCGCAAGAATCGCCGTCATCAGCTCGTCTACTCTCGGGACTGTGTGTACCGCACTTCCGGTGAGAGTGTTGAAGTCATCCATAACGAAGTCCTGCCATGTAACCAGCTTGCTACGAGCTATAGCCCGTTCCAGCTCCCATTGCGTGTGAAACCGAATGTCGTCTTTGTTGAGCTTGCCTTGGTAGTGGTGCGGGGTATGACGTAAATGATTCGCTCAAGGAAAGGTCGTCTCAGGATGGGCTGCCAAGTGGAGTTGCCTAGACTCGAATCTCCCCGAGCAGACTCAACTGATGTCGGAGGAGTCTCAGAGGCAGTGACCGAGCTGTAGTCGGTCGGGACGGAAGAGGCGGACGATGTGCTGGTAGCGGAACTTGTTTGTAGGAAGGGCCGATCACGGAACCTGGTCTCTTGAGCGGTGTCGCTGGAGGCACGAGCTTTCTTGGCTGGGCTGTCGGCACTTTTGCCGTCGCTCAACCGCTTGATGGAAGGGACTGACTCAGGCTTCTTAGACAGATGTACCGATGCAGCGGGGATCATTGGTCGGGAAGGTGTGTCTATGCCAGCGGATGTCAGTAGGAACGGCAACAATACCGGGGTCCAGCGTTGCCATCGGCTTCAATCCGCTTACCCGACAGGTCATCCATTTCCACATCTTGCCCTTCATGCCCCTGCCCTGCAATCCCCAGCTGTCCAAGACGAGGAATCTCGCGTTTAGTCGCGTTTCTCGCTAGCTCCTCTGCTTCTCGAAGCTTGCATTGGACCCGCGATCCAAACGCCCAGAGCAGGGAGTATGTTCCCTCGAGCTTGCTGGGTTTCGCTTTGATCGCCGGGACGAGAGCATGTCGCTTACATTCATCGTCGCCGAGCTTGAGGAATGACTGTGCGTGTAGCACAATCAGGGACCGCAGCTCATGATGTAAACGACGTTCGGAGTCGCTACCGTAAGGACCGGGACGAAGTGGAGCGAGGCCGAGCGGAGTTGCAAGAAGTTGGGCGTACTACACCGGACGTTAGCTACTGGCCGTACCGACTTGTCAAGTTGTACTCGCAGCTCGCTGGATGCTTGAGGGGCAGGTAGCTAGATTCCAAGAGCCATCGCCCATGTCGCCTAGGTATACAGAAGACTTTAAGTATAGTACACACTTGACACAGATGTTTTGAGCGAGTCTTGACCTCCCATCAAAGTTGATTGACCACACATCCGTCTTCATCCCTTGATCCCTTGATTCCCGGTTGTCAGTTTCAGTGGGTCGTGTGATGTGCAGTCGTGTTACTTACGTCTGCGATGCGAAGTAACGAGTTTTCTACCACTTACGACCTCATATTCCGTATTTACACTATAGTTGTGACATCGGTGACATCTCGACGAGCATACAGCTAGATCCGCCGGAGAGAAGCGTGAGCAACGCGTGTTGACCACGCGAGAAATCAACCTCGGAGGCTCACAAATCTCTACATCGTTATCGCTAGCATGACATGATGAGACAACTCATCCGCCATACGACACTCAGAAAATGGGGTCAGCCCAGCCCTTTCCGTCCACTCCGTCGTCCTCACCGATTCCTCCCGCCTTGTGCCTTACGTGCGCAATCCACCCTCCATCCCCCACGGTACTTCATAAACAACCAAACCTACCCAACCGACTCCCATTCAAACACCCCAGCCTCCGCCCTATCCAGACTCGACCGTCGCCTCCATCTCCTCCCTTCCCATCCAATCTCAATCCTACGCCAAATGGTCGAATCGCATTTCAATACCTTCACTCCCGTCACCCCATCATCACCAATCGTAACCGTTGCCAAAAACTTCGATGAATTAGGTTTTCCCAAAGACCACCCCGGACGATCACTCACCGATTCATACTACCTCAACAAAGAGTATATGCTCCGAACACATACTTCCGCCCATGAGGTCGAGACTTATGCAACTGGGATGAACCGATGGTTACTCTCCGCCGATGTCTATCGGCGAGATGAGATTGATTCCTCCCACTATCCAATCTTTCATCAGATGGAAGGTACTCAGATATGGCCTTCTTCCGAGTTATCCAGTCTACCTCAACTCAATGCAGAATTAGCCGCTCGACTAGCCGAAACACCTTTGATAATAGAAGATACCACTTGCATCTCACCTTCGAACCCTTACCAAGCGACTCACGACCCAATCCACGCCGAACATATCACCCAACATCTAAAACACTCGTTGAACAGCTTGATCTTCAGGTTATTTGGGCCTGTCGCGACGAAAGATGGAGAAACTTTGAGAGTCCGGTGGATCGAGGCTTTTTTCCCATTCACGACGCCGAGTTATGAGGTTGAGGTCTGGTGGAATGGCGAGTGGTTGGAGTTGTTGGGATGTGGGGTGGTTATGCAGAGGACGTTGGATTTGGCGGGTGAGTGAATCGATGCTCTGCCGTGAAACTTCGCTGATCTAGTGCGTTGACTTCGCCTTCTCTGACAATCGACAATGCTGGCAATCACCTCGACCCTTGTTTTCGCCCCGCCTCACCCTCCCCGCCTCGCTCGCTACGGTCGCTCACCAGGCCAATCGCAAAAATCCGGCTGGGCCTTCGGTCTAGGCCTCGAAAGACTCTCCATGGTCCTCTTCTCCATCCCAGACATCCGACTCTTCTGGTCAACAGATCCACGATTTCTCACCCAGTTCACTCCAGGTCAGATAAGCACTTTCAAACCTTACTCGAAATACCCACCTTGTTTGAGGGATATGTCGTTTTGGCTTCCACTGGAACAGGACGGAGGTGGAGGTGGGAGAGCTTGGCATGAGAATGATTATTGTGAAATTGTTAGGGATGTTGCGGGTGATTTGATCGAGGATGTAGCTTTGGTGTGTCTGGATCCGGCCCAAGAAGATCTCATTAGTACTGATGATGATGTAGATAGACGACTTTAAACATCCAAAGAATGGAAGGCAAAGCAAGTGCTATCGCTTGAATTACCGGAGTATGGACCGGTACGTCAATACATGCAGATCGTACGCTAAACGTTGACATGTGTTTACAGCTCACTATCCAACGACGAAATCAACGTGTTACAAGACCAGGTACAACGTCGAGTAGTCACAGAAATGCACATCGAGATGCGATGATCCATGTTGAGATACTTTCAATTGTCCATGCCACGCTCAAGGAATGTGAGTGATAACCGCTTTGACCTCAGAACTCCCAATCGGCATCTGCCTCTAGACCCTGTGCATGTGTTTGGTCACAGTCGGTAAGAGCTCATGAAGGCTGAAAGATGAATGATGTGGAGTGGGATGGATGACCAAATAAAACATGTGAGGGATCTAAAACAGCTCGAAAAGACGACCGGAAGAATGGCCCGGAAACGAAATCATGATACTGGTAAAGGCGGGACCTCTCCTGTGATAGGTCCTTCGGCCTCATTTTGCAAGATATCGCCAAGGTTGTGGAAGTCTAAGCGTAGTTTAGGCGAGCCTCTTGAAGGGATAGATGTATAGCTTACCCAAAATCTCGCTGTACATCATCACCTTCCACGTGTCCACCGGCAGGTCCGCATCATTGAAACTCCAGTCGAACACCTCAGACGCTGCAGGCTCATCGGTTGGGTCGTGGTACGGAGCCAGGTAATCGTGTGCGAGACCGTCTGCGGCGGAAATTCGCGTCCGGGGGTCGAAGACAAGCATCTTTTCTAGCAGGTCAAGGGCTGTAGGGTGTCAGTGAGTGTAAAAGCTGAGTTTAAGACTAACAGAGAGGGTCGGCGTTGGGAAACTTGCTTGGAAAGGGCACCTTTTCCCGCTTTGGCAAGCTCTGGACGAAGCGCAACGTCTGCGATATCGTGAGCTTTGGACGACACTCGGCCTATCTGACTTACGTTCTCGCTGGCAATGGTCTGGATAACATCGTCTGATGGCGTTCCAAGCAGTTCGGTGATGATGGAGAACTGGTTGACGTCTGCGCAAAGTTAGCGATCAATGCGACATGTCCACTCACGATCCTTCCCCGGGAAGAGCGGTTTCCCTTCCAGCATCTCCGCAAAGATACAACCCGTACTCCAGACATCGACTGCGAGGCGCATCAGCCTCTTCAAGTCGCATTCCGGTCATCACTCACCAGCAACATCGTACTTCTGCCATGTCAACATGATCTCCGGCGCCCGGTAATAACGTGTCGAGACATATCCAGTCATCTGTGGGTCCTGGATCCGCGCCAACCCAAAGTCGCATATCTTCAAATCGCAATTCTCGTTGACAAGGATGTTGGACGGTTTTAGATCCCGGTGGACAACCCCGGCGGAGTGGACGTATTTGAGCCCCCGAAGTATTTGGTAGAGGAAGTACTGGATGAACTGTTTCTCGAGAGGTCGCGATGTGATCAGTCGGTGAAGATCGGTCCCGAGGAGCTCGGTGACGAAGTAGCTGTGAAGATAGCTTCAGCGCGCTGCGTGTCTCCCGGGCTCGGGTTGGAAAGGGTCAGGAGGGGATGAAGGCGGAACGGTGCGGACGGAAGGAAGGGAAGTATGGAAGCAAACTCACATATCCTCCAGAGGTGAGATGAAGATGTCGCTCAACGAAATGATCTGGAAGCAATCAGGTTCTTGCTGAATGAAGGGGGGAAGACAACACACGTTCTCGTGTCTGAGGTGTTTGAGCAGTTTCAATTCCCGATATGTTCTCTTGCTCAGTACGGGGGTGGAGAAGGGTTTCATTATCTTCTTGATGGCGACGGATGTGCTGGACAATTGGTCCTTTGCGGAACTAAGCGAGGCAGATCAGCATGTGTCGACCCTGAAATGGCGGACGAGCGTACCAGACGAGTCCGAAGGCGCCCATACCGACAGGTTGGAGGTCAACATATCGCGTGGTGACCTCGAATACCTGAGGAGGGAAGGCTGACTTCAGTATTTGTTTCGTTGGGCTGAGAAGGCGACAGTGCATTTCCGGATGTGAGCGAGAACGTACCGTTCCGAATATAGAAAGCTTGACGAAGTCCGCCATACTGGAGAGACGGTGGGGAGAGGATGCAGTTGCAGTCGAGTAGAACCTTAGGGAAAAGCCTGGCTGTGTGGACGTGGCGAGAGTGATTGAGACAGAAGGGGAATCGGCCAAGCGGGAAGCACGGCAAGGGACGCGCGTTGAGTGATGAGGAGCGGAGTGACTACACATCAGCTCCTTGTGTCTACTTGGACAGGTTGAGACACTGACCTATATCACTACTACCAGGCGCAGAGTCGGTTGTAAGCTGGTATGGCTAGTTGAGATCCAGGAAGACGGAAGGTCGGCAAGGATAGGTTATTGAAACGCTACCGCCAGTGATCCTACTCTCTTCAATCCGCTGTATGTGTACGAACGTGCCAATGCCGCAAGTCAACAGAAAGAAAGGAGTGTTGATAGAGGCTTCGTTTTGAGCGGGAAAAAGATAAAATCAACGAGACGACCAATGCTGAACTGATACCAACAAGGGGGTTTACAATCAATCTGGGGGTGCAAGAGAGCAGCAAGCAACTTTGATTCCAAAGATCCCGCGGTATTATTTAACACGAGGCGATTAGGTACGCTTGTACATTTAACACGAGGCGATTAGGTACGCTTGTTTCCGCAACCGGATTTCCGCAAAACCCTGAGCTGAGGCTAATCTGGATGGCTGACGAAACGAAAGGGGTGAAGGTGGCTACTGGGAAGATCTCGGCATCGACCTCCTGCGCAGCGCTACATGGGGACATACGGCAGGGAACGAATCATTTGTACCACGGGTGCAAATAAGATCGGGGCGGATAGGCTCTGCCGGAACCATTTCCAGGCTATTACTGTACATCAAGCCGCAAGCCGATCTCGGTGAGGATAGAGTCCTTTCTACAGGTAAGGGCGGCGATTCCGTCGCTCGTTTCCTGAACTTCCGTCCCGACTTGCTGGACTGTCGTTCTTTACTCTGCTCGCCTCCAATAGCGGCATGACCGACCCGACTCCGTCCTGATGACCCAGAGACAACCATCCAGACCGTAATCCGTTCTCCACCACAGTCGACAGGACCCTCTCGAGATCCGCATTCCTGTAGCATCATTTATATCAGCTCTTAGTATATCGGAATCTTATCAGATCGTCATTGCAACTCACCGTTCCCGAATCTCCCCTAATCCACTCTCCAAAGCCCCATTCTCTAATAACCCTCGGATCCCTTTCATCTCCCCCTCCAAACCTTCCAGCCTATCCTGAATATCATCTCGCCGTTTGCCTTCTTTCCGAGATGAGCGATATGATTCGCCTAGGACGAGTACAGCGCCGACAAAGAAGAGGAACGATTCGGCTAGTGTGGTTGCGCCGTTCTGTACAGCTCTGGAGGCCTGTATGAGCGCGTATTAGGCTACTGAAGGAGGATGAGGTAATACCTAGTATCGTTGAGTGGTTTGATGTTCTTCGCTTCTTCGTTTAAAAGACCCATGCGTAGCCGGGCTTCAGTACGATGCATCCTCTTTCCCCGGCCTGTGAGTTCATATACTTGAGAGGGTATTGGTAAAAACAGACTTGAGCCAGCCCAATACAGAAGGAGCGGAATGTTTCATGCCTGAGATGGAAATGCCTATCAGCTGTGATAGGCTGCCAATGTGAGAGCTTCATACTGGGTAGCTTGCGCTTTCATGGTATTTGCTATCGGCTTGGCGAGGGTCTGAGCGCATCAATGGTGATGTGTAATGTGGCATAAGGAATTCATATCGCGAAGAAGAGTGTATGGAGCAATACGAGTAGGAGGTGAAATCGTCAGCTCGCTTTATCTTGCTCTGTCCCGATCAGCCTACCTTGATGGCCAAGCTGAAGATCTTGACCGAAGCCATATCATCGAGTCGACTGCTTGCGATATCGTATTGTCATACAGAAATATAGATAGTCCGCTAAAAGACCAGTCTGAATTGCCACGTGTTTCGGATGCCGCGACAGGGGGGATCACGTGTTTCCAACCCGAAGCCGAAATTTTGGACTCAGGAGAAAACGTTCCAGGTACAGCGAATGGATGGGCTAAAATCACTCTCCTCTGACTTTTCGACCTCCGTTTTGACCCTACCCACTACAAGTCTCAATTGCTTCTTCAAATGAGACTAGCCTATGCATGCCCTGTACTAGAGTATCTGACTACGACCGAGGACGAGTGATTGGGCGGTATTTGAGCGGTCAAACAATCAGTAATATTGCCAAAATTGAGGATCGGCCTCATCAGACCATATCCAACATCATCATCCGCGATATCCAGCCAGACGGCCATTTGATCCCTCCTACACCTCCCACTGGCCGGCCACGTACTATAAGGAGCCCTAGACGACGCCTAAGACTCGCTGAGATCGATCAAAACCGACATACAACGACCAAACACTAGGCGAATGATCATCACATCTCTCGACAATCCATATACACTATTGCAGCCTCTGCAAACTTAAGGAGCGACAAGGAGGAGCTTGTACCTGACATCCGACCAGCACACGAGCGTAACAGACTTGAATGGGCAACAAGGCGTGCAAATCACGATGTCCAAGACTACCTTTACACCGACGAAGTGGCCTTCACTATTGGCGATCACTCTCAGGATACATACGTCTTTCGCTCACCCTCTGAACGCCTTGATCGCTCCAAAACCCATGCCCGCAAACCCACATTTCGACAGCTCATGGTGTGGGGCGCAATTGCATACAATTACAAGCCTCCGCTCTTCAACATACCTTTGCGAACACCAACTCCAACGATTTATCCACCTCCCATCAATCCCCCACAGAATCCCAACGGCGGCACCCTCAATCAAGTCAAATACGCCATCTGGATCCTCCAGGGACAGGTGTGGTCGATGATGCTTGAGTTGCGAGGCCAAGTG
>JAABUH010001822.1_pt1 | contig 22091 bp, 35 predicted proteins | sample 5559121 | NCBI WGS metagenome assembly JAABUH01 (sample SAMN10711871, study PRJNA513364) | rock metagenome | isolation source: Antarctica rocks | place: Antarctica: Victoria Land, Battleship Promontory nord | collected 2015-12-28
AGCAGCCGCCCGTACGGCGCCAGGCAGCGCACGCTGGCCTGCGCGCCGGCGGCGGGTCGCGGCGCTCGCCCAGGGCGCGGCTTCGAGCGGGTGACGTGGTGTAATGGTCTGGCAATGCGCCCCGATGTGTGTGCGCAGGTATGTGTGTGCGATGCCCTGTGAGCAGACACGCAGCCGCGAGACGCACCTTCTGGGCCGGCCCGCATGCAAGGTCTATTTGAAAGGCTCTCATACGACTGTTGGGCACCACACCAGCGCAGGCATGACCTTCATGCTACAGATGGGTGATACAGCGCAGAGCGGCACATATGGCAGCGTTGTGCACGTGTTGCACGCACACCGTAGCGTGGCGCGCGCGCGCGCGCCTGCAGCTTGTCGCCCGCCAGCGAGTTGAGCACCAGGTCCGCGCCGCGCCCGCCAGTGCCGCGCCGCACGAGCGCCTCGAACGCGCACGAGCGGCTGTCGCCGATGCGCTCCGGGTCCAGGCCGGGGAAGCGCGCGAGCAGCGCGCGCCGCTTCGCCTCCGTGCCGCACGTCGTGTACACCTGTGGGGCCCCGCATGTGCCGCTCAGGGACGGTGTGCACGCGAAGCTGCCACGGGGGCATAACTTGGAGCAGTGCATGAGTGTGCGGATATGCACAGTCCGGTCGTTTTGCATGTCACCGTAGACATTAGCGCTGGCATGAAGCAGAAAACAGCTTGAGACCCTTGCTTACTGCGGCCTTGCGCACACATCTTCAGCCCTAACACAGGCGCCGCTCCCAGTGCCGCGGCGCGACGGCGGTTGCAGCTCAAAAGCTAATGCCGCACACATGCACCCTCAGACCCTTTTGACCAGGTTAACAAAGGCGGGCTCGCCTCGCAGCCGCGCCGCAGCGCGATGGCGAGCGCGGCGAGGCCGACGCCACCGGCGCCCGAGTGCACGAGCACGGCCTGGCCGGCCCGCAGCCGCCCGCGCGCCACCAGCGCATAGTACGCGGTTGCGTACGCGACTGGCACGCTCGCCGCCTGAGCCAGCGTCCAGCTGGCCGGCACGCGCCAGATCAGGCCGGGCCGCGCGGCCGCGCGCGTGGCCAGCGCGCGGCGCGCGACGCCCATCACCCGCCGCCCGGCGGTGTCCTGCGCCTCAGCACACGATCTCTGAGTGGCGGCTGCATGACCGTGCATGCCGCCAGCACGGGGCCCGAGCAAGACTACAGCACGCTGCCCATTGGGCCTGTATAGGCCGCAGCATAGAGATGTTGGGCTGCTACAGACATGCGTGACTCGCTGAACACATCAAGGTACACAACCTCCCTCGCAGCTTGTGCCATAGAAGGAGAGCTGACGTGCGTGCTTGCCATTTGAGAGTGCCACGCGAGCGCAGGCGCGCCAGGGGCCTGCATCGCAGGCAGGCCAAGGCTGGCAGCGGGTGCGCCCCCGGCGGCCCACCGTGCCCGCAAACTCGAAGCCAACGCTGGGCGCGCCGCCCGCGTGCGCCAGTGCCGCGCGCGCCAGCTTCCCGTACGCGAGCATCACGTCCTTGAAGTTCAACGCGCCTGCCATTGCGTCAGAGGATAGGGTGAGCCCTCTACCTTATACATACAGGGAAGCTAGCCCTATGCTTTATACAGTGCGTTTTGCACCGGCCGGGGCCCAGTTTGCGCCGCTCTGCTCCTCCAGCGCAGCCAGTCACTGCCGTGCTTCAGACAATGTGGCTGTCACAGTTGCCGCCGCATGCAAGTGTCGCTCGCACATTGGGCGGTCACGCCTCGCGGGCCGAGCAGAGGGCTGCGGACTGCCTCAACCAAGGGCATGCGACATGCGCAGGTGTCCACAGGCAGCGGGGGCCATGTTGCCCTGCAGCGAGCGCGCCGTATGCGACGTCGCACTCGACGTCATCCGCGGCCGCCGGCGGCGGGCTGGCCACCCAGCGCAGCGACTGCGGCTGCCCGTACGCGGCGAGGTCAAGGTGCATGCCGTGCGGCGGACACGCGCTGGCGCCCATCGCCTCCAGCTCGGGCACCTGCCGCAAGCGCTTGTTGACTTGTTCTGCCCTCCTTGGCAGGCGCCCTTGGCAGCCCCCCTTGCAAGAAATTAGGGCCTCGCCCATGGCCCCCAGCTCAGGCACCTGCCGCTTTGACAATAGGGTTACTCATCATGCCCTCCTTGGCAGCCTCCAGGAATCCATAGGGGGCGCGCCCATGGCACCCAGCTACGGCACCTGCCACAGGCGTGCCTCACAGCGATGCGCGCTCTTTGGCAGCCTCTATAACACAAAGGGCCAATTGCACTTGTCGTGCGCCATGGTCCAGGCATTTTGTCGTGCGCCATGGTCTGAAACTAACCCTCATTGGCAGCCACCAACAACGACAGGGCCACATGCGCGTGCCGCGCGCCATGGTCCAGGCGCGGACGCGCGCCTGGAGGTCGGCCGTGCCAAAGCAGCCGTGCACGCCATCCACAAACACATTGAACGCGAGGTCCAGCTCCGCCGCGGCGGCGACCATGCCGGCCGTGTCTGTGCCTGTGCTCCCGTCCGCCCAGACGATGCCCCCGGGCCGGTCTTCGCAGCCCGCATGCGCGCCGCCGGCCTGGCCCCCCGGCAGGCACGGTGCGCCGCTGCCCGATGACCCCGTCCATGCTGCGTCTGTCGAAACAGGGCCGCTTGCGCTGCCAGCCGGCTCGGATCCCGGCGAAGCCTCGGTCAGGTCGCGCGACGCTGCGCCGGAAGAGGCACCGTCTGCTCCAGGGGATTCTACAGGGTCATCCTCCGACATTGCAGGCCGAGTCTTGGCAGCCAAGCTGCGTGCGCCATCTATGCCGTCGGCAGCGTCTCCAATGGGGCCGGTCCGCCCGCCCGCCGCCCGCCCAGCAACGGCGGTTGCGTCGAGCACGCAGCGCACGGCCGCGCCGCCGGCCTCCAGGCGCGCGGCACGCGCCAGGCCGAGCAGCCCCGGGCTGCTGCGCGAGCAGCCGTGCAGCCACAGGCGCCCGCCGTGCGCGCTGCCGGGGTCGGGGCCGCCGAGCTCTGGGTGCCAACTAGGGCTGGCGCCCTGGTCGGCGGCTGCCACGGCAGACACGCTCGCTCGGTAGGCAGCGAGCCAGGCGTCCATGTCGCCGGCGGACGCGCGCGCGCGCGGCCCCGCCAGCAGCAGCGGCGCCGGCTGCGAGGCTGGCAGCTTGCGGCACAGGAACAGCGCGGTCGACTCGTCGGGGCACCTGTAGCAACCAGAGTGATTTGAATGCCTCCGCGGCTTCCTGCTGGCCGAGCAAGTGCTCGAGTCAGGTCGCATTGCAAGCTCGCCGAAACGCCGAGCTTCACACACACGGCCTGTGGCACTGGGCCTGGAACTTATTTTTGCTCTGAGCTGGTACCAGGCATACATACCTACCACACCAGCCAGGCCACAAGTCATCTGGCCGCATGCGGGAAGTGCGAGGCGGTCGCGAGCCGCGCGCGCCTGTGCTCAACAACGACACGCAGCCCGGCGCCCGCGAGCAGCGCGCGCCAGCGGCCGATGGAGGCCCAGAGGCCCCAGTCGCGCGCGTCGGCAGCGCGCCAGCAGCGCGCATCCAGGCCCCACAGCAGGCACGCGAGCGGGCCGGTCGCCTCTGCCAGCAGCAGGAAGCCGCCGGGCGCCAGCGCGGCCGCCAGGTGCGCAAGCGACTCTGGCGCGCATCTCGTTTCTCTCAGGCGCCAACTGGGGGAAAATAGGTGTGGGGCCCATGCATGCCTCAGCTCGCCAGCACTGACACCGGCTGCATGCGTGACTTACGGCAGGTAGCAGTGCACGCTCTGAGGCTACGCATGCAGGAATGAAGACTCACAACCAAGCGCAGTTGCTGATCAGAGGCCACCAGCTTCTCGATAGGCACACTATTCTACGCCTTTCTAGAGTGGCACTTCATCCGAATGTGCCCCCTGACAAGCCCTACTAGGGGCAGCGCAGGATGGGCTTGGGCCACGCACTTGACAGGTCGAGGCAGGTGTGCACTGCATTCGCGGCCGTGATGAGCCCAAAGGCGCCCTCCAGGGCGGCAGGCGCCGGCTCATTGATGTCCCACACCTGTCCCCAGACAATGCACCAGTGTCTTCCAGTGTCCGCATGTGCAGTCCAGAGAGACATGCACTGCGACAGCAGGCGTGCCGCTGCAGCACCCACATAACGGTACCCCAGACACGCCCCACTCTGGCACCACGCATGGCAACCAGGATGCTGAGGCGTGTGTCACGCTCAGTGGCCTTGCGCCTCCGTGCGCGCCTGGAAGGCGAGCTTGGGGCAGGCCAGGCCGTCCAGCAGCGCCTGGCCGAAGGATGGCGTCACGTCGGTGGCCGTGTAGCGCACCAGCTCCGTCGCGGCGCTGCGGTCCAGGCGGTCCAGCACCTGCCGGCTTTGTTATGGGCGTATGCTTCCACAGGCCTTTGTTGCCGCGCGACACGCCTATGAACATCCTTGACACAATGGCACGCATGCATGTATCCTTCCTTGGCTTGGTGGGCCCCCTCACCTGCCGGGTGAACCCGCCTGTGCCGGCGCCGACCTCCAGCGCGCAAAAGCCGCCAGGGTCCTGGTGCGTGCAGCAGGTTGTCAGCGACTGCGGCGGCGATACGTAGGAAGCGCAGCACTCTGGCGGTGGCATGGCTCAGGACCTTCATATGCACAGGCGGGCATGGCATGGAATTGGAGACGCGCAGGATGTGCTTGCCCATGCAGATCATCCTCACAAATCAGGCAAAGCCACGCATACTGGCACCTCTGTCAGCAAGAGAGCAGTGCGCATGATTGCTTTTGGTGTCTCAATCAGCTCCGTTCTTGCTTCTTTACGTTTGTGACCATGACGTGAATACATGCCTGATTTTCCAAGGCGATGTCTAGCAACGCATGCAGCGGCGCCCCGCAGAAGCCTGCGCAGAAGGGGTCCCGCGCGTACAGCTCACTGTGCTCGGGATGCTGCACGATTGCAGTTGTGGCGGCCTGCGCATGCCGCAAGACATGCAACTCCCTGATTGATGGGGACATCACAGACCATCACCCTCAAGCGGTGGGGGGAGCTCACAGACACTCAACCTTAAATTTATTGTGCGCGGTGCTCACAACCTTGACCTCAGCGTGGCGCGGTACTCACAGTAACACGTTGCATGCTGCAAGAGATTTGCGTGTGACGTGCTGCTGTGATGTCTTTGGTCAGTCCAGGAGGCAGCCAGCGGCGCAATGATGACGTATGAAAAGCACGAGCGGCAAACTTGAAGAGGATATCCAAGGGACAAGCGGAAGCTGGGACGTGCTGCGCATGCCTCAAGCGTGGCAGCGGTGGCCTCAGGCGTGGCAAACAGATCGCGCGCGAGCCGCGCCAGGCAGTGATTGGGCTCAGCGAGCAGCACGCGCAGCTCATCCGGCTCTAGCGGCGGCGCCTTGCACGACTCTGCCATGGCGAGCACCTTCGCGGGCACAGACAAGCGCTGGGAGCGTTGCTGCTGCCTGGCTCTCTTGCACAGCACTGCTGCTGCCATCAGCCCTGGCATGTCACGTGCTGTCGTTCCAGATATAAACGTGCATGCAGGGAACACTGCGCTCACGCGCATCCGGCAAGTGGCTACATCCAAGACACTATCTCAAACTCCCGCCTATTGTGTGTATAGTGCAGAACGCGCCTCCACCAGATGCGGCTCCAGGCCGCTTGTGCATGCCACGGCGCGCGCGCGCAGCGCGGCCGCAACCAGCTCGGCCGTAAAGACTGTTACAGCCCTCACATACCTGCACAAGCGGAGAGCTCTGTCACATCCGCCGCCCTGACAGTGCAACACGCACGGGACTGAGGAGGCACCATGGGAATTTCAAACAGGGACAGACCACAAGTGCTGCAACAAACAATGAACCCTTGCGCATGGGCACATGGTCCACATGCACCATGTGAGGCATATATGGCGGCGTTGCACCACGCTGCACGCAGCCCCACACACGCTGCTCAAGCGGCGCGCGCCGCGCGCGCACCTGACGCGCGCGCCGCCGGCGTCCGTGCGCACGCCGTAGGGCTGCCACCGCAGCAGCTCCGTCACGACTGTCGTGGCGGCCGCGGGCCGCCGTGGCACGGGCGTCATTTCCACGCCGGCGACCACGGCCAGCAGGGCGCCCGAGCGGGGCCCCGCGCCTGGCTCCTGCGCTGGCTCCAGGCGGCAGGCGACGCCGTCTGCATGGCGGTCCACCTCTGCCATGACTGCCGCCAACAGCAGCGGCGCGCGATCACATGTGCTGCCCACGCTGCACACGCTGTGGCTGCTGACTGTGTGAGCCTGGTGGCAGCTTGCAGGCGCTTGTGCGCCTTGTGTGTAGAGGGAGTGCACCGCAGACACACGTGATCAGGCACCCAGCAGCTGCGCCATGCGGCGTCGCGCAGCGTGCACTACTTCGCAGCCGGTCAGCAGACAAGCCAGCACGGTGGCCAGCATGTGGTGCTTAGGCGTGGACGGCTTGGGCACAAATTTGTCCTGTTGCAGGGAAAGAGCATGGACAGCTGACCCATGCAGCGCCGCACCCTCGGAGCCAGGCGCGGGCGCCAGGGAGGGCGCCGGGATGCTCAGCCGCCGAATGCGCGTGGGCAGCCGCAGGCGCGCACTGCCGGCTTCCAGCCAGCCCACCTGCAGCAGGCCGTCCAGCAGGCGCACCCAGCAGCCCGTCCACCTGCCCACAGACAGCGCTTGCATCATAGTTAGGTCACATGCGTGAGCGCACATGACAGTAGTGTGGGATGCATGCTCGCCGCGTGTCAAAAGCTGTGACAGCCTGTATCCATGCCCACAGCCTACAAGAAAGCTTCTCAACGGCCTTCACGCGGTTTGCCAGTGCAAGCACCCACTGCACCAGCGTGCGCAACACCGCTCAGCAGACAGTTGAGTGTAGGCCCGACACATCGAGCACGGCGGGCGCTCACCGCAGCGCCGCCGCCGTCCCGTCGGCGAGCGCGCGCAGCACGACGCGGAAGGCAGGGCCGTACTGCATCCCCGCGCGCCGCACCCCTCGGTAGAACGCGTCGCTGTCCGTGGTCGCCAGGTCGGCCGCCGGCTGCGCGGCAGGGCTTTGCGCACAGGGAGGGTCTGCGCTCAGGCTGGGGGCGGGGCACGCCGGGCTGGCGCGCGCGTCTGCACGGAAGCTGTACTGTGTGGCCGCGGTCTTCAGCGCGCCCGCGCAGGCAACACCAACTGCGCACGCCTCAGAGGCTGCGCCCTCCGCCCCGCACGGACCCGCATGCACATGGGCGCCCGGTGCCGCTGCTGCCACCTGAACCGCGCTCGCGGAGCCTGGCGTGCACGCCGCGGCGGCGGGGCAGCAGCCCACGCCTGCTGCCTGCGGCGCGGCCGGGGCCGCGGACGCGGCAGGCGCAGGCGCGTCCGCATCCGGCAGCGGCCGTATATACCCCTCGCACACCAGGTCGCCGGCGTGCAGCACCTGCGCCAAACTAGGAGAGCAACTAGAACCCAGCCTCCACAATGGGATGCCGAGCGTGCGCGCAGCGAAGCGCGCCTGGCCTCCCCACAGCAAGCCATGCAAATGGCAGGAGAGGATGGCCCGAGGGGCGCTCGTTGGGCATCCGGCCATTGCACGGACCCCAAGGCTTCACATCACACCTGGACTCGCTCAGGGTTTTCAACCCTGAAGAGACGGAAGGCTTCACCTCACACCTGGAAGCGCTGCCGCGCGTCGAGCGCCACGCGCAGCGCGGCCGCGCCGCCCGCGGCCAGCGGCACCGCCTGCAGGATGGCCACGTGCTCGAATAGCACCGGCAGCGCCGCCGCCGGGCGGCCCAGGCGCGCCGCCAGCGCGGCCCAGGCGGCCTGCAGGAAGGCCGCCGCCTGCGCCGCATGCAGCTTGCGCTGGTACTGCGGGTGTGGCGTGAGCGCAATCGGCATTGCTTGGCACAGCGTGATGCGCGCATGCAAGCGCTACCAAGAGCAGCCCAGCAACGGCGATGCAGTGGATCGTCAGTGGAAACGAGCATGCTGGGCCTGCACCGGCAGCAAGATAACGCCGTCCACGACATGGTCCGCCAGGTACGCGTCTGCCTCATGGCCTGGGTGTTGGCGCCACAGGCGAACCACTCTTAGCATGCTGCTTGATTGCCGCTGTTGGCCGATCGTTAAAAAGATGCAGCAGCAGTCAACTGGTTACTGGTTTCTACTTCTAAGCTGTACTACTTAATGGTGTTGCATCCTGTGCAAGTGCTCTGTACTGCCGGTGCCTTTTCAAGTCGGTACACAGTGCATGTTTGCAGGGGTCTTGCGCGGCAAGCTGGTGTGACGCGCCCAGGTCAAAGGTCTGGCTGAACCCCGCCGTCGCGTTGAGCGGCGGCGGCGGCCCGAGCGGATACGTCTCGCGGTGGTCCCATGCGCACAGCGCCTCGGTAACGTCCCGCGGCACTGCGCGCGCCTCGCCCCGATCTAGCTGAGCCAACCCAGCATGTGCACTGCGTTTCCGCACTTGCCATCCACAGCTTTGCACAGTGGTGCGCAAGCTTGAGTTCTGTGCAGGATTGCAACTGGGGGACATGCAGCAGGCTGCTCACGCTTGGCTAACGGAGCTCCAGGCAACGGTGTGCACTTGGGTGGCATGCAGCAGGCTGCGGCGCAGCTTTGCAGCCAGAGCTCTTTGTGACATGCTTCGTTACAGAGGCCATGCAGCAGGCTGCGGCGCACGCTCGGGGCAGAGCGGCGCCGCCGGAGGCGGTGGCGCCTGCCACGCAACGCGCACGCCCAGGCGCCACAGCTCCGCTACTGCTGCTGGCAGCGTCTGCGCGGCCGGCTCGCCGCGCCGCATGGCTGCCACGTAGGGCAGGTCCGGGCAGCCTGGCGGCATGCCACACAGAATGCGCTACCATCACACGCAGCAGAGACCCTTCCAGGATATTAACAATGCGCGCAGTGCGCATTGACACACCTAGCTTGACGCAAAAGGGTTGTCCTGCAGAAGCACTTTTGTCCAGTAGCAAGGCGACGCTCTGGGCTTACTGCATGATCACACGAAACTGACCTTGTTTAAGTATTCTTGCTGTGGCAATAAAGCGGGGAACGCAGCAGGGGTAGCAGACGTGATCGAGTGGAAGCGTGCCTGTTGTCCAAACCTACCCGGTTTCAACATGTAATGTTAACCACACGTAACCCTGAGAGAAATATATTCCCAGTGCGGCAGCACCTTGGCGCAACGGCCCGCGCAGCAGCGAGTGCGGCCCCACCTCCAGCAGCACCGCGCCCTCGGGCACCGCCGCAGCCGCGTCGGTGAACAGCACGCGCCTGCTGAATGCAGCCACCTGTGTGCGCACCGGCGGCAACTGAGCGACTGTCAGAGCCCCGTGCCAGAGCTAAGCATGCGTGCTCTCCTCCCGGTGTGCATGCAAAAGCAAAATCCCAAGCCACTGTACGCTTATGCTCAGAGCTTGCTGCCTTCCGCTGATCCTACTCCAATGCAACCTGGGAGTGCAAAGGCACACAGGTTGCCATCGCCCCAACCCAGCCAACCATGGCCGGCATGCACGAGGAGGAACGGAAATTCTGAGAGCACACATGGTAGGCGGCGGAGCAGCGAGCTGCTGCAGGGTCGGTGCTCTTCGGGCCAAAGGTGGACGACAGCCACGTTGGCGAGCGCACGCGCGGCTCGGGCAGGGCGTGCTCCAGCACTACGCGGCATGTTGGAGGCTTGTGTAAGAGAGTTTCAAGCTTCACGAGCTACGGTGACAGCCTGAGAATCAAACTCACGCGATGCATGCGCAATGTCCGGCACAGCAGGCAGGGCGTGGCCCAGTGCTGCGCCGCATGTTTGTGACATCCGTGAGTACCCGCAAGCTCTGCCGCCATCCCATGTGCATGCTGGTTGTCCAGCGCAGCAAGCGCTGCTCTGTCCACATAGGTTCTGCCATACCTTTCTCGTGAAATTAAGAGTGAAATCTTCTGCTGCAAGCGAACACAGCACAGGACACTGGCCATCGGTTCAGCGAGCAGGCACCAGCGGTGCATCGGGGCCTGGCGTGCTACCTGCTGCAAGCCTCGGCTGCACGCATCATCAAGCGAGTGCCGGCGCGCACCGGCCTGCAGCTCGGCCAGCACGGGCTGCAGCATGGGCGAGTGGTACGCCACGGCGCCGGTCTCCAGCTCGCGCACAAACGTGCCCTCCGCCGCCAGCTCCCCCAGCAGCGCGCGCAGCTCGTCCGCGGGGCCTGCACTGAGTGAAAACGCAGAGATGACCTGGGCAGCCCATGGCCAGCGAGTAGCTACTCGCCGCTGGCAGCACTGCGCCGCCTCCTTCCACTGAACTAGCAGCGCCGTGACAAGGCCCCCAGGCTGGAAAAGGATGTGCAGCTGAGGACTTTACTCTTGGCGCTACAGAGGGGACCGCCAATTTGTATTGAGGTCGCAGTTGCAGTTTAGTGCATAGCATTTTTCTTGAAACAACATATAAGGATTGCTCTATTTTATCAAGTGCGAAATAGCAGCCAGGCATCGCGCCGGCCAGCGTCGAGCTGTTGGGGCTGTTGTCGCAGGCGACCACGCAGCGCGCCGCGCCCGCGCCCGCGCGCGCCAGCCGCGCCTCGGCCGCGCGCACGCCCAGGCCCACTGCGGCCATGAGCCCGCCCGCGATGCCCCGCTCCGGGCACAGCCGGCTGGAGCCATACGCATCGACTTAGCAGTGCAAGTGGCATAGACAGGTGGCCAGGCAGCTGAGCAAAGTAATAAACTTTAAAGACTCCATCCAACGAGTGGCAGGGACACTGTTGCAATTAATTTGAGAGCAAATGCTTCCACACACGCTGCCATGTACCACGTCCTAGCGCCGCAAGCACAGACATGCATGGACGGCCACAGCGCTCCGCGCGCGCCGCTCCGCGCAGCACGCATCGCCAGAGCATCGCGCGTCCGGCAGCTCGTCCGGCAGCCATGAGGAGGCGCTGGGGCGCACGTGGGGACACGCCTGGGGTATTCTAACGCTACCCCCTGGGCTCGCGGCGGGGCGCGCCTGCGGTGGAACGCGACAGCGAGCGTCTCCTCGCGGGTCAGCGCGCCGTCCACGTAGCCGCATGTGATCTCCCCTGCGCAGGGTCAGGGTTAGGGTAAGCCGCCCAGACGCCCGGGCAACGGGCGCCCTCCTATATAGGGTTAGGGAGCAGCTCTGCAGTCTGGGGCGTACGCGGCGCAGGGGAGCAGGCGGCTGGCGGTGCGAGCGAGTCTGCACGTGCGGTGTGTCTATGCGCATGTGCCGCATGCGCAAGGTGATGACATAGATGCAGAGTTTAGCACGCAGGGGTGTCTGTTGGGGCAGGCTCAGATTGTTAACCCTGGTCCGCATGAGCTTCATGCTGTGATGACCGTGGACAGGCACAGGACAGGCTGGGGACACAGGCTCAGGCGCCGAAGCCGCCCCAGCCCCGACCTGCGGAGTGGCCGAGGACGCCGGCCGGACGGATGCCGTAGTCGTCTCGCAGGACGTCCATGATGCCGATCTGGCGCGCGCGCCGGGCTCGCTCAGCGCCGCTGCCAGCAGGCAGCGTCTCTCCCACGGGGCCCGGCCATGGGGGCGTCAAGCGCACAGTGCGCAGGGCAGAGCTTTCTACACCACTTTTTGAGCGCGCGCGTGCATGGTAGCATGCGCTGCACGACACCCACCCGCGAGACACAGACCTGCTAGAGCGCAGAGCTTGCTACCTGTCACAAAAGATGCTTTCTTGGAGGCTGCAGCTGCAGCCATGGCTAGAGTCCGAGCCGGCTAGCTGCACGCCTGCACGGCGATGATGCCGACCCCGGCGAGCGCGGCCTGCGTGAAGCCGCAGGCGCGCTCCAGCTCGGGCAGGAGGCCGACGCCGAGCGCGGCCGCAGCCGCGCCGCTCGCAGCCATGCTGGCGCGGAACGTCGTGCTGGCCGTTAGCAGGTCCGCGCCCATGCGCGGCCACTGGCTGCCGTTGCCTGCGCCCCCATGGGTTTAGGGTAGGGCGCAGAACGTGGCGCTGGCCGCCAGCAGGTTTGCGCCCATGCGCAGCCACTGGCTGCCATTGCCTGCAACTGTATAGGATTAGGGTAAGGGGCGGAACGTAGCGTTGGCCGCCAGCAGGCCCGACCCCATGCGCGGCCACTGGCTGCCGTTGCTGGCGCCCCCGTGTGCCATCGCACACGCTCGCATTGTCTTGAAGCAGGCGGGTGGGCGGGCGCCCGACCTGGAAAGACAAACCAGACTGGCGGCGGCGCGGGCGGGGCGCGCGCGCTGCGCAGCTCGCCCCCGCGCGCCAGCGTGCCCCGGAACGGCAGCCGCGCGGCGTCGGCGCCCTGGCCGCGCGCGTAGCGTCGCAGCGGCGTGCTGCACTCCGCGACCCCTGCCCGCGCACAGGGCCATGGGCCCTCACATCAGCGCGAAGCCGCTAAGTCAAGGTGCAGCAGCCCTACATAGCTGCTGAGTCAGCCATTGAACAACATTAGTTCAGTTGGACTCTACTGCTACACTCTTTTCCAAACAGCAGCTCCTCCTGCTTCTGACATGACTCCAACGCGGGTGCAGAATGCTAGAAGTGGGGACCAACCTGGAGTGCTGCGCGCTGCGCCGGCCAGCCTAGGAAGTCGCCAAGCACGCCAAAGCGGTCGCAGATGAAGGCGCGGGTGAGCGCGCATGCGCCCGGGGATGGCGTGTGCGGCGCAGACAGGGCGCGGCCGAGGACGCGCAGTGCCCAGGTGAAAGATCTTGTGGCTGGCCCTGCAGCCGATGCAATAGCGGCTAACGCCCTGTGGTGCCAGGGAGCTGCAGGGTTGCGCGCATGGCTACGTGCCAGATCCGCTAAATCTATTGTCATGTGCTGCCAAGCGTGATGCAGCAGCGCCATTCACAGCGGGCCGCGCACCTGAGGCAATTTGCAGCTCGGGAGCGGCCTGCGTGACTGAGGTGACTGCGCGCTCCAGCAAGGCATCCGCTGTGTCCAGCAGGAGCTTGATTGTGTCGTCGCCGCTGGCGCTGCGGGCAGAGCCGCCGCCCAGCGCATGCAAGACTGCACATGCAGCGGGTGCTGGTATCGTGACGACAGCCATGACCCAGGGTGCGCCAACACAGAAGCATGTTGAAAGCATACATGGGCGCTACCAAGCAGCGCAGTGTGAATAGCTCTTGAGATTTCTTTGTCGCCATGATCATCTTGGGAAGGGCCACCAGGCTGGCGAGCAGCCTCAACTGTGTCCGCCTGAGCCGCCATGACGCTTGATTGCAGCAGTAGCTTCCACAAGAGGAAGGCATACATGCGAGGCTTGCATGCCTTCTTCAGCTCAAAAGATGCAACGAGATGCCTACCTGGTGGGCGTCCATGCGATCCAGCTCCGTGGTGAGCAGCTGCTCTGCCTGCCACGTGATCGCTGTTGTGCTGAGCCGCTGTGCCGCAACCATTGCAGCCACTCTGTCCACCTGCGCAAGCGACACTCCACGCCTGAGCCTGTGCCCCTATTTGTCGCGTTTGAACATGACAAGGTGGTTTGCATGCAGCACTGGCCACCATGCCACGCACGGTGCCTTATGCGTGTAGACAGCATGTTGAGCGTGCAGGGCAGAGCATTGCAAACAATTGCAGCATCCAAAGTGCCCCCAAAAGCCTGGCTGGGCGCGCCTCGCAGTCAGAGCAGGCCTCCAGGAAGGCTGCCCAGGCAGCATAGTCTGCAGGCGGCTTCCCGCACGGCAGCCACGCCTGCATGAGGTCTGCGAGGCGCGAGGTGCCGTCGTCCTCCTGTGCAGGGCTCTCGCGCGCCAGCAGGCGGCGCAGCAGCATGCAGCGGTCGCACAGGTGCTCTGGCAGGCCTGCCAGGATGCTGAACGCCTGCCAACGACAGGCGGTCGCGCATTGCGTCAGTCTCAGCCAAGCAGACGATTACATAATGTGAAGCTGCCAGAATGACGCTCAAAGTACAGAGCTATGTGTCAAAGTACAGAACACACCTGCTTGCCGGCCTTGGCATCCGGTGCAGACAGCAACGCCAGAAGATGCGGCAAGACTGCCTCCAGTAGGGTCTCGGCGGCCTTGACGGCATGCGGCGCCGAGCCCGCCTGCGGCATGTGCTCACACAGCTGTGCCAGCGCCTGGAGCGCCTTGTTGCGCACCAGCTGGCTGGTCTCCGCCAGCCTGTGCGCACCAGTAAGCCTGTCACCAGGCGTGCATGGCCGAAGACATGGCTTGGATTGGGCTACGGCTAACCCTCAGCCTAATCAACCCTATCTGGTTGGCCAACCTGTACGCGCCGGTGAGCCTGTCAGCAGGCATGCATTGTCTCAGACATGGCATGATTTGGTATACAGGCACCTTCTTGCCAGCGGAGGCGTCAGCGCTGCCACGCTGGAGCTGTCCTCGCCCTGCAAGCACTTCTCCGCTTCCCACAGCAGCTTCGCCATGTGGCTGATGCCTGAGAGCGTGCGGACGCGCACAGTGGCATCCCTGTCCTGCAGGCCTGCACGTCAGCGAGGCTGTTAACAGCATGCTTTGGCGTGCTTAAATGGTATGAGTCGGCATACACAAGCTGATGCTCTGCATGTGAGGTGCAGCATCTCGACTGAATGCCTCTGGCGACAACGAGCGTAAGGCAGCCATGAGTACATCAATCCCCAGCTTGCGCATGGCAGCTTTGTCGCTCTGGAACGCTGCGTACACCACCTGCTCCACGGGAGAGCATCCGGTCATGCTGTGACAGAAGACAACCTAGTGTCAAGGCAGCTATGCGTGCCGCGGAGCGCACCTCAGAGCACATGACAGCAGTCATGCTGGCCATCTCCGGAGAAGCGAGGGCGAGCTCGTGGAGGGCGGTCATGTGAGCTTCGGGGTTTGGCGTTGTCGCCTTCTGCGCCGTCACGCCTTGCATGGCACTCTGGCCGAGCTCGGTGAGCAGAACAGCGCTGGCCTCTGGCGCCTGTCGCAGCGCGGTGCAAAACTCCCAGTCAGCAGCGCATGTTGCAGTGTGCATGCTCACGATTATTGCAGACATGTGCGGCATGTCAGGCGCACCTTGGCATGCACATGCAGCATGACCTCACACAGCATGCGGCTGCCTGTCTGCCAGTGCTCGCCATGGCAGGCGGCCAGCAGGAGGGTCATGTGGCCTGCTGCGGTTTCCTCTGCATGCCCAGGCTTTGCTGCTGTGAACGGCCTTGCAAGCAGGCCGGCCAGCTTGCGACGGACACACGCCGCATCGGCGTGGCCTCCTCTGCATGTCATGAGCAGCTCCATCGCGGTAACGCGGATGAGCTGCCAGCAGCCTAGGCTCAGCATCGTGCATGCACACTTTGCACTGAGCGTGCACACAAAATGGATTGGTTTTGGCATGGGCAGCGCACCTTCTCGCTCGCCTGCCTTGAGCCCAGGCTGGACATGACGCAGTCCTGCTGCTGCGTGACTGCATCGTACAAGGTCTCCAGTGCGGGGAGATGCGACAGCAGTGCTGCCGGCTCCAGAAAGGCTTCCTGCTTGTCCTTGCGGGGTGCTGGGGTGTGCACCTGCACACCAAGCCTCACGTGAGACCTGAGCCAGCAAGCTGAGAGAGCAGTCACTGCATAAACCAAGGGTGACCACCGCCGCAGCTTGCAGCGTGTGGCACAGCATGCAAAGCGCGCTGGCAAGGCGGCCCTCGTTGTCCAAGCGCGTGGCGGCATCTGCCTGCCCTGCAGCCTGCAGGCGCCTGCACAGCGTGCTCGCTGTGCTTGCGAGGCGCGCCACCAGGCTGCGCAGCAACACAGGCGAGGGCCAGCCAACAGCTCTGGCCACCAGCAGAGCTTTCACAACCAGGCTGGTGTCTGGCTGGCTGCCAGCCTGCAGCTGGCCGCTCAGGCGGGAGAACAGCGCCTTGCTCTGCGTTGTGTCGCACTGCGCGCCTGCGTTTCCTGCCTCGCTGAGGGCCAAGAAGACTCTTGGCAGCGCCTGCATGCCTGCCATATGTTAGCTGGCTGTCGCAGTTGCATGACTCTGACATAAAGATGACCCTGCCCTACACGTGCCCCGCTGCTGATGTACCCGGCTGGACCTGCCTGGGACAGTGTACGTCTCAGGACAAAGAAGCAGAGAGAGTGAGCGTAAAGATTGCTTATAGTGGCGTGTCTCCTTGGCAGTGTTGCTGACATGAGGCTCGGCAGGTAGCCATGGCGCAGCCAAGCATGGTGGCTGACAGCCTGTTAAAGGCCTGCGGCAGGTGCGGTCAAGCCCTGGGAGGCTGTGATGGCGGAACAGGAGTGTTTATCGCAAGAGCGCGGGCTGACTATTTGCTGTTACCGCGTAGGCCGGCGCAGGCCGCAGCTGTGCGCAGAGGCTGTGCGGAGCTGGGGGCATGGACGCAGCCGCACCAGCTGCCGCTGGTGTACAGTGAGACTTACAATATACGGTGGGTGGCGGAGGAATGCATGCGCTGCACTTGAGATGCACTTTGAGCTTTAGTCTTGTCTGCATATATTCAACAGACGCAGAGTGCAGCGTGCGAGGCCATGCGCAGGTGCTTTGGCCTGGAAAAACTGCACCCCTTTGACAGCGCCAAATTTACAAAGGTGCGCACCCCAAGGTGACACGCTCGCTCTGGCAGTGCGACGGTGTCGTGCACCGAGCCGCCAGACGCTCACCTGAGGTTCGGGCGCAGGTTGTGCAAGGCCTGCTCGATGAGGGCGTCGTGCGGAGGGAGCAGGCGTGCACGGACCGCGCAGCCCTGACCCTGCTCCTGCTACAGGGAGTATGCACCAGAGCGGCCGCCCTCCACCATCGTATGGAACGTCGCCTACAGGGCCGTGCTGGTGAGGAGTGCAGGGCTGCGGTGACAGCCGGACGTGAGGCGAGCTCGGGCGGCGCAGTTTGTGGAGCCGCGCGAGGCATCGGAGGAGGTGCTGCTGGATGTGCACACGCCGGCGTACCTGCGCTGGCTGCACGGCTCCAAGTGCAAGGTGGCCAAGGTGAAGCCGCCGGCCGGCCGCTGGCAGCCCCCGCGCGCTTTCCAAGCTCTTATTTTCCGCCTTGCCACGAGTGGTGTCATGAGGCGCAGGCCGAGCCGACGCCCTAACCCTAACGGCGGCGCAGGTGCTGGAGATGATGCCGATCCTGGTGCTCCCGAACTGGCTCATCCAGCGGCTGTTCGTGCGGCCGGCGCGCTTCCACGCCGCCGGCACGATGCTGGTGGGCGCCCCGGCCCTCCCCCCGCCGTCCCTGCCTCTGGCGCAAGTGGGAGCATGCGCAGCAGGCGCCTGCGTTGAACGCTGTCGGGTGTGACGCGCTGCGCGTGAAGCTGCCCGGCGCCCGCGATGAAGAGCATCAGCAGGCGGGCGGAGCATTCCCCGGTGGCTCCACACAGGATAGCAAACCCCCTAGCCCTGCGGGCAGGCGGCGGCGCTGGCGGTGGAGCACGGCTGGGGGATCAACATTGGCGGCGGGCAGCACCACGCGTACTGGGAGGACGCGAGCGACGGCGGCTGGTGCCTGTACAGGCACGGACTGCATTGAGCTAGGGGCTGACAGGCGGGGGCTTTGCCGTGGTGTGCATCAGCGGCAGCATTCACCGAGTGTTCGAAGCGTGCACTGTTCTGCACCGCATGGTCCAAGGTCTCCCTGGCATGGACCCTCTCTGCCACCTTGGGTCTGAGCAATGCGTGAAGGGCGTCGCGGCAAGGCGGACAACACCACAGCACGGCAGGTCTGGGGGGTGACGCGCGGCTGCTGCCTGGCGCAGCGACCTGACGCTGGCGCTGCGGTGGGTGCGGAAAGCGTCCGGCGGCGCGCTGCAGAAGTGCATGATCATCGACCTGGACGTGCACCAGGCGCGCCCGCGGGGCCGGCTGCCTGCTGGCGCAGGCTGCAGGAGCGTGGTTGTGTGCGCACGTGCCGCAGCCTGCTTGCCTGCCCCGGCACATGCGCTGCGTGCGAAAGTGCGCATGCATGCTCTTTGCGATGCGCGGATGCGGACGTTCCCTGGGCGGGTCTGCATGGCTCAGGTCGCCGGCGGGTAAGAGCCGGTTCCAGGTGTGACAGGCGACAGGCTCATGCTGCATCGGCCGCCTCTGCATGCGCTGCGCAGGGCAATGGCCACGAGCGCGACAAGATCCACTTCGACGACGCGGACACCTTCATCCTGGACGCGTACAACAGCGACATCTGGCCCAACGACCGCAAGGCGAGAGCCGCCATTGATGAGGAGGTGCTGCCCGCGCTGCAGTGCGGCCGCTGCTTGTACTTACAGAGACACTTGGCACACAGTCCGATGCTGACAGCCGGGCACACATGCGTTCGACGAGGGAGCATGCCAGGGCCTGCATGTTCAGCTGCAGGCGCTTTGCAGAAGTACATAGGCTGAGTGTGGCTGTTTGCCAGGCCAGCAGCATGCCCTGCATGACTAGCATTGTTCGCAGGCTTGAGCCGCCGCACTGTGTCTCTGACGTGTTTTAAAAAGTTTATAAATTGTTTTTAGACCTAGTCCACTCCTCAGGTTGCCTTTCCGTGCCGGACGTCGGATGAGACCTACCTCCCGGCGCTGGCTGCTGCGCTGGAGCGGGCCTTCAAGGCCTTCACGCCAGACTTTGTCCTGTACAACGCCGGCACGGACATCCTAGTGGGCGACCCGCTCGGAGCGTGCGCCCCCGCGCAACATGCTGACCGCGGTCGAGCCTGCGCGCTATCTCGCTGGTTGCACTAGTCTGAAGGTGTTGTTGGAAAGATTACAACATGGTGTATTGTTTGAGCGTTGCAATGGCAAGGAGCGGTGATGCGCGCACTTGACAGGCAACCAGTGTCATCATGCGGACATCCTGAGAACAGTTTCTGAGGCACTTTTGCAGCAGCACTCGCGTCCGTGCAGCAGACAGTGGATGGCCTGCATCGGCATTGCGCCCTTGCTGCCGACGTAGCTAGACACACACGGTGCAACCGTGGGAAGATTGCCACGGGATGCTGTGCGGCGTCGAGTGCGGCAGGGCATGCCATGGAAGCAGCTGCCATGGCAGTGAGAGCATGGCACTCAAGCCTTGCGCAGGGCAAGGGGTATGGCTGTCAGGGGTTATGGCTGGGCGGCGCAGGTGCGCCGTGAGCGCGGAGGGCGTGGTGGCGCGCGACGAGATGGTGTTCCGCGCGGCGCTGGCCGCGCGCGCGCCGATCGCGATGGCGCTGTCGGGCGGCTACGCGCGCGACGGCCACCTCGTCATCACGCGCTCCATCGCCAACCTCCTGCGCGTGTTCCGGCTGTCGCCCGCCGCCGGCGGCGCGCCCGCGGCGGGCGCCGAGAGTGCGGGCGCGGCTGGCGGCGGGCCCGCGGCGGGCGCCAAGGGCGCGGGCGCGGTCGGCGACGGCGGCGCGCAGAACGGGGTGCACTCGGAGCTCTAGCGCGGCCAGGCCAGCTGCGCGCGCGTTGGCGGCAGCGGGCCTCTGGGAGGCGCCGCGGGTGTGGGCGCGACCGGCAATGGCATGGCTGGCAGCTGCAGGCAGCAGCATTAGGATACATCGGGTGGCTGTGCACCCATGCACAGCAACCGATGACTCGTGGAGCAGTGTCAGTGGCGGACCGATGGGCTTTCCAGCGCTGCTGGGGGCCGACTGGGAGGGCAGGGTAGGGCAGAGCTGGAGCGGGTGTTGGCGTCATGAATATCAAGAGCGTGGCAGAGCCTGCATGTTGTCTTCCGTCCTTGGACACCAACCCTTGGGCAAGAGGCATCGTGTATCCACCTTGTACAATGCAAGGGCTGCTTGTGAAGGGTTGCGGCTGGAAGTGTGTGGCTGGCCAGCATTTTATTTGCATGTTTACCGCATGACCCGCTGTGCGCTGCTGCAGGCGCTCTCTGCATAGGCATCAGCTCATGAGCGTGCGCTTGGTAGGGGTGGGCATAGCGCACTCACTGGTGTTGTGGGTTGGTGCCTGGTCCTTTCCGTGTCAAGTATACCTGAAGTGCTAGGCGTAGCATCTGCTGGTGGTGCTCCGAGTCTGGCGTGGCATGTGCCTACGGAGCGCGAGAGTCTGCTGGACTCGGCAGAGGGTGTCAGCTGTGACTTCACAGATGAAGTCACGCACTTTACCGACGAGCTGCAACCACGCTTGCACCAGTTGCGTGGACCCCAATGGATCAGCATGATGCCCATATGCGCCGATGTGATCTGCGTCATGACCTTACTGGCTATAGCAGACAACTCACGCACAAGACAGCCACCGCTGCTTCCCAATAGCCGCCTGACCCCCCACCCTCTGGCAATCAGCGCACCCTGCCAAGTGAAGCAACTCGCCCATCGCCTTCAGGTCTGCAACCCGTCTGCTTGGCCAGGATGCCCCAGCAGTGCTGCAATGTCCCACCACGCCGGCAGACGGCTGCACCTGCATATCACTCCGCCGCCGCCTCGCACGCTGCCGTAACCCGTGAGCGCGCGCCGCGCGCGCAGGCCCGCCCCGCCGTCGCATCAGGCGCGCCAGGCTGTCGGCGGCTCCAGCGAGCGCTGCAGCTGCTCCAACTCCGCCGCGACCGCGTCGGCCTCCGCGGCGGGCGCCAGGCGGCGCGCCTCGCCCGCGTACCGTTCGCACGCCTCGGCCAGCGCGCCCGCCTGGCGCAGGACAGGCTCAAGGTCAAACCCCATGTGCGCACGCTGCCTGCACACATGCCCACGGATATGCCCTGCCACGGGCCGCGCCAGCGCGCCTGCTGGCAGGCTGCGGCGCGGGCGGCCGCAGGCACGCGCCAGCCAGCCGGCGCGGGGACGCAGCGCGGAGCAGGCCAAGGCGGCGCTCGGGCAGGCGATGCGCCTCCCGGGCATGAGCAGCGGCGGCAGCAAGCAGCAGCTGCGCATGCGGCCGACAGCCTGCCGTCATGGAGAACAAGCCCCGAGCGGGGCCGCGCGCCTCGCGGCGCGCGCCGGGCAGCAGTGCGAGGCCGGCCAGCGAGGGCGCGCGCTCGCGCAGGCGGCTGCCCGCGCGCCGCAGCAGCCAGAGCAGCGAGCGCAGCAGGCGCAAGCGCAGCGCGGGCCGGTGCAGCGCGTCACCCGCCTCCTCGCCGCCGCGCACGGCGAGCAGCGCCTCGTAGCAGCGCTGCACCGCATCCTCGCGCCCGCGGCAGGCCTGCGCGCCCGCAACATAGTCTCGTACATATCCCTGAGCGTGACCTATGATAACCCTACCCCACCGTTAAACAACAGCGTGCGCATGGGCGCGCAGGTTCACAGCATGCCAGCAGAGACCTGGACCGGTCGTGGTATCAAGATGCTGACAAGGTGATGGTGATGCATAGCACTGGCAGGGACCTTGGGGCAGGCAGGGCGCGGTGCGCGCAAGGGTGGCGCAGCGGTGGCGCTGTGCGGCCGCGCCGCATGCGTCACTGCAGGAGCGGGAGCGCGCCGTACGCAGAGCGTCAGGCAGGCCACGGTCCTGCGAGGCCCTGGTCTGCAGCGATAGAGGGCCCGCAGGAGGTGACCATAGGACAGGGTGCGATCTCAGAATTGGCGCACCTCAAGCAGGGCGCCTGGGACGCGGCCGTCGGCGTCGGGCGCGGCCGCGCCCCGCTCCGGCCACAGCCCCGCCGCGATCTGCCGCCGCGCCGGCGATGCGGTCGCCACAGGCAGCGCAGAGGCGATCGGCGGCAGCGCGCGCCATGGACACCCTCACAGACCCTCACAGACCCTCACAGACCGCCACACCGGCGCGCCAGGCTGGGAACAGTCATTGCATCTGCTGCCTGGGTGAACCCTATACCCTACGCCATGTCCGGGCGCGCGCACCTGCTCCAGGCGCAGCGCGACATGCGGCGCCGGGAAGGCCGGCTCGCCGGCCGTCAGCACCGCGCCCAGCTGCTCCACGCGCTGCAGCGCCTCGCCCAGGCACGCGCCGGCCGCGGCCTCGGCCGCCGCGTCCGGCCCCAGCGCGCCGCGCCGCTCGTCCCACGCCTGCGCGCGCGGCGGTCAGCGCGCCGGCGGAGCGCATCTCACCCACAGTGCGCGGCGCGCGTCCGGCCGTGGCGCGCCGCGCCGCTCATCCCAGCCCTGCGCGCCGACGGTTGAAACACCGGCGGGCGTGGTGCCGCGCAGCGTGGGGGTGAGCTGCGCTACCATGACACTGTCCCCATTCACTGCTCCCTGATTGCCTGCGGCGGACATGCAGCGCCCACCTGCGGGCTCGTAAAGG
>JAABUH010001823.1_pt1 | contig 22059 bp, 34 predicted proteins | sample 5559121 | NCBI WGS metagenome assembly JAABUH01 (sample SAMN10711871, study PRJNA513364) | rock metagenome | isolation source: Antarctica rocks | place: Antarctica: Victoria Land, Battleship Promontory nord | collected 2015-12-28
AGCACTTTCAAATCGAAACGGGAAATTATCAGGCTGAGACTTACATGGCTTGATATTGGTTGCAACTTTCATCCCCGCCCTATGATAGACCTCGATCATACCCTTGAAATCTGGGAATCGCTTCTTATTCATGTAGAAGACGTAGCGGTTGCCTGTTTTCTCATCAACGGTGTAGCCGGATGATAGCTATGATCCTCAGTATTGCTGCGGATAGGCGGGTTCGGTGAAAAGGGATACTCACGAATATGGCGGAACAGGGGATATCGTGTTTCTTGCATAAAGCTGGCCATTCGGAGAGCAAGTCCTGGGCCGGTGGATGGTCCTTCAGACAGTCATTATCAGTATGGACCAGGCCATCGCAATGTTACATACGGACTCGGCAAGAGACATTGTCGAACCTGGCCGAGTCAGTGGATACCTCCGTTTAAATCTCAAACCCAAGCTCACCGAGATAACCCAACCAATCCCTCCCGACCAGCCTAGGTCTCCCAACAATCTCCGCAAAAGTTCTGACCACCTCCTTAACCCCACGTCCAACAATGACCCATTCTTCCAAACCCCCATAATCCTGAGTGTAGGTCATGAAGTCGGTACTTGGAACATCTCCTAACCTATTCACATCCCAGATTGCGAAACTGTTTGTCGGATGGTAGATAGCGAATGTCGATGACGGTGAAGTCGATATGGATGTCGATTGTCCTACTTTTGGTGTAGAGACTAGGAGAGGAGTGTGCTTGTAGAGAGGATCAGATTCGTAGGTATCGTACAGCGCTGCATCTGTCCCGTGCATCTGAAACGAACGGCCTGTGAGATCGAGTGGAGCTGCGCGTTCCCCGAGACCTAGGTGAAGGCGTGATCGGTCGATGGAGTAGTGTCGGATTATACCGTGTTCTGTGAGACCGTAGGAACGGACTGGGACGTCGCTCATCAGTTGGATGGGAGGGGGAACATGTTTCGATTTCGAGGTGAGGTTGGGTTCAGTCTCCGATGTTGACAGGACGAGCTGGTCTGACCAATCGAGATGGAGTTCTCGAGTTCGGCTGGAGCCGTCCAACTCATCTCGAGTGGGTTTTGGGTAGCCGAAGATGACTTTGCATGATTTGGGGTCAAGGGAGATTAGCTTGAATGGTAAAGGGTGATAGTGAAGGGTGACATTGTCCTGTGGTGGTTGTGGTCGGTCAGGACCTGTGAGGAGGATACGATAGGTGTTTGGTAGGGGGAAGGTAAGCGTCCATGTGAAGTCTTTGTAGGTCGCGTTGGGTGAGGAGATGAGTGTGAAGTGAGTGATGGAAGAACCTGATTTGGGTAGAAAGAGGTTGGAAGGGAGGCTGAAGTCCGTCAAATCTCGCTCTACGACTGGCATATTTGCTGATGTGTAGTCGTTTGAGTGAACCGGGAGATCGTGCAACTTCACTGGAATCCCGTCGAAGCTGGGCCTCCACCTTCCATGGGATATCGGCCGGCGCCGGGACGGCCGAGCTGTAAAATCAAAAGCGTGGGAAAACAAAAGGGTTTCGGCCGTTCCTGATGATAGGGTGGTAGTGAAGGTGAAGGGATATTTAGGAACAAATTTCAACCCCTTTTCTCCCTTGGACAGCCTGATCCAACATCTTTGGTCCCCCATCTCAGCTTCCACTCATCCGACCATGTCGTCACCTCGTACCCACAGAGTAGCAGTCATTCCCGGTGACGGCATAGGGATAGAAACAGTCGCCGCAACTCTCAAAGTCCTTGACAAGCTCATGCAACTCGATGGGGGTTTCAAGTTCGACTACACACATTTCGACTATGGCTGTCAGTATATCCCATGGTCAGGGATGCAGACGGGGAAGCAAGCTGATTCTCCATTCAGCTGCGAGATATAAGGCGACTGGGAGTTATGTACCCAAGGAGACTTTCCCGGATGAGTTGAGGGGGTTTGATGCGATCTTGTTTGGGGCTGTGGGCGATCCGGATGTACGTTTTGCCCGGGAGGTTTGACTCTAATGCTGATGGCAGCTACAGGTGCCGGATCATGTTTCGCTATGGGAGCTTCTTCTTCCGATGCGTCAGAAATTTCAGCAATACGGTTTGTCCAATTGGTTCCTCATCTTCAATCCATATTATGGCGCCCCTCATCACCGGTGATACTCATCTCTTCCAGCACGTTCGCTGACGCTTTACTTATGTAGTCAACTCCAGACCCGTCGCCCTCCTCCCTGGCATCTCCGCACCCATAAACACCGCCCCTACCCCCTCCGCTCTCGACTGGATCATCGTCCGCGAAAACAGCGAAGGTGAATATTCAGGTCAAGGGGGACGGTCCCATGTCGGCACCATAGGAGAGTGCGCCACAGAAGTCGGGATCTTCACACGATGTAGGCCGCCTCTTTTCCCTCTCTTGTCCTCCATCGAAGCTTATTGATTTGGGTTGAAAACAGATGGATGTGAGAGGATCATTCGATGGGGATTCGAACTAGCCATGACCCGACCACGAAAATCTCTAACCCTAGTAACCAAGTCCAACGCCCAGCGAAGTGGACTGGTTTTGTGGGATGAATGTGCAGTGAGGGTTGCGAAGGATTTCCCAGAGGTGAAATGGGATAAGATGTTGGTCGATGCTATGACGGTGAGGATGGTTAGGAAGCCGGAGAGTTTGGATGTGATCGTTTGTACGAACTTGGTGGGTCCACTCTCGTATGAGATGTTTGGATGGGATAGGATAGTGAAGCTGATGTGGGATAGCATGGGGATATATTGTCGGATCTCGCTGCGGCGTTGGCTGGATCTATTGGGATTGCTCCGTCTGCAAACGTACGTGCCCTACCTTGTTCATACCCGGTCAATGGGTTTCTCACCCACGGAGGTCTACCAAGATCTTCCTTCTCCATCGACGAATCGAGTAATGGCGCAATGACCCGGAGAAGGAAGAGCCTTGGGATCTGGGGTGGAGCGGAGAATTGCGAGCGTTATCCCTTTCCTTGACTGCCCAAGCCTGCTTGTGTCCGGACAGTCACGGCGATTACTTCTGCTCTCCATTCCCTATTCTCCTCTCTTTCTATTCTCAAGCCCCTGGCCTTCTTATATCTGCGTGGCTAGCTAACGCTCACCCACCTCAGCTCTGCCCCGACCACTCCGCCCCAAGCATGTTCGAACCAGTCCACGGTTCAGCCTTCGACATAATGGGCAAAGGAATCGCCAACCCCATCGGCACCATATGGTCTGCAGCTATGATGCTCGATTGGTTAGGAGAGAAGGCGGCGTCCAAGAGGCTGGATGGAGCTTTCAGGAAGGCTATTCAAGAGGGAAAGACTAGTGGGGATCTGGGTGGTCAACTGGATACGGATGGTGTAGCGAGGGCTGTGATGGAACGCCTCTAGAGAGGCACGATTGGAGCAGTCCAGCAGGATCTCTCGGCGAACTCTCACACCTCGGCTACCATCCACGCAGCACTCCTAAAGTCCCTCTCCCGACCGATTCCGATCTACAAGACCGACATCACAGAGACGAGCGAGGTTTCTGTTTCAGGCCGTCGTGATTTATGAAGGGAAGCAGGCCTGATGCCCTGCGCACGGTATACTTGGATCGTGATGATCACATATCGAGATCGCTATCGCTCTCATCTTCCGCTAATCCTCCCGATGTCAAGGCCTCCAGTCGTAGTGTTCACAGCCCCAGCTTGATACCATCTACTTCGTCGTCGTCGTCGTCGGTCGTCATCCCCCTCGTCTCCTCCGTACTGACCGTGAACGGCTTCTCCACCACGTGCTGAAGGCGATTACCAACACAGTCTATGTCTCCTTCATGACAGACGCGGACGTACCATACTTCCCGCGTTGGCGAGGGTTGTCATCCCGTCACGTCTTATTCTACGAGCGAAACGGCGCAATGATGAGGCCTCAACGCGGCCTTCTTGAGCTCACTCCTTTCGAAAGATACCCAAGCAGTGTACTATTCTGCCAAACCGGCAAGGTTTCCGGTAACCTAAGAGCCTCTCCATCTATCAGGGGCTCACAACTTTGCATGTTGCTCTTGAGTTGACGATGCAATTCGGATTTCCCTCAGTGCCCGCCCGGCAAGTACCGGCTCCAAAGCCAAGGTCGAAGCAAGATTGGTAAAGATATCACCTTCTTTCCGAAGCTATGGTTAGCTTCTCTTTACTAAGACATACAGCACCTTCTCTATCTAGAACATACATCCCGAGCGATGCCACAAAACACTTCAAGTTACTGCGTTTACTTATGTCCATTCCGTAACCTCTGACCTCGAACCGCCGGTCTCACCTGAAACCTTCTTCCCAGCACAACCCACCCAGCAATAATCAACACAACCCTCCAAGACCTAGCATCCCCTTTTCCCTCCCAAGCCCTCTTCATCAATCTCTCCACAACCTCCCAATCCAAAAACCCTAAACTCTCCACACCTTCCTTCGTCACCAACCGATCCAACATCTTCCTCACAGGTCCATCGATATCGTAAGAAGTCGGAGCGGCATAAGCATGTTTCCTCCTCGTATATATCTCAGGAGTGACGAATCCTTTCACAGCTTCTCGGAGTACCCATTTCTCGATATATCCACCCTTTCCATCTGAACGGATCTTGACATTTGGTGGGAGGTTGTTGACGTATTCTGTAAGTTTATGATCGAGAAATGGGGTACGAGCTTCGATGGAATGAGCCATCTCGACTCGATCCCCTAAGCAAGAGAGGAATTGGTTGACCAAGTGACCTTTTGTCCAGACGTACATCGCTGAATTCAATGGGTGCCATCCATCTCGGATCTTCTCTCTTGCCAGACCGTCGATATTGTTCGTCACCGTATCCAGAGGGTTGATCTTGGCGAATTGTTCCCGAATATGAGGGGAGAAGATTGAGAGAGGAGGTGTGAAAGCTAGCATCGAAGCTGGTGTGGTGAGGTTGAGTTCTCGATTCGAGCCTCGATTCGAACCAAAGTATTCCGTCGTTCCACCGATATTGGTGTACATCTGTCTCACCAAATCCTCTTGCTCCTCAACAATCCCCTCCCTCTCCTCATCAGGTATATCCAACCAACCATCCGGTTCTCGAAGGTAATCAGGTAAGTACAAAGGGTACCCAGCGAAATGTTCATCCGAACCTTCGCCGGTGAGAACTACTTTATAACCATGTCGTCGAGGTACTTCGGACAGAGCGTATTTCCCGACAAAGTTCAGATCCTGGTTGTGGTGCTCGACGTGGTAAGTCGCTTCTTCGAAATGTGAGGCGAGTTCGGATTCGGACATGTGTGCTTTGACGAATTTCACGCCTAGCCATTCGGCGGTTCGTTGGGCGATCTCTACGAGTAATCAGCCTTCGTACGCTTCATTCAAGGATCGTTCGCTTCATCAAGGAAAGCATAGTCTTGGCGGCGCGGGAGTAAAGCAGACAATTCGGCACGAAATGTGTAAACGGGACTGGGAAGAGATGACATGAGGAAGATTCGGATGGTCTGACGAGGAAGATCTGACTGGTCCAATACCCCGCCCACTCACCGCTCTCATCAAACCCGCTAGCGGAATCAAACCCAATACTGAAACAACAGACCCGATCGGAAGCCTTCTCCGAACCCATCGTCGCTCCCCCTTCTTTCACAAGGTGTGCTGCGATTCCGGCGAGAGCGGACGAGTCGATCCCACCCGAGAGGTAAATTCCGATGGGAACGTCTGCACGGAGACGGAGTTGGACGGCTTCGATTAGGTGGGAACGGACGGAGGAGATCATTTCGGTTTCGGTGCGAGGGTCGGGACTTCGCTGAGACAACATTAGCAAGACGTATTGGAAAGACGTTACCATCAACATGACCGATGGTAGGCTTACCTTGTCTGGGTAGTCTAGGTCCCAGTATTGCCTGATCTCTGGCCTGCCTCCGACACGACACGTCATATAGTGCCCTGGCCTCAGCTATCCTCATCAGCCAATTTGCCGACCCTGAAGTACCTGGAGAAGTAAACCGACTCACCTTCTGCACCCCCTTGAAAACCGTCCTAGTATCCTGTCCCCAACCCCCATCAACCAAACCTCCAACATCCCACTCCACCTCCCAACCCAACCCAAGAAACCCCTTCATCTCAGCCGCCAACTCAATCCTCCCTTCCCTCCCCATCCTCCAGAAAAGAGGCTTGATCCCATACCTATCCCTCGCAGCTATGAACAAACCCGAAATCTCATCGTAAAGGACCAAAGCGAATTCTCCTCGGAGATGAGAGAGGAAGGAGAGACCGTGGGTTTGATACAGAGCTATGACCAGTTCGGAATCGGAATGACCTTTGAAAGTGTAACCTGTTGATTCGAGGTTCGTCCGGAGGGTTGAATGGGAATAGATCTCGCCGTTGACTATGGCGTGGATGGTCTGGGATGGATTGTGGAGTGGTTGGATCCCATCGGGAGTCAGGTCGTTTATCGCTAATCTACAGTGGGCCAGTGCTGATTTCAGTCCAGTCCAAATTCAGCTTAAAAAGGAATACTGAGAAGGAATTGATGTGTTACCCACCGCAACGGGACGAATCGCTTATCCAGTAACCACGAGCATCCGGTCCACGATGAGCGATCTTCTCAATAGCGGCTTCGAGTTGCGGTTGTAGCTCTTCATCCGGTGGGAGAGGTTCGTCCGGCGCGAAGATCGCAACGATACCACACATTTTTTTGACTCTCGGAGCGGTCTCTTGATTGGTCGGTCGGTCTCACTGCATGATTTACTCTGGGATCTCCAGAAAAATCTGGCTTCAGCGCCCAAGAAAATATGATCGGGTACCTGGAAATTCGGGAACCGGCGGCGGACCGGATCACGCGAAGATTATTGTTTATTGTATGATTCCGTCAATCCTATGCAGATAGATCAGTGGACCTTGCCTTGATGGGAAATACAGATTCACTGTGGTCGGACGAGTGATTGGAAAGTGCTTCACGCTGACCTGGTATCTCAGCAAAATAAGTCGTAGCGAAGGGAATGAAATCCCTGCTTGGGACCGGTTATCCTTCGCCGTAGTACAGCACAGCACGTAAGGAAGACAGGGGCTTCTTCCCCTCGAAACGCGAAGAAGGAATACATCCTTCTCGTCGTGAGCGAGTTCCTCATTTTTGAAACGCTCAATGCTCTCGAGAGGATCACGAAGATACAAGACTCAAGAGAATGAAAAGATCCGTCCACGTGGATTATAGCTTTCGGCTAAGCGGGCAAAGGGGAAGAAGCTTTAGCTTCCTTACTCACCGGGAGCCCGATCACCTTCCTTGATCGACTGTTTCACCTACGGTCTCGCTCATGCAACCTTATCAAACATGTCCTCGATGGGCAAGACCATGTCCTCAATGTCAATCGAGTTGACCCCTCTTCTCCTTCCGTGGTTGATCTCCTATACGATCGCTTACCTAGCTCACTTGCCGAATACTCGAGGATTACGACTCGCTCTCCTCCCATTCGGAATCATCTCCGCAACATGGTCCATTACCCCTCTCATCTCGGGTGATCGTGAGTGTCTCTTCTCTCTCTCTTTGTCCCGCTTGTCCCACTATGTTGTCGCTGTGGTTGATCGTGACCAGCTTCACTGCTCAAAACCCTTCAAGCGAACGTATGTACCTCCGAGACCTTACGACAAAGCTAACCACGATCAGCTCCTGATATTCTGGGTACAACCCTCTGTTCGCTTTCCATACTCAAAAGCTGACTCACAAGCCAGAGCGTCTTCCCCGCCATCCGATGGTCACTCTCCACATCACCACCGACTTACCACCCCCTCCCTCGTCCCCCACCCAATCCAACCCTCCGCTCATCAATATCATACAAAGCTCTCGACCTCCTCTTGAACGAATTTCGACATATCAACATCTCCCCGTTCACTCCCTACCCTCTCCCCGTATCCTCAAAAACAGCTTGGACCCAAATCAAATCCCTCCTAATCAAAGCTTCGATCTTCGGGATCATCATCCTTCCTTCAAGATATCTTCCAACCGATACGACGAGTTCAAACCTGTTGACGAAGGTGTACATGACCTTCCTAGTCGATGTGGGGTTCTACCTCTCCATCAGTATTATACACGATACCGTCTCGTCCTTGGGGATCGCTAGTGGGATTTGGTTACCTGAGGAATGGCCGGAGATTATGGATAGACCTTACTTGGCGAGTAGTTTGAATGAGCTTTGGGGGAAGAGATGGCATCAGGCTTTGAGGGTGAGCGACACTCCGCCCAATCCTACTATCATCCCAACTCTTCCTTCCGCTTATCTCCTGGTCCATCCTCCCCAATCCGAGCCCTCAACTGTCCATCCTCGGTACACCTAAGCCTCGTTTTCGTCCCCGTTTGCTCTTGGCCCCATTCGTCGGCCTCCTATCACCTTCCACCCAAAGTCCAGCCAATCTCGCCCAAAGACCTGACCACTCAGTCTCAACCTTCTCTCCTTCCTCATTTTCCTCTCCCATTTCTGCCTCTCTAACGCTATAGAACCCTGACAATCCATCAAAGAACTGTTGTCCCCCCTTTCTCCCCTCTTCCCCCCTCTCCCCCCCCCTCCTCCCTTTCCCTTGATACTCCCCTCTCGACGAAGCCAATCCGTAATGAGCTGATACCGATCCCTTCCCCATTGCAGGACTCCCTAACCCTCCTCACCTCCCCCATAACACCTCACCTCCCCAAACCCCTCTCCCTCCTCTTAATCTTCACCCTCTCCGCGATCGGTCACTCCTTCCTATCATATCCAGGATCACACGACCTAGCCTTCATTCAATGGTTCATCTTCTTCACCGGTTCAGGGGTAGCCTGTATGGCGGAGAGACAGTTCTACCATTTCACGGGACGGAAGGTGAGAGGTGGTTGGGGGAGGGTTTGGACTTGGTCTATGATGTTTCTTTTGAGTTGGCCGATGGTGAAGCATCAATTTGATGTTGCGGCGAGGAGATGAGTACGAGGAATATAGGGATGTCATGCTCGTATTCCAACGATCATTCTGGCCCGGCAATATCATGTATCAATCGGGGTACACACTCCTCACTTTCGACTCAGCATGCAGCCAGTACATCAGGATCCGGCGGGCTCGGCTTCCTCCCCTCTGCAGATACCGATGTTTTCGCAAAAGATAAGTCGCGATCGTTTGACACGATGATGCATGATGCAACGCCGATTATGCTCAACTCCTCGACCACACCCTCGTCGACTTTTCTCCACTCATTCCGGCCTTGCTCTCGCTACCGTACCACTTCGACCCCCTGCGATACCCTCTAGATCCTACATAATCTATCCCAATTCTATCTCGTCTACACTAGAACCCAAACCCGCCGAAGCCCGAGCTATAAGCCATAGGTTTGATATCAGGATGAGGAACCGCCTCGAACTGATGAAACGACAACTGTCCATCCGCCCTCATCCTCAAATAAGCAGCTGGAATCCGACTCGTCAGCTAACCTCCCCCCCTTGCCGCCAAAGAAAAGCTAAAATCCGGACTAACCTTTGTTCCCAACATTATCGCAATAATTCGGACAGCTGAATACCGTGATACACAACCCATCATGCTCGACTGCATATCCGTCCGCTCGGACTTCATGACTCCGGATCACGGCGGTGATCTTGTTAAGCTCACACCACCGCTTCGTCACATCTGGACCAAAACCGAGACCGACGCCGCGTTTTGACGGTCCTCGACCGGTCTGTCCTTGCGGATCTGTCCAGAGGAGCTAGAAGACCTTCAGTTGAATCAAGAGTACAAAGGGCGGACGACCCACCTCCATCATCGCCCCTTCTTGTCCAGGTTGACGACCGAATCGATCTATCTTGGCAATCTCCTCGAGAGTGACACCATCTTTGCTGACGGGTGGACCACCTACATTAGAAATTCAATATCAGTATCATGATATCCAATCAACCAGAGCGATCCTCACCATGGACCACAAAGAATCGTTTCCGTCCGTTCGAGTCCAAGATGGCAGGTTGTGATCCCTCGGATTTAGGGTTGGAAGGTGGTAATCCGGAAGTGAGAAGGATGGAGAGGGGTACTGCGATGCGGAATCAATTTTGTCTCAACAGGTCTCTCCGGTGACAACGCAGAGCTGAGAAACAGCGCTCACTTGTGGTGAAGACATCCGCAAACAACTTGTAGGTCATATCGCCGAACTTTGACTTTACTTCCCCCTCGAAGCCATAGACCTTGTTCATGTCTGATTATGTCAGTACCAAGGGGTATGGCAGCTGATGACGAGACTTACCGTTCGTTTCGTGATTCCCTCTTGTGATGTACAGTCGATCCGGATATAGCCATTTGTACGCGAATACAGTCAAGGCAACCTCGACACCCCAGTTACCCCGATCAACGAGGTCCCCTGCAGAGATCAGTCAGTGGTTACTCAAACAACCGAATGGGAACCGACCACTGACCATTGAAGACGATCATATGTGTTTCTGAAGGTGAACCGATCATTGACAGCAGATTGACGACATCGAAGAATTGCTGAGATAATCAGTACTCTGCCATTTGTCGAAAGGATAAGCCTACTCCATGTGCTACGTCCTATCAGCGTTGAACCCATCTTTTATTACAGGGGACTCACTGTCCCCCACGACATCGCAGATCACGCCCTCCGGAACAGTCACCTCTACCAAACTCCGTTCCTTCTCAACCACCTCCTTACATCCAAGTACGATCTCCCATGCGACCCTCTTCGGCACCTTTCCACCATTCTTGAAACTTTTGATCATCCCCTCAACAAAATCAGATGTCGGCTTATACCGTCCGTTCGGATCTTCGGGAATGATGGGAAGGGGCATGTCGTCTGGCTTGCCGTTAAGGTCAAGAGCGCATCCCCCAGAAGAGAGGAGTTTCAGGCATTTCGATGAGGCTGTTTCTGTTTCCCCCACCGAGATTGCCTATCCCACTTAATCAGTATCTACAGAGAGTCCAATGAGAAGGATGACCAACCTTTTCAAATTCTATCCGCCGTATGAGCTTGACGGTCATTTGCAACTGCTCCCGGATCGACTTGTTTCCCGGCTCTATATGCAAAGCCTTCTTGAAGTCCGGAACGGCGTCTGTGGGGCGAAGGATGGCAAGGTAGGATAGGCCACGGCGATAGTAGGCTTTGGCGTAAGTGGGATTGAGTTCGATAGCTTTGGCTGCAAACGAAAAGGCCATATGTAAGCATTTGGTACAATTCCAACGCGTTCCCCTCCCGTTCCCTCCTCTGGCCTTTTCGTGGTACCTCCCCTTGTCTTCTCGGCCAACCCGTCTCACCAACGTCTCCTCACCATCTCCCAAGTCTACCACTCCTTTCGAGCTTCCCTCTTGTCGCCCTCCTCAAATAGCGCTAGAAGGTATTCACTCACTGGCATCCGAAATCGCCCCTCCATGCTCCTCCATCTTCGCTTTTGACATAGCCCGGTTGCTCCAGAAGGTAGGGTCCTTCGGATTCAGTAATATTGCCTCGGTGTATAGGGTTATCGAGAAATTGAACTCTTTATCTATATTGCACCTCATCGTCAGCGATGTCCACGTAGTACTGGACAATGGGCGTGGTGGGACCTTCTATGCAGAGGGTCAAGAGAGAACGAGAAGGGAAGGGTTCTCAGCCCTCCTTGCAGCCTCTGGCGAACGCCCTCAAACCAACTCCCCCAGAACCCTCAACCTCCTTCACACGTCAGGCTTTTTCCTCGTTCAGGCTCTCCCCTTGCCCTCCTCCCTCCTCAGTCTTTCTGATTTAATTGTCAGGGACGGAGCAGCAGCTTACCTGCGAATGCTTTGTTTGCCCTGCCTTTCACCTCCAAAGCCTCTGCTCGATCCTGGTCCGTCACGATTTTATCCTCATCAACCTCAGGTTCCAACTCCCCATCGCTCGACACTACATCCCTCAGCGTCAGCATGACACTCGACTCTATCTTGAGATCAAAGCTGACATACAGGATAGACCCGCTAATGATCGAGCGGAAAGGTGAGGTGAGGGGAAAGGTGTCAAATCGTCATCCAATGAAGATGGAGCCGTGCTCGTCGATGCAACGGGCGATTCAATCCCGGTGATTATCGAATCAAGCCCATTTCTAAGCTCAGCGATATCGGAGTCCGACATTGCGAGGAGGAAAGGGTCCTTGCGTTGTAAAAAGAAGCCAAAAGGGATAGAAAGATTGTGTTATAAGAAGAAAAGAAAGATTTTTCTGGATTCATTCGCCTCTCAAGTTCAGGTACGGTCGTGCGAGCCGTAAGTTTTGATGTGTGAGCGGGGTTTTGCTTCCGTCAGGCGATCGAGGAAAAAGAACCTTATACATCAAAGTCAAGCGATCTGCTTGAAAGCAAAGGGTTTTATGGCTGTTTCCCGAGAGGGAAAGGAAAAAGCTTATCAAAGCATTCGGAGTGGTTAGACCAAGAGGGGAGAATTCGTCGCGACCAATACATACTCCTGTGAGTAGACCCATGTCCGAAAATCAATGCAACCGATTTTATGTGGGATGCTTCCCAAGATTTTCCCCTTTCCGTGCTACTTCAGACGCGACAACATTCCCCCTCCCCGTCCACCCCTTTCGTCATGAGTACGCTCTTGTTCTCCCTCTGTGTACTGACAGGTACCTCCTTCGCTGGGTTTCTCTCGAAGAAGTCGCTCGGTTTCAATGAGATCGTATGGATCTTGACCGGCATCACCGGGAAAACTTCGACTCTTGGGTTATGGGTTGACCCGAAAGTGTGCCAGACCGTCGGACTATACTGCTCTCATCAGTCAAATGGAGAACAGAATCTGAGGCCTTGTATGTATGACAACTCACTCGGTGTACTCCACGTTGTCCCTCCTCTCTACCCAACTCCTTATACCAGCCGCATCACCCCGACTTTGTTGAGTATACATCCCTCCCGAGAACGGCTCGTCATCCCGATCAGCCGTCACCCAGAAATGGTGATTCGCTACTCGGCTCGTTTCGCTGCGACGGATTCGGGGTGGGCTAGGATGAGTTGAGACGGGGAAGGGACGAGTTTGTATCCGACTGGATTGCCGGATATCGAGTTGATCTTGTTCGAGTTAATGATCATCTGCCCCCACACCGATTAAGCAATAGCAAGGCGAAGATGCATGCATGATCCACCTTGAAGACGCGATCTTCTCCGGTGCGATTCTCCGGTGCAGCATCTGCCCAGCCAGAAGTCCTCATCGTCGTCTATCGTCGTCTTCTCAACCACATATCCTACACCAAACGGAATATGTCTCGGTGCATTCTTCACTTCGAAAGGCATAGCCACGCTATCTTCCTGAACCACCGTATTTTCCTGCCCATCGATGCTCGGATCGATCCGAAGCGAGAAGAGGTGTTGGTGGTAGTTCGCCATGACCCCTGTTCCGACTACATTTCCATAGGGAGATGTCTCACCGGGCAGGACGGAGGAAGTGGATAGGATACCGGTGGCTCGGGTTCCGAGCTGGATCCCAGCGGCTTGGTCGAATTTGTAGGCGAAGACGTATTCCTAAAGTTCATCATCAGCTCATCAAAGGGATCACTTACCAGGGGCTCCTCTCCCCATCTTTCCCCTGTGTTGAGAAAAGCCCGATGAGCTTGAAAACTCACACATTTATCCACCGTGACGATCATGTGAACCACCAGAACCCTATTCCGAGTAACACTCGCCCTGCACGTCCTGAAACTCGTATGTTTCCAACCAATCCCTTCATCCACCTCATGCAGGCAAACCACATGCTTCATCTCCGAAACCTCGCCTTTCGAGTCGACGATATCACTGGAGAAATAATGTATGTGTCCCAAGTAATCGCAATCCAGGTCTATTTGATTGGCACAGACGCCTGCACCGAAGTCGCCTAAGTCGAAAGCTTGCTTACGGTGGAATGGGGCACGAGGTCGGCGTAAGGTACTGTCATATCTGACATTGAGACCCGGTGGAGGATCGGCCGGTGTTCATATCAGATGTCGCGAAGGGTGAGGCCTTCTTGAAGCTAGGCACATTGTCAGCGCAGACAGGCGTCAACTGGAGATACACATTATCAGGAAGGGTTGGGATTCACGTTAAACCCAACCCGGAAACTCCATTCCTGCCACTCGACACCCCACCCATCAACCTTAAAACTCGGTCCTTCCTTCTGAACGACCTCAAGCGGCTTCACACCCTCCCTGACACTCCCTTCATCCTCAACCTGCAGCTCATGATCATACTCGTTCCTCCTTAACTTCCCCCAAGGGAAACTACTTGCACCTCCCGGAGGTCTCAAACGGTGTTCATCGATTCCCCACCAAAGATGGGCGTCCATTCGATCTTGGCGAGAGACATGTCGGAGGTTTATAGCGTCGGTATGAAAGGGAGGGGGAAAGCGTGGAAGTTTATGTCTGAGTGAGTGGATGAGGGAGGTCGGTAGTTACATCTTGAATTGGACGAACGGGGCATGTCTTCGGATGTGTCACCACCCTGATCATCCCTCATCAGCTCTTGTCTACTAGGTGGAAGACTAGAAGACTTTTCGAAGCACCAAGGATCAGCTACGACCTCACTTCCTTCCGGTAACCCCAGACTCTTGACGACCTCCCTTACCTCCTCATTCGCAAGCACAGCCTTCTCCCCCGCAAGCATCTCATCCATATCCAAAGCAGCATGATCTATCCTCGGCGTCTGCCGACTCTTGATCATCTCTGCCTTGGTACTTGACTCGAGTTCCACCTCATCGTCGAGGTAAATCACTTTCCATTCCGTTCTCAAGTCAAGATTCGTCGTCGTCTTCACAGCCAATAAGACGAAGCCAACCTAGGTGGTCGAGGTGCGACAAAGGGATCATCGAGGAAAGGTAGAAGTGTGGATTTACGAGGTTCGAGGAGTGTGACGTTATTGAAGCACAGTGAGGCACGGGTGAGGTTTCGAGGGCGTGCGATCGGATTGTCGAGACGGCTAGATCGGTGTTTGAGAGCAGGGATGGTGTCGGTGAGACCTTTTTGGATCGTTGTAGCGATTGGCGCCATTTCGCGTGGGGGGGGCGGGGCAAACTTTGAAACCAGAAACGTATATCAATTCAATCGAGGGAGATAACAATGTTTTGTAAGCGTAATCGAAATCCAGGCACCACGGCTTTCTTCCTAATAAGAACAAACTATCTCTTTACTCGGGCCCTATACCCGGCACCGGCGGTCAAGCAGCACAGAGCTCTCGCGCCTTGTACTTCGAAGCGACGTCGTAGCGTTATCCAAATCATTGTGTTCAAGTCGGGGACGATGCCGAAACCTGAGCTGGAGTTTTTCAAGACTTCAACCATAGAGAGGAAGGTAACCGATCAACAAGGGCTGGAATCTGAGCAGTATGTCTATCCACTTCTGTCACCATGCATCGGCTTTTCCGCTGATCGGTCAAAAGGGTACTTTCCTTCGAGTGAGCTAGACCAACGTTGCTTTCACAAACACCTTCTTTCGCTGATCAGAGAAATCAGTCCTGAGACGGGCGATGCGACCAAAGTGATTCCTCACTTTCACTGATTACACTTGATGTAGGGCTGACTTGAGCGTAGATATTGTACTACTCCCCTGAGCCCCGGATACACGACTTCTGGTGAGTCTTACTGCACCCATCTCAAGAGATACAAACTACGGAACACCTAATGTACCGTGTTTAGGGAAGAAGTCTACATACTTTCCGGAACGATATACGATTGTTCCCTAGGTCGGTGGATGGGCGAAGGGGAGTACGCTTGTAGACCTCCTGGGATGGTTCATGGACCTTATGAAGCTGATCCGGTGGCGGTACGCCGCTCGTACCGGTGAGGGTTTAGCTGATTGAGACCTTGTATTAGGGCGTGAAGCAGTTTGTAGTCATAAGATATGAGAAGAAGTTAGATTTGTGCATTCTACCATAGCGTCTAGGTCTTCGTGAATGTAGTGCAAGATCGTGTCACACGAATCAGGCATTATACACTGCCCAATCTTTCATCCCCTCTCTCCTTCGTCATGCCCGTATACAGTAGTAATTGCAATCAGCGGCAACCTCCGCCCTACAAGATACAGTGTGGAGCATTCCCAACCGTCCGAAAATCTCTGTCTTACTTTCGTCATCTCTATTTCTGTTGCAAAACCGTTTCGTGTACATTTCTCGCTGTGCATAACTGTACATTTTCCCGGTCGTGATACCTCCTCCTCGGGGAAGGTTTCCCCTCACCTCCTAGACGTTCCGTTAGATCGTCAAAGCCTGGTCATCATACCGCCTCGCAGTCTCGTGTGATTTTGCTTCTCCCGGTTCTCGGACTTCCGAGGATCCTTCCCCTGTGCCTGCTGTACCTCCCTACTTGCCTGCCTGCTCATCCATTCCGTATGTGCCGGGCCTAAACTCACCTCACCTTCTCCCCATCAGATCCTAACCCGCTATGCCAGTCGCTATCCCCCAAGCCGTGAGTCTGCCATCTAGTTTTACTTGCATGATGTATCCGACGGTCGAAGCTCACCTTCCTCTGGCAGACATGGTCCCGCCTCATCCGCTTCCTCGCATCAGACGACCAAATCTACCTCGGTGAACCCACAGATCCGGATCAAGACATCGGTCTAGCCTTCGCTGCTGGTGAAGAGATCTCGGTTCACGTCCTCGATGCGACAATGCCCTGGGATGAGGGTACGAAAAGGACTGGGGAGGTGAAGACTGTCTCCAAGGTCTGTCAATTGATCGTTCACGAAGACCATAGATGTACTGACTGGGAGATCAGCTTTTGTCGCCCTTGTCTGCCGAGATGTGTGGGGCGATTCGAGCTACTGGTCTGAGCTACAAAGACCACGCTGTAAGTCTTCAATCCCGCATGGAAAGGAATCATCCCGCTAAAGCTCACTTCGTCTTGGTAGGAAGAGATGAAGCTTCCCCTCCCACCAGTCCCCGTCCTATTCTTTAAACCTTCCACTACCCTCGCCGACCCATCCGAGATCATCCCCATACCAAAAGTCGCTCAGCACGACGAGATGGACTACGAAGTCGAGTTGGCGGTCGTCATCGGCCAAGATGCCAAAGACGCGAGCGAGGAGCAAGCCCTGGATTACGTGCTGGGGTATACTTGTGGGAATGACTTGACCGCGAGAGGACATCAGGGGACAAGCAGTCAGTGGGGTTTCTGCAAAGGTGAGTCCAGATCCCAAGGCATATGATGCTGAGCAAGCTGATAGTGTACCGAATGTGTAGGCTTCGATAAGTTCTGTCCTCTCGGACCATGCCTCGTCTCCGCTCGATCCCTTCCTGACCCGCACGTCGTGACTTTACAAACACATCTCAACGGAAAACTCATGCAAAACGGCACCGCTCAGAGAATGATCTTCTCTCTCGCGCAGTTTGTCTCATTTCGTCTTGGTATATGAGATTCAGTTGATACGGAGCAGGGTTATCTCGTATCTTTCGCAAGGGACGACATTGAAAGCGGGCACGGTCCTTATTACCGGTACACCACCGGGTATCGGAAACGGACGGAACCCGAAAGTCTGGCTGAAAGATGGGGACGAGGTCAGGTGTTACATCTCGCATGGGATTGGAACGCTCGTCAATACCATCCAGTACGAGTAATCACATGCAACGTCGTCTCCTGTGGCCTGCTAGTCGATTTGATTATCACCACTACTGATGATCCAGTAGTAGATCAACACGCGTGCCGTCCCTGACGTCGCTTAGCTGGACGATTATCCTTTTCAGAAGACTATACTGACCATTTTGTCAACCACCCTCCCAAGTTCTCTCTATCTCCCTCCAGCATCAGGTCTGCCATCCTTGCTGCCCGCGTCACCTTTACTTTCCCGCCAACAACCTTTTCACTAACGGACGGTGACAGCTATGTCATCTGGAGGTCCGTCTGTCCCTCTATATCTTGCTGCCTCTTTTCTCATATCCCTGCTTTGACACCTCAATCTTAAGCTCGAGGACAAGGGATTTGCCCAAAAGCTCCAGGAAAAGTGAGGGCACGGTTCATGTATGAGCACACGTATTGATCCCATCCGGTTCCGAAGCGAAGTTGAGCAAGTCCGGATGTTCATAAGCAAGTTTCCTCATCTGACCGATCTATCATCAAATTTTCCTTCTTGCGAGGAAACGTTTTGTAAGCGAAGCCGTACCATGAAATTTGATGGCGGCTTTTGATAGTCCGTACATCGGTCCACCACCTTTCATATCCCTGTTGACGGTACCGTGATCCGAAGAGATGAAACAGAATTTTTGAATCCTTCTTCAGGAGGGGTAGTGTCGCTTGAAAAAGCAAGAGGGGACCACGACCCTGCCGATTTGGGTCAGTTGTTCTTACTGATTTGGATGGGAAGCACATTGGTCAATCAGGTCTTTTCGATCTCTTCGAGGGTGTGCTTGGCAAGTGGTTCGCGGGAGAGGTAAACTCCTGCGTTGGCTATGACTATATCGAGGTGGTCGATACCTTTCGCTCGAAGATTCTCAACGGCCTGACCCAGAGGCTCAGTTGAGGGTACGAACATAGTAAGGCTTACCATCAAGGCGTCAGGAGGGGAAGTGGCATCGAGCTTGATGGTGATTGAGCCTTCGAGGTGGGGGCATCTTGGTTGGGTCAGGGACTGCTGCGATAACTTTGTGGCGGAACGAGGTAAAGGCCTTCGTGAATGTGAGGCCTAGGCGGAGAAACGGTCATCGCCCCTTCCCTGATATTACTAGACGGGACGAACCCTCGGTTGGCGCCCGTGATCAGAATGGTCAGCATTCTGTACCAGGTCTTAAGAACGAATTGATGAAGAGAATGAGGTGGTGGCGATTTGCATTACCTCTGAACCCGTCCTTTGTCCTATTCTCCTTTCTCACCAGGCTTTCGTTCATTTCAGGTCGAGACCGATCAATACGCAAAAGAGAGTAGGGCATTCAAGCAATGCATGGTCTATTTGCACATTTTACATAATTCCTGGTACATCCGTGTTTTTGTTTGTGTTTATGTTTCGATTCGTATGTGTCGGTATGATTGGTTTAGAGGAGAATTCTCTCGCACGGGAGATACAAAGGGTCGTCTGATGGGTATAGGATCATCATACTTTGGGTATCAGGGTGTCGGGAACATCAGTATCGCCTCGGGAAAGAATTCGAGACCCACTGTCGTAATCATATCAATCTTGCTTAGCCGGTACGACCTTTCCCTTTTCTACCGCTTGATTCCGAAGACCATATGGTCTTCCGGTAATTTCTGGTCTGGTATAGGATGTTAAATACTCGGTCCTGGCTCGCGACCCGGCTGAATGTCTTGGTATGCAAGGCTCAGTGGGAGAGGTATAGTTGCTATAGAGTTGGGGAAGGCGTTCTTGTTAGGGATTCGAACTCAGGGCAAAATCGGATATTCCGGGACTCGAACCCAGATTAACGTTGTGTTAACCATTACACTAAATACCCTTGGGAGTGTATTTCTAACAGTTCTTGACCCGTAAAGGTGGGGGTGAGTCGAGCGGACGGGTTGGTGGGGTCGTTGTTGGGGATGGAGGACGTGTGATGGGTTTTGGAGTTGTCGATCTCGATGACATTGGCGATTCATGAGGGGTGACCGGTTTCCGATCCATTCGTTCCCAATCCGGGGTATCGATCCTTTGTAGGGCTGGCCCGTCCTGAACTCGCGAACTTCGCCGACTCATCCGATGTCACACTAACATCCCCTGGATCCACCCATACCTTCCCTACTTTCCCGCTCCCGATACTTGTTTGAACGTGCTCTTTATCTGTGCCCGCGCTCGTTTTCGCAAAACGTCTTCCACCATTATCCGAGCCGCATTGGTACAGGTTGTGGTTTCCGTTCGGAAAGTTGTGTCAATTTCGACAGGCAAGAGTCATTCGAGACTCTCGAGCAGATCTCGCCCTGAGGTAAAGGGAAGCCGGACATCGGTTGCTGGACCTTCTGGAGCTTGTACCATAAGGCAAGTAGATTCGAGAGATTCTAAATGCCGACGAGTTCGTTCTCCGTAATCCTCCTCCAGCCCTCTCGAGCCTCGCAGATTATGAGCTGACCATCTATTCTTTTGAACCGGTAGATCCCTTCTGACTCTGATTGCAACGCGTGACTTTCGATGATGAGGTAATGCGCAAAGTCGGGAAAATCGATTGCTACTACCAAGTCCTCGATCACCTTGAGACCATGAAACTGACCACTGACCAAAACAACCACATCATATCAATTCAAGATCCTTTCCTGCAGAAACCCTCAAATCGTACAGAATGACGCGTAAAAGAGACCTTAGATGCACGAGGGCAGGGTTATTGCGATTCACGCTCGATGGTACCTCGACCCAAACCAAGTAGCTCTTCATCGCTTCGAGAGAAACGACAAGCTCCGCTGGGGAGGTGAACATTTGATTGTCTGGGAAGGGGTCTGGTCGGGGATTGGTGGGATGGTGTCTCGTGAAAGCAAGAGCAAATGCAGGTGATCTGAGCAAGGTACAGTTGGATCAACGAGCTGAACAAGGGTTGCTCAGATTCTCTGGCTGCAGCGTGTATAATACATATCTTCGCATCGTCGCCACAGTCTGCACTACTCTATCCATCTCAATTCAGTCTTTCCGGCTCAAATAGTAACCGCCCAATAGGTGGCTAGTAGCGGACAGAACTCGGCTGTCGAACTCGAGATGTCAGCAGATTGTCACTCGGTGAGGATTTTGGAGAGTTGGCGACTGGCTGGACCTGTCTGATAGCGCGGCCCCAACGATCGATCGATCGAAGGAGCCTCATTCGTACTCACATCAAACAAGCTGGTTTTCGCGATGAATGTGGAACGAACGACAGTTTCTGGGCATGAATACTGAGGAGGTATTCACCATCGACAAAGCCTCGCTATTTGCCATGATCACTGTGATCAGTACGTCTCCATGTTGTCTGGGTATACCTTACGGTAACGCGACGACGTATGTCATCGGATACTACCATAATTTGAATCGCGTTGAGGGATGACAATGAGTGACGACCATTCATTTGCGCTGACAGCTTGTGCACCACCGTACAGAGGGAGAAGAGGACCTGTCCTTGTCCGATCATGCTTGCACTGCGGGTTTATTGCGTTGTACGGTCAATCCCGCAATCCGCTGATCTCGTAAAGTCTACTATCCTGATCTCGAGAGGATTCAAAGTCGCGAGCCAAGAGCCCGGGTCTGGGTCCATTGGGCCCAGCCCCGTAATGGGTCATAAAGATATGCCAACGTTTCGCCACCAACTAATTTCGGCGGATTTGGCTGTTAGCCTGACTTGCATGGCTGTGGAAGGGGGTCGTCCGTTTCAGAATTAAGGTACGCCCTATTATATACGTGATCGAATATGCATGTGGTCGGCGGTGAAATTTGGGTTGGCGCAACTGGTTATTAGATTGTGTATCAGCGAAAAACTTTATTATTCCCTGGGCTTTCAAGAACTTCCTTAAACGTGTGCCGGCCTTGGCAAGCCAATCTCTTTTACAGCAATCCTCTTCAAGCGTTCTAGTGACTCATATAAACACCTGCGAAAGTGATCACCCGGGTTTATGGGCAAAGGCCACGCGAACACCACACAGCTCGACACCGTCATTCCGCAGACGCGCGCGGGTGGCGAATGAATACGACAAAATTGCATCCCGGTGGTGGGTCTGACGCCGTCTCAGGAACTTTCCTGGACACGAGTGGCAAAATGTATGTCGCGTATTGAAAGAAACGCTTACCGATACGTACTTGATCTACAAATAGGTAGGCATAAACGCACCCCTTCCAGCGATTTTTCATAACCGCTCATATCGTTCCTCAACCACATCTAATCACCACAACTTCAGAGATGAGCGCCTTCAAACCTGCGATGCTCCTCTATTCCGATTGCATGGCTCGTCGCTTGAAGTCCCTGGACGGCTTGACGGTGGTGTTCGAGCCTGCTCCCGCCTCGATACCCAGATGATGATCCTAAAACGAGCAATGCGTGTGAGCTATATGTTCTACCTGACCAGTAAGAAAGACTTGCTGCATAGTTGACTTTGTACAATCAGTATCGTGGGGCGACTATCATCGGAAATCCCCAACCTATAGACTGCGAGCACGACGTGATCGTGGCGGGCGATGGTGTGCTTCTCGCGCCGCCAGTTGCACACCTCGTCGTGGCCAAAGTCCGCCGTGTCTCCGCACAGGCGGCAGGTGGGCCTGCTCGGCTCGGCGAGC
>JAABUH010001824.1_pt1 | contig 22038 bp, 31 predicted proteins | sample 5559121 | NCBI WGS metagenome assembly JAABUH01 (sample SAMN10711871, study PRJNA513364) | rock metagenome | isolation source: Antarctica rocks | place: Antarctica: Victoria Land, Battleship Promontory nord | collected 2015-12-28
ATAAACGTGCACTTTTTCGACCTTGAGACTAATACAAAGCTACAAAGAACGAAGTCCATCCTTGTTGGTGAATGTTCCGCTCTCGCCATCCATTTCTTGAACCGCAAGCCTGCAAGCGTCGACAGCACCTTTACTAGAAGTCCCCCCAATGTCACCCGATCCTTTCTTGGACTTTGCGCCTTGCCACGCTTGACAGCGTAGGTAGCCTACCATATTCATGGCAGCTTCGGAGACCTTACAAGGGACGATGGAAACACTGTAGTATGAGAAGCCGAGGTCGATTCGGTGTGAACCCATAATGTGGGGTGATTAAGATTATGCGAGAGATATCTGGCTTCTTGAGCAAGGGGATGCATGCATCCGTAAGGCAGGCTGCGCCGTCGGCCATTGTATCCAGACATTTGGCGAACTTTCGTTGCAGGGTTGGCTCGCTGTCAGCGATGGAGCACTGGTCCCGGCGTTGTTGATAAAAAGGTGAAGTAGGAAATCAAAGAGATTGGAGGCCGTTACTTCCCACTCATCGTCTGACTGTTATGATCGCTGAATTATGTCCAATTATCGATGTGATCTTCTCGATGGCTCTTTGTGATTCTCCTTCCTCGTTCATCTTACTTCGATGTAGAATAACCGAAATGTCGAGGTTTTCACCCATCATGGCAAAGAGCTAATGCTTCACACCAAGAAGATTAACAGCCTTGCACTTCGAAAATTCTTGCCACAGGCGCCAGCCATTGGTAAGAGCTGTGACAGACAGCGACTCAAATGGAAAGCCTGCAAGTTCAGCATACTCACTTAAGGTAATTGATGTGCTGGTATACGATCTTAGGCATTAAGGATAACCTCGAACGCGGCTTTCGCTCTGGATGTCAGATGGGCGAGCCCTGAAGTCGGCCAAGTCCGCGCTCGTTCTCCCATGACATGCTAAACGGTACCGGAGCGGTCCCCCTCTCCTACTCTCACTGTATCGAGTGGCAGCTGTGAGGTTTAGAAATTGCTGCGGTACCATTGGTATTAGAATACGTCATAAAACCTACTTGTACCGCTCTCATGGCCGAAATGAAACCTTGACGTTTGATAATGCCACTGATCGCTGAGACCGAACGGTCGCAGAACGCAGTTATTTTACTTGAAGCTACTCACCGTCAACGTACTCTCACATATCGCCGGTCGAAAAACAAAACGTTGCAAATTTCTCGGGGCAATTACGGTCTCTATCGAGAACACTACTAAACCGGCGACAAGTATAATCTTGCTCTTCGTTGAGTCATATAACGTGGCAACGGCGCAATCAACGTCTACAGGGGCTTTCTCCGAAGATCGAATTAGCATAAAAAGAGAGCTTGGAAGATATATTCGACTGCGCCGTAGGGTTTTCGGTGGTATTAGATGCTCCTTCAGCAGCTTCAGCACAACAATCAGGGAATATAAACGTTATACGCACTTTCCACTGTGCCCTCGCTACCACTCTATTCGCTTGCTCTTTGAATGCTCCAATGCAATCATCTTAGTCTCGGTCAAGACACGGATGTAGATAACCTAAAGTAAAGTATAGATCACAACCGATATTACACCAGCTTTGGTGAGCCGAACCTCGAACTGTGCCGTTCTTATTTCGTGTTAGCACCAGTGAGCAGATGTACCAGGAATGCATCATTCTGGAGTAAAAGACCAGTATCATTTCGAATGAACAAGTCACCTGCAGTCTTCGCATCTCCATTTCGGGAGCTGACGTCTGCACCCTTCTCGATAAGCGATTTCGCGGCCTCCATCCTGCCTTGTGCCATGTGGCCTGATAGACGACCATTCGCTAGGGCATGTAGTGCTGTATCTCCTCTGTTGTTCTTGGCATTGACGCCTACCGTACTTTGCATAACCATTTTGAAGGTCTCGAGCCGGGGATTGGTCCCACGGCCATCGAGATGGTGGTAATTGAGGCAGAATCCGGACATTTCGTAGGCGTATTTAATCAATGGTGTGTCTCCATGGCTGTTGCGAATTGATGTATCTGCACCCGCGCTTAAAAGTAGCTGAACGCTCTCGGGATTGCTCCATCGTGCAGCTTCATGGACTTGTCGGCAGGTCAGTGTAGTCTTTAGCCCATAATGGTGGATGAAAACTTACGAGGCGCGTCGCCGGTAGTGGACTGAATCGAGATATTGGCTCCCCTCTCGAGCAATCTCCTAATTATGTGTGGGTATGGTTTCTTTCCCTGGCAAATGGCGAGAAGCGGAGTTTCCCCTATAGAGCAGTCCTTTGTGAAGGCATTGACGTCAAAGCCTTGCTCAACAAGGAGGTTCACAGTGTCTAATCGCCCACCGGCAGCGGCCCAGTTCAGAGCATCGCAACTACTCTTGAGTTCTGCATCGTCAGCATGAGAAAGTAGCAGTTGAATGATTTCTGTATCGCTGGTGCCCGCTGCATTGGTTATGGCAGATGTTTTTCCTGGCGCGGCGATAATCTTGGCACCTTGTCTGAGAAGGAATTTGACCATCTCATAATTGTCCACCGCGCAGAGCAGCGCACTATTGAGGCGTGCTCCTCTGTCAATCAAAACACGCACTAATTCAACACTTCGTAATGCGGAGGCTTGATCGATCTGTCTGTTGTTATTCATCGGTCCCAATTAGCACCCTAGATGAAGGCTTACTAGAGTACTCCCCCAACTGTCGGCTTCTGCGTTCACATGCGAGCCTCGATCCAGAAGGAGCTCGATAGCTTCAATCTGCTGTGATGTAATCGCATTTTTGTGTTTCAGGACATTATGCAGTGCAGTGTAACTATAATCCCCAGTTTTGAGATGGATGTTAGACCCAGCATCAAGCAGGGCATTTATAGCTTCTGGATGGGCATAGAACGCCGCCTCGTGTAGCGGTGTTTCATACTCTGAATTACGCAAATCCACCTTGGCTCCACGGGTAAGGAGAAATTTTATGGCTTGAACACTTCCAGTCTGTGCAGCCATATGCAGAGCCGCTCGGCCTTGTAAGCGATCGGCTTCTAAGGCATTAACATCGAGTGACGGTAGGAGAGCTGCTTCCAGGCGCTCAACATCGCCTCCGCTAGCTGCGTTGAAGAATTCTTCGTATTCGACACTGTCCTCTGTGGCACGGAACCTGTGCTCTTCCATCGTATAGAAATTACGGAGTAAGCTTTGGCGGCCAGACCGCTAGTCAAGCTGTGTAGAAAAAGGACTTCTTCCTCGTAATTGGTTGAGTTTGATTGTGGAAGCGAGAAAAACAGGAAGATGTTATTTCCAAGGCATGATCGTTCGACACCAGTCTAGCCGCTCTGGCCTCCATGGCTTGCGGCACAGATATGTGTAGGGATGATGTTCCGTGTGGTAGACGCTGCAGAATTCTCCTCGTAGCGCTGAGGGTGTTTCGCCGCACCACGCCGTTATTCCTCCACATCGGTGAAAAACAACTTGTCCTGCCGGTTATCATATGCGTTGAGAGACGCCCTCTTTATACCCCTCTTCCTCACCCTGTTTTATAGACTCCCCAAAATTCGTCTCCCATTGCCTGCTCTTTGCTGAAGCGGTAGTAAGTAGCTAACGCCCGTGAGGGGTACACATTGTAGCTGTGAGGTCCATACTTGACAATGTATTACGTACGATCAATTAACAGAAACTGCTGCAGAATGAACTGCCCAGAGGCCTTGTGCTTCAGTTCTACTGGTGGGACACCATCGGTCGTCTGACCCCAACGAACGAATCAGTACTTCCAGCAAATCATTTGGTGGATGCCATCTTTGCTAACCGAAAACCGAGTCTGAATACAGTATTCGAGAGGCCAGATTTACGGCTGCGAACCCTTATTGGCGAAATATGACTGCTACGGATGACCTCCATCCCACGCTATGCTGGTCTTAATGTCATATCTTAGCCTTCCATACCCAGCGGTATTCCAAACATGCCCACCGAGCCATCGTAAAGCTCGCAAGCGCAACCACCAGTATCCCGCCGAAGAAGCAGACAAAGACTGTTGTGCCGGCAGCCGATAATATTTGCCCCCCAACTGGGATGCAAATGAGAGTCCTGCCATAGATTATCTTTCTATTTGCAGCAAGCTCAAACAGGAGACTCACGCAAAGCTTACTACACTGTAGCTTGTTCCGAACCATTGCCCGAACTCGTCGGCTTTGCACAGCTGCCCAACACATACAGGCGCCAAGCTGATGATACTGCCAGAACCAAACCCAAAGACCGGCGCCATGACGTAAAATAGGACAACATTGTGATCCACAGGAAGCCAAAGCGCGAAAATGGCGCTGAACGATATGATAAGAGTTAACGCCATGCTATTGAAGCGTCCATAGTGATCGCTGAGGTGACCGGATGTATAGCGTCCTATTGCAGAACCACTGCTGAGGCGTTACTAATTTTACCTACTGTAAGTACATGGGATGACAGACGCATTGAGCACAGCAAGTACATAGAAGCTCGTTCGATTGCTAAAGCCTTGATCGAGAGCGTATGTAGGAAGAAGGCCTAGGGCTCCAAAAAGTACAAACTCGAAACCTATCACAAAGGGGAGAGTTAGTCGTACATACCACATCTCTGAAGCTATTATGTACAGCACCAATACACATACAAGCAACTCCCAATGTCGTCCAAGCGAATCTTGCGTCCCGAAAGCATTTCAAGTTGATAGAACCTTGCTGCTTGCCGGTTGGAAGCCTGCCTCTCACACAAAAATTTCCAATTATCATCAGTATCAGCACCACTAATGCCACCAACCGCATTGACCATGCCCAGCTCAGATGTTGCAGGGTCGGTTGAAGTGCGATTGGGAAAAATATACCACCCAGTGAGGACCCCATAAGAGTGATTCCTATTGCCAAGCCCCTCCTTGCCTCAAACCAATGGGCTATAACGGCCAACGCAACGGTCGTAAGTAGCGCACCACTGATTCCACCTAGGAGACCAAAATTGAGAATAAAGTGCCAGTACTTGGTGCATTGTGCAAGAATAAGAAAAGATGCAACGTAGCCGATCGAGCCACAGAACAAAAGCCATCGGGGACCGTAGCGATCAAAAAGAGGGCCAATTTGAATTCCGAGAAAGAGATTAAGAGAGACTTGGGAAGAGGCTATCCAACCCACGTTCTGAGAAGAATAATTTGAGAGCTGGTGACTTTGCCAATAAGATTGGAAGAGGCCAACGGAGGTGGTTAGGCCAAAAGTTGCAGCGATCACGGCGAATGATCCTGCTACAACCAGCCACGCTTTGAGGCCTCCTTCTGGGAACTCAGAGGGAGCGATTACTGGGGCCGATACGTATCGGTCGATGGGGATATCGTCATGTTGCTCAGAAGGATTTTCTGGAATACGTGTATAGATTAGATCAATGAATCAGTGAAAGAACCAGAAAGCACGAGACACGGCGCGAGGGGGTTCTGCCAGTATTGAAGAGCCATACCGATCATTATGTTCAATTGCGGTCCTGACAGGACATTGCTGGGTGAACTGGCCATTACAACAAGTTTGAATCGTTGATGGAAATCTTCTCGTAACGGATAGTGGTAAGAAGACTCGATGGAAGAAAGGCAGGAGAAGAGACTTTTGGAGATTGACAGTGTCGAGCAAGTGTTTATAAAGTTTCGGTGATTGTAAGCATCCGAGAGCGGAGCAACTGCCGCCCGCCGATTTGGAAATCTCATCACTGTATTAGGGTAACATTTGAATTCTCGCTCATTTAATATCAGCTCGCATTTGACTGCAATGGATAAGCTTCTAACCATTCAGACTTTCCTCTGCTCTTACGAATTATCATGTCTCGTACTTACAAGCTAAGTTGGGTTAAATGTAATACACAGCGGACTATTGAAACAAAATCCATGTTGTTGTAATGCACATATGCGGATTGGGTATAGTAGAGTTTGATCGGGCAACCGAAATCGCTCCTTAAAGTTCCCTGGAAACGCCAACTCCATAAATCGACTATCATGCAGCACCTGCGGGACCCTTGCCACCAATATTACTGCTGTTGATTCCGCGGACAATTCCATAGCTTGTGCCCGCTGCCAAAGTGCCAATAAAAAGCGTCTGCACCGCACCATAGAGGCCAGCTCTCTTCGTCCGGATGGTGATGTAGTTCTTGACGAAGCCGAAGACGATCAAGACTACGAATGTGATGCCGATTGATACGAACAAGGCATGAGTGACGTTTTTCATTGCAAAGTAGGGAATCATCGGAATCAGACCACCTTTCAACTGTTAGCACCTTTTCGAATGTAAGACAAGACGGTCGCGAAGTGAGACTTACCAATGAAGTAGGCCAGACCCATCGTCGCGGCTGAAATCCAAGCTCGTGAGACATTTGGTTTTTCCAACTTCAACTCAAAATCCATCATGAACTACAATATCTTCTTGTCAGCTTACTCCAGGTTCATCAACTAATGGGAGAGGTGGGCATACCCTGATCCAGCTTTCGTTATCCAGTAGCAAATCCTTCACCACCATCCCGCTCGCCTCCCGGCCGATGCCGTATCCTTCTAGTATCTCATATATCTCCTCCTTCTCCGCCTCCGGCTTTGTAGCAACCTCTTCCCGCTCGCGCTTCTCCTCGCTGATATAATGATCCCGATCTGTCACTGCAGCTAGATATGCACCCAGTCCCATGGAGATCGCTCCACTGAAAAGTTCTGCAAGGCCGCCAATAATGACGAGTTTGGCGGAACCAAGACTGGATAGGCCGGCCGTCAAAGCAAACGGTACAGTGAGACCATCCGCAAAACCAATAATGACATCTCGGATCACTTCGCCAGAGTTTGAATGTTTCTCGGCGGCATGGTGAGCCTTTTGGCGCACCTCCAAGTTGGAGCGAGTTGACTGCATTCGCTTTCGCACAGGTCGTCTAAATTCTACGCCGGGCTCAATAGGCTGGGCGTCTGACATTGTGGCCGTCGAGATTATCGGTCAAGGTTCGTCGGAAATTGGATTTCTGCTGGTACTGAAAGGACGACTCGAGTTTGATGGAGAGAATGGGAGGAGAGTCTCTGTTAAATGGCGTAGGGTGGTCCGAGTAAAGGTCCTAAACGGCATAAAGACACTGTTTATTATTTACAAAGGCATTATTAACAAACTATGATAACAAGGCTAAGGGCAAGCACACATGCGCTCGAAAGAACCAATCATGCAGTCCGTGTTTCCAAGCAGCAGGCGATTACGGTTAACGCTCATGCCAGCAGACGAGAAAGAAAGAGAGAAAGCGCAATGAAATAAGGTACTCAATAACAAGGCTCAACTCATACTACCTACGTATATCACAGTGAGGTGACGCACGAAACGGGCCTAATTCTACCTAGCTCCTTGGAGAGCCAGCCAATCACAGCATCGGTATAATAAGCACGGGAGAATCTCAAACCTTGTCAAAATAGCTTGTTTGGTCTCCAGGCGTGCCAGGGAATTGATTGAACACGTGACGTTCTCGAGTAAGGGACGGTAAGGTACAGTATTCCACTGAACATTACCTCACGGGAAACAGGTCAAATCTAAATCTACCCTGTATGTCAGGTCATAACTGCAGGTACCTACCATACTTTACGCAAAAAGGTTATGCATACTCCAAAAGCATAGAGCTGACATCTTCCCATCCAGCCTCATATCCAGGTTCTAGTATAAGCTTCTCAAGCGTAGTAATGTCGAATCGATCTCCAGCCCATGGGCCTTTACAACCCCCTACAACAACACTAGAAGGATCCGAGGTCCACTGGAACTGGGTCATCATAACGTCGACGAATTCTACAGACTCTATGGAGGGCAGTGATTCCATGGATGCCAGTGTATCTGCTCTGACGTACTCGTGCTTGGAGAGATTTCTTAGAATCCATATTTGGTCTGGTCGAGTCTCGCCCATGGCAGATCATCGGGACACAACTGGTTGACAATGGTCCTCTCAGCGTCGTCGAGACTGGTTGACACACTTTTGTATATTCTCCTGCGTCTAGCGTAGTCATATTGATCTTCTGCATGATAATACGGACGCCGAGGGGACGCTGATTCTTCCTGATCATCTTCAACGCCCTCTTGCTTTCGGAGGCTCAATTCGGATTCCTCCGGCTCGCTTAGCGAACTGTCCGGTAGGCCATATGCATAGTCGCGCAGCAGGATTATTCGGTCCCCAACCCAGGGCGCAGCATCGGTCTGCAGAGCGGCTCTAACCTGCTTCTCCAATATCGAGAGGAAATGTCGACAGGTAAGTGCAAGACAAAGGTGATGCAGAATCTCACTGAGGAGTTCTTGTGGTAGACGTGACAGACGAGAACAACGGATATTCATGCTATAGAGATTCAACATCTGGTGCTAGAAGTCGGACTCAGAGGTGTCATTACTTACCTGCTGATCCAGGTCTCCAAATGTCCATCTTCAGCGGCTGGCGATAACGCTGTCCGAGAAGTGTGAAGGGTGAGATATGGAATAAGCCGTGTGAACACTGCACGCGTCCCCCCCATCTTTACAGAACCATGATTGCCGAATTGCTCGCGCCTATCGTCGACTCCGAGGATTAAGCCGACTTCTTGTTTCTACTATTTCCATTGCTGCCTTGCAATGTTTAAGCTTGAGCTCCTTGCATTGACGTGCAGGGGCGCCTGACATGCTTCTGCTTTACCTTGGTGCCGAATTATCATGCAAGGTTTTCAATTTCACAGGCAGTCCCAGGTACGGTAGTCAGCATACCCTACCTTAGTGGTAGAGAGAAAGACGTTGTACAGGACTAGACAGTTCAATGCAACAGAATGAAACAACAAACAGGTTGGATGGAGATGGCTATATCAGCTACAGTTCCAGATAATGCTTTCTCTTAATTCTGTGCCGTTAGGTTGGTCAAGATTTTGAACGTCCAATCCGACGACTGCCAGTCAGTCACATTATCAAGCGATACAGAAAAGCAATAAATCGGAACGGCCGGTCTGTTCGGGGAGATGAGAGGCCGTCCAACCGTATATCATTTCAAGGCGTCCGGGCCACCCTCCCCAGCTTCCCATGTAACGGATGTTGATGCAGAAAACGGTAGACCTTGCGAATCTTGGTGTACGCTTGACGAAGCTGAGGCAAGCTAAGCCACATTCGGATACTGAGCCTTAGTCATCATCGTCTAGCAGCCAATCATGGCGTCGACAATTGTAAGCGGCTTCCTCGGGGCCCGAATCCTCTCGCTTACTTTACCCATACGGAATACTTTACTCTCTGCTGTGGTAGCTTCGGCATCAACAAACATGGCGAACTGTATGGTGGGACAGGTAAGAAAGAATGGGCCACGTCTTCGTTGGGTCTGGACCTGAAAATAGACATGAATGGTGTCCAGCTTTGTCAATGAGCCATCAACCGCTCTTCCTCGCCCCGAATAGATAGATACCAGATACCTTGAAGTATTTTATGCTGCGTGCCGCTCATGAGCTAAGCACGCGTACTTAGTACTAAGAAGGTACTAAGGTACTTCGCCGCGTCTCTCTGAGGCTGATGGGCTGACGACTACCAACAAAGACACCTTTTGGCTTATCTCTATTTCTACCGTTCTAACGTCCAAATCTTTCCAATATGCCATCCAGCATCTCAAGTGCTTTTCCTGAAGCTGTCCCTCCCTCGCATCTCTCAGACTTGGCTCGATGATGATCTGCTTCCGTCCTTTCTCCACCGGTGTGTTAGCTGGTGAGTATCTTCCATATCCATAGCTGCAATCTGGACCCCAATTGACAGAAGCAGCATTTTCTCTTTCGACTCTGTTTGTCTCCACAGCGTTGGCTCAGACTTCGACCTTTATACAAAATGCAGTCGACGGCACCTCGTCGAATCTTACCTTTGCGGTTCGCATCCCAGCCAACTCTTCGGACTTGGTCTTCAACCTCACGGGCCCTGCAAGTAAATCGTGGGTCGCCGTTGGCACGGGATCCCAGATGGCTGGCTCGATGATGTTCATAGCATATTCCGACGCCGGTGGCCAAAGTAAGCAAAGCTAAGTCGTGCGACCAACAACCACTTCTCTGATATGTGATTCAGATGTCACACTTAGCCCGAGGATATCCCCTTCGCATAGCGAGCCCCAATACTCCAAGGACATCGACGTATCAATACTAGCGGGGACCGGCATTACGAACGGCATATTGGTGGTCATTGCGCATTGTCGAAATTGCAAAACCTGGAACGGTGGCTCACTAGACTTTTCGTCCACAAATCAAGACTGGTTCTATGCAGTTGGGCCGTCTCAGACCCTCCGAAGCGACTCACCTTCAGCCAGTATATCGCAACATGATGTTTACGGTATACTTCGCAAGAGCAGGCCTTGCTAGCATATGCTAATACATGCTCAGGACCATTTTCGGTTGACATGGTACATGCCACTGCGCAATCCAGCGATATAGTAGCTCCCACAGCAAATACAACTATCTCGGGCTCCAAAGCTAGCGCTAGCACGACATCGACGGGCGTGCTCGTAATCCACGCCGTCTTGGCTGTTCTAGGTTTCCTCGTTCTCATGCCTCTGGGGGCCGTTGCCCTCCGCTTTTTGGACAGCGTACGCTGGCACTGGGTAACCCAACTTACAGCGTCTATAATCGCAATTGTTGGGGGCGTCATAGGCTTCCCTGTCAGCAACGCATACTACGATAGCAAGAAACAAGCCAGCGGTCACAAGGGCATTGGCATTGTGGTCCTTGTCGCCACTGTCGTTCAATTCTTGATAGGCTGGTGGCATCATATGGTATACAAGCGCAAAGGGCATGGGACATTCTTCGGCGTCATCCATCGCTACTTTGGCTGGCTCGTCATGGCTGTAGGTATCGCAAACGCCGGTATTGGGCTCGATCTTGTTGTGAGCACGACTTCCGTCGTCGTTTACATCATCGTCGCCTACATCTTCTTCGTAGCTGCATTCACGGCAGTCATGGTGATCAAGTGGCGAAAGGCAAGGGCGAAACAGTTCCCGGAAATTCGGCACAACGTGGAAGGGAATTATGACTCGAGATATGCCAGCAGTATACCGCTTGAAAACTACACACAACCAACCCAACCCCACGAGCAGCGATAATGGCGCAACCATGGCTTTGGTGGTAGTCTTTGGACCTATTCCCTTTGGAACAAGAGTTTGGCAAATAAATGATGGATATGTATCTGAACCCGCCTGTTAATATTTTATACCTTTGAATAGCCTCATTAGATGATTTCTCGCCTTATCAAGCCACACAAAATATGTGCTTTCATTACTTGGATAAAATCACTTGTGACACCGAACTTCAAAGCAGTTACGTGGAAACACGGTGTTCGAGTCTTGGATATTGGCTGAGCAGTTAGTATTCTTTGTAGGGCGACTGGAAGTGTCAAGTATCCTAAGGTCTTCCAACTGCGACAAGTTTTATTGGCCGCTTCTCACTTCGCGCCACGTCCTCGTTCCTCGATAGAGCACTGATTTGGAACTTCCATGGTAAACACCTTTTTACTACAAAGAAACACGCCACTCTTTCCAAGCTCGACCCGATATAAAGAGCACTAATAGCAGCCGATGTAATCCCGGTTACTTTACAAACACCCTTCCCACCTATGTGCGCTTTTGAAGATGTTTCCAATCTCCATTTGGGTCCGGGATACACTTCAATCATCGCTAAGACCCGGGGGTTTTGAGCGTGGTCGAGTCTTGTATTTTGATGGCTTTTTGTTGGCTTTTCTCTCTGCCGACAACTGTGTTGGTTTTCTGTGTTGGGCGTGCTGTACATCTCCTTGTCCTTCGTTCACAATACACTCTCTCATGCCCTTCTCGCAATCGCCCTTCTCAGTGTATCTCAAGCAAAAGCAGCGGCCGTTGTGGCCTCAACATAGACTTTCCCCGCCCTCAACCACGCCACGACAGCCTGAGTTACCGCCTCCAAGCTTCAAAGCCGCCACGCCCCCGATCTGGATCCCCCATACCACAAAAAATCCACAGATGTCACCATGCCCATCCCCTCGAGCCCTCCAAAGCTGGCTCAGAAAAAGAGCACAAACAACCACCCTCAGCGAGATCTCGGACTCCCCGATCGAAAAGCCAAAGGATGGTTCCCCGAAACAGTACATAAAAAAAACCACCCCTCTAACCAAGTACGGCAGTCAGATTTCTAGCGGCGCTGAGCACCACATTGATTCCGACTCCCGACCTTAATAAGAGGAAATGCTCCATCACCGTTTTAACATACACACATCGAACCAGAACCACAAAGGTGATCATTTATTCCAACAATCTCCCAAACCCCCCCAAAAAAAACAGCAAAAAACCAAAAGGAATCAAAGCCTCCAAGCAACCCCCCCCAAAATGCCTTAAAACGCAGAGCCAAAGATTCCGCGTTATGGACAAGGCCCAAGATCCTGAACCTTCTATCTGCGGCCCGTCTTCGCTATGCCCATGGTGTCGAATCTTCCAGAACGCACAATGCCGGATCTTTGCAACAGTGAGGATGAAGCAGGGCTTTGGAATTGCGTATGCGAAATCTCGATAGCGCCCGCTCGAACAACCCCCCCCCCCCCGGGCGGGAGTCTGAGGTAGCCTCAGTAAAGGTCCCGCTTTTCGCCTATGCCCCAACCAGACCCCCACACAGTCCCCTTTCGGTGTTGAAATGTCCCACAACTCTCTCCATCTCCACCAGTTTCTTCGTCGGCAGTGGGGTATCGGTTCCTATAGCTCATGTATGAAGCGTGCAAGTGTTGTACGGCATTTCCGCTGTGGTAGTGGTGGTCTTGGGGCTTTAGAGCCAGGTAGAAAGGGGGTTGGTGGTGTGGTGTGGTGTGGTGGTTGTGGATTTTTTGGGTTGGGTTCGTGGTTTGGGGTTTTGGGTTTGTTGGATATGTGGGAGAAACTGAAAGGGGAGATGCCAGGGGGGGGTGGTATGGTCTGTTTCAAGCGTGTGGGTTGTGGGTGGTGGCTATTAACAGGACCATAGGTAAAACCGCAAATCGCGTTGGCTGTTTTGTTGGAAAAGTGTGGAGGCATAATGGTATTAGGTAGCTACACTTGAATGAGAGTAGTTTTGGGAATGGGGCTAAAGGCTGAGGTTGGAGAGAGGCTAGCCAGCTGGTGTGGGTTGGAAGTGTGATATTTGTGCGTTGTTGGGGGGGGGGTTGGGGATGTGAAGGGGGGGAAGTTAAAAAGGTGTATCGGGTTTTTGATTGAGTGAGAATGGGGGTAGTGGATTGAGTCATTGAGCTGGCCCGATTATCTTTTGCTATTTAGTCGTGACGAGGAGGGGCGTGGGAGAATTCGGGGACAAGGTCGAATCAATGAAGTCCCTAGGAGTCTTTTTTGGCCTCTTGACTGAGTTTATCCCTTTGGAAATTCTGATTCAGGACTTGGGAAGAGCTCCGGGACTGAGAAGTCGGAGAGTCGGTATATCGGCTTGTCATTACTGTAGATGCTATAGTTCATGGAGAAAGGGACATGCAGAGAAATCTAGGTTGGGAAGTCGTCATATCGCATGGTTGTCTGGTAATTCTTGGGGGTGAGGGATTTTCAGTTGACAAGTCGTCAGGTCGCTAGATTGGCCTTACAATACTAGATTAAACTAAACAAGAATTTCGGAAGAAGTCCGGGTTGTCAGCTAAAACGCCGTTGAATATCTGGCCTTATTTTTCGTTTAGGAATAGAGGGGGTCCAGCGTTTCCAATCCGTCAAGTCGCCAAGTTGGTTCGCCATTCGTGCATTGGCAAACAGGACAGAATCCAGAATTGTTAAGTTGCCAAGTCGCAACCATGAGCAACCATCTGGCCGCTCTTCCAATGTAGGAGCATGGTTGCCATCAGTCCAGATTCCCAGTTTCCTGTTCATATCGCCGCCGTTTTCGTCCAGTAGGATTGTCGATTACCCAGGATATGAATTTCAAATTCCAAGGAAACAAATCGCTTTCCGTTTAGTGAAATGATGTTCAATCGTCCCGGTCTCATGTATTCAGTCTAGCTGTCCGCTCCTCTGTTCATCCGGCCATCGAGTGTAACTCAAAAGGAAACCTCGAGACATCGGATCGCCGGCTTTCAAAAGTTAAGTTCAACGGTAGACGAGACGGCCGAAAATCCTCAGTCGTGTCTACGAGATCCATACAGTATGGTGGTAAGCGGGTCTTGAAGAAAATCCGTAATCACGTCATCGCCGATATACTTCTTCTTCTTCGCTTTTTCCTTGGCTTTCTCCTCCTTAGTTTTGGGTTTGACGGGATCCTTAGCGAGAGGCTTGAGAAAGTAGTCCTTCTCTGCATCCTCATCCGGAGCTTCTGATCCGCCCGAAACCTCAGATGATAACGTTCCTCCTACCGAGTCATGCCTCGTAGTTGGCAATGAAGGACTCCCATGTCCTTCTACTACGTTCTCTGTGCCGCAATCTCCTTCCTGGCCCTCAACTTTCACAAGCTTGTATGGCCACGCGTAGCGATATTCCGAATCTTTCTCCATGCCACCTTTAGTGAAAATATTAGCCTTTAGCCCAAGACTTGAAACGAACCCAGTTCTTGCCAACTTGGTAATACGGTTTTTGACTCTAGAGAGCACTTACAAACTTCAAGGTTGCCGTACTCGAACAGCACGGGAACCCAGACTGTGATTGCAACAATCTGTCCGAAAGTCCAAGCTGTGCTCATGGGCATTAATCGCAGAAGGGAAAAGTATGCTGCGAATACGAAAATGTAGAGCGCCCAGACTGCAAAATATAAAACCCAGAGCAATACCTGAAAGGGTCTTCTGCGACCCTTCTTCTGGTGATTTAGCTCAGCGTAATCTGGCTCTCTGGAAAGCCATGTACATTGTGTCAAAATTCTCTGAAATGCCGGTAGACGATGGATTCTAATTTGATCCAGGCACAGTAGGCCAAAGACCAGTAAAGAGATTACTAACGTAGCTCCTGCTCCTGGGTAAGGACCTAAGGCCATATTTTTGATCGAGAAGTCCCACGAGATTTCGTAAGAGCAAAACATAGTCGGATCTCTAATGCCACAATTCGGAATGGAATGCTCCTTATTCAGGAGCTCATCCATATTAGGATTATTGAAATTGGAGGTCCTAACAAGCGTGGCAACAGACACTGCAATGGCTAAGAGGGTAAGAGTGAAAATATACCAAGACCTTTTTTTTGCGATATGCAAGAAAGCTAGGGTGTAGATGATTGGTAATATACCACCCAAAGACACAACACTAAGAAAATTATAGTTGAGTCGATATTCTTGGATATTAGCTTCAACACAGCCTTCATTAGTAGGGTTGGAATATATTCGAGTTGCTTCACTACTCACTTGCATCCCATTGACCAGAAGATAAGACGATCTGCGCTGCGATTTGCACGGCTATCACGAAGAAGCACTGTGCTTTTTGGAATTCAACTGTTGCGAAAGTCAATTTCGGCAGATGATCTCTGGCTTTTTCCTGGGCTTCTCGGGCCTTCGACTTCGCTCGACTAGCACCCCATGGTCCGAAAAAGACTAGAGCGATATAGTATGTCCACGACGTGAATATTCTGAACATAAGCTGGACGACCAACGCAATAGCGCTTTGCATCCAATATGATATGTATATCTAATGAGAAAGAGGGTAAGCCGGCGATCTTGCATGGCATTGACCAGAAGTCTTACCCCAATTCCCCCTACCTCGGCGTTCACCAGAAATGCGGCGTAGGGACATAGGTCCAGGAAGCAATAGCGCTTGCCGTACACGTCATCATAACACCGTTCAAGTTTGCTATGGACTCTGTCACAATTGTTGATTTGATGACACCACCCTTGTAGGCAACCAGTAGTGGTCTTGAAGATCGTATCAGACATGTTGTAGCTGTCTTCATCTATCCCAGCTTTGATGGCAATGGCACGAGCTTCCTTGGTGAGAGAGCCATTGGCTAGAAGAGAAGATATCTGGGGAAACACTATACAGTTCTGCAGCGTCTGGGCCGATGAGAAGATTTGGTTAACATCTTGACACGCCTCTGTACAATTCAAGATACCACGGTCAGTGATGCAGCCGTACGGGTAAAGCTCCAATAGGCCTTTCGAAGTGTTGGAGGGGATGCTATACGCGGTGGCGGAAGACAGGGCGTCTTCAAAAGAGTAAAATGCGGGCGGGACAGCTGTTGTATTGTAGGTGATATCTGACATTGCAAAATATTGAATATCAAATCAAGAGGTATTGGTGTCCTTCCTCAAAAGTTCGTGAATTCTCCTCTACATCCGAATGTAGCAAGGGCGAAAGCATGAGTAGTGGGTAGAAAGGCTATATTAGATGATATAAGTAAGCTACTTGGTCCAACCTGTATAACCGCGGCGAAGTCATCGATGAGTAACATAAGTGGTTGACGGCATTCGGTGTCACTTTCTGATACGTTCTTCCGCATGACTGAATAGGTGCATTCCAATCAAGTGAGAACTGCAAATCATATCATTTGGAGAGATCCGAAAGCGAAGAAAGTTCGCGCTGACGCTGCTTCTGTCGCAGCCAACACGGATACCTACCTTCTCTCTAGAACCTTCAACAGTTCTCTTAGCCACCTAAACCGCCCTACTATATTAAGCGGGTCTAATAAGTTATGACGTCTGCACGCATGCAATAGGGTTCTCAACTCTATCTGCTACCGATTAGAGACCATAATATCGTTTTATGGGATTTTGCACCTCTTTTCCTATTTTCCCACCTTCGTTCCAAGAGGGATATCTCAAGATTTTCCCTATGTCGTGGTCGAGAGTTCTCGAGAGTCCTTCTTACTGGCCATGGTCTTGTCTGTTTGGTCTGCTGGTGAGGTCTAGCCTATCGTCGGCTCCTGGAGTTGCCTTACCTGTCTGCCAAACACGTGTCCCTTGGTCTTTTTATCGGATGGTTCAATACCCACTTTCTGGTTACAGTCAATCCCTGGGTTCTTGCTCTCAACATGTACGAGCATGGATGCATGGGATAATGGGAACGTGCATCAAGGTAGGTTGCCAAGCTAACTGAATTCACTTAAACCACCGCGCGACTTGTGAGAGTACGCATACAGCCAACGACACAGCAGTTCTTGAACAGAACTGACTAAAACATGGTCAGGGTCTGATGACTTTGTCGCATCTTCGTGGTCGCGCTTTTCCCTGAGCCGCAGTTGCTACCCGCGAGGTAAACTTGGCTGACTAGTCTATTCGACTTCCACCTATCCACTATGTAGCGACGATGTTAATCAGTCATACAAAGCCGGTGTTGGGACGTTTCATCAACCCGAGAACTTGATTGTAATTAGGCATCACGAACAATCAATGCTTCAGAAAGCCTATTCTTCTCTTAGACTGGGCCTTAAATGCACCCTTCCCGAAGTCGTATGGGTCGGCCACGGTCTTTTTATTCCGGCGCTCGTGTATCTGCCTTCGATGTTCTTAATATAGTTTATTTGGCATACGTGGAGTCCCAGGGTTTTGTTGTTTAAAACTTCCCTAGGCGCTACTGAGGCTGAGCGAGATCGATTGAGAAGTAAGTAATCCATTTCGGCATAAGTCTATGAAACCTCTTTACAAACTTGTCGGCTGACCTGGGGAATGGCTAATCCGAGATGGCGAACCCCTTTCTATTGCGATTTATGACTATGCCGGTCTCCCATTTGATGTGCGAGGGAATAGTGGGTAGTCGTAGCGGGAATCACCGTATGCTCTGCCAGTCCACCAACAGGTTGGAATCTTTAAGAACCCCCAACCAAGTACCGTCGACTCTCACTACCAAGATTCAGATGCATTGTTTCCATACATATGATATTCCGAAAGACCGGATGTGCTCAGCCGGGTCTAAGCTGCTAGAGATTATCTAGGTCCGGGCCGCTGCATGCCCCGCTTGCTGCTATGGCTCTCGAAGAAGCAATGTGAACCGGATGTTGTAGTGACAAAGCCCACACGGAGATGGCGTGCTCTATGCGGAACGCTGCTTGGTAGCTATACGGTTCTACGCTCATAGTCGGACGGACTCTAGTCTGAGACAAGCTATGTTGGAGCCGATCACATAAATCCTGTTGCGGCAAAATACAGATCTCCAAGGCCGAAGTCCATCCGTAGCTGCGGAGAGCCATAAGCTTCTACACCACACTCTCAAATGGTCCACTATTGCTTTAGAGCTTTGAGACTCGGTTACTAGTGTAGACAGAAGTAGGACCCTATAGTCATAAGGCGGTGATATATCTTCGAAAGTGTACCTGATCAACAGGTGCTCAACTGATTTCGGCCACGAAATCGCTCTGGTAGAGTTGGAGCGAGGTGACAAATGCGGTTGCTACCGTGCGCAATAGTTCCAAACTAGAGAATCTGAAGTCACAGGGGAGATCCGAAATAGCTCTTGGTGTGCTCTCTGGCTACGAGCAGTTGCAGAAGATGGTCGAGGAGGCAATACAGATCGTCGGTCGTAGTGACATTCTGTTTTCAACGCTGAATTCTGCCAAGTCCGCAGAGCCGACGAGAGCAAGCATGGCTTGCAGCTCGTTCGATACATCCGATCTAACCCACAATTGTAAGCGCCTCAGAAACTCAAGCCCAGTTCAACACGAACGTTTCCGGCCAACTCAACCTCATCCGTGTGGTGTTACCTCATATGCGAGCTCACCGACCCGGCATTATTGCAGACTTTGAGTCGGTTGGTGGCTGCGTAAGTCTCCCGGCTGCTGGCATATATTGTGCGATCAGGGCCACCATAGCATGACTTTCCTAATCGTTGCGAGACGAAGTCGGCCATTTGGACATCAATTATCGAGTAAGTTCCTACGAGAAGAGGAAGGTGCGAGGAAAGCTTTGCCTTCGACACTAGTGTTGAGCAATGACATGGTGCAAATTGTATCGACTCGTCTTAGATGCCAATCGTGGTGAGCTTGAGCAGTGAAGAGGTTTGTTGTCCACCACCGAACTTGCTTGTATAGTCGCGAGGTTGTGACGTGAAAATAGATATAAAATGATGGCTGGGGTGACTTGTACTAATTTTTGAGTCCAGATTCGATCGTCATTCGTAGTTTCAACATATCACCAACTTGACGAAAATGGAATATTCCACTCTAATCTTTCGCTTTTGATTTCCTGACATGTTAACGTATCCTACCCGAGATATCGTCCGTCCATCAGCTAGGTCTTCCGCCCGGAAATGGTTCAAAATAGATAAATCACTCGCATCTCGAATCCTACTACTTGACAATCTGGACAACTCGGCTCCGCTAGGCTGGAACATTGTGAAGCTGAATCGCGCAGATGTGTAGTAGCGCATTCCGTTGTAACAATTGCGAGACGACAACCCAATGGGACCATTGGTTATTGGAATACGAGGTCATATGGGGGCATATTGACATTTTGGTTGTTGCTGTTAGGAGGCTATCTAGGAGGTGGAAGGTGAAAACTCTACTGGCGGGCCCCAGCCCTACCAGCCCTATGAAGGCGGAGATTACCATCTCCCCTATTTCCAACATTGGAGCATATAGATTGTGTATTTTGATTGAACTACTGTAGGAAGCTACGAAGGGAGGAACGAGATGGAAACTCTGAATCCCCTAAGCCCAGCCCTATATAGAATAGGGCGCGGAGCGGAAATTACTAGCCACAAGGGTAACAGTACTGTTCCCTGTTTCTTTCCATGTCGTTATCATCGTTTGGAACTTTGTGTACTACAAGTTTGGCGATAATATCCCACGAGCAATCTGGATGTGCTAAGCACAAGATCTCTTGGGAAAATGCTAAACCTAACATTAAAAGCCAACAAAGACTGGGCACGAGAATCCCTTGCGCATTCAAACAGAGCTAAAGGAATTCCTAAGCTTCGTCAAAGTTTTGACTCTCGCTGCATTTCGAGAACAGCTTGCTTTATGAGAAGTGCTCTCAACGGTTTGCCAATGGCGTTCCTCGGGATGGCCTCAAGGAATTTGACTCCACCTGTAAGTCTCTTATAGGATGCTAGGCGATCGGCAATCAGTTGCTGCACATCTTCTGGCGTTAATCTGGCTGTTGTATCTTTCTGAGGTACTATGTAAGCCCTCGGAAGCTCGCTGCCGCTTTTCTCGTCGCTGACTCCAACCACTACAGCTTCAGCTATCCCAGGATGCTCGAGAAGTATGGATTCAAGCTCCGCTGGAGCGACCTGAAAGGCCCGCACTTTGATGAGTTCCTGTGTGAACCGCTCCAATTAGAAATCCTCGCTCTATGGAAGGCAATGTATTAAATTGGTCGCACAAACCTTTTTCCTACCAACGATGTACCATTTCTTAGTGTTTTCATCACAGACGCAGATGTCACCGGTGTGCAAGAAGCCGTCCGAATCAAAAGAGTCTCTTGTCGCCTTAGGATTGTTGTAATAACCTCTTGTTATGCTTGGGCCTCGTAAGCAGAACTCTCCTGGTGTGCCATACGTCGCTACAACGTTTTCGCTATCATCAACCAGTCTAATAGTCCCGACATAATCTCAGCACAATCGTCCTGAAACGTATGATAAGGCATACATACCTTGCAGAAAGGTTGGGCAACAGCTTCCCTACGCTATTAGTATGATCATCCTCGGGCCACAACAATGCGCAGCTATAGCCAGTCATCTCAGTCATCCCAAATATTTGTGTCACTGGTGTGCCCGGTGGCAAATAGCCTCTGAAGGCTTCTTGTGTGCTTAGGGCCACGGGCGAACCGGACGTTAAGACGTTTCTAATACTTTGAAAAGTTTTTGTGTTTGAAATCGGCGATCTAACAACCACCTGGAGCGCAGCCGCCACAATCAAGATGTCTGTTATGTTATACTGCTCGACACTGCGAAGATACAATTCAAGCTCAAACCGCCTCAAATGGTACGTTTTGAAACCCTCTTTCAGCATCGCGAGATGACTGAACGGCAGCGATCCGACATGGAATTGGGGGGTGAACAGTAATTGTGACACCTGTCTCAGCAGTGAGTACTTCTCTATTCGCTCAAGGTTGACATGTAAAGGACAGCTACCTACTTCGTAAGGCCTTTTATTTCGCCCTAGGAACATGGTATGCTGGGCCACAAGGTTTTGATGAGAGATCATGACGGCTTTTGGTAGTCCTGTCGTTCCACTGCTGAATAACATGGCGGCAGTGGTATTTTTGGCAGTATTTTCGTCGTTGAAACGAATCCAGTCGGCCTCTCCATGTATCAAGAGTTCTCGCCAGGAAGAACAGCCGCTTATGGATGCCTTGAGGTGTTCATCGAAAAGCCAGACACTAGGGTTCGTGATGCCACATGCTTGTGCAGCTTTCTGGACATTCTTAACAGTTGTGGGCTCGGTGACGAAGAACTTTGCGTTTGAGATTTTGAAGTGATGTTCCAATTCGGCCACCGTGTATGATGGATTTGCGCCGGTAAACACGCCTCCAGCGGCGATGATACCCAGGAAAAGGACTGTAAAATATACCTAGCAGTACGTATTAAGAAAAATAGATGCACCGTAGACAGCTAAAATGAAGCTTGGCACCAACATCATTAAACATTTGTAAACAAACGCAATCGCCCTTCTGCAATCCCGCAAGCCGTAGACCATGTGACAGCTTTCGAACTAAGATACGTATATCTTCCGCTGAGAGAGCTCTGCTAGGGTCATTGGCATCGAAACAAATCTACGAGGCGGGTCAGACCCGTAAAAATTAAAGACCCAACGAAAAGGGTTTGATAAAAAAACCTACAGCCTTGCTCTGGTCGACTTTGGGGTCCGAGAATATCCACGACACCACGTCAGCAGAAGGGATCGGTATTGTCTCTGAAGTGAAAATCATCTTTGACAATAGATCGAAAGAGATGGGGATGGGTTGTCAAGGTATGGACTACCTTATCCAAGTATGGCAATGTGGATAGGCCTGATACTTTGGAAGGATTCAATGACAGCGAACAAGCTACCTTAGTTACATTTATTTTGTTACAGCCCCCAGCCAGCCGCCTCGTTTCAAAGGTATGGTACGCGAGTCCTTCCAATGTTACCCAAGTAACAAGCCAAACATGGTACTCGCGACTTGCGACCTCACAGACGACTCTAAATCAATGTTCTTGATACTCATCTATTATCTAATCTTAGTATCTAAATACATCCATCCACATATCTAGAGCTTGTGCATCACCATGGATTGT
>JAABUH010001825.1_pt1 | contig 22037 bp, 24 predicted proteins | sample 5559121 | NCBI WGS metagenome assembly JAABUH01 (sample SAMN10711871, study PRJNA513364) | rock metagenome | isolation source: Antarctica rocks | place: Antarctica: Victoria Land, Battleship Promontory nord | collected 2015-12-28
CACCTGCGGCGCCTCCTGTGACCAGACCCCCGCGGCCCCCACGGCCCCCACGGCCCCCACGGCCCCCCCACCGGAGGCCCCGCCTACCCCCCCGCCACCGCGGCCCCTGCGCCCCGCCGCCGACCATGCCTGGCGGCGCGCGCCCATTGGGTGCCCGCGTTCGGCGTGATCACCACCATCCACTATTTCGTGGCGCACCCGTCGAAATCGCGCCATCTTGACTACGGTGGTATACGGTGGTACAGTATATGGCACAGGGGTGCCGTCATGCCGAGTAGCCAGAACCGCCGCCGTATCGAGATACCGCTCGACCTCTATCAGCGCTTGGCGCACCAGGCCGAGACGGAGCATACGACCGTCTCCACACTCGCAACCCATCTCCTCGGTCACACCCTCGACCAGGACAGCATGCAGCGCGACGAGCAGCGGCGATTGTATGAGCAGTTACATGCCCTTAACCGCGTGCTACCCGACATGCTGGCCGCCTACCGCGAGGCGAGCCTGCTCCAAGCGGTCTTGCAGCGCTTGCCCACGGTCGAGCCACGCACGGTCGATGCGGCGCACGTCCGGGAACTGATCGAGACGTATCGCCAGGCCGATGGGCTGCGCATGGTGCTCCAGCAGATGCCTGAGGTGCAGGTGCCCACGCCCAAGACCGGCGCGCGCTGACCCGACGCCGCTCGACGGAGAGAGGAAGGGATAACCCGTTCCCCGCCCACGTCGAGGGCGATACAGGCGTTGAAGTGGACAAAAGGGGAGGCACTGTGGAAGAGCCGACAACCGACACAGACGACACCGGTCAGGGGGGCGTGCCCGCGCGGCATCGCGCGCTCATCGATGCGTTACGGGATGCCGGCCGCATCGCGACGCCACGCGTGGAGGCGGCTTTCCGCGCCATCCCGCGCCATCTCTTCCTCCCCGATATCCCGCTGGACACGGCCTACGCCGACGACGCGATCCCCACGAAGGAACGGGACGGCGTCGCGATCAGCTCGTCCTCGCAGCCGACCGTCATGGCCGTGATGCTGGAGCAACTCGACCTCCAGCCGGGCCAGCGGATCCTGGAGGTCGGGGCGGGTACGGGCTACAACGCGGCGCTCATGGCGCACATCGTCGGCGACACTGGGCGAGTGGTCGCGGTCGACATCGACGACGACATCGTGGCGGACGCCCGCGCGCATGTGGCGGCGGCCGGGGTGGACACTGTTGAGGTTGTCCGCGGCGATGGCGCGGACGGCTACCCGGACGCTGCCCCCTACGACCGGATCATCCTGACGGTGGCCGCCTGGGACATCGCGCCGGCGTGGGTCGCGCAATTGAAGCCCGGCGGACGCCTCCTGCTGCCCCTGGCGCTCCAGGGCAACGTGCAGAAGCTGGTGGCATTCGAGCGCGCCGGCGACCATCTCGTCAGCGTGTCCGTGCGAGACGGGGGCTTCATGCCCCTACGCGGGGCGTGGGCCGCGCCGGAGATGCATCTGTCGCTGAGTCCCGAGCCGGGGCTCTCCCTCGGGCTCGGCAGCCCGCGCGCCGTCGACGCCGACGCCGTGTACGCCTTCTTGGCCGGGCCGAGCCGCGCGTGGCCCACGCCTGTGCGCGCCGACGCGCGCGACCTGTGGGGTGGCATCAGCCTCTGGCTCGCCCTGCACGCCCCCGACATGTGCGGCCTCACGGCCATTGGCGATGGAGCGGGGCGGGCTATCGTCTCCGACATGTTCGCCATCTCACCAACCTACCGCGCCACGGTCGGCCTGCTCGGGCCGACGGCCCTCTGCGTCTTGACACGCCCGGACGACCACGAGTCTGCGCTGGGTCAAGCGGCGGACGATGGATCGCTTGAGGTGTGGGTGCGAAGCTTCGGCGCGGGCGATGACCTCGCGCACAGCCTGATCGGTTACCTCGCGGCGTGGGAGGCGGCGGGCCGCCCGTCGACCCCGGGTCTCCGCATCCGGGCGTACCCGTCGGACGCGGCGCCCGTGGCGGGGGCTTTTAGGGGTAGGTTTTTCACGAAGGAGGGAGGTTCGGAGGGCACAGCCCTCCGAGATACCCCTCGTTTGGAGGGGTGGGCAGCGTTGCTGCCCACCCCTCCAAACAAAAACCTACCCCTGTAAGCGTGGCGGGGGTGGATGGCATGATGATCGCCAAAGGGCGGACGCGGCTTGTGCTCGATTGGCCACCATGAGCCCGACGTGCGGCGTGCCCATGCGCTATCCACCCGAATGCGCCGCGATGGAGCGGGCTATGGCGACGCACCTGTCGCACCTGCGACCGGCGCAGCGGCGCGGCCTGGCCCTGTGGGTCTACGGCGCTGTCCTGGCCGGGAGCGCCTGCCAGAACGCCGTCATCGCGGCGCTGCTGACCATCGGCCACTGGCACACCGTCCGCCAGCATCTGCGCGAGTGGCTCTACGACGGAGTGGACAAGGCGGCCCCCTGCCAGATGCAGGTCGATGTCGCGCTGTGCTTCGCCCCCCTGCTGCGCTGGCTGCTCTCCTGGTGGCAGGGCGATAGCTTGCCCGTCGCGATCGACGCCACGCTACACGGCGACCGCGTAACGGCGCTGGTCATCAGCGTCCTCTATCGGGGCAGCGCCATCCCCGTCGCCTGGCACATCCTGCCGGCCAATCAGGAGGGCGCGTGGATGTCGCCGGTGCTCCGCCTCTTGCGCCAGCTCGCCCCGGCGGTCCCGTCAGGGATGACCGTTCTGGTACTGGCCGACCGCGGCCTGTGGAGCCCCCGTCTGTGGAAGCGCATCCGCGACTTGGGCTGGCACCCGCTCCTGCGCGTTCAGCACAAAGCGACGTTCCAGCCCGACGGACAGGGGCGGCAGCCGGCGTGGCGCTTGGTGCCCGGCCCGGGTCATGCGTGGATCGGACGCGGCGTCGCCTTTAGCGCCAAGAAGGCGCAGCGCCGTGGCACGCTCGTCGTCGTGTGGGCGGAGGACCAGAAGCACCCGTGGGTCGTGCTGACGGACTTGCCGCCTGATCGAGTGGGCGCATGTTGGTATGGCTTACGCGTCTGGATCGAGTTGGGGTTCAGGGCGCTGAAGGGGCTGGGCTGGCAATGGCAAAACACCCGGCGGACCGACCCGACACGCGTGAGCCGACATTGGCTAATCTTGGCGGTCGCAACCTTGTGGGTTGTCGCGTATGGGACGCGGGCTGAGGATGCGGAGGAGCGCGGTTTGCCCCCCGCACGTTTGCATACACCTTCCCCACCGCGTATCCGGAAACGCATCGTCAGCCTGTTCCGTCGGGGCCTGAGTTGGCTGCGCTATCAGTTGGAACGCGGCTGCCTCTGGCAGAGGCTCTGGCTCGCCCAGGAACCGTGGCCTATCACACCGCCATCCCTGGTTATCACCGTGCATGCGCCACCATAAAGATGGTTGAACGGCTATACCTACCCCTATGAGCCTCCCAGTGGGGGACATTCGAAGCTTAATGTATAAGGGCGCGCCACGGGCGCGGGGGAAAGGGGCGGGGCCGCGCTGGCGCGTCGTTATTCGGTGTACCACGCGCCCCCCACGTAGGCGATGCGGCGCTCCCGCTCGGCGGGCGGCCACGCCCACCGGGACGCCGACGCGGAGCGCACGCGGGCCGCCAGCGCGGTTAAGGCCTCCAGTAGGGCGGGAGCCTCGGCCGTCACGCTCGCGAACGCGCCCGCCGCCTTGAGCTGCACCGTCGCCACCACGGTGGGGTTCGTCGGGTAGAGGGCGGCGATGAGGCCGGTGACGACGCCGGGCGGGGCCGTCGCCGGGTCCATCAGGGCCACGAGCGGGGGCAGCGCGTCGTCCCAGGCCACCAGGACCACGCGGCGGCCGTCGTCGTCTCGGGTATCGCGCAGGAAGAGGCGCCGCGCGACCGCGTAGCCGTGCGCGCGCAGGGCGGCGGCGAGCGCGTCGTCCGCCACGTCGGCCGTCGTGGTCAGGGTGAGCGGCGGCGCGTCGCCCGCGGGCAGCCCTATCTCTGTGTCAGCGCGCTCCCGCTCCGGGTCCACGTCCACCACCACCACCTCCTCCTCTATCAGTAGGCCGGAACGCGCCCCTCGTCTCGTCGGTCTCCCGCGCGGCGCCCCCGTTTTCTCCCGGCCCCCGCCCGGCCCTGTGTGGCGTCCCCCCGCTGGCTCCGATCCGACGCGGGCTGCACCGCGCCGGGAGCCTCCCACGTGCCGCCTCCGGCCTACCGCTACTGCCACTTGATGACGCGATAGCCGTGGCGCAGGCGCCGGCGCAGGAGCGCCTCGACGTGCGCCTGTGCAGCGGCGCGGTCGGGGTAGTAGTCGAGACGGGTGCGCTCCGGGCCGCCCGTGCGTCCCCACACGCGCAGCAGCGCGCCGCCCTCGTCGACGAGGGCCGGGGTCCAGGTCAGCGCGTAGCTGCGATCGCGGTTACGTGCGGGGTCGACGCTGCGCAGGCGAACGTAAGCGTGGAAGGACGCGGCGGCGGGCGGCAAGTGTGGGCACCTCATCGCGGGCAGCGCCTCCTTACCTAATACGCCGCCACGCCAGAACTCCACCGTAGGGGTCGGTCATGTCCCAGCGGAAGCTGCGCTTCTCCAAACGGCCCGACGCATGCTCCAATTCAAGGTTATACTGATGCCCACAATCGGCGAGAATCCCTTCCTCGCGCGCGACTTTCCAGCCTGGGTACCCACCCCGCACGACCGTCAGACGCTGCGCGCCACGCGGGCCGCCTCGGCGATGGCCTGGCGTCGCTCCAGCGGGTCGCCGAGGTGGTACAGGGGGCCGAGCAGGAGCACGGCATCGCAGCTCGAATCGGGAAGGAACGAGAGATCTGTCGCCGAGGCGCGCCAGGCCTCGGCGATGTGCCGGCCTAGCCCCTGGGTCTCCAAGCGGGCGGTGGCCGTCGCCAGCAGGCGCTGCGAGACATCGACGAGGTGGATGCGGCAGCCGTGGCGCGCTAGCAGCTCGCTATAGTGGCCGACGCCGACGCCGACGCCGACATCGGCCACGGTCGCGCCGTCGGGGATGTAGCGCCGCAAGTAGCGTTCGGTGATCGCGCGCTCGACAGGCGAGTGGCGATCCAGCCGAACCGCCTCATAGTCGTAGCCCGTCGTGTCCGAGCCGGAGCGGTCATAACTCTGACCAATCAGGGCGTGATGCGCCGCCACGTCGCCCATGCCAATCCTCCAATCCATGGTGGACACACCTTGAGCTAAATCTAGCATTTGGGTCCAAAGTAAGACTTGGGCTCGTGCTTTACCATCGTAGAGCATCACTGCGGCTCTCGTCCCCGTTCCCGGGTGGCAGCGGGGAAGATATACGTCGCGCTGTTCCCCAAATGACCACCTGACCGCCGCACGGCTTCCTGCATCAGGGCATGCAGCGTCACCACGAGCGGCGATATACGCAGATCGCGCTCGCTCTCCGGCTCATTAAACGCGGCGAGTCCGTGGTCGTAGAACGCGTCCCACAGGCGGTCCCACATCTCCTGTCGGCTCATCGGCTCCGGTCGCTCTTCTTCCACGTTCTCCTCCTGTCCTTGGGCTCGCCGTGGCCCTGATGAATTACGGCAATATCGGGCCATTCAGCGCGGCGATCTGGTTGTGATAGTGGTGAAAAGCGTTCGCCAACAGCTCGCCGTCACGGGCGCTGTCCCTCTTGGCGGCTTCACCCTTGATGTCGCCCAGGTGCCACCCTATACGCTCGCAGATGAGCATCAGGACGTCGATCGGGTCTCGGGGAGCACCGTCGCGGCAACAGTCGATTAACGCCTCTCTGAGTGTGTCCTCCATCGCCCCTCCTTGTAATGGTCAGGTTAAGGCGCGTGTCAGTGTTGGGTAGGCCGCTGGCGAGTTACCCATTCTGTTTTTTTTGGTCAGTGCCATCAACGATGTGGTGTATGACCTGTCTGGCATCCTCAAGAGCTGCATCCAGCGTAAGATATCGAGTATTGGACAGTGGCTGGACAATAGTCCGCCCCGTTTGTCGCAGCACCTCAAGATCCCAGCCGGTTTCGCCCTTTTCGACGCGTTCCGTCGCTTCCACCATGAAAGTGGTGCCACGATAGGTCATCTCCCCTTCCCAGCTATCGATTCCCACCGCGAGAATCCGCTGTTCGACGCCCATGGCTCCTCCCTCGTCCAGCGTTGGGTACTTTTCCATCGGCCCCCCACCGAACCGGACATACACGTTTTCATGTATCCGGCTCTCCAGTGACTGTTGGGTGCGGTGTGTGTAGCCGCCGCATGGGCCGTCCTGCATGGATGTCCACATGGCAACTGTGGCATACGACGAGTGTCTTTCGGCGCAAGGCGATCATGCGCTTCATCCACTCAGGCTTCTCTCTGCGCCCCTGTGTCTTCAGGTTTGCCATCTTACGGATGTGGTGGACCTGAAGGTTGTCCGCCTGGCCGCACATCTCGCACCGTTGGGCCACTAATCGGCTTACGAGGTCCGATGTTTTGGTCCAGATGTGGGGCGGGGCATCGTCGAGTCGCCGCGCTAGGCGTTGTCGTTTGAGCGGTATGCCGCCGAAGTCGGCCACTAGTGGTGGCTTGTCCTCTCCCCGGTTGACCACCACACGGAAGCAACTGCGCTGTCCGTCTGGTGTGTCTCTCATGGCCTTGTACTTGCGCGCCGTGGCCGTGACCGAAGCGTTGTGCTTCATCGCCAGGGTTTTGAGGAGCGACGTCTTCATGACATACAGCACCTCGCTGAAGTTCTGGATGTTGTAGGCCAGGACATAGTAATTCACCAGTCCGCGGTATGCGCTCTGGTACTTGGTCACGATCGTGTAGTCACTCTCATGCATCAGTTCAGCGCGATGTTGTCAGTGGCCACACAAAAGTCGCCACTGGTGGCCATCGTGCGCCTGCTCGTTAGAGGGCAGATGGGCCAGTTCCTGCTCCCTGAAGAACAAGTTCTCCCTGTCTCGGCACGGCCTTCGCGTGGGCGGGGCTTGGGGAACCGTCGGCAGGTTCTCCACGAATGGGGACCATTAGCTGGCCATCAGTGGGGCTTTCTACATGGCCATGTACAGATGTACCGGTTTTCCTCCCCCCATATACTTCTTGACGCTGCCCTCAATGACGTCCTTAGGGACTCTGAACCCAATTTGCCCACGGAGGGTGCGTTTCCCGTTGCGCACCTGGTCGCTGGCCCATTGTGTGCAAAGTTCATAGCCGAGGAACCGCGCCTTCTCGGTCGCGGCGTGTGTGATCAAGGTCTTCTCCTCCGACAGTTCGAGCTTGAGATGATCGCGCAGGAATGTACGCAGGCGCTCCTTGATCGCCCTAGCTTCTTCCTTCGGTCCGTCAAACCCAAGGAGGAAGTCGTCGGCATAGCGTACGTAGCGCAACCGGCGGAACTCCGGGTCGTCTGGCACGACCGACGATAGGCCGAACATTTGCTTCCGCACCTGCTCGGCTTCGGCCTGTCGTCCCGTCTTCCGGAGATAGGCCCGACGTAGCCTGAGCCTGTTGTAGTCCGGGGCGACCTTGCGCTTGTCGCCCACGTTGTACTCCGGCATCAGGCGCGTTACGATGTACTCGTCCAACTTGTCAAGGTAAATATTCGAAAGTATGGGACTTACCACCCCGCCTTGCGGCGCGCCGCTCAACGTTTTATTGTATGTCCATTCTTCGAGATACCCGGCCTTGAGCATGTTGGCGATAAGCCGCAGGAACCGATTGTCGTGGATCTTTTCTCCCAGTATCCCCACCATGACCTGGTGGTCAAGGGTATCGAAGCACCGGGAAATATCACCCTCGATGAACCATCGGGTGGCGGTCCAGTATTGCTGTACGACCCCAAGAGCCGTATGGCAACCCCTTTCGGGTCGGAAACCATGCGAGTGGCGGCAGAATTGGGGCTCGTAGTACGCTTCCAGGAGGAGCCGCGTGACTTCTTGCACCAATTTGTCCGACCACGTCGGCAGGCCAAGTGGGCGCTGTCGCCCGTCTTTTCTGGGGATGTATACCCGTTTTGTTGGCGTCCATCGGTAGCGTTCACAGCGCAGCAGCCCTATGATCGCCTCGATTTTCTCCAACGACATGCCGTCGATGGTTTCCCCTGTTACTCCCGGCGTCATGGCCCCGTTGTTGGTACGCAGGCGGTCGTAGGCCAGGAGGAACAGCTGCGGGTTGTACAGTTGCCGATAGACGTCCTCCAGGGGTAGCTTGCGCATGCCCCGCTCCCGGGTGATACCCAGTACGGTCGCGGCGTCACGCATCTCGCGTACCTTGACCTGCACTAGTCATCGTCGTCACCTGCACCCCTTCCCTTGGGCTCATCGCCCGTGGCGGCATTGCCCGCCACCTCAGTACTATGGGTGCTCCGTCGCCAAAGGCCTCGCGGCCCGTAGGCGATCCCGCGGTACGTCGTCGTTGTACGTCATAGCGCGATGTAGGCGTCCCGTTCATTCCCTTATCCGGCTCTGATGAGCCGATGGCTCGCCCCACGACGATTACCGGCGACGCAGCTATAGTCATCCTCGCCTTTCGGGAGGCCCGGTATGGGGCGACGGAGGGGTGCAAGTGTTCTACCTCCGGTGTCCGATCACCACGCATGGGAATTGGGCTTAAAGCAATCCAGCCTTCGCCATGTCGCGCGGGTCTCGCGGGGCCATGTCCTACAACACTCTCGGCCATTCCCCGCTTTCCACACATGCTATTGTCCCCTTTACCTTTCGATGCCAGGTTAGTGCGGTGACCCAAGGACATTTCGTCGGGTCCTTGCTAGCTGAGCTAGCGATACAACGACGCGCCTCACGGCGCACAGCTACTCTCGACCGGCACGCTCACTGGCCCCCCGATTAGCGCCTCGACCTCGGTCCGCTCCCTGTGCCGCCAGCGCGGCGAATGCAGCGCGTCGCCGTCCGGGCCGTGGTCGAGGTCGAACGTCACCTCCGCGAAGCGTTCACCCGGCGCCAGGTGCGCGTGGCGCGGGTCTACATAGCCTTCTATGAACACAATGCCCTCCTTGGCCTGCGGTAGGAGTTGCCGCCACGCCTGGGTGGCGATGGCCGCAGCCGCGTTCGTGACGCTGGCGCCGGGGTTGGATTTTTCCTCCCATGCGAGCACGACAGGCAAGCTGGCCGGGCGCTCGTAGACGTGGAGCCAGCAGCGCCCCGCGTGCCCGGTCGGCTCGGCATAGCTGAACGGGCCGTCGTAAGATCGAAACGCCGGCGTTTGATCGCCCTGCATTGTCACGCACCCTCCTCTCGCCCCAGCATGTCCACCAGGCGCGGCGTGACCCGTCCCGTCGTGATCCACTCAGCCACGTCGCCGGCGTCGTCCCGCCCCTCGGCCGCGTCGCGCCGCACCAGCGCCTCGCCCATAACGCGGACCAGGTTGTTGATGCCCACGGCGTACAAGCGGTCCCACAGGTGCCCGCCCGTCAGCCCGGCGAGGTGCCCGTAGCGCACATGAACACGCAGGCGCGCGGCGGCGTCGAAGAGCGCCGCGTCGATCCCCGGCAGCGCCGCGGCCATCGTCAACACATAGTAGCGGTGGATCGCCAGTTCCGCGCGGTCGATACGCCCGCGCCACGCGTCCAGCGTCGCCGGCCGCTCAACGACAGGCACTAACGCCGGCCCCTTTACATGAGCGTCGGGTCCGTGGCCGCGCGTGTCCTCCACGAAACAACCGATGGGTCGCGCTCGGCGTCGGCCCGGTCGTCCAGCTCGTTCGCCTCCTCGCGCCAGCGGGCGGCGAGGGCTATCGCCCGCCCGCGGACGCTGGCCTCCAGAGACGCGCTGTGCTCCCACTCTACCCGGTCGGCCGCACGGCGCAGCCCGGCGGCCATGTCCTCGTGGGTGAGGTCCTTGTTCCCCCATCGCGCCCACCGGTCGCGCACGGTCGCGTCGATGCGGTCGGCGCTCATCAGTCGCCCTCCCCGTAGCGGTGTAGTCGATTTAGGTAGTATCAATTATTCTCACAGATATACACCCTTTTCGCCCGCGATGATGCGCACACATTGCGGAGCCGGGGTAGGAGGCATCTATTCATGCGTCCCTTGCATACTTATGCATCGTTGTAGACAGCAGGCAAGCACCCGGCCAGTACTTGTGGTCAACTGTCGCGTGGGGGTAGCACGCAAAACTCGTTGCCTTCGAGATCGGTCATGACGACCCATGGCACCTCACGCTGACCGATATCGACGCGCCGCGCCCCGAGCGCCAGTAGGCGTTCGACCTCCGCATCTTGATTGTCCGGGGCGAGATCGAAGTGGAGGCGATTCTTGACGACCTTCCCTTCCGGGACGGGAACGAAAACGAGAGCGGGACAGGCGGCGGTAGGGTCGTCTGGCAGCTCGATGCCGACCTCGTTGGGTTCAGTGTAGGCAACGCGGTAGCCGAGTGCTTGACGCCAAAACTCGGCGAGAGCACCGGGGTCACGAGCATCAATGGTGACGTTGTACAGGCGGCTGGACATCTTCATTTCCTTTCTGGTTGATATGCGAGCGGGCTACGCCGCGTTCCACGCTCGGCGCGCCCCCACCTCCTCGCCCGTGCCTCGTCGTGCCGCTCGCACAAGCCTATGGTGCGGATGGTGGACGGGAGACGGACCGTTGTGCGCGAGTGCGGCCACATGGGCCGGACTGGGGTTGCCGTCGTGTCTCTGGAAACCATAGGTCGGGTACAACGTCCCATACTCGACCATGATGCGATGGTGGGTCACGCTGGCGATGATCGAGGCGGCCGCGATCGACACGCTCGTCGTGCCGTTCCACCGCTTCCCCACGACGACAGAGAGCCATCCCCCCGTGTCGATGGCCGTCGTCCCGTCGAGGAGGACGATGTCGGGTGGTGTGGGCAGCGCGTCGAGTGCGCGGATTGTGGCGACCGAGGTCGCTCGCGCCTGATTGCCGATCCGGCCCAACTCTGGGACCTCAACCACGCCGATACCGATGTGCGGGGCCGCCGCGGCGCTGATTAGCGTCGCGAGGCGTGCCCTCTGATCGCGCTTGAGTTGCTTGCTGTCGCGGACCTCCGCGAGGAGGGAGGCTAGCCGCGCGAGTCCGTGATCCAGGCCGGGGCCAGGGTGGGGTAAGGGTAGGACAACCGCCGCTGCGACGAGCGGCCCGGCGAGGGTCCCCACCCCGACCTCGTCGACGCCCGCGATCAGCCCATAGCCTGCCACCAGGCACGCACGCTCAATGGCGAAGGTCGGCGGCGGCTTGACGCGGTTTGGTGCCATTAGCGCCCCCCTTCCTCAGGCACATGGAAGGCGGGATAGGAGGGCATGGGGGCCGTGTCGATCGCCCACAAGGACTGGAGCCGCGCGGCCATCGCCTCGATCGTTGCCCCGAGCGCCTCGAGGTGGCCGCTCTCCTGCACCGTCCGCGCGACGATGGCGAAACGGAAGAGGAGGCGCTGCCGGATCGTCGCCAGGTCCCACTCCTCGTCCCGTTCCAGGATCGTCGCCAGGGGATACACGCGGTCGAACCTGATCAGCCAATAGAGACACGCCTCGACGACGGCGCGATCGAAGAGGGTATCGTCGGCTGCGGCGGGGCACCCCTGCGTGAGCGCCACGCGATACGCCTCCTCCAAACGCGGCCGGATAGGCGCGGGGAGGCGGCCGACGCACCAACACGAAGGGAAGTGCAGGCGGCCGAAAACGCCGTCGATCAGTGCATGCCTGAGGTAGCCCCCCTCGAAATCGAAGAGGCGCACCGTGCCGCCGACGCGCAAGCAATTGTCGGGGCAAGCGTCGCCGTGGGTATAGGCGAGGAACGGCCCAGGATGGTGCAGCACGGCGCGCAGCATCGCCAGGTCGGCCTCTGTCCCCGGTTGCGGTGCGACGCCCAAGGCGTCGGCCATGACGCGGAACCGTGGGGCCAGCCAATCGTAGGAGGCAATATCGCGTTCCAGGGGTCCGAGGGCGGCGCGGATCTGACGATACGCTCCGTCCTTGCCGATCGTGAGCGCGTGCATGCGCCCCAGTGTGGTCGCCAGGTCGATGAGCGCGTCCTCGGCGGCGGTTGGATTGTCCCCAAGCAATATTTCATCCAGGTGCGCGCTCGTTCCTAGATCCTCCAGGACCACGAGGCCAGCCGCCCGATCGCCCCCATAGAAGCGGGCGGCCGGCGAGTGCGCGCCGCCGAGGTGATCGAGGAACTGGAGGCCAGCCCACTCGTTGAAGAGCCGGGGGGCAGCCCCGTCGGCCGTGTCCGGGTCGTAGGTCTCGCCCTCGCCGCCGGCCCGCTTCACGATGACGGAAGCCGGTACGCCGTGCGGCCCCTCATGCACGACGTAGCGGTAGACGGTCGAGCGCGGGCTCGCGTCAAGCGGCTCGCCATTGCCGAGCCGCACCGCGCCGTTGAACGATCTGGTGAGCACCTGCTCGGTGACGGACATGAGTGTCAGCGGAGTATCGTCGAATTGTGCCATGGTGATCCCTCCTGTCGGTGCGCGTCGCACGCATCGTCATCATGCATGGGAGGGCAAAAGACCTCCCGGATTGAGGGGGGGTTCGGCTGGCTCGTGTACCACTGGGCGGCAAACAAGGCACAAAAAAACCTCCCGCGCCGTGGGAGGTCTGAACTGTCCGTCAGCCTGAACGACAGACTATGACTGCGTCCTCATCCGTCCCACGCGCCACTGCCTCCCTCGATGGGGAGGAACGCTATCCGGATAGTCGTCGCCGTTGGCTCAGTCATCGTCATTGGTGTCATCCTTCCATCTCTAAGATAGTCCAGTGCGGGATCGGTTGTCAACTCCTCGCCCATCGGCACATGCACCGCCGACGCCCCCACCCCTCGGCCTCCGGCCGACCAAGGGGGACAAGCCCCCTCGCACCCCCGTTTCGCCTGCGGCGGCCGATTTTCACGACCAGGATCGGCGGCACAGCGCCCGTTCTGAAAATCGGCCGTCCTCGGCGACCTCATGATTGCCCGTCTCCCCGCGCATCATGACACGCTGCCCTTTCTCCGATCGCGGTCGCCGCGCACGGGCTCGAGCGCGGCCATCTCGCCGCGCACGCTCTCGATCTTGCGTCTGAGCGACGTGAGAAGCACGCTCCTGCCCTTCGGCGCGCGCTCGGCGTCCGCGAGGCTGCGCATCAGGATGGCCAGTTCCTGGTTCAGTTGGGCCAGCGCATCGCCCTTTGTCTCCTTGCTCATCATCGTCGCCACCGCAGGCGTGAACGCCATGGGGTTGTGGATATCGCTCGGGCTCGTCGGCGTGGGGGGCGGTGTGTCCTTGAGTTGCGCAAGTAGTTCGTTGAAGAGCTCCACGTTGCCGTCGGTCGCGGCCTTCTCGACCGGCGTCATCGGCACCCGCGCCTGGATCGGGATGACATTCTCGCCCTCCTTGAGCACGCGCGCCGCCCCTCCGCCGATAAACGCACTGCACTTCTGGCATTCTAAGCGATGGGCGCAGGTGTGCCAGGCCGGGTGCCCGCAGTAGCGCGGCTCCCCGTCGGCGTCCCAGCCGAGCCACCAGCGCACGCTCGGCCGCCCCTCCGCCGCCGCCTGCAGGTCGATCACGCCCTCGACGATGCGCTCCAGGTCGCTGGCCTTCTGGATCGTCCGCGCGAGCTGGAGCGGGTCGGTCCGCGCATAGCGCGTCACCGTCGCGCTGTCCTGGTGCCCGAGGTACGCGGCGATGTCGTCGAGGGGGACACCCAGCATACGCAGGATGGTCGCCCGCTGGCTGCGGCCGCGGTGCGACGTGATCACGCCGCGTGCGTCGCGCGGCGTCCCTTCCCGGTCGCCCGTCGCCTTCGCGAACAGGGCCGGGATGACGCGCCTGTTGATGAAGACCTTGTCCATCCTGCGCCACTTGTAGCAGAAGAGGTAGTCGGCCATCGCGCGATCCTTCGCGTCCCACAGGGGCGGCTGGGCCGGCGGCCGCTCCGCTAGCCAGGCGTCGATAGCGTCGGCGGTGTATTCCGGTATCCAGATCCAGAACGGGCCGCGCCATTTGCCGGAGGGGACGCGCAGGTAGCACAGGGGCGCGGCGGCTGCCGGGTCGGTCGCCTCGACGGGCTGGCCGTCGGCGGAGAGCATATCGGGCGCCCAATCGCGCCGGACGCAGTCGACGCGCAGGCGCATGATCTCGTCGGAGCGCCGGCCGGCCGAGATCCAGACGAGGGCGACGGCGCGCCAGAACGAGAGGGGGTACTGGGTGTTGGGGGGCAGGTCCTCTCGCGCCAGCGTGGCCGCCGCGTAGACCAGCTTGTACCAGAGGGCCATGTCGATGTCGCGCGGCTCGCGCTGGTCCAGCCGCTGGATGGCCAGTGGCGTCGCGAATGCCTGCAGCGGCTTGAAGTTGAGCGCGATCTTGCGCGGCGGCGCGTCGCCGACGGCGTGGGGATAGTCTTGCAGGTCGCCGAAGAGGCGACGCATCCCGTGCAGGCGGTTCGAGATGCCGGCCGGTCTGAGCGGGATCCCCAGCGCGCCTTTCCGCCGCAACTGCTCCCGTCCCCGGGCGGACACGTACTCCCCGGCGGACATGCGGCACACGGCGTCGACGTACTCCAGGGCGAGATCCTCGTCCCATTGCTCGGGGGACACGACGGCGGGGTGGTGGCGCAGGAGCCAGCGGCCGGCGAACAGCGCCATGCAGACCTGGGTGCGTCGGTCCTTGTCTTGGACGGGCGCATGAGTGCCCCGTCGGTACCAGGCCACGCACCACGCGGCCCACTCCGGAGCCATGCCCGTCGTGTCGAAGCCGTCGTACAGCTGCACGATTGTCGCGTGGTCCTGCGTGGGGACGATGAGGTCGAGGCAGATGAGGGCCTGCCGGAGGCGGTGGAACTCGAAGGGGGACGGGGGGCGGACGCCCGGCCGGTCGTGGGCCGGCCTGTGCAGGCGTGCGACCGCGGCGGCCAGATCCTCCAGAGACGGCGAGCGATTGAGGACGAAGAGGCGACACACCTGGCGGCGCATCTCATGGCGCTGGCCCGGCGCGTCGGTGAACCCCAGGCCGGCATGACCAACGAGGGTGTCGGTGAGGCGCGCGAGTTGCCGCTCGACCAGATCGTGGCCGAAGTACAAGCGCGCGGAGTCCAGGATGAAATACCCGTGTCCCATGGCGATCATGTCGGTCACGCCGCCGAGCAAGTAGGCCAGGTGCATGAGCGTGCGCCGGCCCTGATTGGAGACGCCGTAGTGCCGGTGGTAGTCCGCCGCCGTCGGGCGCAGCATTCCCATCCACTCCGCGAGCGCCCACGCCCAGAAGGGCGTGCCGCGCGTCGCCATGGCACGGTGCAGGACGGGGAGCGCCCCATAGCGGCAATGGGGGGCGCTGGAGGCGCCGGTCTGGCCAAGGGCGGCGATGTCGAGGGCGGGTTGGTCCAGCCGCGCGATCGCGCGGTGGGCCTGCGCCCGTGCCTCCGCGCTCACGCCCACGCCATTGCGTCGGCCCAGTAGCTCCAGGGCCTCCCGCTCCTCGGGCCGTAGCAGCGGATGTCGATCGTAGCCCTCGGGCGCGACGGGCATCCGCCAGACGGAGGGAGCGGGCACAGCGGCCGCAGCGGCGTCAGGATGCATCGATCGCTTCCCGGATGAGGCGCAGGAGGGCGTCATCGAACGGCGCGGTGGCGTCGCGGATGCGCCGGCCCAGCTCGGTCGGGGCGAGGTGGATGTACAGCCGCGTCGTCTCGGTACTCGCGTGGCCTGCGAAGAGGGCAATGTCGTCCAGATCCACGCCGCCGCGATTGAGGACGGTGCAGCGCTGATGGCGCAAGGTATGCGGGGTCAGTTGGGGCACGCCCACCTCCGCGCGCATCTTCTCGATTACGTCGTTGAACGTGCCGAGGCACACGGGCTGCCCCGGATTGCGGTTCGACTCGGACACGAAGAGCGGCCCCGCCCGTTCGCCGCCGAATGCGTCGACGATGTGCCGGCGATCCAACTCGACGTAGCGCCCGAGCACGAGCTCGACGACGGCCGAGAACGGCACCGAGCGCGCCCGCCCGCTCTTGGAAGTCTCGGCGCGCACGGCGACGAGGCGGCGCGCCCAGTCGATGTCGTCGAGCCGGAGCGAGACCAACTCCTCGCGCCGCAGGGCACAATCGTAGGCGAGCAGGATCATCGCCGCATTGCGCCGGGACTGATGGGCGAGCGTGTGGCGGATGATACGCTCCCACACCTCATCCGGCGGCGTCCACGGTAGCCGCTGTCGGCGGGGGACCGGCCCCCGCACCGGTCGTGTGCCATCCGAGCCATGGTTGCCGCGCGGGACGGGGTTGAGCGGGTCCGCCCGGAGGCCTCGACGGATGCAGAAATCGTAGAAGAGGCGGGCCGTCACGATCCGCTGTTGGATGGTGCTGTCGGACAGGCGACGGCCGGTGATGGTCGTGATCGTCCCGCGCCCACGTCGCGGCCCACGCGCGTACAGGAGATCGATGTACCCGTCGATGTCGCCGGCGTCCGCCTCGACGACGCGCGCGGGATCGTCCGCGGCGAGCGCGCGCAAGAGGTCGTCGAGGTTGCGGGCGTAGGCGTCGAGGGTCTTGGGGCGCTGCTGCCGCTTGGCGCACGACTCGATGAAGGCGCGGGCGGCGGGGTGAGCGGCCACGCGGGGATACTGGGACCACGGGATAGCGTGCATAACCATGCACCTCCCCTGTATGAACATGCATCGCCGGGGAGGTGCTCACACGACCACAAACAGCGTCACACGCCAGACATTCATCGTACAGCCCTCAAGGACAAAGGGTAGGAGTTATCCACCAATTGATGCTAGCTAACATGGAACCACTCCTCCCCCCTCTCGGCGCGGAGCGTGGCCCACTCCCCTTCCACGCACGTCGAGCACCGGCCGGTCTGACCCGGCCCCGGCGCACCCCCGCACGTCGGGCAGGTGTCGCCCGCCGCGGCCCCCGGAGCGGGCACAGCCGTGCTTACGGGCGTCGTCAGGCCCTGCGCGCGGACGCGCTCACCTGTGGCGTCGGCGATGTGTAGGAGTGGGATAGCGACGCCGTCCTGCACCGCGTCGGCCATCCTGTGCATTGTGTTAGTGCAGAGCAGCACGAGGTCAGCGCCGCCGCGCTCGACCCGCCGCGCAGCCTCGACCATGAGCGCGGTCGCCTCGTCCCAGCGCCCCCCGTGCTGGAGCGCCTCGACCGTGGCGAAGTCTACGGAGTACAGGAGACTTTGCGCCGAGTGCAGGCCCCCGAGGCGCCGGGCCACCTCCTGATTGACGATGCGATAATACTCGGCCGACGATTCCCAGCTCATGCCCCCGATCAGCCCGATGGTCTTCATAGCGCGTGTCCGTCCTTCCCCTGCCCGTCGCACCTCCCGGCGCGTCACGGCCTTTCCGTCAAGTGTCCCATCTCCGTCCCGTCCTCCCGTCGCGGTGGGCCTGCGCGACGCTGCTCCGCCGTGGGTGCGCATTGACCGGCTGTCATCCTGCGGGCTATGACACGTCGCCGATCTCCTCGAGCGTGCTCGTCCCGCTGCCCTCTTGGGAATCCCATGCCCCGGTCTCGTGCATCCGTAGGCGACCGTCGGCCAGGACCTCGATCCAGTCGCGGGACTGCCCAGCCGCCGTCTCACCCGCCTTATTGACCTGGGTGTAGCGGAAACGGATCTCCGTGCCTGTGCTGACCCCGACGAGGTAGCCGAGCCGGACCTGGCCACCGGCGTACCGGCATGCACGAGGTCGCCCCCTTGGCTGAACACGAACACGGTCTCCGCCCCGACCTCGCCGCCCACGGTGTCGCCCAGCGGGCGGAAACGGCGGCCATCGAGCGACAATCGCTGCTGCATTCCTACCTACCTATACTCCTACTCCGCATCTGCCCAAGGTGATCTTAACTTCGCGCAATTCTTGCCCCCGCGTAATCCTCGGGCTCGCGCGTTACGATACTCCATGCGGGATCTCAGCGACGGAGGCTATCGAGGTTCCACGGGTTCTCCTCTGGTCGCGCCGTCGAGAACGGGCCTTCAAGGCGTCTCCGACAGCAGGATGGTCACGATTGAGACGCACCACGCGCACCGCTACGCTGTCCCTCATCACCGCGTCTTGGCGCACCGCGTTCCCTCGCAGGAGGCGGCGCAACACCGCGTCGGCGCGCTCCCGGGTGAGCGGTCCGAGCGGCCGTCCAGGACCTGCGAGGCAACGCGCTATAGCCGTATACGTGGTGTACTCCCATTGCCGCTCGGCCCAGTCGATAAAACGCATCGCCTGGTAGAGGTCCGGTCCGATGGGATCGGCGATGGGCAAAGGATCGACGACCGTGGCCGCGTCGGCGAGGGCCTGGCTCATCGCACCGGGGATACCGCACACCACGATGACCTTATGGAAGTCGTCGCGCAGGCGACTCGCCGTCGCCGCGAAGTCGCCATCCCCGGTCGCGAGCACATAGTGGTCGATATCCGGCCTCACCAGAGCTGTCTGCACCATACCAAGCAGCATGGGACCATCCGCCACACTCTTGCGGCGTCCGTCCGGGCGCTGCACAAGAGGGTGATCGCTCAGAATAACACCCGCCGCGCGCAGAGTTCCCGCGAGAGCGGCCGGCTGGTCGCTGAAGTCGGCGTAGGCGTACGCGACGGTCGGCGCGCCATGGCGGTGTACGTGCGCGAGCAGCACGCCCGCGTCGAGGTCCTCCGAATAAAGACCCTGTAGAGAGTAGCGCATGTTCTCGACGTCGATAAAAAGCGCACTCTTGACAACGGGTGGGGTGGTCGGAGGTGTGTCCATTGTGGGATTGTCCTTTCTACGCCTGTCGGTGACGCGCCGCGCCTCCCGTCACGATGCAGCGACGTACGATTGTAAACCCCGGTTATAGGCGCGCATCTTGAGCGTCGCGAGGGCGCGCGCCTCGATCTGATTGATGCGCTGGCGCGTGAGGGCGAAGTGCGCTGCGGTCTCGGCGAGTGAGTGGGGCACGCCCCCTCCCACCCCGTAGCGATACGCGATGATGTCCCGGTCGCGTGGGTCGAGCAGCATCATGACCGCCCGGACGTCCCGCGCGATGAGGCGGTTAGCCGCCTCATCCTCGACGGGAGAGGCGTCCCGATCCGCGATCCCCCCCCGTCGTGGTCGTTGCCGTCGTGGTCGTCGTAGCCGGTCGCGTCGAGCGAGACGATCGCGCGCGCGTCGGTCGCCGCCGCGCGTACGTGCTCCGGGCGAGCCACGCGCCCGTCCCGACGGTAGAGATACGCTGGCACCCGGATGGTCGTCCCCTGCTCTTTGATGGCGCGCGTGATAGCGTCCCTGATCCACCAGACAGCGCACGTCGAGAAACGATAGCCGCGGGTGTAGTCATATTTCTCGGCGGCGCGCATCAGGCCCATATTACCTTCCTGGACGAGGTCTGTGAACGAGAGGCCACGGGTGCGGTAGCGCTTGACCACGTCGACGACGAGGCGGAGGTTGCAGACCACCAATCGCGTCCGGGCGGCCTCGTCCCCTGCGGCCATGCGTTCCCCGAGCTCACGTTCTTCCTCGCGTGTCAGCAGGGGGTGCGCGCCGATGTCGCGCAGATATGGAGCCATCCCTCTATCCGCGGGTACAGCCCGAGGATGCGCGGGCGGCGGAGTTGGTAACGCCCGAGATCCCATGACAACCATCCCTATCCGCCCCGTCATGATCGGGGCATAAACACCTGTCGTTAGTCTGGACGGTGCGCCTTGGCGCCGGCTCCTGTACAGCTAGTGTACGAGAGAGTCGTTATTTAGTGCCAAGAAATAAACACTCTCGGCTTGCCCAGTTCACGGACAGCCACACCTCCGCGCCTCCACAGGGATAGCGCCGCGAACGTCGTCGCCACCGGGGGCGACCGCGTACAATGTACGATGTATACAGCGACGGCCGCTGTGGCGCGCGCGATGATGGGAGCGGTTGCCGGTGTATAGATTTAGCACCACACTATTTGTCATCCAGTGGCGCTCGGCGCGCGGAGGACCCTACCCATGCCTAGTGAACGACAGGAGACCGTGACCCACAGCTGCATGCACGCGGGTGTCCACACTCTGCGGGGGACGCGCGCGGAGCAGTCCGCACAAGTCGATCGTCTACGTCTCGTGGCATGTATGACGTGCCAACGCGACGCAGCGACGGAGCGGGCGGCCACCGAGGCGGCCCGGCTCGCGCTCCCGGCACTTGCAGGAGCCCACGCGGAGGTGGCCGCGGCGCTGCGGGAGCGCGCGCGCCGCCTGAGTGTCGTGACGGACGCGGCGCGCGCGGCATACATGCGCCAAGCGATCGCGACAAGCCGAGGGCCGCTTAACGCGGCCGCGCGGGCGCACCTCGAGGACCGAGCCCGGGCGGCTGCGGAACGTACCGCCCTTCGGCTCTTAGCCGCCCCGCTCGCACGCACGGCCGCACGCTGGTGGCTCGACACCCGAGACATGGAACTCGACGAACTCATGAGCCAGGCGACGCCTAGTTCTCCCGGAGAAGGACCCCGATGACTGCAGACGATCAGGGTAGGTTTCAGCGTGCGGCCAGGCGGGAGTGGAGCATACCTGACATGGTTGACGGCCAGAGCCTGCTGAACCGGCTCCTTCGATGACTTTCTCGCCGATGTCTTGGCGCGTCCGAGGCCGATTATAGTGGTGGAATACGCACTCTATCGGTCCATGATGTCGAGATCAACAAATCTGGTACAGCTACAGTGAACCGTGAAAGGGCGGTGGTAGCGGTGACGGGTCGCATGTGGCAGGCTGAAGGCACCCGTGGCTCGCTCCCATGGGCGTCAGGAGCCCGACGCATGGACCCGTCCCTTGTAGCGTGCCCCAACCTAGCCTGTCCCGACAAGGGGGTGGTCGGCGCGGGCAACATCCGCGTGCATGCCCGCGCCGCGCGGCGCTATCGCTGCCGCACCTGCCGGCGCACCTGCGCGGCGACGACGCACACGCCGCTGTACCGGCTGCACCACCCGGCGGCGGCGCTGACACTAGTGCGCACGTTGCTCGTCCACGGCTGTCCTATCCCGGCGGTCGTGGCCGCCTTCGGGCTGGACGAGCGCACGGTGCGGGCCTGGCTGCACAAGGCGGGGGCACACGCCGCCCTGCTACACGACCGGATGGTCGCCGACGTGGAGGCGCGGCACGCGCAGGCCGACGCGCTCCGGGTGCGCGTGCGCGGCGGGGCGGTCTGGGTGGCGATCGCGCTCGCTGTGGGCAGCCGCCTGTGGCTGGCCACCGCGGTCGCGCGGCGGCGCGATGGCCTGCTCATCCACCTGCTGCGGCGCCGCACGCGCGCCGCGCGCGCTGGCCGTGCCGTCCTCCTGGCCGTGGACGGCTTCGCCTCGTACGTCACCGCCGCGCGCTCCCTGGTCCGCGTGCCGGAGCGGACGGGGCAGCGCGGCCGCCCGCGGTTGGTCTGGCCGGAGGGCTGCGCGCTCGTGCAGGTGGTCACGGCCGGGCTGCACCGGGGCGCGGGGATCGTGCGCCGCGTCGTGGTGGGGACAGAGGCCATGGTCGCCGCGGCGCTCGCCGCCAGCCACGGTGGCACGGCGATCAACACCGCCTCCAGCGCGCGGCTCAACGCCACCGTGCGCGCGCGCCTCGCCCCGCTCACGCGCCGCCAGCGCACGCCGGCCCACGGCGCGGCCCTCGTCGAGTCCGGCGTGCATCTACTGCGGTTGGCCTACAACTGGTGCTGGGCGCACGCGTCGCTGCGCCTGCGCGCCATCGGCACCGGCCGCCGCTGGCTGGAGCGCACGCCCGCGCTGGCCGCCGGCCTCGCCGACCGCCCCTACACTCTGGACGAGGTGCTGCGGATGCCCGCCCATCCGGTCCCGCTCACCGCACCCGCCGCACCCCGACGCGGGCGCCCATCCGCGCGCGGGCGCGTCCTCCCATTCCGGGCACCGGCCTCACCCCCCCCGAGCGATCCGCCGCATGATCACGGTTGCGTGTGGCTGTACCGCAAATCTAAGACGTCAATAATAGTTGATTTCTGACACGCAAATTATTACTCGACAACATGCGCAACACATGCACGCCCACTATCGCGAGGGGCCGCGCGCAATAGTCCTTTCGCGAGCTAGCAGTTTGTCGGAGAGAGGCGTCCGCTTCTCTCGGAGTGTAAATGGTACAGTTGGGGCATGAGTAGAAGCTTCAAGACCGTGGATTATGAGGCGGCGCGCGACCTGACCGTACGCCTGGGCG
>JAABUH010001826.1_pt1 | contig 22034 bp, 17 predicted proteins | sample 5559121 | NCBI WGS metagenome assembly JAABUH01 (sample SAMN10711871, study PRJNA513364) | rock metagenome | isolation source: Antarctica rocks | place: Antarctica: Victoria Land, Battleship Promontory nord | collected 2015-12-28
TTTCGCCCAAGGTGCAGGCGGAGCGGAGCTTGAGTCGGCCGGCAGACGGTCTGCTTTGCCTTTGGCGTGGTGGACGCGGTTCTTGACAAACTTCCTGAACTTGTCGAACATGGCCCCGAGTGTAGTGGAAAATTGATGTTTCTTTGATGCACAACACACACTTAAGATCAAAGATAGGTAGCTCTCTGCTGAAGATTCCCAAAGCTAGTGGGAGCGCAAATGGTGAGCGGAATTCCGTTTGAATGATGAGTCCGCGAATCTTAGTCTCAGGCTGAGGGGGGAGTGGGGAGGGGTGGGTTTATAGAAATGTGGATGCAATAGGAACAATTCCTTTGTATACCCTAGGTTATCGCCAAGAAAAGAATGCTTTGTTAGACTATAATGAAATTTTGGAAAGGACAACAATGGATTTTGTTAAAAAGCTTCTTTTGATGAAAGACGAGGTAAATGGTAGGCATGAACAGATACGATTGTTGACCCTGAGCGCCGGTATTGCTTAGTAGTAGCTATATGAAGGTCTCTCAGATAGTCTACTTCATAGGTGGTTTAGGTAAGTGCTGCGAAACTTAGGTAGTGCAGAGCATCACAAATTGTAACAACGTAACAGATAGAATAGACCCTGTGAGAATACTTTAGACATTAGTCTCCGCAATTTGATCGGTGGATGCTCACGTAGCTAAGTCTTGGCTTCCCATTCGATGACTCCCAGGTTTTTAAAGATTGATTCCACTTGGTTTTTACGAATTGGGACACCTTAAAGAGCCAACGGGGGCGAACAAAAATGTAGGTCCGATAACATTGATCATCTGCGGATTCTCCGATGCTGTAGAAGTGGTGTTCGAGGATTGTACGGTAAATGCAATCTTGATTATGGTGAGATCAAGCACCATACGGCAATTGCCATCGAATACCTTACCAAAAGGCATGAGTGCCATCCTAAGGAAAATGAGTGATATAGACATCGGTATTACATACTAATCTGAAGAAAACACGCATGCCATTAACAAAGAAAGTCAACGAGACACGTAATATGAAGACTAAACGGTCATGCAGAGAATGAGTGGCCCAAGTAAAGTTACCACTTCCGTTTTCCCTAATGTTCTCATCCCAAATGGATTGACATTGAAGTAGTAAATCAATGAGAAAGAAATAGAAGTCAGCGACTGCCTTTTCTGTTACTCTGCCCTGACCTTCCCCACGGCTCTTCTTCGAGCGTTTTACACCAGCTGCCAAGACTCGAAGGCCTTCTTGTGGACCAAAAGCCACAACACTTGTGTTCCATCTGAGCTGCCATCCTCGTCAAGGATTTTAAGCGGCCAACAGACCATCTGTGTGAGGCATTGTCCCACCGAAAAAGGGACTCAGCCGTGGTCTAGCGGCTCCTTCAAGACTCCTTCGTGCGGTAGACCACATATCAATGGCTTCATTGCAATGTGCTTCTCGGTCATGATCTGCTCGTTGTATTTGGCTCAGCTGTGACTTGACAATGTCACTTCAACTCCGGCAAAACTTCTTCTACCAGCCTCAAACATTTCCCGTTTACCATAGTATACTGCCTGTTTCCACTGTGGCGAACCGCAGTTTCACAATAGAAAGGTCATCCTTCTAATGGAAGGCGCTGCGGTTATGTAGAGTCAAGCTGGAAAGCTTGAGGGACTTGCGATTAAGACGCGCTCGCTAAAACAACACGCTAGTACGAATTTAGCCTTGGTATTTCAACGGCGACTGAGGGAATCTGATGATCCCATCTCTATCATATGTTTTCTTTCAATTCACACAGATCTAGTTGATAAGATACAGCATCATCGTCTAAAGGGCATCATAAGAGATAACAAGGCGGAGCTAAGGCAAGGCTAAATTGCAGTGCAAAGTATCCTGCACTGTAACCTCATAGCAGTAAGGTAACACCTAGACAAAGGCTGAGCAAGCAGCCAGGCACTTACGGCCTGCTACATTTTACTACTCGAACGCACGCTTCGCACGCTAAGCACTGGAACGAACGGCCTGAGCCGACCGCACCCGATTAGAATTAGAGTGACCGTCGGTCATTTTAACCCTAATCATGTTCATGTTGAGTAAAAGTCGAGCCGAAATAAAAGATAATTCTTTAAAAAATGAAATCAAATCACCATACAGAAAATACGAACTAAAATCAGCGAAATGCTTTTAGTCTCGTGAGGTCTTCACATTGCGTTTGGCTCAACGTCACTGCGGACCTCTGGCTCCTCCTTCAATGTCGCAAGACTACGCAGCTCAAGCCGCCACGAGAATGTGCACCAAAGACACTGCTAAGGCCACAGGTCTCAGTACTTGGGTCAGTGGTGAGAACAGTCGGAATGGACCCGAAGTAGAGTAAGAATTGTTCATGAAGCCCAAGCAGCATCATTGACAAGCGTTCAAGTGTTATCGCAGTCCAAGGTCTTGATGCAAATTATACTACACATGAGTTTGGAAACCAATGCCTATAAACAAAAACGTCACACATTCAGTTTTATAAAACTTCACAGATTCAGATTTTCACGAATCCGTCAGAATAATGCCCGAGCTGACGGACTCCACGATGTCGCTCAAACGGCATCCGACACTGCATTCTCTGCTTCCCTCCTCGATGGTTGAAAACACGTTTCTGCCCTCTGTCGTGGCAGGAGCCAGCTCAACATAGTCTCCTGGTGTCTTCACAGGGTGAAAATAACCAGCCTTAGGCAATCTGAAACCTTTCGTTTTTTCCATGCGGCTTTTTTAGGGTCTCCTCAAGCCGCATCAGACCATGCACGTACGTTTCCCCTACAAGCCGCCTGTTTATTCCCTCGCGAAGCACAAAAAGCGGGCCTGCAGAGTCGAATACGCACACTGTATCTCCTGGCCGTATTCCAGAAGGCCCGATTCCAACTCGGCCCCCAACAGTGCTGAAATATCGCCGCCCATTGCACGTCTTCGTCATCGTTTCGTAGAACATGTGGAACTCTGCAATATCGGCGGCAGACGGGTGCTCTTCATTTCCATTTTCATAGAGCACCTCCATGGATTCTATGAAATCTTCGTATATTTTGCGAAGCCGCTCGGCGCTTTCGGTGTTATGCGATTGCATGGACTGCGTGAGAGTGTAGAGGTGCGCCATTGGGATGCTAGTAGGTTTGTTGTACGTTCTTTGTGCAAGCTTAAGGTATTCACTGAGGCAGGATTTGTTATGCTGGTACCACTTTTGCACGTCTTGTGAGCTGTCAGCTAAGGTGTGCATGGTGTCATGCACGACCGAGGCAATTTTGTCAACGTGGAAGCCGTGGATAGAAATTGTATCAGTAGAACTGTATGTGACTACCTGCGACGGTCTTTGGTCGTGGAGAAAGTATCCGGCTTGCAGGGTTCGATCCAGCCTCCGCCGTATCGAGTGGCCCTTTTCAAGTCTAGGACACCAGCTCGGTAGCTCAATATCATCAGACCCATCTTCGATCATAGAAAGGAGAGCCAGAGTAGGATCTTCTTCTATGCAAGCTTTAGCGCAAATGATCAAGGTCTTTCTTAGGTCACCGTTGCCCGAAGGGCCGTATTCCACCGGTACTTTGCGACGAAAATTCTCGGAAGCAAGACCAAGCATGCCGTAGATACGATCGATTTGTTTCGTGACATCTCTCGCGTTGGAAATCTCCCAGAGTCTCCAGAAGTCGCATTTTGCTTGTGTCAAGAAGTTGGCCCTCATATTCTCAATCAATACAACGTTATTTGGAAAGTAGGAATTAGGCCCATTCTTGCTGTGTGGACTAAGCAGCAGATAGTACAACATATGCCGATTCATTTGATCGCAGAAATCACGCAATACAGACCATCTGATCACAACATAGCCACAAATAATGCTTAAACGTTGGCTAAGCACCGCTTCCTGGAATGTCCAAACGCGACGAAATCATGGTCGATCTAGAACAAGAGCAACAGCGGTCCATAATCTGTGATATTGGTGTGGAAGTCCGTTGGAGGCTAGGCTTTTCGGATGGACGTCCGGACTAAAGGCCAGTCTTCTTGTGAGATTATGTATTTGTCCAAGCGCATAATCACTGTCCTCCGCAGCACGACCTAAGAATGCAACGACTTTATACGCTCTCTGGTAGATTAAATGCATCTTTTTGACTTGGAGTGTCTTTTCAATGTTGTTCTTTTGGTTGATACAAACATCGTCAATCCAGATCGGAAGAGTCTCATGCAGTCTCCGACTGTAAAGGTGAGAGAGAGCGTCGAAGACACTTGCTGTTACCGTCAAACGCTTTGAGTTGCAGATGATAGTCTCTGATCTTTCATTGGCTCCCCATACATATGACAGGGCGGTATAGTCTGGAGTGAACCTTTCATATCGAATAGAGACAGGCTTGAGTTCACAAACGGGAATTTTCTTTCCCAAATTGGTGGACAGATGGAATCCGGTAATGATTAGCAGACGGATTTGACCTTCTTCGAGGGATTCATAACGAGAATGATCTAAATTACGGTCTTTAGATCTCGACCTCATCGCAAGTGGGGTCTCATTCTGCTGAGTTTGAATACGGCCAGCTTGCGACGAAGGCATCGTTCCGTTGGTCATACTTAAAGTTCACAGGAGTCGCACAATGAGTAATAACAGAAGAACAAGCACTAGCAACCATTACATTAACAAAGGATGATAGACAATTCAATCAGATCGTTCATTATGTTGGAATGACAGTCTAGTTCTTACCTGTCAGATTCATGTTCAGCGCAGCTCAGTTCTTGCAACGCCTCACCCTCGATAGCTTGATATTATGCTCACAGGAAATTTGTCATAGCGCGAAAGATCATTGATGACGATGTGCGCATCTACTCAAATTGTCAAGGAACAAATATGAATGTGGTCATATATGATGAGTGTGAAACAAATGAAAAGCTATGAGAGCCTCAGAAAGAAATCTATTTACATGCGCTGAGTTCGTCAAAGTACGATAACCCGATGCGATGTTGGAAATAGGGAGATGGTTCGTAGGGCTGATGGGGCTGAGGCTCGCTAGTAGAGTTTTACCTGCTCGCTTCTACTTTCGTATTTTGTACTTCGTAGATAGACTTCTAACAAGCTTCAATCTACATATCAAAATGTCTCATATGATCTTCTTCTTCAACATGCGAAACAGTAGGGCTAGGATTGAGGCAGATCCGTAGCCAGAGAAGGATCGAGGGACGGTGACAAAAGTCGTTGCACATCGATTTTCGCTGAGCTCTACCAAAATCAACAGTGTTTTGCGAAGTTATCGACTCAACATTTCATACCATGAAGCTCTAAGATTCAGAGAGCGACAATCAAAGTTTCTCGGTAACTCTCTTACGTTTCTCTCCCGTTTGTGATCACATTTCGATGATGTCCCTTCACAATCACTCTTGTGAACTTCCTCTACCCACCTCCGTTATCCCATTGTCTCCGCACATATTGCATCTCCACTTCGAGTCAATCTTTTCGCCTATCTTTCCAGGCAGGAGCCTAACGTCAAATTTCCTCTACCGGGAAATATTGGCACCAGGTTGTAGAAGTTGCGGATTTGGAGCTTGCTTTCGAGAGTGGCGCTCGCAAGGCCAGCAGCGTGATTCTCGGGATAATGGATATCATTGACAACACGCCGAGATAGGGAGAGAATTTAGCCACCTCGCTGCCTCAGGTTTGTCCAGTGGATTACATTAGGGGTTCTGAAGGAAGCTCACTCAATCTTGCCACCAGGTACAGCGAAGCGGGTCGACGGCAAGAGGCGCTGCAGTTGACGGAACAAGTGGTGGAAGCCAACAAGAGAACAAGTTCACCTAGAGTTTCTACAACATTTGGATCCCCATTCAACACAAAAGAACCTGTTCAGCTATCGATGATCTGCCGCTTGATATCAATTTCGACCTCTCACAGTCGCTTTCTTTCCCACAATCAGGACCTCAGAGCTCCCAGCATTCAAACGCCGAGTCTACATTTATGCTGAAGGAAGAAGACAGCCGATCAAGTGTTGTAGGCTCGCAAGCAGTTCGTACGTGAGCGAGCCCTACCTGGAACTGTTTCGGGTATCAGGATGATAATTGGGAATGCAAGTAGAATCATAGGGGTGCTGAACCAGTAGGGCAGCCAGAGATCTTTGGACAAGAGCCAGGATCCAACGGGTACAGCCACAGCGTCGGTAATTAGAAGTTTAGAACAGCTGCATCGATCAAATATAAAATAAGCACTGACAGAGTAAAGATGATATCTGATCCAGTAATCATCATGACATACATTAGTGAGTCAATCGACTCGAATCTCATATTAGTAAATAATATCTTAATCTGCTTTGTTTCATTGAAAATGAAGAATTTCATTGATGTGATCACTGAAGGCTGAAGCACAGTTTCTTATGTTGAATTGGTTCAAAACTATTTGTAAATAAAAGATTTATAGCAAAGTAAAAGTTTTACTACTTCTGTTACGTCAAATTTTTATTTTTAAATAGTGCAATATTGAGTTAAAATCGGCATGATCTTTTATTCTGAAGATGCTTTTAAGCTCAGTCTTAATCTTGTTTATATGATTTATATTGACTTTAATAATCATTGAAATTTGTGTTGGGACCGTGCCTAGAATCTAACCAGTGGGACCGCGGATAGAATGTTTGAGTCAATAGAGGTAGCTATAACTAGAATGCTAAGAATACAGAAGGAAGCAAAGGGGAATTCGAGCTGTATTTATAGTAGAGATCATGTAGAAGAACACTTTTTGAGATATTGAATGATTGTAAGAAATGAGTATTTAATACTTAAGGGGATTATTTTGAAGGCAAAAATTCTTCGACTTTCGAGACAAGCTCGATAATTCAGTACACTCGAATAGCTAGGCTCAGCTTTCGCATAGGTTGGCTTAGTCTTCTGAAACGATGTATGAATCAAATAATCAAATAATCAATTCTTCAGACCTACGTCACCTACATACAGAAGCCTCACATTCTTACACATGAACTCATCGTGAGCTTCATCGCTTGGTTCAACGGGACATCATATGATTTGCGTCACGTCGCAATGGTTGCACCGCGCAGCAAACCTCAGCCTTCCTGGTGCTGGTTTACCCTTCACTACGTCCGTCGCCGCGAAAACGAGATTGCTTCTACGTCGGTCGACATCACACGCCTTGCTGAAACATATAGCAGAAGTCCATACTTCACAGCCAGCAATCAACCCACCGTCAGAAGATCGTAGGCTCCTCCTCCCCTTATCCATATATTTCACTTGATACCATTTGAGCCAACTCCTATTCAGCTCTCGACCCTCGCACTTACACAAGCGGCCGGTGGCTCCGTCGTGACAAGCCAGAGCGCGATGCGCGCTATATCAAATTTGACTTTGACGAGCTTCGCAAAAGGGTAATCGAGATATGCCATGGCGCAGCTTCCATTGCGAGCTACGAGAAGAAAGAAGGGGGTTTCAACAGAGTTTTTATTTTCACTTGTGATAATGGGAAGCGTGTTGTCGCGAGGCTACCTACTCGGGTAGCAGGGCCACCCAGATTGGCCACTAATTCGGAAGTGGCCACCATCAAACATCGTGAGTCTGAATGTCCTTTCCAGGCGGCGTACTACGGCTAACCATGATCTTCGTGCTAGTTCAGTCTAATACTACTGTGCCTATACCAACGATTCTTGACTGGAGCGACAACTCCTCAAATGCCATCGGCAGCGAGTATATCATTATGGAACACGCGGTGGGCGTTCAGTTGCACCAAAAGTGGCCAATGATGTCTGGAGAGCAGCAAATTGTCTGTATCCGAGCCATCTCTACGAACATTCAGCAAATAGCAGCAATCAAGTTTCCAGCATACGGAAGCCTGTATCTTGCCGACATCCCTATCGACTCCGCTTCCAAGGTGCCATTAGGCCAAGGCTTTTGTGTTGGGCCCCATTGTGGAACTAGGTACTGGGATTGCAGTATCGGCGAAGCGAGATACTACAATTCGATAAAGCCTAATAGGGGGCCGTGTAAGTTCTCGTTCTCCCTGCTGCCAGGACAGTGCCGCTTACAGGTCTGCGCAGGGTCTGATCTCGCGGCATACTGCGACGGCCTTATCGATACTGGCCTTTCCAGACTTCCACCTGTCGACAAACCCCTCCCCGAAAGTCCACATTTTCATGGATCCGTTGCAACGCACACTCGCCTGCTTAGTTCCGGTCGCGATGTAATCCATAAGCTGTCTGAGGATCCTCGAATTGGGAAAATAGCTGCTCCGACCCTGTATCATGCCGATCTACACAAAAGAAATATATATGTTTCCGACGATGACCCCACTATCATCACAGATCTTATCGACTGGCAATCATCCAGTATCGAGCCAGCGTTCGAGTACGCCGACGAGACACCAGACTTTGCAGCCCCTAGCCCTAACCTTTCGTTGGAAGATCAGCAGGCAGATATCAGCGTCGACCTCTGCAGAGAGGCTTTTGACGCCTGCCTGCAAGGCCTCGTTCCGAGATTATCCGCTGCGAGGGCCCTTGACGACAACCTGCTACGACCTTTCCGCTATTGTCATAGGACCTGGAGAGATGGTGCAGTGGCTTTTAGACAAGAGCTGATCGAAATCTCGAGTCGCTGGAAGGAGCTGGGTCTTCCGGATTATTGCCCTTACCCCCTCCCTACGTCGGATGAATTGGTCGTCTATCGGAAGGAATTTGAAGACTTTGTGGCCGCGCGGAAATTGAAGCAAAGGCTGGTATGCCTCTTGGACACAACTCCTGATGGATGGGTTCCGACACGATCATGGGAAGCGACAAAATCAGCCCACAAGGAGGTGTTTGATGAACTTATCCAGGCTGTGAGAGATGCGAACATCACCGACGATCAATCTATGAGCGAGGAGCAATTAAGGAAGATGTGGCCTTTCGATATTGAATAATTGCTAAGCAAGAAGCCTGCTCGGAATTTCGACGCTGAGTGCAGACAAGCGACGAAGTAGCAAATTGCCATTATAAGAAAGTCCGGGGCGTTGACGGAGAGGGCGACACGGGTCCTGAGAATTATAGTCGTGCTGGGCTTCCTAACAAGGAATGCAGGATACAACATATGCAGGGCGTTGCAAGTTAGCAATTGATGGCGGGCAGTAATTTGTGCAAGCAAAGTCTGGTGTCATTTAGGTCTCGAAGAATGCGGCGGCAGGGTTCATTTCTCACCAGAAGTCGGACGAAGTTCGGACGAAGCTCGACGTTGACTAATCTACCTTTGCGGGGGCGTACCTCCTAACCACAGCGAGACAGACAGGCTTATTAGATATGAGTCACCAAAACGCTATGATTCCGCCCAGTAGAGCCCGTCCTTTCTGCACGAGGATTGGATTGTGGGGCTTATCGCTCTTGCTCGGATACAAGAAAGGTATACATATCCGGTTGACTCACAACCAAAACACCCTCAACTTAATATCGCACTGTCGATCATCTACATCTAATTCGCAACCGTCAACGCCTTGTTCTTTCAGATACCATCGTCTTTCTCAACCCCAAAGACGGAAGACACTTGTACCATAAAAATCCCTATCCCACCTTCCTTCATTCAGGGTTCTTGGCAAATAGCAAGCAAATATGGTCAATATTGAAATATCCTCCGACTTCCCCTTCATCCTCCACCGCGTCAAAGTCCTCGACGCCGAGATGGCCTACGTAGACACTGCACCGACAAACCATTATAAGCAACAACAACAACCTGTCATGCTTTTCCTCCACGGCAACCCAACTTCTTCATACTTGTGGCGGAACGTAATTCCTCACGTCTCTAGCCAGACGCGTTGCATTGCTCCGGACCTCATCGGCATGGGTGCATCCGACAAGCTTCCCCATTTATCATACCGGTTCATTGAACATGCCCTTTATCTCGATGAATTCATCGCCGACGTTATTCCGAAGAACCAGACGGTCGTCCTCGTTTTGCACGATTGGGGCTCCGGATTGGGGTTTCATTGGGCACGTCGCAACGCGCATCGCGTGGCCGGCCTGGCCTTCATGGAATTCGTTCCGCCCATGCCAACGTGGGAGATTTTCGACAAAGGTGGAATGACAAGCACGTTCCAGGCGTTCCGAGGCCCTCCAGAAGTCGGGCGGAAGCTCCTTATTGAGGAGAACGTCTTCATTGAGAAATTTCTCCCGGGAGGTGTCGTCCGAGCCCTGAGTGAAAAGGATATGGAGCATTATCGAGCCCCATATTTGGAACCGGTCGATCGCGAACCTGTCTATCGCTGGCTAAATGAGGTACCTATCGAGGGTGTGCACATTGGACCAGGGAAGCATTACTTACAGGAGGACAATCCGCATTTGATTGGCAAAGAACTTGCGAAATGGATGGATCAGGTCGTAGCTGCTAAAGGTGGAGAGAGTAAGGTCTGAACGTACTCGATTCTTATTTTATGTTTCAGGTCTACGGAACAGGTCTTAGAACGCCCGATGGCAAGCTAGTGTTGAATAGAAGAATCAGACGGAGAGAGTGGGATCCTCAATCTCTTCGCGTTTCCTTCTTGTTGTCCATGTCCTGGCGGTCTCCCACCATTGGGGACTAGGTCCCGAAAAGAAGGTCTGTGTTAGTTACTGTTATCGCGTGGAGACCAACTCCAATTATCAGCCATGCTAGAGTCTAGCATATTCCAATCATCAGCCAAGTTTGAGTCTAACATGTGCAGCCAGCTCTCGTCTGCTGCTTGCCAGGGCTGAGGACCCGCAGGCATGGGGAAAAGGTAGCTATCATCTGACACCGCCGGCTCAACGGAGCCCCCAAGACCACCCATAGAGTTGTGTTGAATTTGTTGTTGATTGATCGTCCGAGCAGCATCATGAGCGTACGGGCAATGCTCGGTGGGACGAGAATGAAGCCGTTGAATCTCAATCCTGCCAAAGTATGGGATGTCAACTTTGCAGATCTCCTCAGCAGATGCTTTATGTAGACTGGAAAAGTCATTCAACACGCGAGCACCCAGCGCAGCTACTTTGCACCCTTTCGTCGAGTGGGAGAATCGTCTGAGTTCCGCTGCGGTCTGGAGGACTAGCTGCCAATCGCGTTCTTCGCGGTGCAGGTCACTATGGTCGGGCGGTTGCGAACAGGCTAGGAGATTGACCACAAGTGTCATCGCTGCGGCAAAGACCTGAAAATCGACCATCTCGCAAGTTTTGAGAATGGGTTTCTTCTCATCCCGTAGGACATTATAAACATTGATCATCTCTCTTGAGCTTTGCAGGGAGGCCAATCTACTGCTTAGGTATTTCGCGTTTTCGAAAGCTTTCAGCAGAAACGGGAGATGAAGCAGTCGTCGAACGGTGTGAAATCTCATCTTAGCCACATACATACCGCAGAGGACGTCCGTCGGCGTGTCGGGACTGGGCGTAAAGTCCCACCATTCGGCAGACATGATGCTGTGGCACTCTTCGAGTTCTTCTTCGATCTTAAGCGTGATCAAGTAAGTCATACCATTGGGGTCTTGGTCGCGGCGAATGATGTGTCCCATCACTATACCTAGGTCTCGCAAGAACAGGTCGGGGCTCTCGAGATCAGTGTCGCCGTTGCCCAAAGTCAGTGGGGGAGCTTGAGATTCCAGCGTAGTATCGGGCAACCCCAAGATAAGAGAGAAACCCCTGTCTCTCTGCCACAATTCTGACCAGACAGCAATCCGGCGCCGTGCTAGCTTCGGTTTAATTTCAGCATCAATCTTATGTTGCAAGCCCAATAGCTGAGCAAGGCTGACAGCTCGGCGGACAATCAGCCAGACCTTGCGCAAGTTGCCCTGATTGATGTAATAATCTGACAGTAAAATCATGCATTCCATGCCATCCAGAGTCCGGGCAGGACCTTCATCCGAAGCCAACAGGCTCTCGGCAGCAGCCATGTAGGTTTCTTGCAGATTGTGCAACGGCACTAGGAGGCCGATCTTTGTGGTGTCAAAATCTGTGGGCAGCTGTTGAATGTGCAATGCAAGACAGAGGACGACCTTGGCTGCGTCTGTCATGCTGTCCGAGTGCAAACACCCGTAGATATGGTCTCGTAGTCGCTCAAGTAATCCATTTTCAGCAGTCCCTAACTTATCGGGATATGCGCCGCTCCATATATTCAGGTTTGACTGTCCGGCCCGGAGTAATAACATGAGTTCTCTGGTGTTGGGAATCTGGACTCGCAATGTCCGGAGGATGCGATTCGCTGATTCGTCAGCCACAGGCAGGCCTGACTGAGCACCTCGAACACTGCCTTGAAGATGGCGATCTCGCCTCTCGCCCACGTCAACATCTATGAAAAGCCCTAGCAACGGCTCATCACTGAAGTTTTGACTCCTCGTGAGACGTGCCTCAGGAAAGTTGGGATCAAGAAGGTCCGCTTTTCGATCATTCTCCGTACTAACATTCTGGACCCCGGTGGCAGGGACCCTTTCCTCAGCTACAACGAGACTCTCAGATTGCTCAGGAACAGCACTATCAGGTTTGTGAAAACCAATTGCCCTATCGAATTTGGACTGGTTGTACAGCACTTGATCAAGCATGCCTTCGAGTTCTCGAACTCGGTCTCTGGTACTCTTTCTCTCGTCCAATTTGGGGGATCTAGATCTGCGAAGCTCCTGATCGGTGCATCGCAGATCCCTTGCCAAGCAAGCATTACATTTGCGCGCATGAGGCCCGACGATGCAGCGGACCTTCCGTCGTCGACATTCAAGGCAGCTGTGTGTCCCTTTGCGCATCGGCTTCGGTGGGGGGCTATTCAGATCGCTTGTTCGTCGTAAAAGCATTTTGTGGGCTGTCTTTGTTTCTTGTTCATAGGCATAGGCTATATATGCGACCGTAAATGCCTTACCTATCTTGCTTTTTACGGACGAAGAGAGTTTTGTTGACGAGAGTGCAGGAATCGAGGCGCAATCAGCACGATGGATCTACCAAAGCCCAACAACAAGCTCGCCGTGAGGATGAACAAGTGGATCGACACGAAACGTAGTGTAGATTCCAATGGGATAAAAGAGTGCTCGTGCTCGTGAGCAATTCGCTGCGTTGCGTTGCGTTGCTTCCGGGTTCAACTCGACCGGACCCGACCGGAACGGACCAATCGACCGAAAATGAATCGATCGACCGAACATTCCTCCGTGGACCGGTCCGATCCATATTGCAGTACTTAACAGATGTGTCTGCACTCCATCAGGGCTTCACATCATCTTAGATTGCGCATCTGGCAGCTATACTGTCAGTACTCGGTTCCCTTCTACTTTTCCAAACTTACGCCTCAACTCATCTAATTTGCTCCACGCATTTCGGATCAAAACCATGAAGCCAAATCCGCTTCCTTTTCTTCTCGAAAGGTGGGCGGGCGTCGCAAAGCCCACGACTAGCTTTGCCGGTAGAAGAGTCCTCGTGACGGGCGCCAACACTGGTATTGGCTTTGAAGCCGCAGCAACGCTCGCCTCTCTTGATGCCGACCACATCATCCTTGGCGTCCGCAATATGGACAAAGGCATGGAAGCGCGTCGAAAGATCGAGGCCCGGGGGCAAGGAAAGTCGAACGTGCATGTCTGGGAGCTTGATATGGGAGATTACTCCAGCGTGCAGAGGTTTGCAGCCCGAATAGAGAAGGAGATGCCGCGACTGGACGTTGCGATCCTCAATGCAGGCATCTCGCCTAACGACTATGTCGTCGGTGTTGAAGGGTGGGAGTCGATATTGCAAGTCAACGTCATGGCGACAGCGCTGTTGGGTTTGTTGCTACTCCCTAGACTGCGAGCTTCCACCGCTGTGACACACGACTTGTCTCATCTTGTCATCGTGACCTCGACGGCTCACAGATGGTTGGAATTGAGCGACTTCCCTGATACTGCAAAATTCGGCGGCAGTATACTACGCGCTGTCAGTGCCAGACCGAGCGATGGCAACAAATGGAATCCTCTGCTACAAAATGCAAGATCAAAATTATTCGCCATGTATGTCTCAGAATCTTTGGCCGCGCTAGCAACAGGCCCCAATGGCAAGCCGGAGGTGATAGTAACATCTGTGTGTCCCGGGGCATGTAAGTCAGATCTGATGAGGGATCTCCTTGGCAAGAGCTTTTCTCAAACATTGGCGCTGCGGGTTTTCGACATCCTGTTCAACAAGCCGACAGAGCAGGGAGGCTGGTCGTACGTCCGAGCTGCGGCACTTCCCTCAGAGGGACATGGCAGGTGGTACAAGACAACAGCCTTGACTCAGTAAGTCTCGACGACTGCGCGTCATTTCATGTTTCAGAATGCACGATAGCAGTTTCTACCATCTGGGATTGTCTGACATTCAATTGCAGGGCAGGAGACTTAGTCACGAGTGATCAAGGGAAAATCATGCAGCGACAGGTCTGGACAGAAATTGTTGAGTCACTGGGCTCGAGAGTGCCCAGCGACCTGGCCTCGGTGCCTGATCGTCTTGGTCGGTAATGGATCTATATCATCTAGGCGTCCTTGGTAATCATACAAGACAGGTGGAAACTGAGATCTCCGAGAAATTGAATGCGTGTCGGCTAAATTTATAGCGTAAAGCATCAGACATTGGCGTAATAGAGTTAGTATCTAATGGAAATTGCTATAGAATACTAGAAGTCTTCTGGAGAAGCGTCATTCTCCCACTACGAATGCATTATTATGTCTTTGACCAGAACACGACACTCCGACATGCTACCGTTCTGGTCAACCGCAGCAGTCAGATGTCGTATTGCTTGTGGAGAAATACGCCCTCAGATGGTATGTATGCCTGGCACGCGAAGGGAACAATCCAAACGACGAATTGATGCCTCCAAACAGTATCCAGACCCGTTTCACTCTCTCCCAAGCGCTGCTCAGGCCACAGAAGTTTCCGAAGCATAAATTCATCCGCTATTAGATCTGCTTCATACGGCGGTGGATCGGACTTTGGGAAATAGGGAACATCGACAGGAGACATACCAGGTCGGCCCTCCTGGACGTAGCGCAAGGATCTGTTGGAAATAGGGGAGTTGGTAACCTCCGCCTCATAGGGCTGGTAGGGCTGGGGCCCGCTAGTAGAGTTTTCACCTTCCACCTCCTAGATAGCCTCCTAACAACAACAACCAATATATCAATATGCCCCCATATGACCTCGTATTCCAACAGGATCTGCGGAAGGGGTTGTATGTACATGATAACCCCGACCGGTTTTGTGGGCGGCATGTGGTTCAAGCTTGCCCGTGCCCGTAGTGGTCCTGCTGGGGAGGGGGTGACGGGGACGATGTGGTTTGGTGTGTTGTGGAAGCGTGAATGGATGGAGTTGGGATGTGGGAATTGGAGGCGTCGTGGGGGGGGCCATGTATTACTGTAGGATGTGGTTCTAATACGCGATAGCGATAGACCACTTTCGGAATCAAGTCTTTGTGGGTGGTCATCTCGTTCAAGCAATATGTCTACCTTTTTGTTATTTTGAATTCTCATCTACATTTTTCAAATTCTAATAGTATTTTTAAACATCGCGATTCCCATCGACTTCATTCTTCTTTGTTTCTCTTTTCCAACCTCTCTATCTTACTCATCAATCCATATCGGACTGCTGTATCCTCGACCATCAGCTTACACAAATTCGTCTCACGAAGTCACAAGAAAACCGGAATGCAAAGAATCCAAAAGTTGACGGAAGCCTCACGGGTTACAGATCCTCGTCGCGGAACACAACCTTGTGCAACTTGCACGCCTGCTACATAATTTTCGATCCCAACAGCACTTCTTCTCCCTTTATTTGCAGCCCGCTGCAAGCATCCGCCGTTCCCCTCGTGAAAAACCGCAACCGCAATACTCCCCGCCACGCCGAGCACATTCCCGCTCATGCTCGTCAATCTGAACCAGTCTTCGGCAAAGTGCACCCTTTCATTTCCCACATTCCCCCCGTCCGCCCCCTCCCACGCCTTGACATGCAAGCTCTTCACCCCGCCAGCCCCGACCCGAAGCTCGTCCACCACATCTCCATCATTCGCACTCCATTCAGCGGGGATCTTCCGCCACGGCATACTTCCCTCGGGTCGATGTGCATAGATTAGCAGATCCTGTTCCGGAAAGGAGGCATTGAAGCTTGGTTCGGGTCGGCCGAGCACCCACTCGTAATCTGCAAACAGCGCATCCGACGGGGCGAGGAGCATGAAACATGCGCAGAGGTAGGCTGGGCGCTCAGACCCGATCCAGTCAGCTTGATTGCCCCAGGTGTCGGCGCTAGCGGAAAGTAGGTAGCTGGACGGGAGGTGAGCTTCGGGGGCAACGACGGTACTGCCGTTGTGGAGGGTTGCCATGGGCGTGCTGAGATCGGGGTCGGCGAATATGGAATCGAGAGGGGAAAGGATGATACTGTCGGCGTCGAGGGCGAGAATCTTGTCGTACTGCGTCAACTGCCAGAGACGGAGCTTAGCTAGGACGTCGCGGAAGCGGGGAATGATGGACTGATCGAAGGTCTGTGGTAGGTTGAGAGGCTGGATCGGGACGATGGTTGCGCCTTCAGAGACGAGGATGGAGAGCTGAGAGACGGGGACGGATGGGAGGGTTAGGACTAGGAATGGGATTGAAGGTTGGAGGCGTGTGCGGGTACGGGGGTCGTGGAGGAGTTGGTAGGTCAGCAGGCGGACGGAGGTAAAGTATGGGTTTGGGTCTGGGTTTGAATCCGGATCGGAGTACGAGGTGGAACGCGAAGGAGAGGAAGAAGACGGTCTTTTTCCAGGGCTGAGGAAGGTGGCGTAGGCATATCTATCGCGGGAGTTGCGAGAAGAGGTGGAGATTGAGGGAGGATACTCAGAGAAGAGCGTGCGAAGAAGCAGATAAGCTACAGTGCAGAAAGTACATGTGATGACGAGGTAGTATGGCCAACTTTTGAGATGAAGTATTTTCGACAGTGTGATATTCTTAAAGTCAAGATAATACTTATTAACTGGCAACTACTTTCGAAAGTATATATACGAAGAGAACAAGGAACAAATAAAGAAGATTTGATTGTCATGCACTCGCATCGCGTCGGGCATTTTGAAAGCTGACCCTACCTACCGTCTAAGGTAGATAACGTTAAAACATTGCAATAAATAATAAAAAGATGTAAACATGTAAATTAAACGTAAAAAAACTGTACGATAAAAGAATAAAAAAATTGAAAGCGAAACGTAAAATTGTTTATTCTCGCGAAATCACGTGATGAAAAGTCATTTGATGCAACACCTGACGCGTTTCAGCTTGAAATAATAGATTATTTTATTCTGGTACAATGTACCTAGATATTATGGGGGTATACTGTTCGATAAACATGCATCGCGGGTTATGCATTTAAGACTATGTAATTGGCGAACGGTGCCCTTAGTGCGCTTACATAGTGTCGTTCACACTCGACCGTAAGTCTGAAGCGTGATCGCAGATCGCGTGGAGCGAGCGTTATTCATTTACAACCATTTCAGGAGTTTGATTCTTGGAGTTAAGGTGGTACATAGTGGGTCTGTGGTCGAGGTGTGGTTTTGAAGGGGGAGGGCAAGGTGGAGTTAGGAGTAAAAGTGCGGAATGAAATGGGAAGGGGAGGGATTGGGGAGGGGATAGGGGAGTTTATAGGGGAGGAGGGGGGAGGAATAGAGGATCGGGTGAAAGTGGGGGAAGGAAATTCAGAAAAGGGCACAGAAGACCTGTTTGAGGGAAGACGTAAGTGTATGTGATTTCGGCTGCGTCTTAGGTTTTCGATTCCTATACTGGCATAGACGTCCTGCGTCACCTACGATAACAACAATCTAAAAGATGATATGTCGAGATATTCACTTCCCCCTTTCCACTTTTATTCATTCCATTCTTCCCCGTACCCACCTAACCAGTGAGCCATATCAGCTTCTATATCTCATTCCTGATACCCCTCGCAGCTCCCCTGTGTTGCGACGCCGCGGCTGGGTAAGTTTCTCTGCTGAGAATGGCTGGTGCTGGGGATGGAGGGACGGGAGGGGGGTAGGCCTCAGCAAGGTTGTGATAGGGGCTCTGAGCTGTGGACTCTGCGCGCCAGCGGGCGAGGGGGCTGAGCTGGGAGGGATCGTAAGGGGTCGAGGAGTATGACTGATGAGGGGTGGTGTGGTCAGACTGACGCAGGGTTGACGTGGGATGAGGGTGGTAGTTGGAGGACAAGCCTTGATTGTCTTGTGTATAGTCGGGCTGCTCTGTCCCCATACCAGCCCAGGGTCTTTTGATTGCTCGAGCTTCGCGTTGCTTGATTCCGAGGCTGGTGACTGGGGCGGAGGGCTGAGGTGCTGTATTTGTGGAGGGAAGATTGAGGTGCGTGGGGTAGGGATGGGTGGGGTGGTAGCTGCCGGGAGGGGAGTCGAATGATTTGGTAAGTGTTGAGAAGGGGGCGGGGTAGGTATGAGGTGAATGGTGGGAGGGGTTTTGAGGATAGTGGGAAGGATAACGAGAGGAAGGAGCCGGGGTTGCTGAAGCATTAAGGTGCTGTGTAAGAGGCATGGAGTGATTCATGATCTCTAAGAAGAAACGGTTGCAGTGGAGAAGTAGATATGAATCTCGAGGCGAAAGAACGAGTAAGAGTATGAGATTGGAAGCGTGCTTGAGAAGGCAGATGAAAAGAAGAGAGATGAAGGAGAGACGAGACGGTTTAAATACATCAGACACATAAGGGAAGCATGCGGACGGACACTTCGATATCCCTAGACGCCTTGCAATGAATCCGCCGTGCATTCGAGTTTAGCAAGGTCGATGGAAACGCAAGTACTTTCGAACAACCATGACCAGCAGTTGCAATCGAATTATTCGGGAGTGTGGGTGGATAATCCAATGGCTCATTGCACGCACGGAATCTTGATATGATCGGATGGCGATGGCGAAGCAGTGAGGAACTTTTGCAACTCGGGAAAGCCATGGCCAGAAAGGTTCAGATGACTTGATTGCTGCAGGAACTTTTGCACCTGAAAATCCTGCGATATAGCAAGCGGACGACGACTCTGAGAGTTAGTACATGCAGCGTTGAGCGTCGCCTGGTGGTTTCCAGGGCGTTCGAGGATGATAAAAGACCCCGCCGTGAGTCCGCAACACCAGAACTTTGGTTTTGGTGAGGCTCGAAACGGTCTAGTGGAAATATATCTGCCGCCTCGTTACCTATCGTAAATGTCTTGCATACCTTACGCTTGCGGTACCAAGATAGGGAGAGTGGGAATCTCGTGAAGAGCAAATTCATAATCATGAGCATCACTGATTAGATGACGGGGCTGAAAAGGTGGGATGATTCATGACTTATAACAGTGTCTAGGCAGCAGCGACAACGAGGTTGCTGAATTCATAGGAACTTCCGTCGTTCAAGGGTCAGGCGCGCAAATACGGCCGCCGCTTTGGGAAAGATACTAAGGCCAAAGTTCCTGTACTCGTAGCCCCCTTGATCCTTACATTCTCGGTTTGCCCCGTTGCGAAAGGCTGCACTCGTACATGTAGTATGTATGAAAACGAAGGGATGTGTATCGTAAGGTAAGGGCGGCTAGTCTCTTCCGTATTGGTCCGTTGAGGGCTTAGCGTGCGTCCTTCCAACGCTAAGGTAGGAACTTTGGTTTAGCGTCTGATGTTATAGCCTACAGGTCATGGGCCGACAGTGCCACATAAGGTATCATCCTTGAACAACGCACCTTGCGGAGGGCTCAGAGGAAATGCCTATAAGATGGAACGACCCTTCACTCGACCCTCCACAACTCGCTCTCTTCACTATCGAGCGACCGTCCCGGATTCGATTACAAATTTACACTTCCCTATCAGAGCCGCACAACACGCTTCAAGAGTATGGCGACCTCAAGCCTGGGATCCGTAGATTCGACTGCAAGGACTCTTGAAGGAACCTCACTCCCTCACAGCGTATCGAAACACGAATGGGAAAGTCATCGTGCTACTTTCGAGCGGCTTTATGGAGACGAGAACAAGACCCTTAAGGAAGTCATGTCCATCATGGAACGAGATTACAATCTGAAGGCGACGTAAGCATGGCGAAGCCTTCAGCCGTCGCATGCCGGCTCACATTGTTCACGTACTAATGGTAAATAGGATCAAGATGTACAAGAACAAGATCACGCAGTGGGGCCTGGACAAGAAGAACAAGGAACATGAAGTCCTAGCTTTCATCCGTAAGACGACCCAACGGGCTGCAGTCGGGAAAAAAACCATTGCCCGAGTTAGAAACCATGTGCTAGATCTAGAAGAGGTACAGCGTTATATAAAGCGAAAGCCTTACTCGATGAAGTTCGCGCTAGAGCAATCGGCATCCACACCCCCGGGACTGGTATGCTTTACGCCCGAGATGCCTTCGTCGCCTAGGATTCCAGAAGTCTATGCTGTCCCAGAACAGATCTTTGCCCTGATACGAGACTACGTTACGGGCTCTTTCCAGTCTGAGACATTGATCTGCGACGACCCTAAATCGGAATGTCGTAGCATAAAGAATTACGGCGGTGCTGATACAGCAGTCGAAAACTTCTATGCCTTCTTAGACAGTGCTTACGACCACTACGAGAAAGGCTTAGTCGAGGAAGGCGTAAGGTTGCTCGTTGCTGCTGCTGCAGGCATTAAAGACATCCTGGTCGCAGAGTCCCCGAGATTCTTTCTTTCATTGATCAGCTTAATGTTATATACACGCTTAATAAAAAAATTTCATATTTTCTTGCCCATCCTCAGACAGCTCTCAGATATGGCCGCAATTGTTCTCCCGGAAAAACATCCAATTGGTCAGATATACCGACATCTTGGATCATTGGACTCCCACCAACTTGATGATATCGTCCCATTGAGCTTCCAGAGCTTCCTTGATCAATTTGAGAGTATCCTAGGTCAATTTAATTTCGATGCGTTGAATCTCCGTACCAAATACATTGCCTACCATACTGGAAATTTCGAACAAATAGAATCCGGCTTACGAGATCATCTCCAGAAATGCATTAGCGCACACGAAGGCTCTGATGATGCATCCTTAGATGTGCTGTCGCTGATAGTAAATAACCTCCTAAATCAAGAAAGATATGTCGAGGCAGAGCATACAGCCCTTGATCTCATTGCACGTGCTCCCTATACCGACATGTTTGATTCCCGCTATTTCTACTGCGAAGGCTATCAATTCTTGTCATTAGCTCAATGCGAACTTGGTAAAATACCTGTTGCGGAGGCCAGCATTGACCGTGCGATTCAAGAGAGTGCACTCGCAAGGGGCTGGGATCATCCCCGTACACTTAAGTATCTACTAACATATGAGACGATGTTGGAAGGGTGGGGAAATCACGCTTCAGCCGCGAAGGTCAGAAGGCAAAAACAGGATATCATCGAATCTCTAGATTTTATTGTATGAGGATGTTTGGTATGGTGGGTGAAGACGGAATTTGGTCCGATAGGTGACGACGGAGTTTGAAGCAGGCTCATCAGTATCGAGCTTTGGGACACGAAGACCGAAGAACCACGTGGTTGGAGTTTGAAGAGTATCGGTTTGCGTTGGTTTTCAATCGATGTTTCAGAGAATCATCTGTATCTCATGTTCAAAGTTGTTCCTTTTTCGTGTGTTGTGGGATAAGGGATCCGCGCTCGAGTTTTCATCCACTTTATTACTACAGCAGTATCCGCGCAGTACCTATCCACATACCTCAATTATTCTCTTCATGCTTTATCCCCTTGCAAGCAAGAGAAATCACCCAACCCTCAAAACATGCCCCCCTTTCGTCCCCCAAAAAAAAAAAAAACTCATCCGAGCCTTAATTCCCCCAAAATACTTATCATCAGTCTCTGAACCACCCACAGAACTCCCCTATGATTCAGACCGCCCACCCGACGAGCTATGCATCCCTCCGGATATCGAACCAAAATCCGAACCACGCCGTCCATCGCTTTACAGCCCCGATCGCATCGAGCGGAAACTTTCCCGGGCCATCTCGCACCAGCCTTTCGCCTCTGTCATCGCTTTCAAAATCGATGCATGTCTAGAATCATTACACGGCGGACACCTGCCCTTATAGACACCCCACCAGCCAATCACCCCCACCAGCGCCCTTACTGTCTTGGCCCATGTCTCACGCCCGGCTTGAGGAGAACACGGATAAGGGGC
>JAABUH010001827.1_pt1 | contig 22025 bp, 25 predicted proteins | sample 5559121 | NCBI WGS metagenome assembly JAABUH01 (sample SAMN10711871, study PRJNA513364) | rock metagenome | isolation source: Antarctica rocks | place: Antarctica: Victoria Land, Battleship Promontory nord | collected 2015-12-28
GTAAGTCTCAGCGCTGCAGAATCCAGCAGCGGATTGCTGAGGATTTACAGGCTGTCATTGCATGGAACGAGTAAGCGTTTGACCTGGGGAGGATGTGGGGGGGGTCCTACAAATCATACAAACTGCATGAATAACTAAGTCGACCAAACGACTGACTTTCTCGGCTTTGCGTCATCGCCTTCGCCGCGCACAGACGTTCAGCGCGGAACCAAAATAACAATATTTCTGCCACACGAAAAGCCCCCATCCCGTTGGACGGCACACCCCCAGATTCATAAGTTACTTTGTCTGCGGCTACGACCATCCCTCGCTTGTATTGACTATCCAATCTACCTTGCACGTGTCTTTCTGGATACTGTGACTTCGTCTAGCTTCGACTCCATCACTTTCTCGTTTCTCGTTTATTCTCGTGATAGGTGGATCGTACCGTCTCTCACCCCGATATCGACCGTCCACCGCGGAGATGAGTTCAAACCACCACGCCACGTTCACCTGGGGCGCCGGTCCTCAATCTGTGAGTGGCCCTCATGGCCTCTTGCCCTCACAGCGAGCTCGCTGACCATTTCTCGTTCATTCCCTGATCACTCGACCTTCCACCGCTTCGCATATACTGTCAATCTCCTCCCGGCCGTGATGGCAATCCGGTTGGATATCCCAGGTCTTCATCGCCGGCAATTTCAACAACTGGTCCGGCGATGCCTCACCGTTGGAGAAACAGCCTGACGGGGCGTTCTCTGCTGCGATCCCGATGCCTTGCGGGGAGAAGCAGGCTTTCAAATACGTTGTGGATGGAGGTGGGTTCACTTATCTCTCTCCCTTCCCTCCTTCTCCCTTCCCTCTCCTTCTTAATCCTCCCTCCCAGGGCAACGATTCTCGACATGGGGAACTTGCGTTGACTTGTGGTATGGACGCAATGGCTAACGATGTCTCGCAGAATGGAAGGTCCGAGAAGACGAGGCGAAGGAGTGGGGTGAGTGAAGCTGCTCTTCTTCCGTTGCTCGTTCACAGCTTGAAGCTGTGCATGAGAGCGAATGGAAGCTGACACGACGTGCAGATGCCGCTGGCAACATGAACAACGTACTCCCTTTCAATGGTCGAGGGTAAAGAGCGCTCGCTAATGCTCGCTCGCGTAGGTCTACAGCGCCCCCCACGCCCCCGCTTCCAACGGTACCCGTCCCGCCGCAGCAGCTGCCCCCGCCCCAACGGGCGGAGCCACCTCCGTCCCCTCCTCAACAGCACCAGACACCGCCGCTCCCAGCACGACCACGAAAAGCACCGAGCCCGAAACACTCATGGCTGCGTCTGCACCTCGTGCCGCGTCGGGAGGGAGCTCTGCGGCTCTGGGCGGTTATATGCTCGGAGCGGTTTCTGGCAGGACATCTGCCCCGAGCAAGGGATTGACACCGGTGCCGGATACCTCTTCCAGGACTACTACTGGCGCTCCTACCACTGCGGCTTCGACTACGACTACGTATGCTACGACTGAACCAACACCTGTAAGGACCGAGAGCGCTGCTACCATCAGCACTGCAGGAGCATCGACCGCCGAGGCTCCCCAGACGTATATGGGCTCGGCGATGGCGGCGCTCGGTGCGATCGTTGGCGGTGCTGCTACCGCTGTGGAGAACGCCACAGGTGTCAATCTCGGTCAATCCCATCAACCGGTCAGTAGTCACGTTCGACAGAAAGCGGATTGTCGAGCTGATTTATTTCAGATGACTGTCGACGAGGCGGAATCCAAGGGGATCAACGTCGACAGCCTGGAAAAGAAGGATGCACCTACAGACACCGTCTCGCCAGCCGGCACTGCGCCTTCCAATTCATATGTAGCGGCACTTGAGGAGAAGATGGACGGGCTGAAAACCACTGATACGACGGGAGCAGGCTCGTCGCTGCCAAACGGCGGGGCTTCTTCCAGTACGGAGCATCTCCTTCGCCAATATCCAGCTGACTTGCCCGACCTTTCAGCATCATACGACAACGCGCCGACCCCTCTCCCAGCAGACGACAAGCCCGAGTATGACATTCCCGCGCAGGTTGACACAGGCGATAACCACAACCACGTCCCGATGCCAGTCATCACCGACATGTCCGAGCGGGACCCGAAGAAGGACCGGACGCTTGACTCGACTACCAACTCAGACTCGGCCGGCACCAAGCCCATCACCTCGGACCCTTCCGTCAGCGCTGAAGCCGCGAAGAAAGATGCTGAGGCCAACCCCGGTACGACAGGATCGACTGGCGCGGCTGCCGCTGGCCTCATCCCAGAGGGTACCACCGTCGCCAAGCCCGATGCGAAGAGCGCAAATCTCGACGCTCCCGCTCCGGCCACCACGTCCGCCGCCGCTACTCCCGCTGATGACACTGCGACGAAGATCAGTGCCGCTGCCGCTACGACGAGCCCCGGTATGGCCGGCACCACCCCAGCGACCACTGGAAAAGCCGCTGTAACCCCGGCTACACCTGCCAAGGGCGCTGCTCTGATCGCGACACCGGCCAGCCCACAATCCAATACGTCCACTCCCGCCAAGCCTGCTCACAAGAAGGAGACTACCGACGCGGATATGCGGAAGAGGAAGTCGAGCTTCTTCGGCAAGGTGCGTCCCCTTTTCAATCTATGATATCCGGCTGACGAGATCTAGATTAAGAACGCGTTCAAGGACAAGAAGTAGACTGTTGATTGGACGTTGCTTTCCTCGATACCCTACCCATCTGTCGGGTTTACCCGTATTCACCCTTTTAATGCCGCAAGGTACCGTCTTGGTGTTCTAGTTTAGTGTTGTGCGAGGAGAGGCGGCGTGAGGGGATCTCTTAGATTTTATGGATGCAAATGATGCTTTCGGGATCGGCCCTGGCTTCAATTCCCTAATCAAGGGGAAAGTGAAGGATTCAAGCGGGCATATTTTGCATAAACAGTGATACTGGAAAGCCCCACCCAATCCCAAATATCGCTATCCCCCCCCAAAGCCCGGATCATTCCAATCCCAATCCCTCTATGCCTAAGCGACTTATCAGCCATGATGCAAGAGCGCGAGGCTTAAGGGAAACCCACATGGCCCTCAAACTCATAATCGATCCCCTTCTCCTTGATCTTCCTCTTCCTCTCCTCCTGCCTCCCCAAAACCCCCTGATCCGCCTTCTCCCTCTCCTCCTTCGTCCGCGGCTGCCCCTTCCCCTGTCAGCTCTAAACCCACTCAGCCTGATGTCTAGTTGAAGCCCGGACTCACACGCTCATTCTTCATCTTCTCTACTCTGGCACGGGGGACTTTCCGGAATTTCTTGTTCGCGCCGACCCATAATTGAGGGTGGACGTCTTCCGCGGGAATCACCTACCATCCACCTCTCAGCTCATAAACTAGAACTGGAGGGAGGGGAAGAGGGATGAGGACGCGGAAGGGGGACTGACCTGGCATTTGAGGAGATGACCCATGAGGAGGTAGTTGTCCATCGTATCCGCCACGATCTCCGCCACACTCTTCGACATCTCGATGTACGCGTGATGTTTCGATGCCCCGGTCTATGGTGGCCCCTCGTCAGATGCTCGCACCAGTCAAGCTTGGGCGGTAGACGCTGACTGACCTTACGGTTCCGAGCGAGACGGAGTCGGCTGACATCCCCGAATTGACTGAAGTACTCTTTCATCTCGTCCTCGTAGAAACCATGTGGGATCCGACCGAGATACAAAGTCCCCTTCTCCGATTCCTGCCTCTTCATTAGTACTACTAGACTACGTGAAGGAGTGGTGAACCCACCTTCTTCTTCTGAGCCTTCTTGAGACGCGCCTGAACGGTCTTATCGTCCTTCGCGACCATAGGCAGACTCCCCATATCGACCTTCCGCCCCGCCTCTCGAACAGCCAGGTCCTCCGCGTCGCTCTCATCGTCAGAAGAGTCCGCCCCGACCTCCCCATCAGACGAAGCGAAACCGTCGATGACGTCCTCGGTCATATCCTCGACAGCAGCTTTACCCTTCTTCGCAGTCTCGCTCGCCGCCTTCTTGCCCTTCTCCACCATAGGCTTCGCCTTCGCCGCCACGTCCTTCGCTGCTCCCTTGGCTTTCTCGGCGGTGGGCGCAGTGGTGTCCGCGACGTCCTTTGCTTTCCGCTTGCCGGTCTCGACGGTGTCGGTAGCTGCTTTCTTGCCTTCGGCAACAGTCGCTTTGGCGGGCTCCTTGTTCTCCTCGATCGCTGCGGTGGCAGCATCGACAGCCTTCTTGCCCTTCTTCTTCGCCTCGCCAGTTATTTCCTTCCCCTTGGTCGCGGCGACCTCGATGAGATCGCCCGCCACGCCCTCGCCATCGGCAGCCGCTTTCTTGCCTTTCCTCGTCACGGCGTCGACCATCTCGCCGCCGTTCGCCTGGACGTCCGCGGCAGCGTTCTTGCCTCGCTTACTTGCCACTTCCACCACCGCCTCGCCCTGAGCTTGCACATCCGCAGCCGCCTTCTTCCCCTTCTTCGTCGCGACCTCGATGACATCGCCGGCCGTATCTTGTGCATCGTATGCGGCTTTCTTGCCCATTTTCACAGCGGTATCAGCGAGCTCGCCACCCTTCTCCTGAGCATCTTTCGCTGCTCTCTTTCCCGTCCTTGTCGCGGTCTCGGCCAGGTCGGTAGCAGCCTTCTTGCCCTTCTTAATCGCCGCGTCCACCACCTCCGCGCCCTTCTCTTGCGCGTTCGCCGCTGCTTCTTTCCCCTTCTTACTACCCACTTCGATCGCGTCACCGGGAGCTTCCTTAGCATCGCCAACTGCCTTCTTCCTCTTCTTCGTCACTGTATGCACCACGCCTTCCCCATTCTGCTGGACGTCCGCGACCGCCTTCTTGCCCCTCTTCTTCCCCTGCTCTACGACCTCCTGACCATTCACAACCGCCTTCTTCGCCTTCTTCTTCGCCGGTTCCTCCCCGCTCATATCCGCCGCCAACCCACTCGCCTCCCCAAACACGCCCACAACACCCTGCATCGCGTTCCCCATAGCACCCGCCACGCCCCCCAGAGCTTTCATCACCGTCTCCTCGGCACTGCTCATGAAATCCTCGGCCTTCTTTCGGTTCTTCGGGTCGTTCGCTGCTGCTTGTACCTCCCCGGCAGCTTCGGTCGCATTCGATTGAGCAGCTGCTGCAGCTTTCGCAGCCTTCCCCTTGCGAGGTTTGGTAGCCTCGATTGCGTTCTCCACTTGAGGTTGGACAGCCGACACGGCACCCTCGACTTTTTCTTGAGCGGCCTTGCCAGCTTTCCCAGCCTTCCCTTTCGCAGCCTTCATGTCCATACCCGTATTCTCCTCGACGACAGCCTCGACCTTCCCCTGTGCCTCCTTCGCTGCCTTGGTCGCCTTGTCTTTCAAAGGTTTGGCAGCCTCCATCGCGTCACCAGCTTTATCCTGTACAGCTGCAGAAGCGTCCGCCGCGATGTTCTTCCCCTTCTTTTTCAGTCCCGGTACATCCACTACCTCCCCAACCCCGGCCGGCGCCTCACCATCGTCCAGCGTCAGATCTCCCGCAACATCGACAACGTGGCTGACGGACTTGACGACGCTCTGGATGGTAGATGTTACAGCTTCGAGCGCGGTCGAGGAGGTCGCAGCTGGAGGAGGTGGTTTCGCCTGTTTGGCTTTCGAAGAAGGAGGTTTGGACGTGGATTTGGGTTTCTTGATAGAGGGTCCAGACGTGGAATCGGGTGCAGTACGTTTTGCCATCGTGAGGATTTCGTGAGGTTGTATTGATGGGGAAGAGTGCGTTAAGAGACGCGTGGAATGGGGAGCCAAATATCATCTTTTGGGTGGCGGGTCACACGTCATCCCTTAAGGCGCAAATGGCTGATAGTGGCATTGGAGCGTAGTCCTCCGATCGAACTCTGCTTGCATGCTCGCAGCTCCTCTCCCTCCCCGTCGCTAGTCAGGTCGACTGGAGTCGAGCTGCATTGCTTCAGTAATGACCTCCCCACCGGCGTCCTAACATTTTAAGCTATCTATCGGGATGTTGTCAAAAAGTGGAGACCCGCATGGAGAATGGGGCTTCTCCGGGAATCGAACCCGGGTCAGGTGCAGAATCGAGTTAACCCGAAGCGCCTAGTCTCCCACTAGCCCAAGAAGCCGTGCTATGGTGCTTAGACGCTTTGGCGGAACATTGTCTTAGGACACTTATAAAGGGTCCTTGCGCTCCGCTATCATCTTTCCTCTTCTATTCCTAGCCCGGTCCCCACGGCCTTTCTCGCCGTATTTTATCCCCGTCCTGGTGGTCTTTCCTCTCCTTTTTCCTAGCCCGGTCCGCACCACGGCCTTTCTCACCTTTTCCTATCCCCGTCCTGGTCCTCAGTACTCTTCTCCGTCCTCTCCTTGTCTTCTCGTGACTCCCTCGCTCTCTGCTCGTGTATCCTGGCCAGCTATGCGGCCGGCAATTGTGATGGCGACGTTGTGCGCGGCCTTGCCGTCGCCAGGTTGTAGTAACGGAGGTGGGATGATGCCGAAGCAGAACCTAGTGGGGCAGTCAGCGGTGCCCTCGTTGAGTGCCGAGATGTAGTTTGTCCATTCCTCCTTTAAAACCTCTTGATCAAGCTCGATTGCCTTCGGCGTCCGTTTTGAGTGCCTTCTTCTTCTCCTGCGCACGGATGTCGTCGAAGTGCGGGCAGTGCAGGAAGAGATGCTCCTCGTCTTGCCACGGGTTGTCGCAGTAATCACAAGCCGGTGATGTGATGACACCCGTCTTGACTCGCTTGTGGTTCGTCCAGAAAGCTCCGATCCTCAGCAGGAACTGGTATTTCGTGATGAGGGCTGCTGGAGATCGAACGTAATAGTATGGCGAGATTGGCGTACGATCCGGGCAGATACCGAGGCGGAGGATCTGCTTAGAGCCCTGCGTTTGCCGAGATCGCTCGATGAGATTGTCGTGAAGGTTTGTTGCCCATGTGTCGGGGAGATATTGGCCGAGTACCCTCGAATAGGGTACGTAGTTCTTCATGTAGGCCGTCGGTGCCGGTACGTACGCAGCTGCTCGGTGCGCTTCCTTCGCCGCAACGTCGGCTGCCGCGGTGAGTGAGGAATCGTCGTCTGTCGCATCAGTGTGTGTGCTTTAACGTGTTCGATAAGGGCTGGCGTCGTTTGCACGATGTCGGCCAACCAGCGGTGGAATTCACTTGCTGGTCGGTGTCGCCATGGACCTATCTGAAAGTCGGCTGTCCGAGCTGCTGAGCTTGCGCGGACCGAGTTGAGGTGATCGGTGATCACGCGCTGCTGACCCGGTTGACCTGCAGAGATTGCTAGCGCCCCAATCAAACCAATGAGCTCACCGTGCAAGGACGAAGTGGACATCCCTGAGAGGCGGATGACGGAAGACTGCGGTCCGACGATGGCTGCTGTAGTCGAATTTCCACCCCCTTCAAGGCGTTTGGAGCTGCCGTCGGACGCCCACAGTCCCCTGTCGTGCCATGGGTGTGCAAAAAGGTGTTGCGGACAGTCAAGGTAAGATCGCGTTGACGGTCCTTGGGCGCTCGGAACGGAGACAAATCATTGAAAGCCAACACGGAGGGCAATTCGAGCTCGGGAATCCATTGCTTGACACTCGCGACGTCATTCCTAAACTGTGGCCTACGAGTGATCAGTGGTTCAAGGTTCTTAATCCAGCTTTGCCAGGATACTTCGAGGTTCGTGACTCTGATGATCTCGTCCAGACTACGTTTCTCTTGGACTCGCCGAGGGGCCTTGTGAGCGAGACGATTCAACACATGTTCGGCGCAGCAACGAGACCAGTCAGACTGATCTGTGTCTGTGATCGTCAACCGTGCCAGCCCAAGGTACTGGGTCGCAGCCCCCCAGGTTGTCGGAGTCGACTTCGCATTGTTGTCCGGCACACGTTCCAGCGGTGGACGGCATTTATTATCGATGCACTACCAGTTAGCGAGAGTGATCCGGGCGAGGCATCGAAGGGGGGTGAGGTGGTGGTTCAGGCTCCGCAGGACCATTGTGATGGCGATTTGGCCATTGATACGGTGGATTGAGGGAAAGTCGAAGCCGTGGTGTGATATCGGTAGGGACAAGATGGCGGAGGCGGTGAATCGAGTTTCAAGAGCGTCTGTAACCTTTCGGGTGATGGCTGCGTCCAGTCTGGGAGCTGCGATTGGCGAGAGCGGTTGTAAAGCTAGCCGTGGACGAATCTGGGGCAGTAGGAGAGACCAGACCGCTTTCCGGAGGATTGAGATTGGGTACCGCTTGTTCTTTGGCAATGGAAAGCGTTCGATGATGATGAGAAGGGCTTGCAGAGTGTCATTTTAATCCAAGAAGGCCGTACGGAGCATTCGAGGCTTGTTGGTAACCGGTACCCGTCGTCTAACCCCGTTGATCGTCAAGTCGACGACGCCCGGCAGGTCGTCCTTGTTGCCGAGAGCAAACGGTTGTGGATTCCCTCGTCTCAGAGTGATTCGAAGATGCTCGAGGGTGAAGTCTTGCGGCCAGATGAAAGCTCCGACGCCACGTAGCTTGGCTTTGTAGTCTGCAGCTGCTGCACAGTTCAGCCATGGCTTCTGCTCGACCGCAGGTGGGGTGTCGCGGTGGCGCAGCGTTTCGAAGTAGAACGTCCAAGTTTCGAGTCTGCCTGCTGGCGTACTAGCGACCAAAGTAGCTGGGTCATCCGGGCCTCGCAACTGAGATCCAACGTTGGATGGCTGGGGAATTCTGCCGCCATCCGCTGTCGCATGGGTCCGGACGAGGGTTCTCTGGTGGTCCTGCAAGTACGCCTTGACTCGAAGATATGTCCCTGAAGCATTTGCTGCGATACATTGCAGTAAAGGCGGGTTCGTCACGGAGTAAGGGTAGAACATGTGTTTGATCGGCTCAGCTCGCAAGATCCGCTTGAAGTCCTCCGTCTGTGCATTATTAGCCAACCGCGCGAGATTCTTCTTTGTCTCTTTGTGGAGCTCCTTGCGAAGCGTGTTCTTATACTTTCGCAGGCGTTCGACCGTGATTAAGTCTCGGCGGATTTCCTTGATAATCCGATCCCATTCAAATTGAGCATCCCTCCAATTGGAAGAAAGGCCTCCATCCGGTTCTCTGCTGCACCTCGTAAAGGCGTCCAATCGTCTTCAAGCGGCGCACGATAGCATCGCATATAGGACTCGATCCTGGCCCTGGTTCTCGGTTTGCCTTGCCTTTTTGCCTTGTACGAAAACGAGGAATTCGAAGCGGTTATGAATTTGGCATCACAGTAACCGAGCAGCCTGTCATAACCCGCATTGGTCGAGAGCTCATCTATCGGTGGCAGGTCGTTCGCGAGGCTTTCTGAGAGTCGATCGCGAAATTGATCGAATATCTCGGGAGCTGTTTCGCGACGGGGCATACGCAGCCGAGCTGGAGCCGGGTTTTTTAGACTGCGCGTGCTCGGTATCATGGTGCCGATCGGAATATGAGCTAGTGCCGGGCGATGTACCCGGGAATAACGTCAACCGCCTCCATCAGTCTGCAGGTCATTCTGGGGTGGAAAACAAACCTGTCGAGAATGGTTTTATGTAGCAGATCCGCATAGTTGAACGCCGTCCAATCTTTGTGCCCGTGTACTCGCAGCTGTGATTCCCACGAATCGACCGCGGCGACAGCTGTCATGAAGTTCCAATACGTTCGGCGGAGGAAATCCGCAACCTGTTTGCCTTTCGGTGAGTATGGCTGCGTCAGCTCCCATCGATGAAGTGTTGCGTTGACATCATTACCCATTACCCATTCGGTATTACCACTCACCAAGGTGGTCATCTCTGACCAGAATATTCCGTGAATGCCTTCTCCCATCGAAGTCACCAATGGTTGGAGCGTAAACTGCAATCAGGTTCAGCGATCTGGTACGACCAACAATGTCGGGGAGTCGTGATTTACCGCGACAACACGACCATCGGTCTCGGGACACGGGCGAACTTGAATCTCGTGCGCTACCGTCAAAGTCTTGTGGACAAGTAATGCTACACCACGCGTGACTCGCGCGGGTTTAGCGGTGAAGATCTGATAGTGTTGATGTATCGAGAATCTGAAGCCGGGAAATGATGCCCAGTCGATAGGAAGTTTTAGCTCGTCCTTCGCTGTCTGCCATGTCTCGGTGAGTATCAATACGTGTGGCATAACGGTCTTGATGAGGTTCAGCAGTCCTAAAGCTTTTTCGCTATACTTCTGCAAACCGTTGCAGTTATACGTCAGCATTTGTAGAGGGTCACTGTATGCCTGTACGGCGGGAGCCAAAGCAAGGATAGCGAGGATCATGAGGCCAGCATGATTGGTGATTGTTGATCGGCACGTGTACCTGCCCCGGTACACCACGAACAATCCCAAACTAACGATCCCGAAGCAATCAAGGAGGGGAAACTTGAATGGAACCTGCGTGATTGGGCTTCCTGTGGGCTTCCTGTGGGGTGTAAGCGTATGCTGAAGCCGACATCAGTTGAGCTCGGACATACCTCCCCCATCTCTGCGTCTTCTGCCTCAACCTCGCCTTCTAGTCCGTCTTCCGCGTTCACATCATCCTCAGCAGCTTGGTCTCCGGCGAAACTGCCCTCAGCCACCTGGTGTCCGGTCTTCGGCCTTTTGCCAGACTTCCCGGAAGTACTCGACTCTGGAGCGTCACCGGAGTTGTCGACGTTCTGGAATCGGAAGCGAGAGGGATCAGAGAGAGCCCGAAGCTGAGCGCTGGAAATCAGGCGGGGGAGTTGAACATTGTGTGATCTCTGGTACAGGGACAGCGGAATCGTCGATTGTCTTGACCGCCGCTTGCGCCATCTCAGCTTGACTCGTCCAAAGCCTCATGTCTTCCTCCGCTTGAGCCGCCGATCCTTGAGCGTCCGCTAGGAGGGCGCGTCCAATGTCCGAATCCATCGAGCCCCAAATAGCGATATCACGCCTTGCCTTTTCACGGCTGGTTGATGCGATGTCGAACTTGTTTCTGTAGTACATTAAGCCCATCCGAGCATCAGAGCGGGCGTCTCGTTGACTGTTTGTCTCGGTGTTCCAGGTCACAAGGCGGTGGAGGTTGGCCTGTGCCTCCCGTTTCGTCTGATAGATCAATACAGTGGCTTGAATTTCTTCGAGCCGCTGCATGCGGGTGATCACCTCGGCTCCCACCTGCTCCTGACGAGTGTCCCTTCTCTCGGCCTGTTGCTCCCGTCTGTCCCGCCTACGATTCTCTGCAACCAAAGCTTGATCGACCGTCTTTGCTTCGGCGTTGAGGTCGTACACGAGTTCCCAGGGTGCGAAATGCTCTGGCATCTGTTTACAGATGTAGACTGCGAAGCGGAAGTCCGTCGGAGTAACCATGAACCATTTCTCGTGGACATGATGGCCGTCGTTGAGAAGTGTCTCCTCGGTCCCTTCTTGAGCATTGAAATCCTCAACCCAGTCGAAAGCTCTTCCTCGATGTCATCTTTAGACCAACCGCCTGCGCCGTGGATCGCGATACTGCATGGGTTGGTCGGGATCAGAACATCTTGAGTGGGAACGAAGTGGACGTCGTAGCCTTCGAACACCCAAGTTTGATGCTTTTCGTCGATAAACTGTTCCGAGGCCGGGTGAAGGAATCTAACGTGTCGTTCGTGAACGTACGAGTTCTCCTTCGTGTAATCGAAGCGTCCCCAATCTCGAAGTACCAGATGGCCCATATCCTGACACATTCTTCTCACCCACGCGCTGGCTTTGGTCTCCTTGAGATCGTCCCGCTCCACTCCTGCTGGTTTCGAGAAGACGATCGCCCTGAGCACGCCTGTCCAAATCCTTACCGCAGCTCCTGAACCCCTCCGCTTTCAGCTCGATAAGGGCCATTCTCACTGCATCCATCGCTTCGAGTTTCTTCGTAACATGAAGCTTGCCTAGCGGCGAGAAATTTATTTTGGCGGTAGACTGGAACTTGTTGGTGTTGCTAGTTTGCAAGTCCGGCTCGCCCTCATGGATGTCGAAGTGGCCGATCTCGATATAGCCCTCGTCTCCATTATCGAACTTCTTCCCTCGTTTGTTGATATTGTCAAAGATCCGCTTCAGCTTGGCTCGGGCAGCATCGGATCGATTGTGAGGGAGGCCAAAAACGCGAACTTCAATGGGCGACCGATTGAAAGCAGCGCCGGGTACCTTAATAGTACTGTCCGTCTCGACAGGAGCGAAATCATCGTCAATAGACGACTTCTCATGCAAGGAGACCTTGGCACGCTCGATCGGCTTCATGAAGGCCGCCTCGACCCAGTTGAACTTTGGCGGGGATATGACGACCTCGGGATCGCTGTCGACCGCTAGTAGAGCCGCCGTCTTGGTCGCAGGCGCGGTTTGGATGCTTCCCCTGAGAAGCTAGCGAAGCGGATGCGGCGTTCCGAGCTTTTTTCGGGTTGGTCACTTTGAACTTCATCTTCGTTTGTGCGGTCGGTAAGGAGTCGACATGCATCGGCTAATTGGTTGCCATGCTTCTGCAGAGGTTCGTACTGTTTATCAGTGAGTATTTCGTCGCAGGCCGATTGATGCTCACTATGTCTTCGCCTGGTGGAAGCGATGGAGGCGAGATTATGATGAGGTAGGTAGCTTCTAACGGCGATTGACGTTCGAACTGTGAGAAGTATAGTAGTGAGATGTCAACGATCACTGGGAAATCGCGGATAGAAGGCGACGAAGCCAGGTTCCGCTCTGATCGGGGTTTCGGGGAGGGCATGTGCTTGTGGAGCATGCGATGATAGGCTGCGCAGTCGTCCTCAATCAGCTTGACGAGGTGGTGAAGGGGAATGTGATGACGTAATACATTTCTATCAAGGAGGCAGCCGAGAGAGGATTTCGCCGACATTTTTATGCGGAAAGGGGTGACACACAATCCGTTGATGGTACTTGGTTCCTTCCGGGGTTTGGACCGGAGTGGAGCGCACGCAAAGGAGAAGAGCTGGGGCATAAGCGAGCAAGGGGAATTTTCCCAAGTCCAGGCTGATCGGCCACGTGGCATCGGGTTGTGATCAGTAAAGCGGTGATGCTCACTCAGCAGATGGGACGAGGGTGCGATGAGGGGACGTGAAGCAGGGAGAGCGCCGATGGCATGAGAGGAGGGAGGCCATGAAGTCATCCTCGGCGATGGCAGTCGGAGCGGGACCGTAGGTCGAGGTGAAATTAGTAGCTGGGCGAGCGTAGTCTGAGAAGCTGGATTTCGGCTTGCTTTTGGTGTCTGCTTTAGCTTTCACCGTAGCTTTCGCCCGTTTCAGCTTTCCCGCTGCCATCATACTTCAGCTTGAAGACTCCCAAAAAATAGGCAAGGGCGACTCACTTTTCCGCAACTCCTCATCCTCCCCATCAAAGTCATCCTCATCATCGCTCTCGTCCTCACCGTCTTCCGCCCCGTCCCAATCCTCCACACCATTATCGAAATATCCTCTCCCGTCGTCATCGATGATGAAGTCGTCTCGCTCAATGCCGGGTGCCGACAATCGAGCGGTATTGGTCGTCTGTAAACTCGTCATAGAGCTCGGCTTCGTTTGGGCTGCAACATCCTATCAGCACTCCCCAGCTGGGACTCGGAACACCACTAGGGATGGCAAGATGGACACTCGAATCTGAAGCTGAGAAGCTCAAGGTACGGTGCCAGATTTCGCCCTTCCCTTCACTACGTGAGATGAACACCTTCCACTGCCCCAGCTGCCCACCCTTCGCTCGAGCTTCTCTCGGCGCTGCGAATCGATCACTCCTGCCCTCAGGCTTCCGTGTCCCGATCATGATGATTCCACAAGATGCAGGAGCGTCGTTCTGGTAAGATAAGGAAATAATTTGGAAGGCAAAGAAATCAGGAAATGTCGCGTCGCAAACACGCGTGGAAATTGATCACGTGATCCGCCGAATCATTCCGTAATTCCGCATCTATGCTTTACTATGCCATCGCCGCTTGATCAGCCTGAGCTACCTACGCCGATTTAGACACCACAGTCAGACCTGGTACCTACTCAACCACTCGCGACAGAGAGTTCCGATACCGGGGCTATCACGGCGGCGGAGGAGGCAAGAGGTGCTCCAGACGGACAAGGGGAAGAGGTGCATACTCTGGATATTGGGGAAGGGAACATCGTGAAGCTTGATAAGCTGGGGCCGATGATCATCAACTCTGATGGGGTGAGTCCCATGTATTCGAACGCCTAGGTCGAAGGTAGGGTTGGTGTTGGGCGAATGAGATTATGAAAAGACCCTAGAGAGGTTGTAAAGGACAGTCATGAAGGAGAGGGTAACGAGGCTAGAAGTCGTCCTTGCACTTTCTTTCCCGCCTCTCGCATCCCCGAAGCAATCACGCCATATCACCGGCACTTCTCGTCATCGGGGAAGTGTCGCAGGAGATATGGCAGGGACTTTTAAGCCGGATCAGCGTTCCTCAGATTAAAGCATTCAGGTGTGCGGCAGGTGGCCGTAGCGATGGAAACGCCAGCGGATGGTCGGTCTCGCTGATGCACCCTCAGACCCTCTCCCGGATCCACAATTGGCAAGACCTCCACCCGATCGAACAAGAACGAACCGTCCGTCTCCTCGTCAAGAAGCGGAATCTGGTGCGACTCCGACAGCTCGACGCGGAGAATCCTGCCTCGTCCGGCGAGGAGGAGCGGTTGACAGCGCTACAAGGCGGTTCGTGAGGTCGGGAGGAAGTTTGTACTGTACTATACTTGCATGACATCACGACAAGACCCTATCATCGCTTCCCGAGTATCCCGCTCGGTCCATGTTCCTGCCACCCACAGCTTTCGCCCGCATCACAAGGAGTGCAGGCGTCATGTCACGATTGCTCACCTTGGCATAACAATTCCGACAATACACCATCCCGTCCCTGTCCGACACCTTCGAAGGATCAAGCGTCGTCTTGCAGCTCGTACATCTCAAGCACCCTCTATGCCACTATCAAAACCAGCCCATCAGTCACTACCCTCCATTCCAACTCGAGTAAAGGGACCAGTCGGGGAGGGGGACCTACTTGTGGTTGACCGCAAACACCTGTTCCGCAGCATAAACCCGTTTCTCACACCCACAACACATTTCCTCCCCCACCATCGGTCTCTCCCCAACTTTACTCCATGAACTATCTCCTCTCCGTGAGAGGCCCCGATCGTCCAGCGCCTCGGCGCGACCGGCGTAGGGGATAGTGATGGGTCTGTCGGCGCGGAAGTTCGGGCGGGTGGTCGAAGTGCTCGGATCGGGACTGCCTGTACCCCTATACACCGGCATCTCGGGAGTCGAAGGCGGTTTGGACAGGTTGGGTGGGGTATAGTATTCGGTTGGTGGGGGAGGGGACGGGGGGAGGCGAGCGGTTTGGGGGGGAGAGGCGGGAGGGGGCGAGAGGGGGTTTTCGCGGGGGAGGAGGCGGTGGATGAGGGATGGACATTGGCGTGGCGCAGATCGTGGGTGCCGAATAGTTGGGTGTAGCATCGGGAGCAGTACGTAAGTGGACCAAAAACTGGATTTGAGCTTAAAATGTGTAATTGGGTGGAAGACGGTACGAGGGAGTCATGCTCGACGAGCCCACCGGGATCATGGCGTGTACCGCAGTTCTCGCATTTCAGACACGGTTTATGGTAGATCTGCTCAAGTCAGCGTGGTTTGCAAGTATGTCTTGGAAGGATGGAAGGATGGGCTTAATCGGAGAGCACGACGGACCTTTCGAGCGGGACCCATGACTTGCTCGGCGTTATAGACTGCTCCGCCGCAGCTCGCTTTCGACTTCAAGCTTTGCGCCCTGCATCATGAATCAGCTGTGATTGCCATCTCTGGATGATTCACCCACCTTCCAGAGCGTCCGCATACCCTGCTCCGCAGCTTGCTCTTCAAGCTTCCGCATAGCCTCGGGACTCAGTCCAGCACCTTCCGCGGCTTGTAATCTGACGAAGACCGCTTTGAGCTTGAGAGCGGATCGCAGTGTCGACACACTGGAGGAGACATCAGCAGCAGGTCTGCGAGAAGGCGAGGGAAAATATACGTGTCGGTCACCACGTTGAAGCTGTTCTTAGCGCCATGGAACCAGCCGAGCGGAGCAAATTGCGATGAGGCCTGACATCGCTCTCAGTCTTACTCGTTGTCGACTGTCTGATAACTTACAGCATGTTGTACAGACTTCGCTTGGAAAGCCCGACCAATAGCGTTCAATAGCTCGACTCCATAGCTTTCGTCCTTCAAGTCCCTGTGCAACGGTCAGCATTGCGTCCATCAGACCCACACCGCTTACTCTGCCTCGAGCCTGAGCTTCTCCCGGAACGACGTAGCCACCGCTTTATCCTCCGGCCCCTTGGCTGCTTCTGTAAAGATCGACAGCTTGTTCTTGAGGTTCTCAGCCAGCTTCTCCACTCTCGCCCTCCTGATTCTCGCTTTCTGCACCGAGCTTCAGCGTCGTGCTACCTGGGAGGATTGGCGATCTCACCTCCTCCTGCTTGGCCCGATCCCGCATCATCTTCCGCTGCATAGCGTCGGGGGTCAGCATCGGTCGACCCGTCGGACCAATAATCATCTCCCCTTCCTCTTCGTGTTGCTGCTGGAACGCTTCCTTCATGTCCTTCCCTGTGATCCCTCGTCAGCATATACAGTATGTGGGTTAAGAGCGACATGCCGATGGAGATTTGTCCAATGAAGTCGTCGAACCGGTCCCCGCCGAACATCTTCCCAAACACCTCCTCAGGATCCTGGAACCCGCCGGCCGGCTCGGCGACACCTCCACCGTTCTTCTCGCCAAACTCGTTGTACTTGTGTCGTAACTGGGGAGCGGAGAGGACCTGATAGGCTATGGAGATTTGCTTGAATTACATCGGATAATCAGTATGACATGCTTGTCTCTTAATCTCTTCGGCGTCTGGATCATCTTGGTTCTTGTCGGGATGCAACTATACAAGTGGTCAGTGTAGACAACTATCTCGCATCTCGGCTGAGATATAGGCGGTAAGCTTCAACCGACCTTGATCGCCAATCGCCAATCGCCTATAGGCCTTCCTGACATCCTCAAGGGTACACTGACTTTCCAAACCCAATACGTCATAATACGCTATATCAAGCGGGTTCTTATCTCTCCCGATGTCACGACCCCCTCCCCCTCGAAAAGTGCTTGTGCCTGCGCTGGTGCCGGTGCCGGTTGGACGGGAGCTGGAGGATGATCCTGCTGAGGGCTTGGGTTGGGGGGTGGGAGAATAGGGTTTTGCATCTGAACTCCCAGTCAGACTTAGGGATAGCAGCGAGTATTTTTTGCGTACGAAGAGCAGCGGACGCGTAGAGAACCGATGAATGATGGAGGGATGATGTATTCCTGTTGAACTCGACATCTACGGTAGGCGACGGAATTCAGCTCAGCTCATGTGTGGTCCATCGGAGACGGCGATGTAGAGAAGGCGAAGAAGGTTCTAGGCGGTCTCAGGTATATTTTTCATGTGGACCATCAGAATCATGAAGTAAGGGAATCAGTGTTTGGACTTGACATGTATGGGTTGATTGCTCAATTTGACCAGCTCTGCGATGGAACAATTTTCCTAAGCGGGTCACCCAGTAGGCTCCTTCGACACGGAGTCTCGCTGAGTGCACAATCAGACCCCGTGCGCTGCCATGCAGCGCCAGATTGGCCATCCTTGTCAATCAAGACGTCTCTCGTTAATCATTTCATGCGATATTGGGCTCCCGAAATGGCAAAGAATTCACCTTATCCCATCCTCTGCATACTCGTACTCCACGTATTCCGGCTGCCACCTTTTCGCCTCCGCCCACTCGCGTCTTCCCTCGTTCGGTATGTCCGCTCGGGCAACTCCTTCTGCAACCGCTTGGTCGATGACAGCCAAGGCGACCTCGAAGTTGACCTCGGCGGCATCTGTCTGCCATCAGATATTGTGATATACCAGCAGAATAGCACTCACTCCCGAAAGGAGGCAAGAGAGACTGATCAGGGTCTTTGAGAGCAGGTGCAAGTTCCGAGAGTCGCTTCGCGCCGGCAACAATCATCTTGTCCGTCATCTTTTTGCTTTGAGACAGGATAGTACCGAGCCCGAGCCCGGGATAGATCAGGGCCTGATCCGGTTGTCAGCAAATGATCCGTCGTCTAAATGTCATGAAATCCGAGAGAACACTCACGTTATTACACTCAGCGATCATATATTTCTTGTCGGTACCAGGCGTATCAACTGGCGGGAAAGGCGAACCGGTCGCTATGAGCGCTTTGCCATTACTCCATTGGTTGGCGTCCTTCGGACTGGCCGTCGATCAATACGGCGAGATACCAGCCATAGTTGAATCTCACTCTACCTCGCAGAGCCGTGTTGGATTGCTCAGCTGCGCTACCAGTCAGCATCGATGCGTGCAATTGCGCAAGATACGCACTGGGAAGATGATCGGCCTATCCACATGTTTTGACATTTCCTTGACCACCTCTTCTGTGAAAGCACCACCATGCGTACTCGTTCCGATGAGCACCGTCGGCTTGACTCTCTTCACCACCTCGAGCAGTCCAATCTGCCCATCGTTCCAATCATCTTCCTGACGAATGAAGTTCTGCTCAATCTCGCCTCTGATCTGATTGGCAAGCGACTTTTGGATGAGGCCGTTCTTGTCTATCAGCCAAAATCGTTTCGCAGCTTTGTCCTCAGAAAGCGAAGACGAGGACAGTCGCATGGCATCGCGGAGTTGACGGGCGATGCCGAGACCGGCGGAACCGGATCCGTAGATGATGATTCGCTGGTCCTCGATCTAGCCCATGTTAGCAATCAACCGAATTAAAGGATGTAAGCTGACCTTGCTTTTCGTCACGGTGATTGCTGCCTGGAGCGCTGCGAGCTGATCGCAATCGCTTCAGAACGCTCAGGGAAGGGCAAAGAGACAGCTTACAGCTACGGCACCTGTGCCTTGTATGTCATCGTTGAACTGTATGCACTCCTCGTCAGCACTCCTTCCGGCGTCCTGGTGATGCGAGGCGGACAATGGAGTGCTGATCCCTTCGGTATTCGTTCTCGATCAGCGCTTATTGCTCAGAAGCTCAAGGCTCTTCGCTTATCATGCCTCACCGATACCGTTCCAAAATCTTTTGAGCGTTGCTAACTCCCTATAAATCATGTTCAGCGCCGATGCAAGACTCCGTCCAATGCTAGCGCTCACAAAGTCCTCAAAATGCAGCAAGCACTTCGGCTGGTGTTTCTTCACTAATCCGACGAACTTCTCCAAGAAGTCGTCGTAGCGCTTGCCACGGATACGATCTTTCCGGTAACCCTGATTGTCTCGCCGTCAGCAATAGGACGTACTCGGGACTGATGCTTGCGATGTAGAGCTCGTCCTTCAGAAGCGCCTCATTGTCCGTCCCGACGTCCAGTACCACAGCGAGTTCTTTTGATGGGCTACGAACGCTGTTTAGCTGCAACACTTGAGGCGATCGTTGTCATCTCATAATAATGAGACTCACTCGACGCCCGCTGCGAGAGTGTAAATCACCGCCTTGGCAGCTGAAATGCCAATCCCGCCGGATCCCTGTTCCATGTTTAGCAGTTCCCCCAATCTGCCTGTGTAGTTATTCACCTGATCACCAATTCCTAGGATCGCCTCGGCATCCGAAACAACTATCTTATCGGACCGTCATTGACTTTCGACATTGGTAATAGACACGGCTTACGAGGTCCAGTTGCCTCCCCTCACACGCATCCAAGAAATCCACCTCCATCTTGTCCATATCCGGCGGGGAGAGGTACAGCCCCTCGCTCCTCCTGAACAGGTGCGAGTACTCGCTGATGGCATCTGCTTCGGTAGGTGTGTAAATGACTGGAAACATGGCCTCGAGGTTCTTGGAGAGAAGTGCGTAGAAGAGGGTCCAGTTTTGGGCTGTGAGGGACACGAAGGGATGAAGGTGTCAGCAAGAGCATTATTGGAGAAATCCAAAGGAGTTCATAACGAAATACGACAAGGTCAATAAAATAGTGCAGCGAGGTAAGGCTAATGTCACTGAAGGAACGCATCGAGGTGAGGCGGGTACGAGTCAACGAGCCAATGGCAGTAGGACGATGCGAGTGGTATGACCCACATTTCATGCTCTGCAGAAACGAATTCTTCCGGATATCGGTCTCTCGATCATTATACTGCTGAAGAGCCCTCTCGACCTGCTGTTCCAGCGTGTCGACCCTACATCTCGCCATCAGGTTTCCAAACCTCCTCGCATGACTGCGACCTCACGTGTATGGCAGCCGTCCTCGAACACCGAACTCATCCCGTTCGTTCCTGGAAAAGGCGGTTCCTTTGTTGAAACGAGGGTTGTTGAGAATAGCTCCGCCGCGGAGAGCGACTTTCACCGGTTTCGGTGCAGTAGACATACTTCTTAGGCTTGAGCGGAGCTGGCATCGACGACACGCATATGAAGAGGAATGCCTGAGAGATTTGACCAGGTTTCATCTGAAACTCTGTGGGAGTACGACACGTCAGACAAAGCACGTGGGAAATGTCTTCATCCAGCGGCATTGGTAAGTTAAGCCGCTGCTGTACTATAGTGCGCAAAGAAGAGGACATTTGAGAGATACGACCGAGAGACATACATTCCTGCGGATCAAGATTTTGTATCATCTCCTTTTCTTCGCCGAACATGCCCGAGTTTCAGCGAATGCAGGATATACTGCCTCACTCACCTTTTGCGCCCTTCGTCTGGAACCTTCATCTTTCCCCCTTTGAGCGGTGTTTCCTCCTTGCCCCCTTTACCTGCTTTCTGCCCACTGGACTCGGCCGGTCCCGCTGCAGCCTCGTCCTCGCATTTCGGGCAGAACCATTCTCCGCCAGGGATGTTCTCAAGCGGCGGATCCAGGCAACCGAGATGGTATGCCTCGTCACACTGGCTATCTCAGCTTGACCGGTTGACGGTCAGCTCACCTTTTCGCATTCGAGAGGAGCATCTTCTCGGTCGTCTTCGCACACGAGGCACTTGGACGAGGACGCGATGTGGACTGGATGTCGGGGAATATCGGATAGTTTGGCATTGGGTCGAGCTAGGAACAGGTGAAGAAGGAGCCGCCAGCGACGCTAATAGAGCCAGTCAAATGTGACCTTAGAAGCTGGGACTCACTCGATGACATCGACGTCCGCAAGATGCATTATCTGTTGAGCTTTTGTGGCACTCTTCATATCTGGGCCCAGACCCAGTTCTGCACGCGGAGATGAGTCGGCCGCGTGCCGTGGGTATGAAGGTTCACGTACCGCCATACAGCTAAAAACGCTCAATGTGAGTCAATGGGAAAGGCTTGAGATCATGCAATACTTACTACACCTCGACCGAAACCGACCGTCATCACTCCTCCAGCCGAGTCTGGCTTTGTGATGACGTGTGTACACCCGCCGCATGAAGCTTTTAGTACAGGACAACTGATGAATGCAATTGAGCTCCGTCAGTGTGAGCGGTCCTCCGGGGATCGGCGAGGCCTACTGTCTTGATTAGTTCTGGATGACCGAGAAGCATTAGCGTACAACGCAATACCTTGGGAGACTCACTTGAACGAGGTGTATGGTTGTCCGGTTGATCCTACGTCGTCGCATCAGCCACCGTCTTCATGACGGATGAATGCTCTGGCGGACTCACCATCACTCGTAAGCTTCCACTTCCCGGCCATATAGTACATATTTTGGCGGTCGATCTCAACCGAGTCTGCCGCGCCAGGCCCCATGAGCGATCCTCACACATCTTTGATTGGGTTGCGCTACTGACCTACTCGTTGGTCCACAAAGTATACTCTTCCCTCGCGTGAGCTCGTTCTTGCCCGAAAACTGAGAACAGCGGTACGATCAGCACGCGCAAGGGTGCGATTTCCCGAGACTGACCGAGGGTACGATTGTTGCGACCAAGCTACACTTCCTTAGTCTCGGATATCCGACGCCCGTGAACACGCTTACCGATCCTTCTGATCCTGCAATCCCAACCTCGAATAACCCGCAAAACCAAAAGCATAAACATGTCCCTCGTCATTCAACGCCAGCGAATGTTGATTGCCTGAAGCGATCTGTGTGATCTTCTTGTTTGTCAATCCTTGGACCAAGCCTATGATGCCTCAGGGTTTGCCTTCGATGTGAAATCATTTCCACTTACGAGCTGGGACT
>JAABUH010001828.1_pt1 | contig 22020 bp, 25 predicted proteins | sample 5559121 | NCBI WGS metagenome assembly JAABUH01 (sample SAMN10711871, study PRJNA513364) | rock metagenome | isolation source: Antarctica rocks | place: Antarctica: Victoria Land, Battleship Promontory nord | collected 2015-12-28
AGGGCAGAGAGGAAGGGGCAGAGGGGAAGGGGCAAAGGGGAGGGCAGAGGGAAGGGCAAAGAGGCGGGGCAGAAGAAAAGGACAAAGAGCAAGGCCAGAGGGAAGGGGCAGGGGAAAAGGCAGAGGGGAGGGAGGGGGCAGAGGGGAAGGGCGGAAAGGAGGGCAAAGGGAAGGGCAGAGAGGAAGGGCAGAGGGAAAGGGCAAAGAGCAAGGCCAGAGGAAAGGCGGAAAGGCAGAGGGGAGGGAGGGGGCAGAGGAAGGGACGAAGGAAAGGGCGGAAAGGAGTACCTGCAGAACCTCATCCAGCTGCAGTTGGGCTGCATTGATGTCCTGCTGAGGGTCGCTGCACCGCTCCACTATCCATTGCGCATACCGTGACAGAGCCCAACAGCTTATTGACCTGCAACACCAGCTCCAATTTTAGCATGCTGAGAGACTTGTCCTGCTCAGAACCCCACATGGGTCCCTTGGAAAAAGAAACAGCATCATCATGCTGGTGCGCAATGACTATCTTCGGTCAGTGCCAAGACTACAGCAAGGCCCAGCTCAGCTGCTCAGCTGGATGTCAGAAATACGAGAAGATCAAACGAGAACACGTGCAGCATTTCATGGTTGATGAGTGTTCACGATTGATCTGCGCATACTGGCAACAGTCAGTTGAGCAGCTGAGCTAGGCTTTGCTGCGGTCTCGGCGCTGGCTGAAAACGGTCACTGGGTGAGCCGCTTTCTCAGCTAGCTTCTTGGTCGGCTTGGTCTCTCGGGCGACTTGATCTTGATCAATGACTATAGACTGTCAACAGCCAGTAGCATAGTCAGCAGACTTGTGCTGTGGTCCTGGAGGAGACTCTCGTGACCAGCGGTCTGAGGTATCAAAGGCCCGGTAGCAGCATGCTATGGCATGACATGTTGCGATGGTTGATTTGCATCCAGGTGCATGCACTTGTTGCAGAATTGCAAGGACCTAGGGTGTCCACAACAGCACAACAGGATGCTGACCAAAGCTGAGGCAAATAATATGGAACAAGCAAGGACAGAAATCTTTTGATCGTTTCAGGGATGTTCCTAAGACATCAAAAATTGTTCATTTTTTCTAAAAAAGGGTATAAGGAAAAAGGAGACGAAGCAGCTTGACACTGATACAGATGTCTGGACTGTTATGTTCACCTGACAAGCGGTCTGGGATCGTCAAGACGGGGCAGCAGCATGCTGACCAGCTGAGGCAAGTATGGGATGAGACCCATGACACACCCCTCAGCAATGGCCCCCAGGGCCAAGATGGCTGACTCCCTGGCCCTCCAGTCCTCTTCCTGAAGGCGCTGCTGCACTATAGGAGTGACGATAGGCAGCATCTCTTCCTGGAAGACAGTAGAGAGCACATCCAAGCCTGCTGCACTGCACTTGCGCATGTTCCATCGGGAGACCTCATCTGCATCATCCTCCTGCTTCTCTTCCTCTCCGTGTGCCGCATTCCTGAACAACCATGCAGTCATTTCCTCAAATCATGAGTCCCTGGAACAGACAATGTGGGTTGACTGATTGATTGATTGATTGATTGATTGATTGATTGATTGATTGATTGATTGATTGACAGACAATCAGTGCCTGCCTGGTTCATTGGTAATGCCTTTTGACCTGACAAGCCCCCTCTGTGTGGGCAGTGTTGCCCCTTGACCCTGAACGTGCGTACACTGAGTCAAGGGACAACAAAACAGTGTACTGTTGCCTAGCAGACAAACGTCAGTGATACTTGCTCCAATGCAGCCAGTGCGCTAAGAAGCCAAGCACATCGCCTGCAAGCATAGGTTGCAAGGATCCATCCAGACAACTGAAGCAAGGACCCATCCAGACAACTGAAGCTTTCCAGATGGAAATATAGAACCACTGAATGAAACTGCCTGCAAAGGCTACCTGCGAATGAAGGGCTTGATCTCCTGATCCTTCTCATCTCCATGGTCAGCATCTTCTGCTGCCTCAGCGTCCTGAACTTCTTCATCATACTCGTCGTACACCATGTTCTTGAGCAGGACGGGGACCAGGCGGCCCAGGAAGGGGCGCAGCACCCCTGGCTCCACTTGAGCCTCACAGAAGGCTGTCCAGAACTCGCATGACTCCAGAGCAACACCTTCATCACCGTCCTGCACAATCCCAAGTCATGGCATAACTGCAGGTTCCACCACAGTAATAGTAATAAATAATAGTAATGATAATAATAATGATAATAACGCTTTCGGGCTGATGAGCTAGGTTTCGCCATGCTATGCCAAATTTCGGCACATTCAGGTCTGACAATGTGTGTCATGAGGGCAGCAAGTCTGTGTGAAGCACCTGAGACGACCACAGGTTCCGCGATGTCATGCCAGATTTCAATACATTGAGGTCTGAGAAGCACATGTCATGCAGCCACGCGTCTGCATAAAGCGCCTGCAAATGTGGCTACTCTCGACAGCACGTCAATATGCACTAAAATATATGCCTTTACTATTCACAGGTCAGCACGCCAATCAGGGAACATGCACAAGGCTGCTGCCTGCACAGGACTACGCGCTACTAGCAGCAAGCCTGAGGACTGCAGGACGAGCTCAGTGCCCCATGGTATGTGTATGCCATGGCCTTAGCCACAGAATGGCATAGCAAACCATCCAGTTAGGTAGCACACATGTACGCTGGCTGGTTTGGTTGACAACAAACACAGGGCATCTCCGCTGGCTGGTTTGCTTGACCCCCAAGACAGAACATGCACGCTGGCTGCTCTGCTTGACATTGAAGACGCAACATGTTTGCAAAACGCCAGGCTTGACCTGGGTTGATTCTCATCAAATTCTCATTGAATTCTCATCCAAAAAAAGGACAAAGCAACGCCAGGCCTGACCTGGGTGGACTCGAGCATGTACTCAATGATTTGGTCCATGTGGGGTGCCAGCCGCTCCGGCTGCAGGTGCAACATCTGCACCAGGCCGGTGCACACTGCCTTGCGTACTCCCGAGTGGGTGTCATGGGCTGCAGCAAACAGGCCCGCCACGTAGCTGCAGCAACAGAGTAGGTGTCATGAGCTGAGGCAGACAGGCATGCCATGTGGCTGCAGCAACAGAGTGGGTGTCATAAGATGAGGGAAACAGGCCCGCCATGTAGCTGCAGCAACAGAGCCTTCACAGGGCGGGAACTAGGCACTAGCGTCTGCTCATGAGCTGAGGCAGGTAGGCATGCCACCCACAGCAATTGTCATAGTACAACAGACAGTTAGAAGCTGGCGTCTGCACATAGGCTGAGCAAACAGCTGGGTCACATTCAGGCTTCAGAAGCAAGCTTGCGTTTGGTGCATCAGCATCAATGCACACAAGCCTGGATCACTAGATCAGGACTGATGTACACAAGCCTGCATCGCTACATCAAACTTGATGCAGTGAACCCTGGATCACTGCATCAGGAGTATGCACACAAGCCTAATAGTCAGCCTGTCATAGCTTTTGTGCTTGACCAATGGCCATGCTTGTTCCAGCAAAACATGGCCAGATTGCTCAACACCAAAAGTCAGTTACCCCTCTGCAGATGCCTTGCTGCAGTCTTGTGAACCAGCAGTCTCTGCTAGTCGGCAGATGCTCCATTGACGCATACTGCAGTCACTGAAGATGGGCAATTGCTGGAATGATGTATAGTGCAGCTGCGACGGGGCCATACCTGTCAAGGCTTGGTGCTAGTGACTCTGGGTTGGCGCCAGCTAGGAGGTTAGCAACGCCTATTGCTAAGCATTTTGCCTCGACATGCAGTGAGCTGAAGAGGTGCAGCAGTCTGGGGATGAGGACCTTGCTGGGGACTTCTTGAAGCCCAGGGACCTCCTCATCAAGCTGTTTGGGCACATCCTCACAGATCTACAGGATGACATCCACTGAGATTTGTACAGATGTCATCACCAATCACAGGCACACAAGGCCACAGCAGTTGATGACTTCATATCCTAAAAGGCATTTCTGCCAGGCAGTCGTGCACCCAGATGATCTGATGTCTGTGCAATCAGGCTTGACGAGCAGGAGCATGGCAATTTCCTGACAGCTAGCATGTCTGTGGATGATTGCCTGAGCATTTTTTTGAGTGACACTGGCTTGACATGACCCAGTATGGTGTGTGACGGCAGCCCTGTCTGCACATGCAAAACTTTGAGGTGTGACAGCTGTCAACGCAGGTTGTGGTTGATGATTGGTTAAAGTACTTCAGCAGAAGGCCGTCGTGGGTTTCTAAAACTGGCCACGCCACTGTTGTGGATGGGCCTCTGCTTCTTTCTCTGTTCTTTGGTTTCAAAGTACCAGTTCTTACGAATGTGCAAAAGAATCAGCACGCTTTCACAGAGGCTTCCAGACCAAAAGGCAGAGTCTGCTAGGCAGAGGTCGCTAGCTGAGGCTGTGAATCACACTGCTGAAGGCAGCTGGTCAGGTGCAGACATGGATGCTCACCTTGTACAGAGCATCCAGGGAGCCTTCCAGTGCGTTTATGTCCGACCCTTCAAGGCCTTGCACGCAGGCTGGAACAAGCTCCGGCCATGTTTTCAAGGTGCCCAGCCCGACTATGACTGCTATACTTGTACCCACAGTCTGCCGTAGCGCTTTAGATGGGTTCCGTATGCAGTGCAGCAAAGATAGCTGCAAACCAAAGCACTAGCATGTTAGGCACAGTGAGTATGACATGTACATGCAGCAGTATGGCAACAGCTGTAGCTGTAAATCTCAGGCAATGCATGCATGGGTGCTCCTGATGATGCAGACAGGTGCATTCTGGTGCACGACTGTCGGCCTGCTGGGGTGCGCACCTTGACATAATGTTTGTACTCTTCTGGCAGAGCCTTGTATTGCTGCTTCAAATTGTTCTTCAACAGCAAGCCTGCGCTTTGCCGCACCTAGCAAAGAACAAACTGTCGAAGTGACACCAAGGACGCGTAGCCGACGCCATGCAATCTAAGACAGGATGATGATGGTAAAAAGGAAGGGCTACCTCAACAGGTAGGGTGTCCCCTTGTGAGAGGATGAAAGCCAAATAATTGTTGAAGTCTGGTATGTTTTTGCACTCATCTAGCTGTGCAAGGATCTGCGAGGCAACCACGATGTTTGTGAATTCGTATCAAGTCACAACTTATACAGCTGTCAGACTTCAGGTAGGGAAGCATGACAAAGCTGCAACTGCAGACCTCTCCTCGGCAAGACCTCACGTTGAATGGTTGATCCAGACTCTTACCTGGGTCTGGTTTGTACCAGGCTTCTGATACTCCGAAAGCAGGTAACAGATTTGCTGCACTCCTGGCTCTTGAGGGGACCAGACAGGAACAGATGCAGCTGGAGACATGCTCCAGCACTTACAACTTGTGGACTACTCAAGAACGGCAATCAAACCCAACATATGCCGTTAATGTGATTAGAGACCTTGATTTTTGCTAAGTGCAGACGCAAATCAAAAAAGTCTTGTGTGTTGCCCGAATCACTGCCCGCGAGCCTCGGCTTCAACAGACACACGCTGGCGAGAAGGCCGATTTGCGATAGCGTAACTTGCTGTCTAGATGGTAGAGTGATCTTGTTTCCCGCTCATGTTGCTATGGTCTGCCGCAGTCGTCCTGCATCAGTCTTGCGATGCTTGCAGGGTTTACATCAATTTTGCTTAACAAAGGTTTTCACCGTTTACAGCGCGCATCACCGTACAGGTAACGGTTACAGCGGTTTTAGGGTTTCTGAACAGGCTGCGCATTGGTTTCGGAGAGCGGTCCCTGCTCTGCTCTGGTCGGTTGCTCCGAGCGGTCGCTGTGCTCCGAACGTCACTCTGCCAACGCGATTTGCGTTTGCCCAGTCCAGCTTGCACCGCTGCTTTGTGATCTTTTGCAACGTCTGCAAGGTCATACAGCTAAAGCTGCGTTTTCAAGGCACCATAGTTGCTACGTATTGCTACGTGCCCCTGGTGTTCTGCACTTGGACAGTATATTTCACTTAGAGAGGACAGAAACCGGTCGCTCAAGGCCAGGATCTGCACGGCACAAGCAACTTTCAAAGCATTTCTGCAGATGTTGGCATAGTTGAAATGGTTGGTGGTCTTAGCGCACCGTCTATAGAAGCGGAGGAGGAAGCAGTAGCGTCCACGTCGCAAGGAGTCATATTTGTTCTCGAGAATGCAAAGCTCGAGACAGCCAAAGTCGGCAAGGTGAGCACTTGACTGCCTGTCAAGCGACCCTGCTTGTTTTGGTTGATGTTTGTCAGTGTGTGGAGGCACTTCTGCTTCGTTCAGGGCTATCAACTGCTGAACTGTGATGATCACAAGAGCTTCCTGACGCGGCATGGCAAGGACCCTGCTGAGTATCGTCCTGATATATGTCACCAGGTAGAAGCGTATAACATTCACCTGCACTGTGACAGTGTGTCAGACCTGACTTTGCATGGACCAGCTGTTCAACTATGTCTGAGTTTGACTATTTGTGAATGCAACATACTGCTTGATGCAGGCAATGTTGGCAATTTTGGATAGCCCGCTAGCAAAGGCTGGAAAGCTGAAGGTATGTCAACCATGCAGAAGGAATACCCATGCTGGGATCTTGCAGCATCATCATTATGTACGCAGAAGCATGCATTGAGCAAAAGCGCTGGTCTGTCAACTGCAATGCTGTTGTCATGTGTTTCTCATAGTCCTTTGCAAGCACAAGTAGCATGACCTGCTGTTCATGATCTTGCAATCATTCGAAGTAGGATCCACCATGATGACGCTGACTTGACATGCAAGTGTGCACATCTGCACACAGCGCAGCAGCTGTGTTTGACAAAAAGCAGTCCTGCTTTGCAACAGTCCTGCATCTCAGAATCTGGAGTGATCCTGATCACTCAATCCACTAATAATGCCTCAAGAATGCACTCAGCATACTTCTTGCAAGGACTTCTTCATTCTCTGCATTGAGACAATGATTTTTGATGCAGGGTCTATACGTGCACACTCACAAGAATGTTCTCATACAAGTCAACCCGCAAGTCAGACTGCCACGGACGTTCAAAAGATTCTGTGGGCTGATGGTGCAGCTGCTGCAGAAGTTAAGCATACGAGCCACCAACGGACCTGACAAACTGCTCAAGGTCAGCACTTGCTACATGCACCCACAGCTGCTTTCCAGCTTCATCTTGTGCGCGTCTGCATAGTATTCCAAGCTTAGCCCTTGCAAGTCGAGCTAAGCTTTCATCAGGATCGCATGTTTCCCTGCCTTTCACAAAGACCTTGCGTCAGATGTGTCAAAGTGTGGCGCAACTTTGCCTGCTTTGCCTCGATTGTGCTTGAGCCTCACACTAGGAGCAACCCCCAAAGTCACCTGCTGCTTTGTTCATAGGGCATCAGCATGCTCAAGCATGCACATGCAACATGCACATGCAGCATGCACAACATGCTGTCAGCACAACTTTCTTGCTGAGCAAGCACTACGCCAGACTTGGAATACAGTCACATGACATTGATGATAATAGTTACGCTCTCCAGCTCATGATGCGGTACGGTATGTGCAGGCCCAGTCTTGTCTCTCCAAAGCAGTCTGTTCTGGGCATCCCCCATTATCAACACAGCTTGGACCTAGTGATCATGGTCTGCTGACTATGCAGGTCGTCAAGGGGCCTGTCACCAAGTATTTCCCTCCTAACTGCCAAAGGGTCGGCTTCTCCCACAGTGCCCCCAGCATAGTAACCCTACGAGACTTTGTCGACAAGTTGCCTAACGAGACACCAGCAGTGTTTGTGGTGGGAGCGATGGCGCATGGCAAAGTGGATGTCACCTATGTCGATCAGATGATCTCGATTTCAGAGTATCCATTGAGTGCAGCATGCTGCCTAGGTAGAATTACAAACAGCTTTGAATGGAAATGGGGAATTGTTTGATAATATAGCCATAAGCCTCAGGGCAATGTTGTAGGCAGTTGTGGCATTGCCATTGCCAGATAAAGATACAGACAACACTGGTATGTATGTCATAGAGCCTACAGCTGTTTCCTGTCTGAGCAGTTTTGACTCAAAAGGAAGCGTACAAATGTTGTAGGGTGAAACCCCACGTTGCACACTTTCTCCAAGGTCTGACACGCTGCCACATATTAGTAGCAACCGGTTGCAGACATCCGAATCCACATGTTGTAGGATCAAACCCTATGTTGCGCATCAGATGCTCCTTAGCTCATTGTACCCTGCTTCACTTTTGCCAATTTATGGAAAGCTAAAGATGGATCATGGTTTTAGAGCCAGCTAGTGCTGAGCCTGCTGTTGGTGTCTAAAGGTTGCTTGATGACCCTCACTTCGTAAATGTTGAGTGCTCAGCATGAATAAATTCACGGGCAGTCTATGACAGTATTGCAGTTTGTCTTTGACTTGCATGTTATTATGTACATTTGCCTTGGTCGACGTCAGTATTGATCAATGCACAGGGCTAAGCCTAGTATCGTGCAAAAACACTGAGTTCATCAAAGCAACTACTGAAGTCAGCCCCTTGCTATCATTTCGTGCAGCCTTGTTTGCATGCCGTGCTTAATGGAATTATGCCTGGCCGTCTCTGTAAGCGGTTTTCCTACAGATGTTTAGGCACAATACCCATGTGCCTAAACATTTGTTGATGCCCATGCTTGTGAATATGAAACGGCAGCACAACTATGCACGTTTAGCGCGCCCGTGCGGGTGCAGAACATCTACCCACGATGTCTGTTGTCAGCCAGCAGATAATCACCTTTGCGGAATTGCCATCTGTGCTACATACCACTATCATCGACAGCGTCTAGCCAACATCTTTACCACATCAGCAAGCTGATGGCAAAGGGCGACATACTTAAGGCCACCGGCGGCGTGCTGGCTGTCGGAGCGGCATACATTGGAGGCCAGGTGTGTGAAGCAAGCATTCTTTACGCTTAGGAAATTGTTTCATCAACAGTGTAGGTTAAAGACTAAACCATCAACCTGCAGGCATACTATCAAGTATGGACAGCAGAACAAGAAAGCCGTGTGTACCAGAGGCAGTCTGCAGAACACACAAATGCCATTGAGCAGAGTCAATCAGCCATCAGTCAGCAGGAAAAGCAAACTACCGAGCTTTTTGTAACTCGCCGTGAACAACAGCAGGTGATTTTAGACCCCCACCATCAAACCCCAGCTGAGGGCTGCATATGCTCATTGCCGCAACGCATCTGCATCTCTGTTCAGAAGCAGTGCGCGTGAGGCACAGTTGGTCAAGGCGCACAAGCAAGCGCTTGCATATGCCGCTGCAGGCGGTGTCAGTAGCAGAAGCAGGAGTAACAGAAGCAGAAAAGCGCTTGATGAAGCTTCAACAAGACAAAGAGGAGCTAGACAGGCAGCTTCAGCAGACCCAGAAAGCCGTTCTAGCTGGCAAGCAAAAAGTAGAGAAGCTACGAGAAGAAATACAACGAAGAACAGAAGCCAGAACGGTGCGTGCTGCACCTGTCAGGTCTTGTGCCTATGATAAACAGTAATGCTGTTCAGATGGATGCAAGCTTGCTGTGATTCAGGCTTGGATATGTTGAAAAGCACTAGCAAACCCAGCGATGAAATGTTGCCATGCTTTCAGCCATACGCAGACATCACCATCCATACACAATCACCATCTGCTGTATCTGCAATGTCCTTGTAGCAGACTGATGCCCAGTGCACCAGATGACAGGACTGTTGTCCCCATCAATGTACACCATGTATACATGCATGCCTCCCCTTGTATAAAAGTCATCAACGCTTGGGGTTCCTGTAGCCTTTGCGGTGCATCCCCTGCTTTGCACATCTGCCTCAGCTCCGTTTTCAACATTACATGCTTCTGCAATGCACAGTAAGCTGTGCTTGGCGCCACTTCCATCTCTGCCAGTTTTTGCAGACCTTATCAGCTTTAACTGAAGTCAACTTTGCAGACCTTGTCGGCTTTGACTGAGGCCAACTTTGCTGCCTGCAGCTAGCGGAAAAGGCTCTTGCAGCTGCCAACCTGCATGTGCAAGAAGCAAAGGCAAATGCAAACCCCTTACAGCATCCGTTGGTCAGGGAGTACTTTGGAAGAAGGTAGCTGCAGACAAGAAGTTTCTGTCTTGGATGCAGTGTTCAGCAGCAAATGCTGTCTGCAGCAGTGACATGTGGTGTGGTGTTGCAGCATCTTTTCATAAGCATGACATAGCTCTTTTGAGTCACTTGTTGCGTCATGAGACTGTCAATTGGGAGCTTGCATGCAAGGTTTATATGTACTCAGCGTCTACATGCACGCATGGCAGTTGTTTCAGGCAATGTGTGCAGCTTGAACGTTGTATTACAGAGTTACAAACGTTTAGCAACTGCAAAACCCTAGCATAGTATGCCATGAGGGCATGATGTGCGCATCAGGCATATGCATTTCAGTTGTCAAACAGCCATAGCACCAAGGCTATTGTGTCACAGTGTGGCTCATGTAAGGATGTCGAGAGCCTGCTTACAACGCTAGCTGTGACCTTTACCATCACCATTACACTTGGTCACGCCGCAACACATTGTAATACACACTGCTAAATATTGCTATAATTGATATTAAGTTGCACACCCACAAACACCAGCCAGAAGTAGTCTTTGTGCTTACAAAGCCTCATCACTTGAACTTGCTAAAATCTACTTCAATGACAGCATCACGCTTTCAACATGCTGCATCTACTCCGCTTACAATCCTGCCTACTTGACAGTGCTTGTGCGTTCATATAATTGAGCTTAACAAGGCTTGTGCAACTCTGTACCAATTGTGGCAATCCCCTCCTGTTACATCTAGCTGAACAGCTTTCATGTGCAAGAGAGAACTGTCAAATGCATGCTGCAGGTTTGATAAGTTAACCACCTGAGACGTGACTTTCCAAAATTCTGAAGGCCCAACAATCCTTCAAGCAATACTAAAAGGCTACGTCATCATTGCAGTCCACAAGGCTTCTGCAACACTCAAATCCATAGTCGAAAGCACAAACCTAGTGCAACCCTGAATCACAAGTCTGAGTCTGAAAAGTTTGAGTGAGGCCACTTTGGCCTTCATCCTGCCATGGTGTCTCCTTGGCTGGAAGTTGGGACACCATGCTGTATGAAGGACACCATGCTGTATGAATCCTGCAAAGCTTCCGCCTCTTCACTACAGTGCAATGGTACCCAAAGGGTTGACAGATGCTGGAATCTGAGGAGGAGGTTGGTTGCGGTTCTTACGGCGGTAATAGAAGATCTGGAAAACGATGGAGCCGTCCAGAAACATTGCACCTAAGGCCTCTATGAGCCATGGCAACTTTGGGACAATAAACTCTGCTGCTGTACTCCTGCAGATGAGCCACCGTGTGCCATGAAGATGCTGACAGTGCTGATGAGTAGCAATGAATTCTGCATTAGTATGCTGATTCACAGCCGATGCAGGTGCAGAGCACATATGCACCAAAATTACGAGCAGGGACAATCCCAGCAAGGTACACTGGCTGCAGCATTGGTGGAACCCTGACAAGCGTGTGGGCAGCTGACCCTTTCAAGATGAAGATACTCAACACACAGAAGAGGCTGCCAAGCCACCAGCAGTACAACCAGTGGCAGCCCCTTTGTGTTGCCAATCACTGTCCTACATTGGTCATGCTGGCACAGTCACAGCAAGAGTGGCATGAGCTAACACATCTGACGGACACGCTCAGTACGCATGAGACGCCGCCAAGCACATACAGTGCAAGCCCAACTGTGTTGTCAATCACTGTGCGCTACACTTCTCATGCTGGCACAATGACAGCAGGAAAGGCATGAGCTAGCATTACCTGATGAAGATGCTGAGCACATATGTGATGCTGCCAAGCACCAGCAGCACAAACATGAACAGCGACAGACCCTCTGTGGTCCCTCTTCTGAAGTTCTTGAACAGTTGTGGGACTCTTGCTGCTAGATAAGTCACTGTCATCACCCATCCTAGACCCTGCCCAATGTTCACTGTTCTGCCTGCAACACAAGGCTGGCGCTGGGAATAGCATGAAGTCCTACGAAGCTATGTTATCAACTTTCTTGTATTTACTTGCGCTATATTTCATAAAACCATAATACTTATATTACAGGTGTGAATGTATCCACTTGCACCGGCATTGACACTGGCACTGGCGTTGTTGCCATTGTTCATTACACCCTTGAGAGCACAGCAGCTGAGCAACTGCTGCTGCAACTTGGTCCTGCCATGACCTGCCAAAGGCCATTTTCATCATGTTGCGTCAAAGTCAGCGACATGAGCATATGAAACGAGCAACGCATGTGTTATGTGACTTTGACTTTTCTGTGAGATACAGTGACCAACGGCAGCATGTTTCACAGAGGTTGAACTGCAGTGACTCACTTGCCTGCAGCACAATGCGCCTCTTTCAAATAACACTGCCCTTGCCATGATGCTTATGAACAGTCATTAGCAATATCATCCTAGTCATTGTTGCAACTTATGATCATTGTTGCCATTGCTATCCTCATCAGCATTGTCATCAGCAGTAACATTGACTACTGTTGTTACTACTGTCATGATCATTGCTAATACTGTCTGCTTGTATGACTGTTACCTGAAGCTGCTGTTGCGCCACTGTCATCTAAAAGCACTCTGCCTACACTGAGGTGGTGCTGTGCCCAAGCACCAGAAGTGGATTTGTACTCTGATGCCCCGGGTAGGGCGCCAGTGACCCCTGCGGTGATCATGGTGGGTACCCCTGTTGTCATCATGCCACAACCCACCAGCATCAGACCTGTAACGCAAGCACAGCAGTGACATGGGCAGAGGGGCAGAGGAGCTAGACAGGAACTTGAGTCTCAAGTGCTGGATGAGATGCTGGGCAGCCCAGCAACACTATGGGTCAGCTGTACGTGAATATGTGGTGGCAACTCCTAGACACAAATTTGTACGTGCTGATTCACGTACATGCATCACTGCATTAGCATGCGGCTGCATGGCTTGGCATGAATTGTAGGCATGCATTCTGTCTGCACTGTGCTGGCAGGATGAACAAATATACCTGCAGAAAGAGCTCTCAGCTGATGCGCAGCAGGTATCTTGACTGTAGGATCACTCATTTGCTCAATGTCCTTGTTGCTTGCAGCATCTGGTGTCATATGCATGCCAGTGTTGACTGGTGAGACCTCCGTCAAAGGCTTGACCAAGAGATCGACAGGTGGCTTCTGAGTCAGCTGCTGCTCGCTTGCTGGGTCATGTGGCTCTGCGACAGCTGTGGCGGTCTGTTGCTCCTGCTCTCGCTTTGTGCGTCTGGGGACGACCCAGTACACATACCAGCAATGCTGAACGTTCAGGAGTATGTCCAGAATGGCAAACAGGCATGCCATGTATACTTGTGTTGGCAACTGCAGCATCGTTCATAATTCAGCGTATATAATGCTAGCTATGTGCACAGACAAACATGCAGAGGCAGCAATTTTGCACAGGCTTTTGGCACTGTATCTGCTTGACTTATCTGCAGCATTTTGCGTAGCATCTCAAACAAGCAAGCCTGCCTTTAGGTCAGTCAGCACATATGCTTACAGCTTTGTTCAAGAATACGCCAGCCAAGTTGCACCCGTCTCCGACCATCCAGATCATGATCATCCCTAAGGAGAGGCCGTCAGAGCTACCGTTGATGATGATTTGGGGCAGGCAGCAGACGCCCATAAATACGACCGAAGCCAGACCTAAGATGAAGGACGTGAGATCACTTGTACTGCAAATGCAATCTCCAAACGATTTGGCCCAGTCTGCACAGCCTGGATCGCATGTGACACCCATGCCGCCTGCCGGCGTTGGTCAGCGACGCGTCTGAGACTTGAAAGTGGCTGCAACTGATCTGACTTGGCCTGCCTCAGGAATAGCGAATGTCAACTGCTGCAACTGGATTGCACATATGCCGTGAGTTATAAGAGAAGCCTTTGCATGTAAGTGGCAGAGTAGAAGCTTGGGACAAGAGTGACAGCGAAAGCTAACTACGCACGTTTGCACAGACAGCAACTTGAAGATTTATGCATCAGAGACCCTCAAGCATCATTCCCTATCACAGCTCAAGTGTCAGACAGTCGTAGACAGACAAACACAGGCCCTTCAACAGACTTGAGCACAAAGATTGCTTATGCATCTCAAGCAGCAAGACATCATCTTTGAACGCCAAGAGTATAAAGCACAAGTCACTCAGAGCTGGAGTGGACCACCATTGTGGTCCACCAGCCCTTACCAGTCTCCCAAAACATTGTTGATCGCATAGCTGACATAAACCAGCACATGTCCAGACTCAAACTACTGAGCAGACTTGGTGTCATGCACTTAGACTCCTGGTGATGGCGATGGCGCTGAAAATATTAGTGCTCTTGGTAGCAATTGCTGGCCATACTGGTGTGTGCTGTGTGACATGTCATGGAATGTGTGCCACTCTGTGACATCAGTACGCATGAACACCAGGTGCTGTGCAGCTCAGTGAGCGTCTATGCAGGGCTTGCTTCAGCCCTGGCGATGCCCCACCATGTGATCAACCTCTAATCAATGTGGTGCACTGCATGTTACTAGAGTCTAAGATTCCACTCCAAACATCATGTCATGTGTGCCAACAAGTCTTTGGGCGAAAAGGCAGATGGGTAAATGCGTCGTTACACAAGTAGAGGACAATAGTGTGCAAGCATGAGCATCACTGTCGGTTCATTGACAGAACCACAGCTCATCTTTGGCAACAGCCAATGTTTTTGAAACCCCGTCACAGCCTACCTGAATGTCAGGTCAGCTGCCCAGGGGTATGCTATGTGTGCTATGTCACAGATAGGGTTGCTATGCATTCTTCCTTTGTGGCACATCAGGACCCCTGGGATCACCTCTTCCTCTTGGGGAGGTAGTTCTCCTCGTACATTGCCTGCAAACATGCCACTGTGATGCTGTGTATTGTAGCCATGACTGAGCATTTTTGCTCCCTGCGTTGCATTAGCAACAGTACAGCATCGCCTAGTGTATGGGACAAGGCCCTGACACCAGGATAACTCAGCAGGATGAGGTGTCTAGCAAGAACTGCATACTCATGCCAAGGCGCTGCAGGCAAAGCTGCATGCTTCAGGCTGAGCTAGTATCAATGTGAATGGTGCGCCAAGTCAAATCAGTCAGATTGTGTGCTTTGTCAAAGGCCTCAGCACTCACCATGGATTCAGTGATAGTCTTTCTTGCAAGCTCAGCCCCTAGAAACTCATCAACCTTTACTTCTTTGTGCTCATTCTTCTTATAATCCTCAAAGAACCTGCAGAGGTGTTGATTCAGCACTTCTGCAAAACAAATTGATGCATTGCACACGCAGAAACACCTTCATGAAGACCAGACAAGCTGACCTTTTGTGCTATTTGAGCTGCATAAATGAATTTGTATGCAGGATTGAAGTCCAGTATCAGAGGCACAGCACCATTCAATGCCACACACAACATGTTAGCAGTTGGTGCATGACACAAATGACTTTGCAAGATTCACCTACGAATCTCTGCCAACCTGTGCTTGGGCAGCTGGTTGATATCATCATAGTCTCTGAACTCAGGATCGTCCGCATGTACTGCAATGATCTTGTCATCCTGCTCGCCCTGATCAATCATTTGCATTACACCAATTGGCTTGGCGCGCAAGAAAGACATGGGGACGACTGGTGCTTGCATCAGGACCAGGACATCCTGAACACAAGTTCATTTCATGGGATTGAATAATAGGAAAAAGTCAAGAAGAGTGCCAGCAGCTACATCGGACTCGTGATCTTGATTGCAAGGAGAGCTCACCAAGGGGTCATTGTCTTCACAAAGTGTTTGAGGAATGAAACCGTAGTTGTGGGGGTATACAACAGAAGAATACAGCACTCGGTCGATGTACAGCATACCTGGCAAGCAATTTTCAAAAGTCATACGGTTTTGCGGCTAGGCAAAAGCACTCGAGGCCTTTCGGGTGGTGAAGTAACATTTACCTGTTTCTTTATCCAGCTCATACTTCACTTTGGACCCCTTTGGAATCTCAATCACAGCATTGAACTTATTGGGCGCGTCGCTGCCAATCGCTAGGTCGTGCCAAGGGTGAGATGCGGAGCTACGATAGTGGTTGGCCATTTATGCAAAACACAGGGAAGGACAGTCCAGCCTCTTGATTTGCGGCAACCCTGCGGAGATTTGATTCGCAAGGGATGCTGCAGCCTGGCTCCTACGGTGCTGCTGCTGCAAGTTTTGCTTAGTCATGTCCAGCTTCCCAAAGCCACAAAGTATTACTTAATTGCATGTGATTCACGTGCAATGTTTTGCCCCTTCCTTCTTCTTCATGGCTCATGAAGCATCTTGCAAAGCTTATTCATTGAGCGACGAGCCTGTTTAGGTCACACTTGTTAAAGAAACTCAACGTAACAAGAGCAATTGATGATAAGTTGCAACATCATCTTACTACAGTAAGAACACATGGCACGACATGACAGTCCAACATGCTGTCCGACCCACCAAGATGCAGCAGTTCAGGCAGGAAACATCTCATAGAGACAACATACATCCTGCTGAAGCGACTGTCCAACTGCTTTCCCAACATGGAGGCGCTAAGTCAACACTTCAACTGCAGCAGCGTAAAGACAAAAGGGGGGGGGGGGGGGGGAGGTGCAAGTCACAGGCGTTTGCATCAGTCAGTGCTGAATCAGCAGCATTTACAGGAGGAACAGGGGGACCATGGAGCGAGGAGTGGTGCAGCCAACAAGCTCATGAAGCAATTCGACAGCGCTCGTGCAGCTGTTTCGTTCTTGCTGCACCATTCAAACCTAATGTGCCTCTGCAGTCGTCTGGTGCTAAGGTGAGCATGGTGGAGCACACAATGTCCTGCAGCCAACTTGATGGCTCTAGGCAGCTCGTCTGGTCTTGCTGCAATCTTTTTACGCTGAGATTGTGATGACAGCATGCTGTTGTGACTGGTGACATGGACCCGACCGGTGACAGTGTGCTTAAAAACTAACACATGTGATACACACAAAAGCCCAGTGGCCTGATTGTACAAAATGGTAAACTGCCTGTCATCACACATCTGCTTGGCCACCTGCACACCATGAACCACCGTCAAGGTGTTGCACAGACAGGCTTGACCTGTGCAGCTAGCTTCCAATGAGCTCATCACAACCAGGGCAGCACATGGTACTGGCACACTCTAAACAATAGACTGTTTGACAGGCTTACTCTGTGATGCTCTGTGAGCCAAAACGTCTTGGCAAGTGTGTTCCTGGCTGGACCTGCCATCAGCTACTGCTGCAGCAACAGATTGTCCTGCACCAAACAGTGTGTTGTGTGAGGGAAGAGGAAGCATACAGCTAACAGCAGCTGAAATGCAGATACATTGTTAGCACGTTGGGTTGCTGTGAACAGAGTATGTATGACATGGTGTTGTAGCCATCCTTCCTGGAAAGAGTTTGTGCACAAGAGCTGTGGATACATTGCAAAAACGCTACATAGTAAGAGTAGGTAAAGTGACATGTTGTCCAACCAACTGCAACTTGTTGCTTTCAGTCATTACAAAAAGTGGAAATGCTACCAGTTCCGTGATTGCCAGCAAGCGTTCTTTGAGGGAGCAATATTGAAGGAAATAAGCAGCCCCTTCATGAAGGTATGACAATGTGAGTCATATGCACAATGTACCTAAGTGGTCATCTTTGGTCATGTGAAGAAGAAGAACCACATGACACGGCCACCGACACGCTCAATCCCACAAAAGCACATCCAGTGGCACAGCCCTTTCCCAGCTAGCTAATGTGTAGCAGCCTTAGGAAAGAACCAAAAGACTCATTGCCTTCTGGCCCTATTTTTTGCTCTGCATACACATAACAACTTGTTTAGACACACAGCTGGGAGCTGCATTGCTTCAGTGACTGACCAAACCTACCAGCCCAAACATCTGACTATATCACATGGATATATCACCAATCTGACTATATCACATGGATGGTTTACTGATGACATATGGCAACTCACTGAAGGGTGTCATGCAGCAACTTAGCCCATTGCTACAATGTATCCGAAAGAATCACAGACAGCTCTGCAGGTGCTAGTACTGATCAGCATGGAGAACAGGCTGTGCAGGAAAATAGAGGCCATACCGCACTGAAGAAGCAGCAGGGGCCTGTAGATCAGGCTCACACCTGGAGCGCCCACAAAGGAAGTTCCACTCAGAGTAACACTGCCTGATGGCAGCCTGCTGTCCCTTGATGCCTTCATTGTTTCCAGTGTGGTTGACTGCCTCACTGGGTGCCTGCAGCAACATGTGAGTATGTGTAAAGGTGCTGTTTGATAATGTAAGACACAGGACAACTTGTTGCTTTAGCAGAGACAGCAATCGGCCAAAGCTATGATGCATTCAGCTCAGAGCACCTGCAGAAACCTTCAACTCATCTTGTTGTTAGCTCAGAGCGAGAGCTCAGAAAGGTTTGGAGTGATGTACAAAAGGTCAACATAATGTTTATTTTGTAATAAGGTGGGCTGAAGACTCCACAGGTTCATGCTGTTGATAGCCTGGACTGCCTCCGCGTTGCATTGCTTGAAAGATCCATGCGCAACAGAAACATCTGTTCAAGAGCCTTGTGTCTCACCTTGCTCAGAATGACGGCCAGCCGTCACTCTGGGCTTGCTGCTTCTGGCCTTGCGCCAACAGCAAAGGCCTTGCTGCCATCCTGCATGTCACAAAACTTTCAGTCAAGCAGCGTGTTTGATAAGCGTGCATAATGTGCCCTCAATGGCGGCCCAAGCAAAAGTTATTTATGCATGCCATAATTGCAGGAAAGGGATGACCAGTACATCGCAGCAAGTAGAAATATGCAGAACTAACATGTGGAAATATGCACAACAAACAACAGAGCAGAATGGCATACCTGTTGAACAAATGCAAGTCTGCCAGGATTGCGGGATGTTCAGCATCTGGCTCTGCAGCTTTGATGCTGTCTTTTGCAGCATTCCTGCTGACGTTCTGCATACCAGATGTTGGAGCAACATCACCAGCAAGCTGACCAGTGAGAGCAGGTTTCAGCTGACTGGACTCGCTGCTCTTGCTGCCATGGGCGCTGCCCTGGCTGTTGCAGCTGCTGTTGTGCTGGCTGGCATTGCTCTCCAACCCCTCTGTGCCCTTGTTGTCTCCAATGTGCTTGACTGCCTCACTCCGTCCCTACAGCAGCACAAAAGCATCTGTAAAGGGGCTTCTGACAAGTGATTTACAATACAAGTTGTTGCCTTAGTGAAACAGCGTTGCAGTCAGCTCAGAGCAGCAGCAAACAGCCTTAAAGTTGTAGCTTTGAGGTTGTGTACAGAGATCACTAGCATGCAACAAGTTGGGCTGAGGAACCAACCACTTTTGCTGTCTGTAGCATTCATTGCCTCCCAGTCAAATCATTTTGAAACATCCATGCACAAGAGACACATGTATGTAAGAGCCCCAGTGCATCACCTTGCTCAGAATGACGCCCAGCCCGGTGCCGTCACTCTGGGCTTGCTGCTTCTGGCCTTGCGCCGACACCAAGGGCCTTGCTGCCATCCTGCATGTCACAAACAGTTCAGTCAAGCAGTATGTTTGATAAGCATTGAGGTTGTGCCTTCAATAGTGCCAACAATCATCTGTGCATGTCAAAGTGGTAATTCTATGCAGAAAAAGGGCCCCATGTACAAAGACTGGGGCCCACAAGAGCTATGTCTGTACCCATGTACAAATACTGGGGCCTACAAGGGTTTTGTCCTTGAAAAGACAAAGCTGCCAAAAATGTCCAAATGTTGTTGCTGCAGATGAATGGTAACAGTACCTTTTAAAGTTCCAGAATTATGTAATACATACATTTGTTTGTCATGAAAGCTTGACTTGTACATGACCACCATCCATGCTGTCATAGCAAGCTTGACAGACTTGACAGCTTCACGCCTTATGTCTGTCTGCATGTCTTGCTGCTCTTGTGGCTCAACTGAAGGCACATGCGTTGACTCCTTGAGTTAACTTGCAGTGTTGAGCTGGTCAGTGGCCAGTTTGCTCAAGAGACAGTGGTTGAGCCAGAATTGCCTGCAATGGCAATGGCGCCAAATGCAAGAGGCAGACAAAGACCACAGTCTCATCTTGCATCTGTAGCATTGCCAGACCCATCTGGCAGCTATGGCTTGCGTCCATCACATTTGACATCTCCTGATCAGGGGTAAGCTGAGCTTTGGGCCTACCTACATCTTCATTTTTGCATGCGCTGTGGCTGCGATAGTCTTTGTGTTTGTGGGTGTCATAGGTCATTGCAGCAAGTGATGGCTTGTGTCTGCGCATTGTCAGTAATCGTTTGCTGAGGTTGACAATGTTACTTACTCGTCCACGCCTACTCATCTGCAGCGCAAATCAGAGTGGAGGCATGCCAGTTGTCAACAACAAAGCACTTGCTGCTGGTGCTGCCAGATGATTCAATTAGCATTGAATAACTACTAATTGCAGCTAGTGTCATTCTCTGTCAATGATGTGCTCAAGTCCCACAAGATGCTGTTTCGCAGGTTGCACAGAGATTCCAGGACACAGACAGTCCCACAGGCTAGAACACAGCCAGCCAAAGACCTCAGGGCACAAGCAGCTGCAACAGCCAAGACCTCGGCAGCTACAGCCAAAAAGAGCGGGTCAGCAGCACGCAATATGGAAACAGCAGAGGCAGAGGCTGCACGCAAGCTGGCTGCTGCTGCCGAGGCCCAAGCAGCTGTGGTACGCAAGGCGCAGCAGGCAGTGGATGAGCTACAGGCCAGGATAGCCCAGGCAGAGCAAACGAGGCAGCACTAGCTGCCAGGCGCAAAGTTGTGGAGGAGAATGTGAGGAAGGCCAAGGCAGACATGGCTGCCAAGGAAGCCGCAGACAAAGCACAAGCAACCAATGGCGCTGCACAACCTGGCGCCCCTTATGCCCAGACTGCAAGCCCTGGCAGCACAAGCACCGGCAACCCCTCAGACCCCAAGCTTACTGGCAGCACAGCAGCAGCAAACAGCAGTGGACCAATCACGCCTGCCCATGGCCCTTCCCCTGCTGTTGCCCCAAAGTCTGCTTTTGCCCCTCCTCCTAACCCATCCACTATCCTCACCCATGCCCCTGCTGCTGGCCCTGCTACGTTGCTCAGTGGTATCTCCTCCCTCATCAGTATCTCCCCCCAACTCAGCACCAACTACTACCTTAGCTGATGAACTGCCAGCTCAGCAAGCAGAGCATGCCTCAATTCCCCAACAGCCTGCTCCCTCTCTCACCCCTTATTCAGCCCCAACATCTCCTACTGCCCCTGCCAAACCCCTGTTACCCCAGCATACCCCGGGTGCATCAACCCCTGCCTCCACACCCCCCCCCCCTTCCCCTGTCCCACCCCCTTCCCCTACCTTTCCTCCTTCCCAGTCAGAAATAGCAACTGACGTGTCTGACAGCCAACAGAGTGCTGCAGCTGCGGGGCCTCATGCATCTCTATCAGGCGCCAGCCTCCCGGACCAAAGCTTGTCACAGGTGCCCACACTGCAAGGTGCCTCTGCTTCAGGCCTTAGCAGCCAAGACGCAAAGACTCCAGACTCCAATTTTGGGCAGGCAAACAACTTCAGGAGCTGGCCTAGACAAGGCACCATCAGCAACTGATGACCTGCTCTCTCCTCAGCTCCACGAGGATCTTTCAGAGCTTTTTCAAGCCACACAGGCTGAAGAAGAAGAATCAGAGTCCAGTCCAATAGCTGCCGCTGAAATGATACGTTACCCAGCTGCTGAAACCACAGCACCACCAGCAGCAACAGCAGCCCAGACCAAACAACTTTCAGACCAGACTGGTCAACAGCAGCCCATCTCGGGTGCTGCAGCAGGCAACGAGCCTCAAATGACATCTCAAGCACAACAGTCAGAACCAGCCCAGATAGAAACTGCTGCAGCCTCACAGGCCAGTGACACTCCAGACAGTCATGTCTCCTCATCTGAAGTGCCTACTGCGCCGGCAACCAGCAATGCAGGTGGACTGGAGTGGCTGGTTTATAATCCTCCTACCACTCCTGGTGGAGCATTGTTGGCTGCTCTCAGACT
>JAABUH010001829.1_pt1 | contig 22019 bp, 43 predicted proteins | sample 5559121 | NCBI WGS metagenome assembly JAABUH01 (sample SAMN10711871, study PRJNA513364) | rock metagenome | isolation source: Antarctica rocks | place: Antarctica: Victoria Land, Battleship Promontory nord | collected 2015-12-28
GGTCCAGCACGGTGAAGTCGCCGAAGAACTCCTGCACCTGGCTGATCAGCTCGCGCACGTCCACCTCGGCCAGGTCCTGCAGCCGCAGGTCCTCCAGGCGGTTGGTGAAGACTGCGCGCGCCCCGCCGCGCCGCACAGCGCCTCAAGGCGCCTCTTAAAAAAAAAAGCAGCAACTGGGGACCTTGGGATGGTGCAGGGCGCACATAGGTTGTACTCGCCGTATCGCGGGTCGCGCAGCTCGCGGCGCAGGCGCGCCACGTTCTCCCGGGTCGGGCGCAGGAAGCACACCGCCTGCAGCGCCCAGGCGCCGCCTGCTCGCGGGCGTGCCGCTGCAGCCGCGACGAGCGGAGGCGCGCGGGAGGTGCGCGCCTTTAGGTGGAACAGCTGCTCGCCCTTGTCGGCGTCCAGGCGCTCCACCAGGTACACCTCCTGCTCCAGGATCTCCGACTGGCTGTACACGGTGCTGACGCTGCGCGTGGTGTCCGCGTCCAGCAGCAGCACCTTCATGCCCGGCACCTCCCGCAGCATCTTGTCGATGTAGAAGCGCACGACCGCGGACAGGTCCATGCCGGGCACTCCGTGCGTCACTCCTTGCTGGCCGTGGACGCCGCCGCAGCGCCCCCTGGCGCTCGCGCGGGCGCTCAGGCGGGTGCGGCAGGCAGCGGCGTGTCGACGGCCGGCCCCCAGCGCACCTGCTGCCACAAGCAGCGCGCCGACCTTCGCAAGCCCGCCGCCGCCCTTCACGAGCATTGCCGCTTTGCTGCCCAGCGCGATCGCTCCGACCGCAAGAGCCCTGCGGACGGGTGCCCGTGTCAGCGCGTCAGACGCCCCCCATCAAATCCAATCGTGCACCGCCCGAGCAGGCGCGTACCTGCCTATGACGCCGGCACTGTACTGGGGCTTTGACATCAGTGAGCAGGGGCGCGTTGGGAGCGAGCTGCACAGGCCTGACTGCAACACCAGAGCTCCGGGACGGTCTCGCTTGTGGCAGGGTTTGGCCTCGTCACACACGCGTCACAGAGCCTCGTTCCCTGCTTAAACTGGCAGTCCGTGACCACTTAGCTACATAACTTACTAAGGGCCCCCACTGTGCTCACCGCCGCCGCTCCCACCGCTGCTCGCCCACCAGCCAGACGCCCTGAGTCTCGTGCGTGCTGGTGAGGTCGGTGTCCGTGTCGTCGCCGCTCAGCAGCGTGTGCACAAGCGCAGGGTCCGCCGCGTTGCCCAGCAGAGCGCGCCAAGTGCGCTCGTCCGCCACGCCGCTCTCTGCCAGCCCACTGCAGGCCTGCAGGCCCATGCAGCCTGTGAGGCGCGCTCCAGGCTCCGCTTGCTCAAACACTTGGATACAAAGGGGAACGTCATACAGCTGTGATAGGACGCCTGGTAGAGAGTGTGTGGACAGCACGCTATACAAAGAGGAACACGATTATGTCTTAGAAGTCAAAGCGAGCAAGCTGAGATGCATCATGCAGCCACAAGGTGGGATGCAGGGAAAGCAGACATCTGACATGCTGCATGGGAAGCTGCATGCAGCCAGCTGTGCACCTGAAACGTGATGAGCGCGCTGAAGGTTGTGTCCCCAAACTGCCACCACTGCAGCTCCTCCTCGTGGCAAGAGTATCCGTTGCGGCTCAGCGCGATCTGCAGCGAGTGCACCTGCGCAGACCGCACACACCGCGCACGCCCTGAGCTCTGGACATCCAGCGCGTATTAATGCGGAGCGGCTGTCGTCAGCCAGGCCTGCCCTGCGGGGTTGCGGGACCCGAGGTCCACGATATTTACGCAAGACGCACAGGCTCCGCCGCCCCCAGTCAGGCGGCGGCGGCGCACCTCGCGCCCGCCGTCCCCCTCGCGCAGGATCGGCCATGCGGCGCGCTTGCCCCCAGCGGCTGCCGGCGCCGCTGCTGGCTCGGTACGCACTGCGTCAGCAGCGGCCTGAGGGCCGGGCCCAGCGGCGGCGGCGCCGGCGACGGCGGCGCCGGGCGTGGATGCGGGCGTCGCAGGCGCAGCCGCCGAACGCGCCTGGCATGCCTGCAGGCGTGCAGCTTGCTGGTGGGGCCGCGCACAGCGGCGCCACACGCCAGTTGAGCACCAACGCTGCTGCAACACATGTGCACCATCAGGAGGCCTGGCTGCACCTGCTCAGGCGCCTGCTGGAGGACCTGCTCGAGCCGGCTGCCCAGCATCGCGCGCCAGGACGGCGTGTCGCACACGCCGGTCTCGGGCAGGCCCCGCTCCGCCTGGCGCCGAGGTTTCCGTCAGCTCTGCGCAAGCTGAAGCGATGAAATGAAACGATAGGGGCGCTGGCGGAACTGCAACGCTTGGCAGCCATCGGGCTGGGCGCCCCCACCGCCCGCGGGGATCCACCGGCAGCGCAGGCCGCGCGCGCCTGGAACATGCTGAGCGCGTTGGCGGTGTGGTCGCCGAAGAACCAGTCGGCCGCCTCCTCGTCGTCCGGGTAGAAGCCGTGCGCCGCGAGCGCCTCGTGCAGCTGGTGCACCCAGAAGACGTCGTCGGCGCCCTTGGCCAGCGTCGGGGGCGCGCTCGCTGTGGGGGCACACGCGGGCTGTGAGTGCCGTCGCAGCATGCCGTCCTGGCCGCGACGCCCACTGCAATGCAATCGTGCCACAGAGAAGCCTAAGCTCTGGGGCAGAAATGAGCCACCTTCCCCTGTGCCTTTACCCTATGCCAGCAGCTCGGATGCAAATAAGTGTTTGTCCCGAACCCCTGTTGGATGGATGCGCAGACCAGGTGGTGCGCTGAACATGCCTGCTGCGCCAGCGTCCGCCATGCCTGCCGATGGCTCGGCGGGACTGCCCTCCCACTGAGACGCCTGCGGCGCCTGTGGCGCTGCCGCCTCGCGCGTGCCCGCTCCTCGCGCAGGCAGGCCCATCTTCATGCTCTGCGCCCAGCACATGCAGCCCGTCGCTCCCCGCCTGCATCAGCATCCGATACAGCTCGCACAGCCACGGCTCACACGCACCGACCGTCAGGGGACCTCAGCGGCCATATCATGCACCATCAACACAGGCCGCTGCAGCGCCACGTGCTGTGATCGCACCTGGCCACTCAGCACTTCCCGCCAGTTCGCCAGCACGTCAGTGCTGTCCACGGCCTCCACCGCCGCCGCCCATTCCCCAGCAAAAGGCGGCGCGTCCTCGCCGGCTGCGCCGCCACCCGGCGCGTCTTCCAGCGCAAGGCTGCCAGCCTGGAACGCCTGCTCCAGCTGGCGCTCCATGGCCGCGGCGACCTCCTCAGGCTCTAGCGCAGGCGCCGGGTGGGCAGCAACGCCGGCCTGACCGGGCTGCTGCCCCGCCCGGGGCTCCGCCTCCCAGGCTGCGCTGCTGGGGCGGTCGGGCGCGGGCGCGGGCGCCCCTAGCTGGGCGGGCGCGGCGCGAGCCTCAGCGAGCGGCGCGTACACCGGCGCGGTCTGGGCACGCGCAAGGCGCAGCAGCTGGTGCTGCAGCTCCTCCACTTGCTGCAGCAGCTGCGCCTCACGCGTGTCCCAGGCGCGGCGCTCGGCGTCCCAGCGCGCCAGCTCACGCTCCCAGAGCCTGTCCGAGCGCTCCCACAGCCGCTCCTCCCGGTCTGCGTGGCGGCTCGGCTCCGAGCGGGCCCTGCGTGCAAGAGCGTCCCTTGCGTGCTTGCAGACTTTGTGCAGGTGACGCATCCTCGGCCGTGCATGCTTCAGATAGGAAGGCGCTTGCCTATGTGTTAGAGACTGCCGTCCTGCCGCTCTGTCAGCCTGTGCGCTCACCGCACCCACGCCGACTCACCCTCCCATGCCAGCCTTCCTTGGAGCTGCCTACATAGCAGCACGAAGCAACGGCTGCACACCGGCGGTCGTCCCCCATGCAAAGCCGCGTCCTTGCTGGTGGCAGAGCGCATTGGCAAGTGCCTCCCGCGCGCGCCACACTGCCCGGGCGCGTGGGGCACTCTTGCGGCCTGGCTGAGCCTGGAGCCCACGTACATGCAGGCAGTCTGGCGTGACTCGCAGCCTGTGCTTGCACGGTACGACCGCAGTTGCCTCAGTTTCGGGTGATGAGATGTCACCGTCACAGATCTGTTTCAAGAGCAGCACCAGTGTGGTGCAAAGTCGAGTCGAGTGTAGGGCGGGACATCCGATGATGTGCCAGGGCTTAAATAGGCTGGGCTTAAATAGAACAATCTAAATTGAACAAGTCGGTAAACAAAGAACTCGGCAAGGTCCTGCAGGGCGTTGGCATTCGTCGTTTGACCTGCATCTACTCTCACACCTCTGCAAGGTCAGTGTCAAGTGCCGGTGGCCTGCTGACTCCTGGCAGCATGCACGGCCGACCACGCCCGCCAAAGGATCAGCCTGAGGACCCAGAAAAGAAGAAGCTAGCGGCAAAGAGAGTGAGCAGCACTACTTTGCTGTCTGCCTCGCTAGAGTAACTGAGATTGGACTGCTTGGTAATGCTTTGCAACCATTTATAGAGCTTCAGGTTGAGTGCGCTCTGCGTTGTCGAGGCTCGAGCGCTAACAGATAACTTGCACACCGCACTGCAGCTCGCCCTCTGCTCGCGCCTGTGCAACGAGGTTCTGGAGCGGCGCGCGGCGCGCCGCTACGATGCTGAGTCGCTGGCGCTTGCTGGCTCCTTGCTGGAGCAGAATCCCGAAACATATACCGCCTGGAACTTTCGGAGAGAGGCGCTGCAAGCAGTGCTGCAGGTGTGTTCATCTGGCAGCGCCTGCTTCGCTCGCAGTGCTTGTAGGCACCTGCTCCGCTGTGTGTGTGCTTGAGTGAGAGCACACCACGCCTCGCCCCTGGCGGCCAGCCCCTGCCTCGCTGGCTGCAGGGGGACAGCGGCGCAGAGGAGGCGCGGCGAGCCGCCGAGGACGAGCTGGCGCTGACGGAGAGGTGTCTGCGGAGGAACCCCAAGTCCTATGCGGCCTGGTTCCACCGCCAATGGGTGGTCCAGCACGGCCACTGCGCGCTGGACAGGGAGCTCGGCCTCATCGACAAGTGCGCTCCGGCCCCGTTGCTCTGGCACAAAGCGCCGCTCTCAGCTGCCCGTGCGGCCATGCGTGCACCTGCGCGGGGGGCCACGCGCATGCGCAGCGCATGCAGTGATGCGGCGACCCGGCGGGCAGGCTGCTGGACGCGGACGAGCGCAACTTCCACGGGTGGGGCTACCGCCAGTTCATTGTCAAGTTGGCGGGCAGGCCCGCGGCCGCGGAGGAGGCATACACTGCCGCGCGCATCGGCCAGAACTTCAGCAACTACTCGGCTTGGCATGCGCGCACGGCGCTGCTGCAGCAGCTGCACGCATCCAGCCGAACAGTCACGCTGCAGCAGCTGCTGGCAGAGGACACCGCGCCTGCCTCTGGTGCGCCTGCATGCACGGCTCAGCCTGTCCTGTTCCGCATGCTGCTGCTGCTCTGGGAATAGGCTGCGCTTCCCTGTGGACTGTGGACTGCTTCCCTGTGGACTGCGCCAATGCATGTGCGAGGGGACACGCTCTGCGCTGGTTGCCCTGCTCCTTGGCTGGCATCCAGCCGCCCCAGCTCGCCAAGTCAGACGGGCGGAGCGCGTGCTGCAGGCGGCAGCGCGGCGAGCATGGTGCCGACCTGGGCGCTGCGGGAGGAGTACGCGCTGGTGCAGCAGGCCTTCTTCACCGACCCCCTGGACCAGAGCGCCTGGATGTACCACCGCTGGCTGCTGGGCGGCTCGCTCGCGCACTTTGCCGCCGCGTGCGGCACCGACCGCGAGGGCGCGGCGCGGCAGGCGCGCGCAGTCCCTGCGGCTGGGCCTGGGCTCACCCGCCGCGGCCACGTCGTGCAACACGGTGGCAGAGCTCAGCCGCGTACCCTGCACGTCTGATGTGCAGCCCGGGTGCAGCCGCTTGTGCCTTTGGTGCTGTGCTGCCACGCACGGCTGCCCGCTAGCCTAGACAATGTCTAACGGTCGTACTCGGACTGTTTTCTACGAGCCTTTAGGCGTTGCTTGAGCTCCGCATAGCCTGCGCATGTTCCAAGAGGACTTTGGCATGGTGAAAAGGGGTACGCGCTGACAGGCGCTCCTTTGCAGCAGGTGCTGGAGGAGGAGCTCGCGCGCGAGGCGGCTGTGTGCGAAGAGCTGCTGGCGGTGGAGCCAGACAGGAGCCAGTGCAAGTGGCCGCTGCTCACGCTGGCGCGCCTGCGCAAGGCGCAAAGCATGCTGCGGGCTGGAGCAGCGGGCCATGCAGGGGCCAGCGCGGCAAGCCACCAGGCCGGGCGCGAACGCCCGCCCGAGCCTGGGGCGGGCCCGCGGCAGTGTGGCGAGACAGACCATCTTGAGGCTCAGAGCCAGGACGCAGCTGCAGGGGCAGCGCTGCCGTGCGCAGCAGGCTCGGCAACGCCCAGCGCCCGTCAAGCACAGGAGGGAGGCGCCTGTCCAACATGCGACAGCAGCGCCGGTGCGTCTCCTCTTGGAGCCTGAAGGATGTGGACACGTCGGGCGCAATGCACGACAGGCCACATGGGGCTTAGAGGGTGATATGTGTTGTGGCTACGCAGGCAGTCCTGCGGACATCTTCAGGGAGCTGCTGGAGCTGGACCCGCTGCGGCGCGGCTATTACAGCGACGAGCTGGCGCAGCGCGCCAAGGTGGTCTTCAGTCCCCTTCCGGAGCGGTAGGGCCGGCTCAGAGAGAGTTTGTGGCAAGTACGACAGTTCTGTGTTCGCCTTCTGCGCGCGCCGATGCACATGCGGGGACGCAGTGGACGTGCATGTCCGCTGCAGCCCAGGTTGTAAGGATGTGGGGCGCTCGCTCAGCATGCGCCTGTTTCCCGAGCGCACCAAAACAGACCCAATCATGGAGCCTTGCGGTGGATGAGCGCAGCGCCGTGTTCCTCGTACTCGCTCTTGGACATCCACATCTGCTGGAAGGAGCCAAGCGATGCGAGGATGGACCCGCCTGCGCACGCGTGCACGCGCCCAGTCGCAGGGGCCCTGGGTGTCACGACCGGTGCTCGAACAGGGGCGGCGGAGACGCCGCAGCGCACCGATCCATACGCTGAAGCGGCGCTCGATCGTGTTCATGGGCGACGTGACCTTGACCTTGGCGGCCTGCGGAGCCATGCCCAGCAGCTCGCGCTCCAGCCGCTCCCGCACGCCCGTGAACAGTGCCGTCCCCCCTGCACACAGTTCCGCGCTCTGTGGTCACACCCAGCAACTGTCGACAGGCCTCCGGCCGGCCAGATTTGTCTTTCACACGCAGCAGAGCCATGGAGCCAGCGTTGCACAGGGGCGCGCCCGTGAGGATGATGCCGTTGTACAGGTCGCGGCGGATGTCCAGGTCGCACTTGCCGATGCTCTCCTGCACGAGCCCTGGCCTCCCGCACAAGCCCGTCAGCATGACAGCACAGCACAGGCCCGTCGGCAAAATAGGATTGTGCACACAGCAGGGATGCGTGATAGCGACATGCGCGCCTGGCAGGCTCTTGAGGTCGGTGCCATCGTACGACTTCACCGGCGGCAGGCCGGGGAACGTCGCCAGCACACTCTGCGCGGCCACCGCACAGCGCGCGTCGCAGTTAGGCTCACGCACCATGCAGCTCAGCGCAAGCCGTGACGCTGCATGATCAGGTGGCGCATGCATGCGGGGCGAGGCGCGCCGGCTGGAACATGACCTCCGGGACCTTGAAGCGGTCCGGACCGACCTGGATCTCCGTCCCGTCCGGCAACTGCGCACCAGGAGCCCCAGCATGAGCACACGTGGAACGGTGCACTCACTCTGATGCACCAACAGAAAGCATGCGCGCCTCGTAGGTGACGGTGGGGATGTTTGCATTCTCCTCTGCATTGAAGGCGCTGTCGGACACCCGGCATATGGCCTCCTTGATGTCTGCTGCCACGCCCTCCACAACCCAGCGGCGGTAGCTGTCTGTCGTGCCGGGCAGGTCCAGGCGCACCACCTGCCAACGCCGAACAGTCTCGAGCATGGTTTAGGGCTAGGTCTAAAGCTTGGTTGAGGGCAACGAGGCGAGGGGGGTCATGTGCTGCTGAGAGGAGGCTCAAAACACCAGCGGGCCAACGGCCTACCTCAAACTGGCCTGGCGCGCGCTCTTTGCGTCGAAAGGAGTAGGGCGGCGCTACCGTCACGCCCTTGCTCTCCACTGAATGCAGCATGCACCGTGCCAGCAGCGCGCCGCCCAGCGGCGCGCGCGCCACGGACTTGTGCAGCACGTAGCCGTCGTGTACAGCAGCCACTGTGCGCACAGGTGTGTCCTCAGTGCTCCTTGCTGAACGGAGAATGAGCATGTGCCCAACTTGTGGAGTTGAGGACTAGGGCCTTTTTGATACAGAGATCAAAAAGGCAGAAATCAAGCAACTTCTCCTAGCCTTCTTCTTCTTCCTTACCCTGAACCATTCCGAGGAGTGGGCTATGGCTGCGCTGCCTGTGCTATTTTCCGGACCGGCAGTAAACAGCCTCGCAGGTGCCAGAGTGCCCGGACGGCAGGGTTGTGATCAGCCTGTGATCCATTCCTAGGATGGCTGAGGCTGTGAACCCGAAGGCCTACCCGCTCGCCGACGCGCAGGTGCGCAGTGCACACTGTCTTAGCTGCGCGGTGAGGACTCCTGTACAGAAATTGTGTTGTCCGGTGGAGGCTGACATTGGTTTGCCGGGAGCCGTCAGCTCACAAACACCATCCTGGACATTGTGCAGCAGGCTGCAAACTACAAGCAGCTGCGCAAGGGCGCTAACGAGGGTAAGCTTGTGCAGGCACTGCTGTGCAGCTAAGTGCTCGTGCTGGAGTAACACGCTGAAGTGCGGCTCTTGGGGTGCAGCCACAAAGACGCTGAACCGCGGGATATCAGAGTTTGTTGTCATGGCAGCCGACACTGAGCCAATTGAGATTCTGCTGCACCTGCCGCTGCTGGCCGAGGACAAGGTGAGTGCGCGTCCCCTTGCATGTTGCTTCACACGGGCTTGTCCCGCCTGTGCCCCTGACGCACAGGCTCATGCGCGCTGCAGAACGTGCCGTACGTGTTTGTGCCCTCCAAGGCTGCGCTCGGCCGGGCGTGCGGCGTAACCAGGCCGGTGAGCGCCCACCGTCATTGAGTGTGCAGCGCTGCAGGCACACACCGTGGGCTGACGCTGGTGTGGCCTGCACAGGTCATTTCCTGCTCCGTCACGACGAACGAGGGAAGCCAGCTGAAGTCGCAGATCCAGCAGCTGAAGCTTGCAATAGAGAAGCTTTTGATCTAAGGCAGAGGGGCCCTGCAGGGCGGCTGCGTATGCTGATGCTTTTTGGTCTGCTGGTACTGTTGCTTAAGTCCGTCATGTGCTGTGGCGGTATGCCTCTGGTTGTACGGTGACTGTACTGTGACACGGCACACTTGTGCAGACACACGTCGCCCAGTTTTGTGAGTGCACGAGCAGGAGGCGAGGTGGCAGGCGCACCAACTGTGCCTTCATGGCCCATGTCCACGACTAGCGACGTCTGCCGGCCCGTAGCGTAGGAGCTCAGCGCGGCATTCTTCGCCAGGAACAGCGCCGGTGCTGCGTAGCCCTCGAAGACCCGCGAAACCACCTGCTCACGCGCCTCCCGCGGCTGGAAGGACGGCTCGGCCAGCAGAAGCGGGTGCTCCTTGGGGTCGACGTGCAGCCGGTCGCTGCAGAGTCAAGCGCGCAGGGCGGTGAGCGCGCTGCCTGGCACACAAGTTACGCTTCGAGGAGCCACTCAGCGCACGCGCGCCTCAAGGCGTGGGTCCACAAGTCCTCCACGAGCTCCCAGTCATTGTACAGGCCGTTGACCAGTGCCGGAACAGCCTGCAGTCCGGTGCGCCTCAGCAAAGGACCTGTGTGCAGGTCGGCTATCCTCACCCGCTGCAGTCGCACCTCCACCCCATCTCGCCGGAAGCCCAGCGCCTGGGACCCCACGAAGCGCTCCCGCTGCGCCGGCTTGCCATCGGCTGCAGGCGGCCCGCTGCGGCAGCCCACCACCTGTGACGACGGTCAATAACAGTGTAAGTAAGTCCAGCAGGAACTGCAGCGCAAGCAGGGCGAGCCAGTGGCGCACCGATGGAAAGAACGCCTTGGGCGTGTCCTCGCCCGCGTACCCGGCCTTCACGCCACCAGCGCCCAGGTCCACCACGATGGCATTGACCTCATCTGGCCAATGACAGCTGCATGTTGTTGCATGCGGGGGCGATGGAGTCGCTCGATGCAGCGCTTGCGAGGATACAAGGCGTTACCTCCGCCATACATAGCTCACGCCAGCTCTGTCGATGCTACATGTGGCACCACTGCTCCGCTCGCAGGCGCACCACCTCTTCAGCACACCACCGCGCAGACTTGTCGCCAATCGCTTTGGACCAGCAGTGCGCTTCCTCCCTAGCCCTCCAGGCGACAGGTGAAGAAGTGGCCTGCTGATCTTTTTCTCTTGTTGGAAGACATGACGGACCAAGTTGTTGCCCGGCACTCACATTTGATCGATTGAAGCGAAAAAACAAGTTACAAAACAGTAGCCAAAACAGGCTACCACTTTATTTGCTTCCTAATACAGACTCGTTTTTTTTCTGCTGCCTATGCATCACACCCGCATGACCGGCTGCATGCATTCAGCTGCACAGACGCTAGGCGGCCGCCGCCCGCCACACATGCAGGTGACCGTCCTCGTGTGCGGTGACCAGGTGCACGGCCGCAGGCGCCGGCCCGTCCTGCAACCAGCGCACGCTCAGGCCGTTGACCGGCGTCGCGCTGGCCGGCTGCAGCGGGCGGTACAAGCCGTCGGGGCTGGGCGGCGCCCAGCCGCCCGGCGCGGTGCGGCCCAGCTGCTGCGCCACATCCCAGAGCCGCACCTGCGACCATGAGGAGTGTCAGCGGCATGGGTGCGACCAGCGCATTCATACGGCAGCCGGCATGCAGGACGCTTGCCAGGCGCCACACGCCAAAGGCTCAAGCTCGTGCCCCTCCATGATGCTGAGCCCAGAGGAGCCTCAACGGTGAAATGCTGATGAGGCTCGGCGCAAAAGCGAGGCATGCGGGGCGGAGCGAGGCGCGCCTGGCCGCTCTCCAGGCCGACGACCGCGTAGCGCCCGTCGGTCTGCAGGCAGCGCAGCGGCGCGCTGCACGTCGCGTAGGACAGCCGCGCGCCCGCCTTGCGCACGTCCAGCAGGCTCACGACGCCGTCCGCGGCCGCGACGAGCGTGTACAGGCCGTCCGGCGTGAGCGCCAGGCCGCCCACGTAGTCGCGCGACACGTGCGCCTGCGCAGGGCGGGCGCCTCGGGGGCTCGCGGGGTCGGCAGCACGGGCGGGTGCTCATGGGTCACAGCATAGTCTCGCATCACAACATGCTCCGCATAGCATCGCTGAGGAACTCTCAAGGCATCCTCGTCCCGTTTGTGTCTTCACATACATGTCAAAGCGCGCACGGCACAAACGCCGGACGCGCACAGCACCACTCGGCGGGCCTGTGGCACGCGCCGCTGCCTGGCCGTGCACAGCACGACCGGCTGCAGACGAGGTCACCCACTCTGACGCCTTCCGCGTGCATGGGGCGGCAGCGCGCCTGCCACAGCGCGCGCGGCGACCGCAGGTCCCACGCGGCGACGGCGCCCTCATCGGTGCCGGTCACGACAGTGCGGCCGTCCGTGCTGGCCGCCAGCGCCCACACGCCGGTCTCATGCTCGCCCAGCTCGGCCTGCGGCAGCACGGGCGCGCCGCTCCAAGGCTGCCGCCCCTCGCCGAGCCTGCCGCGGAACAGACCCGATGAGCAGCTGCATTGCCTTGCATGACATGTACCCAGCAGGTACCTAGCAGCCAGTCATTGCTGAGAACTCTTGGTCAGAGCGGCCCGCCGCGCTGCGTCCACTGTCTAGTTCAAGGCCAGAGAGAGCCTGGATGCTCAAGAGCTAGGCTGCTTCAGTGCCAATTGAAGCAGGCGTCGCAGCACAGGCATCTCGTTACGCATACTGATGTGGCGATGCCAGAAGGCTGCGTGTGCGCGCATGCAAAGCACTGCCGCAGCGCCATGTAGCGGTCTGTGCCAGCACCTCCACAGCTTGACGGAGCAGTCCCAGGACGCTGTGATCAGGCACTCCTCTGACAGCAGCTGCAAGCACGCCACGGTGTCGTCGTGCGCCGCCCAGCTGCCCAGCTCCCGCCCGAACGCGACCGAGTACGCATACACCTGCAGCGCCAGCGCTGCTGGCTTCGACTCGCAGCCGGGTCAGCCCACTGCTGGGTGTTGCATCGTACCCCCCATGAGAATGGTTCACAGAAATGCTGGACGCAAACTCCCAGCTGGGCTGCCCAGTGAGCAAGCATGCATCAGGCTTCCACGCCATGCAGGAACCCCATGACAGGCTGCACCGACAAGACCTGCACACTCACCTTGTTGTCGCAACACGCAGCCAGGACGATGGGCTGCCTGCAGGCGCCCGACTGCGGCAGCAGCGCGAGCGACGTCAGCGGCAGATCCGCCAGCTTTGCAGAGCGCACCTGCGCGCGGGCCGAGGCAACAGGTGTTCCTGTGTGCCAGCCATCAGGCAGGGCTGGCCGCCAAACCCTGCTCCGCCGCAGGATGCAGGTGGCTGCTCTCTGCTGCAAGAGGCAGGTCACACGCCAGCCAGGTGGCTCAGGCTGCGCCGCATGCCTACCCAGCACGCGCACTGAGGCGCGCATGCGCGGGGCGCGAGCCTGGGAGCCCGTCAGCGTGAAGATGCGCAGCATGCCGGTCTGGCCGACGCTGTAGGCCACCGCGCCGCTGTCGCCCTCCGCCGCAACGACCGCGGTGGCCGGGCCATGGTGCGCGGCGATCGGCTGCCCGGCCTGCGCCAGGCGGTCGCGCAGGCCGGGGCCCCACTCGCGGGCTGCGTCGGCAGCGCCGCTGGGCCCGGGCACGGCAGGGCTGGGCGCCACCGCCGCGCGCGTGGGGGACAGGGCCATGCGGTCCTGCGGGCAGCAACAGCTCAGGCATGCTGCATGGACGCGGCAGGCAAAGCCCGCACCCGCAAGGCTGCGATGTGTTCCGAGCAGGCGGGCAGGCGGCGACTCAGGCCCGGCTTGTGGCTGTCTTGCGCGAGCCCTTGCTGCCATGGCTTGCTGACCCGAAGCTTACCATTCGGCAGCACATCTCAAGCATGGCAGGTGCAGCACCGATCACAGCCGGGGCGCGCGCCACATCCAGCCAGGCAGCCAGGGATGGGCTGTGCAGGCTGCCGAGGGCGTCTAAGTCCCCGCTCCAGGTCAGGCCGCCCTGCAGATCCGCGTCGCCGCCGTCCGCGTCTGCGGCCGGCGGCGCACTCGCAGCAGCATCCTCGTGCGGGCGCTCGGCGCCGCGGCTGGCGGGCCCCTCGCCAGCGATCGCATGGCTGCCAGGCGGCACGGCAGGCGCGCAGCTGGCAGGCTCTGCGCGCGACCAAGGTCCGCTTTGGCACGTTTCATTCTCAAATAAGATTGTCCTGCTCAGTGGAGTGCTTGCGTGCGTGCCAGCCTGGGCAGCGCCTTGCCAAATATCAACAATAATTTCTGGCTGCGGCCTACGCGCAAAGCCTGCAGGGGCATGAGCGGGCGTGTGAGGACGGCCGCTTGTAGGCCGCGGAGCACCTGCAGACTGGGGGCCCGGCAGCGCAGCCGTCGCCGGCGTGCGCGGCGGCGACAGGAGGCGCCCCGCCTGTCCCTGGCCGCGCTGCAGCATGCCCAGCAGCTGCGTGGACACCGTCTCGGCGCCCGGCCGCAGCTGCGCGCCCACCTGCTCCCGGAGCTGCCCCAGCTGCGTGCCCAGGCGCCCCGACCAGTGCCGCAGCCGGCCGGGCACGCCCGCGCCCGGCGACGCGCGCCCCGACCCGCCGCCCGCCTGCGCGGCCGGCGCACGCTCAGCGCACCCCGCGCATGTGCAGCCCTGCTACAGACCGAAACGCAGAGCCTGGCCAGAGCTCAGGAGGAGGTCTTGCACTGCACGACGTGCACGACATGCAGAAGAGCGCTGGTGCCCAACGCACTGGCAGGACAGAACAATTGCGGCGCTGCACCCACAGCGCGACGAGCGGACATGTGGCCGCACCGCCGCTGTGGCCATGTCGGGCTCGCTGATGCCGGCGACGTCTGCGGCAGTGGGTGCATGAGCAGGCCGCTGCGCGACATCCAGCTCCCGCAGCATCTCCGGCACCTTGCGCACAGCACACCGCATCTATGCAAGGCTTTGCGTCTTCAAACTCTGGCTTGGAGTGGCAGCGATGCACCCCGTGTGGGCCAACTACATCAGTCAGCTTGGCTTGGCCCAATGCATCCGCTCTCAAACAAAGTGCCTGGCCACTATCCAGCGCTGAGGACCGCGGCAGCACCTGCGCAGGCAGAGGCTTGACAGCGTCGGCATCCGCGGCCTCCGCAGCGGCCTGGATCGTGGCGAGCAGCGCGAGCGACAGCGCGCGGCCGCCCGCGTCGCTGGCGTCGGCGCCGCCGGCCCCGGACGCTGAGCTCCCAGTGCCTGGCGAGCGCGGCGCATCCTGTGGGTGCCTGTGTCTTGTCCTGGCCTACGCCCCATGAAGCCGCTTGCCATGCGGATAGAATAGCCATACATGGGCACGCTCCTTCTCTCCTTCTGACCAAAGCATGTGTGTCTCGACATGCGCATCAGCCACATGCCGCTCATCAGTGCTGTAGGGGGCGCTCGCGCGACATCAGTGCAGGGCGCTCGGCGCACCGTTGCCGTCGAGCGGGAGACACGCGAGCCGGGGCGGGTGAGGAGCCTGGAAGAGCTGCCGCGGGCACTGCCCAAACTCGTTCACCTGCGCTCCTGCCCACGCCAGCTCTCGCGCCCGGATGCAGTCGCAGTCGTGCATCCCACATTTGTGCATGGAAGAAGCAACACCTGGGCTGCACTGGGCACGCAGGCAGAGGCGCCCCCTTGCCGACAGCGCACGTTGCTGCGGGCGATCACAGCTGCACGTGACACACGTCCCTGCAGCGCCGGTGCACCTGGGCTTCCAGGGCGGCACGCTCGCGCACGTCCGCGATGGCCGCGACATCCACGTCGCCGTACGTCAGGTGGTGGAACACGTTGTCGGCCTCCACCGCGGGCGCGCCGCGCTGCTTGTACCTGCCGCATGCCAGGCGGCCTCTCAAGGCGCGCTGCCAGCACCCGCAGAGCGCCCCCGGCGTTGCAGCTGGGGCCTGCACGCCCTGCTGCCAGTTCTAAACAAGGAGTGATGCGTGCGAAGCACAGGGCTGGCCGACAGCGGCGCACGGAGCGGGATCGCGGAGGCACGCGCATTGGGTGCGGCGTGAGTCTTCCGTACTTGTCTGAAGCCATAGCCCAGGTGGCTCGCTGCCGCAAGTACTGCAGGCAGCATGCGGGGCCGAGTCCCGCCGGGCGCGCCCAAAGATCAGGTCGATCCAGTGGTGCAGGTTGGCGGAGACATAGGCGCCCTCCAGCGCGGCGCGGTGGCGGCGCAGGAAGTCGTCCGGGCCGTCCGCCCACGGCGGCAGCTCCACGTCGCCCACCGCCGCGCCGCTCTGCCGCATGCCCAGCGCGAGGCCCTGGCGGTTGACCAGGAAGCTGCGCGCCCGGCGCACACACCCTCAGTCCGCTCTTAACATCTGCATGCAGGGCGGCGCGGGCGCCGGGAGCGCATGCCGAGGCCGAGGCAGACGTGGCGAGGCAGGGACGGGTGACAGGCCGGCGGCTGGACCCCGGCTTAACAAGGCGCTCAGCGAGCGCTCAAGGATAGGGTTAGGGCTCGTGCGGCGTCGCGGCGCCCCGCACCTGGGGTCGGCCAGGAAGAACTCGGGGATGAGCTCCTTCACGTCGGCCGGGCCGGTCGTGGCGCTCTCCCAGGCCTCGCGCATGCTGCAGAAGAGCCGGTCCGGCGCGTCGAAGCGGCCGCCCTGCAGGCTGCCGACCCCCGCTCGCGTCAGCCGGGGCGCTGCGCGCGCGCGCGTGCGGCGGCAGCCCGCCTGCACACTGCACAGCCTCCGCCGCGCGGCGTGGCATGCGCCGCGGGCGTGCATTAGGCATCATGTCAGCCCAGGACGCATGTGTGCAGCAGCAGCGTGCTCCAGGGACCGGGGCGCGCACCGCAGAAGGTGCGCAGGCGCGGCGCGGACCATCCAGAACATGACGTAGCCGGGGCACGAGTAGTGCGAGCCGTACAGGAATGGCGCGTCGAGGCCCTGCGGCAGGCGCAAACCCAGTACCGACTCGGACTTGCCCATTGCGGCCCCGTGCCTGATGCACCATACGCCGCACTAACACATACCCGAGCCTGTGCTGCAATGACACAGCCGCAAGCAGCGCTCTGCGTTTCACGCTCGCAGGCAGCAGTGTGTGAGGCCGCGCCTCGCCGCGCGGCATCTCCTCAAAGCGCTGCCGGAAGGTCGCCAGGCGCGCCGCGGTGAGCGCGCCCACCGGCTTGGACAGGTCCCTGCAGGGTGTGCCGCAGCCTCACTCTGAACAACTGCTGGTTCCTGTGAGGGCGAGTATGCCTGTTGCAACAACGCACGAGAAGGCACAGCAGGAGATGAACTCAAGTCTTGTGCGGCGGATGCAGACTTCCCTCCAGAGTCGGAAGCGGGCAGGCCCAATGCCAGGGCGAGGCACAGACGAGTGAAGCGCCCGGCCAGCGCGCCTGAACGTGGCGGGGTCCGAGAGGTCCAGGCGCACGGAGCCATAGTCCGCCAGCACCCAGGGGAACACGGGCCACTGCGTCAGGTCGTTGAACGAGCGCCCGGCGGCCAAGTTGAGGAAGAGCAGGTAGTCGCGGTTGCTCACGCGCCCGCGCTGCCAGGCCGCGGTCACGCGCTGCAGCCAGCTGCCCTGCGCCTGCGCGTCGCGCAGCCGCCCGCTCCCAATACTAGCTTCGTGGAGAGTCACATCCCCAGCACAGACCCGTGCGATATGGCCTTGACGGGTGCATGGCGCTGCCATGAGTACAAATGTCACCCCACCAGATAAATAGATGACATTTCAACCTGGCTCGACCCGTCTGGCATGGCCCCCGGCGCACGGCCGCAGCTGCTCCCAAAACTATGTGAGCTGTCACGCACAGCCTGGTTAAGAGACCGCGCGCCATGGAGCCACATCATGAGAGCATGATGAGGCGCCCGGCGCGCCTCCAGGATGGAGCCCGCCGCGGCCGCCGCGCCGCGGCCGCCCGGCAGGCTGCTGCCAAGCAGCGGCTGGCCGGTCAGCGCCGCGGCCGCGCGCTCGCGCTCCTCCTCCGACGCGAATACGAAGAAGGCGCTGGGCGCGTCCCAGGTCGGCCCGCCGCCGGCCGCCGCGCCCGGCGCGTCGATGAAGAAGAGCTCCAGGCCTGCGCAGCCGCGCGCGCTCACGCGCGATTCGGGTTGCAGAGGACCCGTCGCATCACCCGCCTGAGCCAGGCCCAGGCAGCACACTGCGCACCTGCAGCGAGATGTGCACCCATGCAGCGTGCGCGCGCAGTGCAGGCCGCCTCGCTTGTCATGTGTTCCTGACAGCGCAGTCGTCGCATACAAAAGTATCCGTATCCTCACCGGTGGGCCGCAACGAGCTGCGGCGGCGCGCCACGGCAGCAATGGCGGCCAGCGGGTGGACGCGCACGGGCATGTCGCCCGCCACGTCGTGCAGCGGCTGGAAGTAAAGGCGCTGCGATGTGATCACCAGGCGGCCCGCCTCATGAACCTGCACCGACACAGCCGCCACAGGCTGTCCACAGGCGGCGCTTACATGCTCCATGGCTCACAAACATCCCACATACCTGAGCCTGCAGTGCCTGTCAAGCTTGTGTGCCTGCTGAGCAAGCGCACTCATGCATGCAGGCAGCTGCCCACAGGGGATGCCACGAGTGCGCGGGTGCCTACAGGCTGCTTGTTGGTGCAAATGAGGCTCATGCGGCAGTGCTCCCAGTGGCGCGCACCAGCGGAGTCAGCTGCGTGGCCGGGCCCTCGTGCGCCACGCGCTCGGCAAAGTCGACCAGGCGGCTGGCGTCGAACGCGGCCTCCTCCACGCGCGCCTGCGCCAGGGCCTGGGGGCGCACGCACAGACTTGTCGTTCACCTAGATGGGCAGCGGTGGGGCACGAGACAGCGGCCACGCCATGCCATGCCATTGCCGCCTGTATCACTCTGGCATGCTTCCAGAGTTGACAGCATGCACCGAGCGTGTCCCTGAGCAGCACATGGGCAGGTGGCTGCATGACGCACAGGCTGGATAGAGGGCTAGTCATTTTGAGTTCCTTGCCAGAACATTGCCTCGCTATTTTCCAATATCCCAATCCTTGCCCACACAGGCTGAAGCGCGACCACGCGCCTGCAGCGTGCTCGCCCGCTCAGCGTATGGCAGCCGCGAGGCGGCCAGGTACCGGTTTACGAGTGGCGCCACGGCGGCCGTATTGACATACGCCAGCGCAAAGTGCCACGTCGTGGCGCGGGTGCGCTCGATCACATACGCCGCGTCCGCCATGTTGGCCTTCATTTTGGCCACCTGCGCCGCCGTCGCGACCAGGCCCCGCTTCCCCGCGGGCTCCAGCCGCTGCACGTGTGGGAAGGGCAGCCTGCGCCCCCAGACCGCCCCAGGCACCGCTCACGACCGACTGGGCTGGTGTTCTGCACGGGAGGCGCATGCCTTGCTTGCAGGAGGTGTCGTGCCGCACAGCGCTGTCACAAGGCGTCAGCAGGCTGCGCTGTGCGGATTCGGGCGCACCGCGCAATCGGCACGCGTGTGTCCTCGGGCTCAAAGAACAGCGACTTGCTGCACAGACGCAGGCGCCCGGGGAGCTGCGGCTGGCCCTGCCAGTTGCCTGACACGCCGGCTGGCCACCTGCAGCTGGCCTCCCAGTCGGCCACATAGTCCTCGCCCTCCTCCAGCAGCAGCAGGGAGAAGCGCTTGCGTCCGGCGCCGCGCCCGCCGAACATCCGCGCTCAATGCTCCCTGCTGCCAGGCCCTGCCGGGCCCTGGTGCGCCCGCTCCGAGCTCTTTGCTGGTGCTGCCCAGAACGGCGGCACGACTGCCTGGTACTGAGGGCCGATGCGCGGCTTGTGCGGGTGCGCAACGCCCAGGATCTTGGAGGTGGTCAGCTTTGCCTTGCCGCCGAGCGCGTCCGGCTCAGGTTCCTCCTCCAGCGGCCGCTTGCCTGCTCGTGCGGCGGGCGAGGCGGTAGCAGAGCGCTCAGTGGCGGGTGCATCAGCACCGGGTGCGTCTGTCATGTCATCGCTCACTGGACAACCAGCTTCAGCGCGCGTGAAGCATCCACAGGTGACCTTCGAAGAGCCTCCATCGAGCTCACTCAGCTCAGGAGCGACTCGATGTCCAGGGTGTGCGCACGTGCACAGGGTCCTTTGAACAGGCGACACGGCAAAAGGAGCCTCAAAGAGAGAGCCACAGTCTCTGCTCACGGTGAGCAGCATAGTGTTTGGTTTTGTCCACAAAGAAGGAATTGCACCGCTAGCGCTGCAGCGCTCCACATAATGATGACATACACAGTGCTGCTGCGGGTTGCGCTGGGCGCCTGCACGCTGCTCCTAGCTGTTGCAAAGGTAGTCCTGACCCCTGTGTTTTGCCATGCTCTTGCAGTTGACAATTGAGTGACAAGCGCATGCCTTGGCGCTCAGGTGCAAGTTGACTTTTATGGCGAGGCGTTGTGCCCGTACTGTGCGAGTTTTCTGGCGGACACAGCCGCGCCGCTGTTCTACGAGGGCTTCTCGCCATACATGGACTTCAGGTGGCATGATGACATAAAGCATTCTCTGCAGCTGTGCCCTGTCTTGGACTTGCTTACACGGGCAGAGTTGCAGGTATGCTGCATACGGCAACGCCCGCAACGGGCGCTTGCTTACATGGGCAGAGTTGCAGGTATGTTGCATACGGCAACGCCCGCAACGGCAGCAAGGGCCTAGAGTGCCAGCACGGACCCCAGGAGTGCCTGGAGAACAAGGCGCTGCTGTGCGCTATTGACAGCGCGTCGGGGCAGGATGAGTGGTACGCCCTGGCTGTATGGCCAACGCTGCTGCACGCCCGCTATGGCTGCGCCTGCAAACGTGCACCGGCGCGACGCAGGTTCCCATCTGCTCTGTGTCTCAGCCAGAACCACAACCGCGGCGCTATTGAGCTGTGCGCAGACACTGCCAAACTTGACTACGCCGCCATCAAGAGCTGCATGGCTGGCGCGCCCTGCTCGCTTGTTGCATGGGTTGTTTTGTAGAAGGCACACCCTCACTGCTGGGCGCTTTGCCACGCAGGCGACCTGGGGGCAGAGCTTGTGCATGTCGCCGCCAACGAGACGGCGAGCCTGCAACCTGCGCACACGTATGTTCCCTGGGTGGTGGTCGAAGGGGTGGCCATCGGCTCCGCGCATCCGTTCCTGCGTCAGTTTGTCTGTGTAGCACTGCCCGGCTCCGACCGGCCAGAATCATGCACGATCCCCGGGCAAGCTGAGGTGGGCAGCAGTCGTGCCACACTGCAGCTCGCCTGAGCAAGCCTGGGCGTCTGGAACAGGCGCTCTTCAGGTGCACGCACTGGTGCTGACTAGCTGGGCAGCTCCTTGCAGCGTGGGGCAGGCAGGCAGCGTCACACTGGCATGCGGTAACATGCCGTGCATTTATCAACAGTCCTTCCAGGAACATGTTTTTGCGGGAAGTTAGATGGGTGTACAGGCAGCGTGATGAAGTATTGGTGAAGGTGGTTGTGTAGAGTTAGCTGTCTTTGTTAGCTCTTTGAAGTCGGCTCAGCGCCACTGCCAACGGGTCTCGTTGTTAAACATGTTATGTTCCCAGCTTGGCATACGGGCTCATGAGTCCGCTCATATTGCACGCCAGAGCAAACCACAGCAGTTGCTCCTCCGCGCCAGAGATCCACCTCTAATGCTAGCAGTGTAGCTGTGAGTACCCAAGGACTGTGGCAACGGCCGTCAAACAAGGCCGCGGCACATACAGATTGTCCAGAGCCCCCCCCGCACTGTACAGCAAACATGAGGACAGCCTGACGCGCCTGCACAGCATGTGCAAAGCCCAGGCGGCATTGTGTGTGCAGCAAAGGTCCCAACCGTGCCTGCGGCACCCCAACAACATGTAGTATGCGGACCATGGCAACACAGACGCGAGGCAGCGTCAAAGAATTTGTGCATCCTCTGGGCCTAGCTAGGCTGACTGCTTGATAGACAACGCCTGCTCCCACCCGCCCCAACACTTGCTGTTATGAAGCAGTAATGCCTGCTGAGGACAATACCCGACCACTCCAGAAAATAGCAATATCTGACTGCCCGGACCTGTGCCGTCACTGAATGCCGGACAGCAGGCCGGAGCCCTCCATCTGCTGCACAACCTCGTAGCCGACGCCAAACTCGGGGTAGGGCGCGGGCGCATTGCGCGCCAGGTGCGTCCGATCCAGGAGCTTCTCCAGCGCCTGCAGCCCAGCACAGGGGTGACTATGGGGTCAGCAGTCCTCAACCAACCGAGAGCAGCCCCTGAGACTACTGAGCAGGAGTCTGGGGCGTCTATAAGAAAAAAAAGCATGTCTGGTGGTCCTCGCTATATCTTCAGCATTCCAAGTGACGTTCGCCAAGCGGCTCTGCATGAAGTGCACTGCATCGCAGCCGAGGAGTCGCAGCGGCGGCAGCGCGCCTTGTCATCGATGACGCCCGACTGCGGCACGTCGTTGCCGCCCGCGTCCGCCTTGAGCAGCTCCATCAGCTCCTCCGCGCTCATGGACGTCGCCTTGGCCTCCTCCACCACCGCGTCCTGGGCCGCGCGCCGGCCGCCCCTTTGCCGCTCTTGCTGCTCTTGAACACAGCACGGCATGTAGTTTCTGACCTGCAGCTGACCTTCAGGATGCTGTTGGTGTCAAAGCAAGCGCTCAAGAGGAGCCGAGGCTCCCCCCACAGCTGCATCGCGTCGTACTGCTGTGGCAGCGCGATATGCCACTGCTGACCGCCAAGCTGCGCCGGGCGGACAGCGCGGCGTCGGGCGGGCGGCTCAGCGCGCGCGCGCACCTGGCCGGGCAGGAAGGCGCCCTTCTTGATGACCAGCCGCTCCAGCGCGAGCTTGGAGTTGGCGCGCTTCAGCAGCTTGCCCTCCACGCTCAGCGCGGTGGCCAG